>ERZ1027296.18-NODE-18-length-29094-cov-9.346672_pt1 | contig 29094 bp, 22 predicted proteins | sample MGYA00520864_ERZ1027296 | MGnify/ENA primary metagenome ERZ1027296 (study PRJEB33307, sample SAMD00078851) | marine metagenome | biome: aquatic biome; feature: sea water; material: coastral sea water | place: Japan | collected 2015-01 | depth 1 m m ... | reverse complement strand
TTCCAAGATTATAATATAACTCAGAGGAAATAACTGCTTGAGATTCTATTTTTCGATAGACTTCAATTGCTTTTTCAATTTCACCTTTTTTGTAAAAATCATTTCCCGCAGTAAACAAAGCTTCCGAGCTTTGGGAAAACGCAAAACTGGAGATAAGTACCAGTAAAAAGAAGATTTTTTTCATGTTAAAACTGTTTATCTAGTTCAATAATAATTTCTTTTGCTTTTTCATACTCTTCCTTCATTTCTAGAGTTGTACTCGGAGCATACCTTGCAAAATCACAATCTTCAAGGACTTCCATAAATTGTTTGATAGCCACTTCACTTACTTTTTTGTCTCTCAAAATTTGAGTGATCTTCTCTTTGCTAATTTCTATTGTTTCGATGCCTAATTTCGCCTTTAAATAATTGTGTAAAGCGCGTTCTAAAGACTCATAAAAAGCTTCTTTTTTACCCAATTGCTTTGCCGCCTCAGATAAATATTTTTTAGCAAGACGTTCTGCACGTCTTAGTTTGTTTCCAACAAGATCGTTATTGCGTTCTTCTAGCTTTTTTGCAACAAAAATTCCGATAGGGACAACAATAATAGAGAACAATAGCAATAGGTAGAAGCTATTTGATTTAAAGAAATCGTCCTGTTTAGCTGCTGTAAATGTTGATTTTGTTTGAATATAACGAAAGTTTTTTCCCGAAATTTTTAAGGCCTGTTTCTGAGCAGTAGTTGCTGTTGCCGTTATGAGTTCTTTGCCTTCTAAAACATTGACAATTATATCTGCTGTTGTAATTGTTTTGTATTTTTTTTGAATGGGATTAAAGTAGGAGAAAGAAATATTTGGCACCTTATATTTTCCTTTAAATTGAGGAACTACTGTATAAAGATCACTTATACTACCTGAGATTCCACTTGCAAGAATACGCACACGTTCTTTTCTTTCTGGGGCGTAGATTTCTAACTCTTTTGGGACAACTACTTTAGGCAATTCAAATAATTTCAAATTTCCTTTTCCTTTCACCATTACTTTTATTTGTGAACTTTCATTGGCTTTTAAAACTTGTTTATCCGTCTCTACTGAAAATGAATAATCGCCAACAGCTCCTGTAAAATTGAGCGGTTTTCCATCCAAAGGAAGTTCTTTTGAGTTGATGATTTTTTTTGCTGAAGAAAATTCTTTTCGAATGTTTTTTGTGATCGGGTTTCCAAAGAAATCCCCTCGCCCTGTAGGGACACCAATAGCGACTTCCATCTTCATGGGATCTAAAGACAGCTTGCCAGATTTTGTGGGTATTAAAAGCGATTTTTGAAGGGTAAAATACTTGTATGGCTCTCCATTATAGGTGCCGTTTTTGGCACTTAATCCGTTTATTTTAATTTCTTGACTCCAAAAACCATTGTACTTCGGTGCTTGTATAATACCCGCATCGTACACATTAATATTATTGCTTATGTATAACCGATATTCTACATAAACACCTTGACCAACATAGGGCTTTGCGTTTGAAATTTCGGCAACCAAATGAATGTTTTGTTGAGCGATGTAGTTGGGGTCATTTGGGTCTTTTGGAATTTCTACAGGATCTAAAACACGGACTTTTACGGGGTCGGATTTTATTTTTTCCCCATCAACTTCAATGCTTGCAGCAGGAACAATAAGCACCCCTTTTTTTGTTGGTTGAATGATGTAAGAATAGGATTGCTTGTAACTGGATTTTCCGTTAAAATAGGATTGACTTATCGATTGACTCGGGCCTCCGACAACTCGAAAATTTTGGAATCGTGGTGGGGTAAAGTTATCTCCACCTTGTTTATTAATCGAAAACTCAACACGCAAACGTTGGTTTAAACCCAACTTGTTCTTACTTACCGTTGTTGTTAATTTTGCTTCTTGCGCTCCCAAAGCAATGCTTAGGATACTTACAAATATGGATATGTAGATTTTCAAATTCATCTTACGCTCTCTATTTCCTCCATGAAGGAAATTACACTTACTTTGTTGGTTAACAATGACAATTTACTCTTTAGTACTTAAAGCCTATTTTTTTAGAAAAAGGGTTTGAGATAGATTTTACCAATCTTTTTCTTGTTTTATTTTTTTTCCTTTCGCTTTTTTAGCATTCATTTTTTTCTGGGTCTTCTTTTCTTCATTGTTTAAGCTTTCTAACAATTGCTTAATCTGTTGTGGAGACATTTGACCTTGTTGCGGTTTTTGCTTTTGATCTTTTTTCTCTTTCTCTTTAGGATTTTTGGGTTTCTCTTTCTTTTCGTCGCCTTTTCCGTCTTTGTCGTCTTTTTTATCCTTGTTTTTCCCGTCTTTATTGTCCTTGTCTTTATTCTTATTGTCCTTATCTTTTTTATCCTGGTCCTTTTTGTCTTTGTCTTTGTCCTTTTTTTGATCTTGTTTTTCTTTTTCTAACAATTTTTGAGCTACGGCCAAGTTGTATCGTGTTTCATCGTCTGTGGGATCATTACGTAAAGCATTTTTAAAGGCATCTACAGCAGCTTGATATTGTTTTTGTTCTAACATTGCATTTCCAATATTGTGATACCCGTCTGCTTTTTCAAATTTGTCTTTTGCTGTTTTTACAGCCAATTCGTATTGAGGGACCGCCTCTTTGTAATTTTTATTTTGATACATCGAGTTTCCTAAATTGTAGGTCGCTTTTTTGTATTGACTATTTTTATCCAAGGCTTTTCTGTAAGCAATCGCAGCAGCATCATATTTTTCTTTTTCATAGAGTTTGTTTCCCGCTCTTACCAGGGCTCTTGCTTCTCTTTGAGCTACGATTGTGTCCTTTTGGGCGCAAATCTCTTTAGATGATAAAAGGATCAGCAATAGGAAAAGGACTGTCTGAATTTGTTTCATCGGATGTTTATTTTTTGTTTTTTTCTTCGTCAAATAAATCAACTTTTCTCAACCATTTTGTTTTCTTTTCAAAAAAGAAACCGTCAACAATCAAAAATAAAAGGCCGATTCCAACAAACCATTGGAATTGGTCTTTATAGTCCGAAAATTGTTTGGTTTCGAACTCACTTTTCTTTGCATTACCAATAATAGTGGCAAGTTCTTTTACTGGGGTTGCTGTTTTATTTCCATCAATATAATTTCCATTAGATGCATCTGCAATATCTTGCAAAACTTTGGAAACCCTTTTGGTGATTACCGTTTTACCTTTGTTATCTTTCTTATAGCCAATTAAAGAACCATTTAATTTCATCGGAATAGGCCCCCCATTTTCAGTTCCTATACCAATGGTAAATACCTTGATCCCTTCATTCGAAATATTTTGTGCCACTTGTTTTGTTTCTTCTTGATGATCCTCACCGTCTGAAATAATAATTAAAAATCGATTGGTTTGCTCATCATTATTGTAGTATGTTTTGGCCAAGTCTAAGGCTTCGTTGATTGCGGTTCCTTGGCTAGAAACCATATCTGGATTTGCATTTTGTAAAAACATTTTTGCAGCTGCATGATCTGTTGTAATGGGTAATAGCGGATAGGCATTTCCTGCATAAATGATAATACCCACCCGATCGGAACCTAATTGATCAATGATTTTGGAAATAATTTGTTTTGATTTCTCCAATCGATTTGGAGCAATATCTTCTGCGAGCATACTTTTAGAAACATCCAATGCAAAAACAACATCCACTCCTTCTCGCTTTACGGTTTTTATTTTGGTCCCCATTTTTGGATTGGTCAGTGAAACAATCAACAATGACAATCCAATGAGTAGAAATGCAAGTTTTAGTACCGATTTAAAGGGCGATGTATTTGGGGCTAATCGCTCGAGTAAACGACTGTTCGAAAATTTTCGTTGGGTCTTTTTTTTCCACCAAAACACCCACAAGAAAATCAACATTACTGCTGGAATTATTGCGAGAAAATAAAAATAAATAGGCTCTTCTATCTGATACATTTCTTTGTTGTTGAAAGCTTTGAAAATTGAAACACTTACTTTTTTATTTGCATTATATAAAACTCTTAAATACCGTACTTCTTAATAGGAATTCTAAGAGTAAAAACCCTAATGCTAAAAGAACCAATATTCGGTATTTTTCTTGATAATTATAATATTTAAACTCTTCTATTTTTGTTTTTTCGAGTTTGTCTATTTCGTCATAAATTTCTTTTAGAGAAGTATTGTTGGTCGCTCTAAAGTATTTTCCTTGGGTCTCTTCGGCAATAAATTGCAACAATTTTTCATCAATTTCAACTTGTTGTTTTCGAAATTGAAGTTTCCCAGTTCTTGGGTCTTTACTCCAAGGGAAATCTGCCATGCCATTGGTACCAATACCAATTGTATAGACTTTAATCTTTAATTCTTTTGCGAGTTCTGTTGCCGTTTTCGGGTCTACAAAACCAGCATTGTTTACCCCGTCTGTTAATAAAATAATGACTTTACTTTTTGCTTCGCTTTCTTTCAAGCGGTTCACGGCAGAGCCGAGTCCCATTCCAATGGCAGTACCTCCTTCTAATTGCCCCCATTTCAATTCCGAAATGGTATTTTTCACGATTCCTTTATCACTGGTAATAGGAGTTTGCGTGAAACTTTCTCCCGCATAAACGACAATTCCTATCCTGTCATTGGGTCTTCTGTTCACAAAGTCGATTGCTACTTTCTTTAAAGCTTCCAATCGGTTTGGTTTTAGATCCCTAGCCAGCATACTTGCTGAAACATCAATGGCCATGACAATATCAATTCCTCTGTTTGTTTTAGTTTTTTTACTTACAGATACGTTTCTAGGTCTTGCCAAGGCAACCAATAAACAGGTGATTGCCATCAATCGCAGAACATATAAAAAAGGCTTCAGTTTGGAAACAAAAGAGGCATTCGCTTTAAACCCTTTTACACTTGGAATGGTCAATACTGCCATGTCTTTTTTTCGAGTAAAAAAGTGCCATATTGCTAAGAGTGGAACACCCACTAAAAGCCATAAAAAACCAGGGTTTAAAAATTCAAGGTTAGTCCACATCTCTCGTTGCTGTTTTTGAATTTGTATCTATTTCCGATGTTTCTGCTACCATTGTCGATTTGTATTGGATCACTTTCGGTTGAATTTTTGTAATAATTAATTCGGCAAATTTTCGATCATCTTCAATTTCATGAGACAAGGGTTTCGATTTTGCAAATTTTACTAAATCTGCATTTTTAAGCAATGAATGTATAGTAGCAATCGTTTCTTTTGAAAGGCCTAACTTCTTTTTGCTGTTCTGCGCTTCTATCAATTCAATGATTTCATTTGAAGTTTGCTCAAAGGTGGGAATCTCAATATCCCTTCCAATATAATTTCTTACAATTCCTGTTAATTCACTGTAGTACTCCTTTATCTTATTATTTTGCCATAAGAGTTTTTCATCCAATTGCTGCAGCTTTTCTATAGCTTCTTCATAGGCAGGTTTTAATGGAATGACAACTTCTTCTACGGTTTCCTTTTTCTTTCTGAAGAAGAGCAAATACACCAGTATGCCTACGAGTAAAAGCACAACCAAAGCAATCCATATGTAGCCTTTAAAATCGTCTAAAACATAGGGTTCACTTTTGATCGATTTTATGGGGAATTTTTTAATTTTTGAGGTGTCTATTGCAATTGTCGCAACGTTAACCAGTAATGAATCTGTGAGGAACGCTTGGTTTTTTACAAAAATTTGTTGTTGCGGAATGTAAAAAGAGCCACTATCAAAACCGGTGATCGTGTATTTTTTAACCAGACTACTTTTAAGAGTGTCCGTTTTTGCAGTATCAACGACTTCCAATCCTTTTAATTCGAGTTTCGGAATGATCACATTTTTGATTTCATTGACAGATATTTTTAAATTGAATTGTTCTCCAATTCGAATATTTGTTGTGTCTATTTCCGCATTTACAAGGGGTCTTTTTTGCGAAAAACTCACGATGGTAAGTAGGAGGATCAATAAAAAACCAAATTTTCTTATTGAAGATTCTATAGAAGTAAAAGACATTTTTTGTCTTCCTTCTACAAGGTTTCTAAATGGGGTATTTTTTGTACTTATTTTCAATGTATAAAATCTATTTACTGTGAAGGGATTTGTGTTTATTCGCAATTGCTTTCCTTTGAAAAAGGGCAGCACACATTCCTATTTGCCCTTGTGTTTAAAGTATCCTAATAATTTCTTTACATAACTCTCATCAACACGTGTGTTTATGGTTCCTGCACCACTTCTTTTGAAGCTGTCTGTGTAATAGTTTAACAAACGAATCGCATTTGTATTGTAGTTTGTTCTTGTTGTTTTTGATGCAGTATTTATTAGTTGTACAGTGCCAGTTTCTGCATCTAACATTGGCACCATTCCTAGATTGGGAATTTCTTCATCATGCTTGTCATAAACCCGTATACCTGTTAAATCGTGTTTTTTCCCAGCAATCTTTAGTGTTTTTTCATACCCATCATCCATAAAATCGGAAAGCATGAAAACAATCGCTTTTTTCTTCGTTACACTGGACAAGAATTTCAAAGCAGCTCCAATGTTTGTTTGTTTACTTTTCGGCTTAAATTCAATCAATTCCCGAATAATTCTTAAGACATGACTTTTTCCTTTTTTAGGCGGAATGTAGAGTTCAACATCATCGGAAAAAAGAATCAAACCTACCTTATCATTATTTTGTGTAGCAGAAAAGGCCAACGTCGCAGCAATTTCTGTAACGGTATCTTTTTTAAATTGGCTAGCGGTTCCAAAAGACTCTGAACCCGAAATATCGACCATTAACAGCATGGTTAATTCGCGTTCTTCTTCAAATACTTTAATATAAGGTTCATTGTAACGGGCAGTAACATTCCAGTCGATGGCTCTCACATCATCACCAAACTGGTATTGCCTTACTTCAGAAAAGGTCATTCCACGTCCTTTAAAAGAGGAATGATATTCACCTCCAAAGATATGATCAGACAAACGCCGTGTCTTAATCTCTATTTTCCGAACTTTTTTAAGAATCTCCTTTGTATCCATTTTTGCTATTGACTTTTTTTGGCTTCGCTTTTAATCACTAAAGGCGCTTTGAGCATGGCTTTTTAAGGGACTTCAATTTCATTGATTATGGAATTGATGATGTCTACAGAGGTTACGTTTTCTGCTTCTGCTTCGTAGGTAATTCCAATTCTGTGACGCAAAACATCAAACACAACCGCTCTTACATCTTCGGGGATTACATACCCTCTTCTTTTAATAAAGGCATAGCATTTTGCTGCTTTTGCTAAATTTATGCTTCCACGAGGAGAAGCACCAAAACCAATTAAATCTTTTAGCTGCGGTAAATTGTATTTTTCTGGATATCGGGTTGCAAAAATAATGTCTAGTATGTACTTTTCTATTTTTTCATCCATGTAAACCTCATTCACTACTTCCCGAGCTTTTATGATTTGATCTACAGCGATTACTGGATTTACAGTGGCAAATCCGCCAGATAAATTTTGACGCATAATTATTTGTTCGTCCTGTAGTTTTGGGTAATCAATGACTACTTTTAACATAAAACGATCTACTTGCGCTTCGGGTAACGGATAAGTTCCTTCTTGTTCTACAGGGTTTTGTGTAGCCATTACCAAAAAGGGTTCGTCTAATTTAAAGGTAGCGTCACCAATTGTAATTTGACGCTCTTGCATTGCTTCCAACAATGCAGATTGTACTTTTGCAGGCGCTCTGTTAATCTCATCTGCCAATACAAAGTTGGCAAATATGGGCCCTTTCTTGATGGCAAAATCATTTTCCTTCATGTTGTAAATCATCGTACCAACAACGTCTGCAGGCAATAAATCTGGTGTAAACTGTACCCTGCTAAAGCTAGCTTGCACGGCTTTTGATAAAGTATTGATGGCTAAAGTCTTGGCCAAACCAGGAACTCCTTCTAATAAAATGTGGCCATTTCCAAGAAGTCCAATCAACAAACTTTCGATCATCTGTTTTTGTCCAACAATTACTTTGTTCATTTCTAATGAAAGAATGTCTATAAAGGCACTTTCTCTTTCAATTTTTTCATTAATCGCTCGTACGTCAATATCCATTTTTATTTTTTATAAGGTGTTATTTTTTTTAGAAAAACAAAGCTACAATATTAACCCAAAAACAGTTGTTAAAAGAAGGTTAAAGATAAATCGTCGAAATCTTCCCAATGTTGGCACTTAAATCTGTTAAATATTAACATTTTTATAACATTTTCTTGTTTTTGTCACGAAAAAAGTAAACATTTGTGTTTATTAATCAATAATTCAGTTTTATGAAAAAAAATAACTTTTTAAAGAGTTTAGTGATTAGCTGTTTGTTTTTGTTAGCACAGACGATTTCAGCTCAGATAGTTAAAGGAAAAGTAGTCGGTGCCGATGGGTTAGGATTGCCATATATTAATGTTTTAGAAAAAGGGACCTCCAATGGAGTTTCCACCGATGATCAAGGGATGTTCTCGGTTAATTTGACAAAAATGCCAGCAACGTTGGTATTTTCATCACTCGGTTATCAAACCGTATCTAAACTGATTTCCGATAACAAATATCTTACAATCACCCTACAAGAAGACAACGTTTCTCTAGATGAAGTTGTCTTGGTAGGATCAAGAAATAAAAACAGAACCGTTGCAAACACGCCGGTAGCAGTAGACATTATCGACATTTCAGAATTAACATCGGTAAGTCCACAAGTAAGTGTGAATGATATTTTAAATTTCGTAGCACCTTCATTTACCTCAACAGCCCAAACCATTTCAGACGGTACTGATCATATAGATCCTGCAGCCTTAAGAGGATTGGGACCTGATCAAGTATTGGTTCTTGTAAATGGAAAAAGAAGACATAAAACTTCATTAGTCAACGTAAACAGTACCGTTGGTAGAGGAAGTGTTGGAACCGATATGAACGCAATTCCTTCTTTTTCAATCAAACGAGTAGAGATTTTAAAAGATGGAGCCGCTGCACAATATGGTAGTGATGCGATTGCAGGGGTTATCAATATTGTATTAAAAGACGCTGTAGGATTTAGCTTACAGATGAACAACAATGCCAATGTTGGAAGTGAGACGAATGACCAAAGAGGCGGCTTTGATGGCGAAGGCTTTCAATTGGATGCTAACTATGGAGTTCGTTTAACAGAAGATGGTGGTTTTATCAATTTTACTGGATCCGTTTCTACAAGAGAACCTTCAAGAAGAGCTGGTTTTTCAGGATATTCAGGATCTATTTTTAATGGAGCAAATTCTGTAGAATGGGTTGGATTTAATAGCGGACAAGGTTCTGATATTACACAATATAGTTTGTCAGACATTCAATTCTTTGCACAAGGTGTAGAGCACTTTGATTTAGCGCTTAAAAACGATATTAGTGCAGCAACAAGCATGGCTGAGTTACAATCTTTATTAAATTTCAATACTACCGATGCAGAATTAGCAGTACGTGGATTGGATCGTACCGATTTTAACATGAGAGTAGGACAATCTCAACTAAGAAGTGGGAAGTTCTTTGCCAATATGGAATTGCCACTTACCGATGAATTAGAGTTTTATGCCTTTGGAGGAATTAGTTACAGAAACGGTAATGCAGGAGGTTTTTACAGAAGACCTGATCAATCAAGAGCCTACACAGGATTGTACAGAGCTGGTTTCTTACCAGAGATCAATAGTGATGTAAAAGACAAGTCTGCTGCTTTCGGAATTCGAGGGAAGCAAGGCGAATGGGATGTAGATTTTAGTAATACTTGGGGAGAAAACTCTTTTGGGTTTAATATCAGCAACTCTGTAAACGCAACCTTACTATCAGGATCGCCTGTAGAAGTAAATGCAGGAGGATTTTCTGCAGCAGAGAATACAACCAACGTAGATCTTAGTAGATTTTATGAAGATAAGTTTCAAGGGATGAATGTTGCTTTTGGAGCGGAGTACCGATTAGAGAATTACCAAATATTTGCAGGACAGGATGAATCTTGGATGACCTATGATATTAATGGAGATGAATGGAATGGAGATCCAGCCTTACAAGTAACCGATTTCTTTGGAAGAGGAAGGCCTGGAGGAATCCAAGTATTCCCAGGATTTAGACCTGGAAATGAAAGAAATGCTTTCAGAAACAGTTATGCTGCTTATGCCGATGTAGAAGTAGATTTTACAGAAGAATGGATGCTTTCAGGGGCATTACGTTATGAGAACTACAGCGACTTTGGATCGACTTTAAACTGGAAGTTAGCTTCTTTATACAAGTTAACTGACAATGTGAATTTAAGAGCTGCAGCGAGTACTGGTTTTAGAGCACCTTCTTTACACCAGTTAAACTTTAACACTATTAGTACCAACTTTATTAATGGAGATCCAGTAGAAGTTTTAACAGCTTCGAATGACAGTCCAGAAGCACAAGCAGTTGGAATTCCACAATTAAAGCAAGAAGAGTCTTTCAGTACAAGTTTTGGTGTTACTGCAAAAATTCCAGAAGCGAACCTTACCTTAACAGTAGATGCATACTTTATTGCTATTGAAGATCGCGTAACCTTAACAGGAAACTTTGATTTACCAAGTTCAGTAGATGCTAGCAAAGCAAGATTCTTTGCCAATGCAATTGACACTGAAACTACAGGAGTGGATGTAAATATTTCACACAGAGCAACGATTCTAGGAAATGTTGCCTTGACAACAGACTTAGCGTTTGCCTATGCAAAAACAGAGCAAGTAGATGATATTCATGGATCTGTACTTTTAGCAGATCAATTGGACACCTACTTTGGAGAAAGAGAAACGTACTTTTTAGAATTAGCAAGTCCACGAGTAAAAGGAAATTTAAGCCATTCTTTAAAAGGAGACAACTGGTCTGTATTCCTAAGAAACTCTTACTTTGGATCTGTATTTAATCCAGACGGAGCACATCAAGAATTTGCAGGAAAAGTTCTTACCGACTTATCTTTCGGCTTCGATGTTACCGAAAACCTAACCTTTACCGTTGGATCAAGTAACATTTTCGATGTGTATCCAGATCCAACACCATCCGGATTAACAAGTGGGAATCAGTTTATCTATCCACGTGTTACTTCACAGTTTGGTATTAACGGAAGAACAGCATTTGCTCGTTTAAACTTTAAACTATAATCAGAAAAATCTTTTTATTATGAAAAAACTTAAAAATATACTTTACATCGCACTTTTCTCTTTGCTTGTAGTTTCTTGTGAAGACAATACCGATAGTATTACCAACCCAGGCGAATTGTCTCCGCTTCCGCAGGAAGTTAAAGTGAGTTTCACTGATGACCATGCCACTTCATCTCCTTATGAAGGAGAAACGATGACGTATCGATTAGAAATGCCATTTGCCATTACAGGAACCGTTGAGGTAACCATAGCAGTTAGCTCATCAGATGGAACTGTAGAAGCAGATTATCCAACTTCAATTACATTTGTAGATGGACAAAGTGCTGTTTATTTTGATGTAACACCAACAGATGACGGTGTAACGGAAGATGAAACGTATACGATTGCAATTACAGATGTTTCCTTTTCAAATGACAGCTACTTTGCGTGGACAGGAGCGAATTCCCGAGTAATGGGTGTTAGAGACATTCCAACACCAATTGTTACTACAGCGGGAGATTTTGTTTTCAACTTTACCTGGTCAGGCTCAAGTGATTTAGATTGTCGATTGGTAGACAACCCACCTGCATTTCAATACGATACAGGGTATAGCACTACTCCAGGAGAAACAGTTACTTTAGTAGATGGTGTTCCAGATGGGGACTATTTATTTAGAGTACGTCCTTGGACAGTTACAGACTCTTCTATAGATTATGCTATTGAAGTTGTTGCACCAACCGAGACACGAAATTATACAGGTACCTTCCTAGATTTAGTAGGAGGCTGGTCTATGGAGTTTGTTGTATTAGAGATCAACAAAGCCACTTCAGGAGCAACGGTAACGTATACACTTAACCAACTATAAAATAAAAGAAGATGAAAAATATATATAAAATAAAATTAATTTTATTGGCCTTAGTTGTTTTTAGCTCTTGTGCTGTAAATGACGATGATCCAGTTCAAAACCTAGTTTCAAAAACAGTTCTTTCTTTAGATACTGCCTTTGAAAGAGCTTCTTCAGATAGCTATGACTTAGTTGTCAATGTAGATGGAGACTTGCCATATTCTTCAAGGTTAACTTATACCTTAGACGGGCAAGAAATGTTTGTAGATGTAGATGCACGATCAGAAACTGCAATCATCCCTGTAGATATGTCAGGAGTAGCAGTAAGAGTTGTAACCATCACGAAAATAGCAACGTTGTATGCTTCGGCAGCAGGGTATGATGTTTCGGTATCTGGTTCAAACAACAAAACGATTATTGCGGGTGCAGATGTTGGAAATGGTGGAGATATGTATGCGCAAATGACTTGGAACTCGGGAGTAGATATCGATATGATATTAACCAGAGATGCTGCACCACAAGCACCTTACGAAATTCCGAACGCAACTGTTGTTGATTATTCTATTAATGTTGGACCTTTAGAATCTTTTACGTTACCTTCTTTTGAAGCTGAGGGAGACTATTCAATAAGCATTGTTCCTTATGAAGGATTTACATCTCCAATAGAATGTAATTTAATTATTGTTGCTGGAGACATGGCCTATGATTTTACAGGTTCTGTAGCTAGTGGACAAGGTGCAGGAGGATTTTTCACAATTGTTTACAATACCGTTGATGAATTTGCTGCATGTGTTAAAATAGGCACAGGTGCTGCTTCAACATATACTGCCGTTAACAAATTATAAAAAAGTAACTTTTTTTAAATACAAAAGGCCCTGATATTGTATATTTCAGGGCCTTTTTATATCATACAATGAAAAACACCTCCTTTTTGTTGCTTCTTTTATGGGGTGCAACGCTTTATTCGCAAACCTTTTCAGAGGTTAGTAACACTTCAGGAATCGACCATATCTTTGAGCAGTTTGCCAATATGGGTGGCGGAGGTGTCTTTTTTGATTATGATAATGATGGCTGGGAAGACCTTTATTTGACATCAGGAAAAGGAAAAGATCATTTGTATAAGAATCTTGGAAATGGGAGTTTTAGTTTGATTACCGATGGTTGGTTATCAATCACAGCGGAATATTATACTGTAGGAGCTGTTAGTGGCGATGTAAACAATGATGGTTATCGAGACTTATACATTACGACCTGGCGAGGAGAAGATAATGCTGGCGATTTAGAAAGAAACCTACTCTTTATCAATAATGGAGATGGTACTTTCTCAGAAAAAGGAATTGAATACGGTTTATCCATTGCCTCTTTTTCTATGGGGGCTTCAATATTGGACTTTAATAATGACGGATTTTTGGATATTTACACTGTAAATTATGTGGAAAGTAGCGCCTTTTTATATGATGATGACGGAGCTATTAATGGGTTTGACCATGATTGTCATGAAAATCAATTCTATAAGAATAATGGAGACGGAACCTTCTCAGAAATAAGTACAGCGCTTGGGCTTACAAACAACGGCTGTGCATTGGCTGTTATGCCTACTGATTTTGATCAAGACAATGATGCTGATCTATATATAGCCAATGATTTTGGAGAATTTATAATTCCCAATACAATTTTAAGAAACAATTTACCCAGTAGTTCTTTTACAGATGTTTCGGTAGAAACCAATATGGATGTTGCCGTTTATGGTATGGGAATTGCCTCGGCAGATTTTGATAAAGATTCAGATTTCGATTATTACGTGACCAATATTGGCGCTAATGTACTCATTCAAAATGACGGAAATCAAAATTTTACAGATATCGCCGCACAAGCGGGTGTCGAAAACACCTACTCAGAAGGAAGTACTTCCTTATTGACAACAAGTTGGGGGACTGCCTTTCTAGATATCAATAATGATACCTGGCCAGATTTGTTTGTTGCCAATGGACGAATACCCACATTAGATTTTATTGCAACCGGCGAAGACGATCCCAATAAACTTTTTATAAATAATGGAGATTCTACCTTTACAGACATTTCTGAAAGTGCCGGAATAAACGATCTAAATAGAGGCCGAGGAATGCTTTATTGTGATTATGATAAAGATGGTGATTTGGATGTTTTAGTGGTGGTACAAGACAGTTCAGAGGGGGTAGACGCAAAAACAACCCTGTATCAAAATCAATTAAATCCAAATGGCAACGACGCAAAGAATTGGGTACAGGTTTCTTTAAAAGGAACTACGATTAACAAAGACGCACTGGGTGCCAAAATAGAATTGACGGTAGATGGAGAAAAGCTACTTCAAGAAGTTTACGGACAAGGAAGTCATGCTAGTCAAAGTTCACTAGTTGCGCATTTTGGATTGGCAGACAATGCGATCATCTCCCAATTAAAAGTTATTTGGTCTTCCACAGACACCCAAACATTTACAAATTTAGCGGTTAATAAACGATACGAACTTACACAAGGAAGCACCCTTCGTTCGGAGGAAAATGAATTTATGGATCTTTCCATGTATCCAAATCCAGTAGAAAGTGAATTGCACTTTAAAGGGATTCATGTTCCATTGCAAGTAAAAATATATTCAATTCAAGGAAAGCTTCTTGAGGTGGTTTCTATAGACCAAACAAAAACAACGGTCAATTTTGAACCCTACAAATCTGGAGTTTATATTCTTCAAGTTTTTAGTGATGACAATCTATTACTAAAAAGTAAGTTCTTCTTAAAACAATAAAAAGACTTCTTTCATACACTTTTTTTTATTTTTCTTGATTATGTATCTTTTGAGTATATCTAGTTTGATCTAAAAAGTTGATAAATTTACAGGCTATTAAAATAGCCACTGCTGCTGCTTTCACAAAAATTTCCATAAAAAAATAATTTTTTAAATGCACAACGTTTTGAAATTGTATATTTCGAGGACTTTTATATTCAATAAATTCCCAATATTTATTACATCGGTATCGGGTTATTTTTTTAAAGTATAAATTCACAGTATTATGATAAATAAAAACATCGCATCGCTACAACAGTCCGCTACACTTTTGATTAACGAGAAAGTAAAAGCATTAAGAGCCAAGGGAGTTCAAATTAGTCATTTTGGTTTTGGGCAATCTCCTTTTCCAATTCATCATTCGATTGTAAAGGCATTGCAAGAACATGCCCACAATAACCACTATTTGCCGGTAGCTGGTTTGGAAGCATTAAGGGAACAAATTGCTTTTTTTCTAGGGAATTTTCAAAATATAAAAAGCCAGAAAGAATCAATTTTTATTGGTCCAGGGAGCAAGGAATTATTGTATCAATCCATTTTAATTTTCGAAGGAACGTTTTTAATTCCAAAAGGAAGCTGGGTGAGTTATATTCCACAAATAACCTCGAAAGGAGGCGAATACCATCTCATTGCCACTGATTTTAAGAACGATTTTAAAATCACGGCAGCAAATTTAGACGTCTTTTTTAAAAATAAGACGACTAAAAAACAATATATTTTAATCTTAAATTCTCCAAACAACCCAACAGGAGCAGTTTATTCTGCAGAAGAATACAAAGCACTGGCAATTGCGTGTCGAAAATACAATCTTATTGTTTTTTCAGATGAAATTTATTCTCAAATTAATTTTTCTGCGCCATTTTCTGCAAGTATTTCAACTTTCTATCCAGAGAAAACGATTGTTTTTGGAGGTTTGAGTAAAGTATTTTCTGCTGGGGGCTATCGATTAGGGTTTATGAGGTTGCCCAGTGCTTTTGAAATGTATCAAGATGTTTACAAAGCACTTTTTAGCGAAACTTTTAGCTGTGTTTCTTCTCCCGTTCAGTTTGCAGCGCAAACCGCTTACACGTTTGAACAAGACATACAAAATCAGGTGCGCGATGCCTCTGTTATTTTAAAGTGCGTTTCCGAATATATTTATAAAGAATTTTCGAAAATTTCTATAGAATGTACAAAATCACAAGGCGCTTTTTATATGGTGATAGGCTTTAATAAGTTTAAAAGTCAAATTTCACAACTAGGAATTCATACAAGTATTGATTTGGCAACCCATGTTTTAGAAAAATACAAAGTGGCCATGTTGCCAGGAGTAGATTTTGGTTTTGAAAAAGAGGAATTATTCTTTAGAATCGCATTTGTTGATTTTGATGGCGAAAAAGTGATGAAAATGTATCAAAAAGACCAAGAAATAAGCCTTGATTTTCTAAAAAAATACACTCCAAATATTATGGAAGGTGTAGAAAATATAAAGACGTTTATTGCAGATCTTACGGATTAATTTTTGAACTCTTTGAGGGATAATTTGCTATCTTGAAATTCCCCATAAGTAAAATATGCAATCCAATCTCCTAAGTTAATGTAGGTAGAATTTTCTTGTAATTGAATATCTAAGGGCAAGTGTCTGTGCCCAAAAACAAAATAATCGTAGTGTTGTTGAGTCAATTTTTTCTGACAATACAGCACCAACCACTCTTTATCTTCTCCTAAGAATTTGGCGTCTTCATCGCCAGAAATCAGTTTATTTTTTACCGATAAATATTGCCCTAATTTGACCCCTATATCTGGATGTAACCATCGAAACAGCCATTGAAACAACGGAAGTGTAAATACCTTTTTCATACGTTTGTAGCCTTTGTCTTCAGGGCCCAAACCATCTCCATGGCCAATTAGGAATTTTTTATTATTGATACGGACTTCTTGTGGGGAGTGATATACAGGAATATGGAGTTCTTTTTCAAAATAATCGGTCATCCATAAATCATGATTTCCGACAAAAAAATAAATTGGAATGCCGCTGTCTTTTATTTCGGCCAACTTTCCCAAAACCCGCACAAATCCTTTTGGAACAACAGTTTTGTATTCGAACCAGAAATCAAATAAATCCCCTAATAAAAAAATTGCTTCGGCATCTTTTTTTACCCTATCTAACCAACACAAAAATTTCTTTTCACGGACAAAGCTTGCTTCGGTAGTGGGAGCTCCTAAATGTTGATCTGATGCAAAATAAACCTTTTTGTTTGTGGATGTTGAGATGGAAATCATTGGTACAAAGTAACGTTATTCTTGCTGATTTTCCAACTCCAATACTTTCAGAATCATTTTGTCATTTTTATGTTGCATTCTGTAAAACCCTACATCTCCAAAAATTTCGTTAGCAATGGAAGATTTTAAATATTTCTGAAGGATTTTTTGTGTTTTAATCGAAGGGTTAAATTCTTTGATTTTTGCATAGAATTTATCATAAACGCGTGCGTCCGAATCAAAATCACTAATGAACGTCTCTAAAGTCCATTTTTCAGCAATTTGCCTTCGATTGCGATCAACATATTCAAAGGCAAAATTCGTAATTGCAATAAAATAGAAGTTGTTCATATAGGAAGTAGTGTCAATTGGGACAAAAACATCGGGAATAATACCCCCGCCACCATATACAATTTTGCCTTTAGGCGTTGTATATTTTAGAGAATCTATCACGGGAATACTGTCTTTGTTGGAGAGTTCTCCGCTTCTCACACGTTGCTGAAAATCAGAAGCATATGCGTCGTCTCCGTTTTTTTGATATGGTTTTTGAATGGATCTTCCCGTTGGGGTGTAATATCGTGCAATTGTTAAGCGTACAGCAGAGCCATCGCCCAAGTCCATTTCTTGCTGTACCAAGCCTTTCCCAAAAGAACGACGCCCTACAATGGTTCCCTTATCATTGTCCTGTAAAGCGCCCGCTAAGATTTCGGAAGCAGAAGCAGAATTTTCATCTATTAAGACATAAACCTCTCCGTTTTCAAAAATTCCGTTCTCGGTTGCAAATGATTCGGTAATTTCATTTTTGTTATTTTTTGTAAAAACAATGCGTTTTTCATCTTCTAAAAATTCATCAACAATCCGATTCGCAATATCAATAAACCCTCCACCATTGCCACGTAAATCGAGAATTAAAGTAGCCATTCCTTTCCTTTTTAAAGCTTGTAAGGAAGTTCTGAATTCGCGGTAGGTATTTCTAGCAAAACGATCGAGTTTCATATATCCAAGACGGTCGTTGATCATGTAGGCCAAGTCTACACTTTTAATAGTTACTTTACCACGTGTAATTGAAATAGTAAACAGACTGTCGATCGACTTTCTGTAAATTTGTAAAGTAACTTTTGTTTTCGGCTTTCCTTTTAAAAATTTTGGAACTTTCCCGCTACTTATATTTTTACCAAACAAGGTGTCTTTATCCGCCATTAAAATTCGGTCTCCCGCTTTGATCCCTGCTTTTATACTGGGACCTCCTTTAATAGGTTGAATAACAGTAATAGAGTCTTGTATCATTCGAAACTGCACACCAATCCCTACAAAATTCCCCTGCATATTTTCGGTAATTGCTTGCAGGTTTTCTTTCGGAATATAGACGGAATGTGGGTCTAACTTATGGAGCATTTGTGCGATTGCACCGTCCAAAAGTTTGTCGGTATTTACCGTGTCTACATAGTCTCTTTGTATGTAGTTGAGCAGTTTTTTTATTTTTAATTCATTCTTCGCATTTGAAGAAAAGGATGAAAATCCACGTGCGTTTCCGTTAAAAAAGGAACCAAGTAGGATCCCAAAAATTACAGCCAACGAAAAATAGATGGGTAGGTTGTTTTTATTCATAAGGTAAGTGCATCGTAGTTACCCCCGCTTTTTCTAGAAAATCTAAGCCAGCTCGATCTCGATAGGCATTTGCATAAACGACTCTTTTAATTCCGGCTTGATGAATGAGTTTACTGCATTGTGTGCAAGGTGAAAGGGTGATATATAATGTAGCATTTTTTGAGGATTGTGTGGAGGCAGCCACTTTTAAAAGGGCGTTCGCTTCTGCATGCAACACTTCCCATTTGGTAAGCCCTTCGGCATCCTCACAACAATTGTCAAAACCAGTAGGTGTTCCATTAAAACCGTCAGAGATAATCATCCGATCTTTCACGATTAATGCTCCTACTTGTTTGCGCTTACAGTGCGAAAGTTTTCCCCACTCAAAGGCCATTTTTAGATAGGCGATATCATATTTTAATTGCTTTTGTGCTGTCATGGCTACGAAAGTAAAAAGATTTGTAGAATAAAGGCGTTAATAAATTGACAAAAATGGATCTAAAATGAGGGTTCTAGGTTCTTTTTCTATGAAAAGGAACGTTTCGTATTTTACCAATAGATGCGCTCTAACATCATTTGGAATGAAATTCCAATAACGATTGAGGAGGCGACTAAAATCCAATCTCTTTTGGAGACTCTTGTGAAAAAATCTAGAAAAGTACCAAGCACTAAAATTCCAAAAACAATAATAATTTGCGAAACCTCGATGCCCAAGGCAAATTCTAAGAGTGGCACTATTTTATCTTCGCCTTTGCTGACCATCATTTTAAAATAAGTAGAAAAGCCCAATCCGTGAATGAGGCCAAAAAAGAGGGCGAATATTAAATTGATACTCTCTGATCCCGAAGCGGCTTTTTTTGCTCTAAAAACATTCATAAAGCCTGTGATTAAAATGGTTACTGGAATTAAAAATTCAATAAGCTTAGTGGATACCTTTACAACGCCAAAGGCAGATAAGCCCAATGTGATAGAGTGCCCAATTGTAAAAAGCGTAACCAGCCAAGCTACTTTACTTTTTTGTTTGAAATTAAAAACAACGGCCAATACAATAAGAAACAAGATATGATCGAAAGCAGAAAAATCTAGGACATGGTAGAAGCCCATTTTAAAATAGAGAATAAACGCATCCATTTTTGAGAATTATTTTTAGTTGATTTTCAAAGATATTAAAAAGATTGTAAGAATGAGGGTCCATTTCTAGTTTGTGAAAACAGCACCATCAAATACATTATTAAGCAACAGGCAGTCTTAAGAATTTAAAAACCTTTGCTTTAAGTGCATCAAAAAAGGGACTTAATTTTGAGAAATAGACAAAGCCAATTAAAAAGAGCAGGGCACCAAAAATGGCCTCAGGAGCTGTTAGTTGTCTTTTTATGAAATTGTTTAAACCAACACCTATAATTCCACCATACAATACAATGGTGTGCCACAGGTATATAAACAGTGTTTTTTGCCCTACGGATAAAAATAATTTTCCTCTTTTAGAAAACCAATTTTCGAGTTGCATAAAAACAACGGTTACGATGAGTACTTCTCCCAATCGATTGTAGAGCCATACGGCACCATGTTCATAAGAAATGTATTTCAAGCCAAAAGCAATGCTAAGCATGACAATACTGAGTGCGATGCTTGTAAATTTATTTTTTAAAGTGTGCATTACAACGCCAAAGACTCCGCCAAATAGCACAAAGCCTGCCCAAGGAACTAGGGGAAAAATGGCATGAGGCCCCTTGAAAATATTTTGAAGGAATTGCGGACTGTTTGCAGGAAATGAGGGTTGTGTTTTTAGGGTATTATAGACGCCAAAAAGAAGGATTCCACCCAACAGGTAATAGAGGAATAAAGGGATGTTTTTAATACTTCTGTAGAGCAGGTATAAACCAATCAATATTAGCATACTTACCCCAATGCATTGCAGTACATGGAAGGCATATATGATGGGGGTGTCGCTATAAAAAGTGCTAGTGAAGTATCGCAAATTAAGTTGTAGCAAATAGCCCCAGAAAATAAGCTCAAAACCCCTAACGATTCCTTTTTTTACTCTAGGGTTTCGCTTTTCTGGATCGTGATTTTGCAGGAGTAAAAAGACAAAAACCAGTCCCGTAACAAAAAAGAATAATGGCGCAGTAAGTCCTTTCATAAAGTACCAATGGTCAAAAAAAAATGAGCCAGAGGTTCCTGTACTTCTTTTTAAGGAAGCTAATGTATCAAATGCTTCCAAACTAAGTCCTATAAAATGACCTTGCAACATCATTAGTATGGCAAATGCGCGCATAGCATCTATAAAGTGTACTCTTTTTTTGTTTTTAGAGCGCATTAAAGGTTGGGTATTTATTGGATTGGTTTGGCAAATTTAATAAAACTATCTGGGGAGAATATGCAGAGTGAAATTATTTCTTTTTTATACCATTGAAAAACATCCTTACAATTGCCCTTGGAAAATCTTGAAATAGAGTTTAATTGTTTGTTTTTTCTAATAATACAATATCAAATTTGGAATCCAAAGTCACAATTCCTTTTTTTACTTTTACAGATTGATCAGCATAAAAATCTTTTAACTTTTCTCCATTTTTAAAGATATCGGCAACATTTATTTCTTTTTTGCCTTTAGGTAAGTTAATCCCAACAACAACCCTATCCTTATGCCTGACTCTTGAAAAAACCAACCCTTTTTCTGATGAAATTAATTGATGTTTTCCAGCACCTACAGCCATATGATTATTCCTAAACTGACCTAATTTTTGCCAATGTTTTAAAATACTTTTGGTTGTATCGTTTTTAGCAATAGCATCCCAATTCATAAAAGAACGTAAAGTGGCATCTCCCACTGTTCCATCGATTGTTAAATTTCTCATAGACTCATCACCGTAATAAACTTGTGAAGTGCCGGGTGTTAAAAACAACATTGTAGCTGTTTTGTATGGTTTTTTTCTTTCTTTATCATAAGGATTTCCATCATCATGAGAAGTAAGATAATTTAAAACTCCATAGTCTTTTAAATTGTTGTTCAGAATAGAATCGTATTTATGAAAAACATCTTTTTCTGTCATTTGTTTGACATTCCATTTTAGCTCAAAATTAATCAGGCTATTAAAGGCTTTATCAAAATAATTTACCTTTTTATCACCAAAATCAAATTCTTTTCCATGAGAAATGGCATAATTATACACTTCTCCTACCAAATAAAAATTAGTAGTATCTAAAACTTTCTTTGGGTTATTTTTTTTGTAAGCTTCAAAAGCAAAATTGCATTCTGTTTTAAATTCTTGCCAAACAGATTCCTCTGTGTGCTTTACAGTATCTACTCTGTATCCATCAATTCCAAATTCTGTAATATAATCTGTCAGCCATTTTATAATGTAAAAGCGAGGAGCTTTTGGATATCCTGTTCTTTTAAAAAACTCATCCAATTCTTTAACTTCTTGTGCATACCTTCCTTCAGCTTTCCACTTCTCAATTAATTGAGGGGGCAATTCTACTTCTTCATTGCTTTCTGTTTTAATATCAGGTAAATTTTTAACAAGTGTACATGTAACAGTATTGTTATAATTGTCATAGGTACATTGAGGCGCTGTTCTTACCCAATCACTTGGCCAAACAGGGTCTTTTTCTGTTACAGGTCCAGTGTGATTTATTACGGCATCTAATAAAATTCTAATACCTTTTTTATGCGCAGTTTGTACTAATTCTTTTAACTCTTTTTTGGTTCCATAGTTTGGGTCTATTGCTGTCCAATCTTTTGTCCAATATCCATGAAAACCGTAAGACAAACCAGTTCCTTCATCTGTGCCGCCATGAATCTGTTCTACAACTGGAGTCATCCAAATGGCATTAATACCAAGTTTTGTAAAATAACCCTCCTTAATTTTTTGGGTGATTCCTACGAGATCCCCACCCTCAAAACCGCGTAATTTCCCAGTTTCTTTTGTTCTATTGAAATTAAGATCGTTTGAAGGATCTCCATTATTAAAACGATCAGTTAATAAAAAGTAAATGTTGGCTCCTTCCCAAACGAATTCCTTTTTTGATGATTTTTCTGTACATCCAAAAACGAAGAGAAAACAGAATAAATAAAAGATTTTTCTCATCATTATTTTATTAAAATTCTATATTCTAATTTTGACATTCCAAGCGTACTTTCTGCTAATTTTATTTTTTTATTTGAAAAAAAGTCTGTAAAATTTCCTTGAATAGGAATATTAATTTCCTTATTTTCATTGGAAAAATTGGCAATAAATAGCAGTGTTTCATCTCCTTTAGATCTTTTTAAAATAAACGTTTCTGGCTTACTTTCTAGAATCTCGAAACGCGCTTTTTCTTTACCGCCATTTAATGCAGAATTCTGATTCTTTAATGCACCTAGTTTTTGTAAAAAACTAAAAGTCTTTCCTTTCTTTTTTGGGATAGAATCTTTTTCAAAGAATTTTAATCTATGTTTTAAATCATATTCTTGACCCGAATAAATCAATGGCATTCCAGGGAGTACATAACTTAAAACAGTTAACATTTCTGACTTTTCTCCCATTCTTTCTTCGATGGTTCCATTCCAAGAATTTTCATCATGGTTTGTAACAAAATTCATTAGAATGTCATCTTTTTCATAACGCTCATTGTAGGTATGGTTGATATATTTCTTTAAATCTTTGGCTGTTTTTTTTCCACTTGCGATCTCATTAAATAAATGATGACCATCCCATGCATAAGCCATGTCAAATAAATTTCCTTTTAGCAATTCCGGTTCCCAAGCTTCCGCTAACATAAAAATATTTTTTTGAGCTCTTAATCTTGGAATTGCGCTTTGCCAAAATTCTAATGGCACAGAACCTGCAACATCGCATCTAAAACCATCAACATCTTCTTTCTCTATCCAATATTTCATATCGGAGATCATCGCTTCTTGCAATTCGATATTTTCATAATTTAAATCGGCAACATCTGTCCAATCTGTATTTTTTGGATGAATAACATTTCCTTTTTCATTTTGTGTATAGAAATCTTTATTGCTTTGTAGCCATGAATGATCCCAGCCAGTATGATTTGGGACCCAATCTAAAATGATATAAATTCCATTTTTGTGTGCGGTTTTAACCAATTCTCTAAAGTCTTCGATAGTACCAAATTCTGGATTTATTTTAGTAAAATCTGAAACGGCATAATAGCTTCCTAAGTACTTGCTCTGTTCTTCGATTGGAAAATCGGAAGCAAATTTACTATTTGCTCCACCAGTGGCTTTTCTTTTTGTTTTTGAGATCGGAAAAATAGGCATTAACCAAATAACCTTTACACCTAGGCGTTTAATTTCTGGAATATCTTTCGTAAATTCTTGAAATGTACCTTGTGGTGAATATTGACGAATATTGGCCTCATAAATGACAGCTGTTTCTAAATCCGAATTAGCTATTTGAGAAATCGATGTTGCTTCGTTCTTTTCAATTTCCTTTTTTTCTGAATTGCATGCAAACAGAGTAATTGAAATCAAAGTTAGTGATAATAAATACTTCATTTTAGGTTTAATTTAGTGTTATTTTTATACGAGTGTTTTTGTTAGGATTCCATTTTAAAGGAATTTTTAATTGGTTGTTTTTTGGCAAGACCCGAACTCTTTTACCATCAATTTTTACCTTTTTTGGCTTCCAATTAATGTTGTGAATTATTAACGTAACTTCTTTTTCTTGGGGACTCCAAAGACGGCCAAGTTCGGACACAAAATCAATCGTTAAATCTTTTTTTGTTATTGTTGCCTCAAATTCTAAAATTTCAAATTTTCCTTTTTCGAAAGCATTAGCAGTAATACCGTCATCATTATAAAAAGTTCTTTTGCTTTCTTTTACATTTTGATCAAAATAATAATGGAGTTCTAGTTGATCAGCATGATAAGTATCTGTAGTTTGGACCAATTTTGTCATTAAAACAAAAGCGCCCCCTCTAACATAAGTTGGAATTGCTTTTTGTTTTACTTTAATTTCTTTAGTTTGCCCACCGTTTATTTTTTCTTCATCAGAATAAAAATTGAACCAATTTCCTGTTTTAGGAAAATAAATTTCTTTTGTTTTTACGGAATCTTTTACAATTGGTGTAATCAAGAAATCTTTTCCCCATAAATAACTTGTAGCATTGCTCATTAACTTTTTATTTTCTTCTTCAAAGAAAATAGGTCGCATTAGAGGGGTACCTTTTTGATTATTTTCAAAAGCTAAATTGTAATTGTATGGCAATAATCTATAACGTAATTCAATGGCTTTTTTCGCGTGTTTTTTTGCATAATTACTTCTAAAAACAGGTTCGCTTGCAATTTCTTCTTGTGCGTGCGGTCTAAAAATGGGTTGAAAAACACCATATTGCAGCCATCTTATATATAATTCATCGTTTAGATTTTCCCCTGCGAACCCACCTAAATCTGAATGCATGTAGCCCAAACCTTGCATCCCCATTTGTAAAGCAATTTCTGGTTGAGACTGTAAACCTCCCCATGTCCTATTTACATCTCCAGACCAAGGAATTAAACCATAACGTTGCGAACCAGAGTATCCGGCTCGCATTAAAATAAATGGTCTTTGATTTGGGAAATCTTTTTGATAACCTTCAAAAATTAAACGAGCCCAATCATGACCATAAATATTATGAACTTCATCTGCACTACCAGTCGCATGTTGTACCCATTTTGGATGTACTTCTGGTTCGCCCAAATCTCCCCAAATTCCTTTTGCACCTAATTTTAAAATATTGTTTTTGTAAATATTCCAAAACCATTCTTTTCCTTCCTTTTTATAAATATCGATAATCCCTGTGTTCCCAAAATAGAAGTCATAGGTTGCCGGATTTCCAATACTATCTTTGGCTAAGATGTCTTTTTTAACAGCTTCATTCCATTTTTTTGATGTTTTTAAAACAAATGGCTCTGTAATTAAAACGGTTTTAACTCCTTGCTTATTTAATTTAGAAATCATCCCTTTCATATCTGGAAAAGAATCTTTAAAGACCTCTAAGTTCCCCATAGTTCCTTTCAGGGTTTCCCCAAACCAATACAAGTCTAAAATAATAGCGTCTACGGGTATCTTTTCATCTTTAAATTTTGCAATTGTATTTTCTGTTTCTTTCTGAGAATGATACCCAAACCTACTAGAAAAATTACCGAGAGCCCATCTTGGAGGCAAAGGTTGTTTTCCTGTTAAATAGGTGTAATTGTCTATTAAATCGAACCAAGTATCTCCCACAATCATTTGATAGGTTTTACGTCCAGAAATTGTTTCGTAGGTTAAAGAATTGTCTTTTTTACTATCCAAATCTAAATATCCAATAGGAGCATTGTCAAAATGGAGGGCATATTTTTTTGACGACATTACCAATGGAATTGTAAAATTCATCAATTTCGACTTTTTCTCATAACCGTAATGTGCTCTGTTGTATAACTGCAATCGATTTCCTCTTCTGTTCATTCCAAGAGCTCTTGCACCTGTTCCATATAAAACTTCATCATCTGTCAATCCAAACCGTATGGTTTCGAAATCATTTGTTTTTTGATAGCCTTTTTTCTCTGAAATAATCTCTTTTCCTTTATACCAGTATGAAATTTTGAATGGTTTTTTATTAATTTTTATTGAAAGATCCTCAGAAGAAAAATGGAGTTGTTTTTGATCTTCTTCAAATTGAACATTGGCATATTTTGATGTTAATTCAACCGTATGAGATTTCGTTATACGCTCTTTTTCTCCGATGGGAATAAATGTAGTTTCCGATATTTTTGAGGTATAAAAATGAATTTTATAACACCCATCTGAAACATAGATCTCTAATTCATTATTATGGAGCTTTGCATCAATAAAAGCTCTTTCTTTTATGGTTTCTTTAAATAACCATAAGATGGTTTCTTCAAAGTTGGTTCTCCACAATTCTTCATTGTGTTTTCCTTCGGGAACAATTTTAGATTTTAAGTTTTCATTTGGAAAGCCAATATTCTTTAATTCATCTGTGATCAGATTCATTTCTTTTACAGTCTCACTGATTTCAAACTTTGATGCATTTACACCTTCTTTTCCGCCAGCTAAAAAATACATTTTGGTGTCTTTTAAAGCCCCGTTATCTTTTGTAAACTGATGAATATTTGGTGAAAACCAAAATGCTGGTGAATACACGCCTATTTTCCCAAAAACTTCTGGGTATTTTAAAGCTGCATAATGAGAGATTAACCCCCCCATAGAACTGCCAATTATTCCAGTATTCTTATTATCTTTTAAGGTGTTAAAATTTGAATCTACATAAGGCTTTAAAGTAGTTACTATAAACTCTAAATATTGGTCGCCTTCACCACCGCCATATTTTTTATTTATCCAAGGAGAATATTCATCTAAACGTTTTTCTCCACCATTATCAATTCCAACGACAATTAATTTTAAATTGGTGTCTTTAAATAATTTATCTAAAGTTTCATCTACGCTCCATTCTCCAGCATATGAGCTGTTTGCATCAAAAAGGTTCTGACCGTCGTGCATATAAACCACTGGGTAGGATTCATTTGAAACCTTATAATCGGATGGTAAATACAACCGAACTTTACGTTTTCTGTTTAATTGAGGAATGTCAAATTCTTCGTGTAAAACTGTAACATTTTTAGAAATAGTGGGGAGCTTTTTTTCATCAAACAAATGAATCCAACTCTCAATTTTTACGTTGATTGTATCATTCGTTTTTTTAAAAACATAAGATCGATTATCTACACTATTCCCTAAATTGTCAGCTTCGACAGTTTTCCAGGAACCTTGAGTAAATTTAAATAAAATACGTTCAGATTTTTTTGATAACGTAATATGATATTCGCCATTTTTAAAATCTAGTTTGTATTTTTTTAATCCTCCAGACCAACCTTCGAAATCTCCAGAAATATATATCGGAGTGTTTTTGGGAGTTTCTTTTGGAAATTCTTTTACAACAATTGTTACTTGCCCAAAAATATTTTGCAAAAACAAAAAACCGATATAAAAAAATATTTTTTTATGCATTTATTAATTGATATTAAATTCATTAAGAATTGGTAAAGCTTTATTTTCAAAATCATAAGTTGCTTGGTTTTCCCAAGGAGAACCATTTGTTGAATTTGGTCCTTGAAACGAAACAAATGCTCCCTCCCAGTAACAAAAGCCAATCCCTTTATTCGTTGTCATTAGAATTTCTTTTACTTTCGCTAAATAATTTTTTTGCCCCAGTGGAGTTGCTGGATAATCAGGCAAAATTAATTGCTCCTCTAAACCAACAATATTATTCGTAAAATCATTCCATTGTAAGGTAAAAGGGTAGGCAGTTTCTGCAATTATAATTTCTTTATTAAAAAGGCCACCTAAATTTACAATCGTCGCATGCAATTGGTTTAGATTCTTTCCATGCCAAATAGGATAATAGGATAGGCCTATTATGTCATAATCTAGAGTGTTGAGTTTATTGAAAAACCAACTGGATCCATCTAATCCTGCATAATGCATTATTATTTTTGTTGTATTTGAATGATCTCTAACTGCTTTAGCACCTGTAGCTAATAAATCTAAAAAATTAGTTTCATTACTATGAATTTGACCATATGGAAATAAGAATCCCCCATTTATTTCATTGCCTATTTGAATAAAGTCAGGCTGTAATTCTAACATAATTTTCTTCGTGTAACGATAAAGGTTTTCTTTTACGGTGCTATAAGGGGTACCTTGCCAAGAAGCAGGTGTTATTTGATTTCCTGGATCTGCCCAAGTATCTGAATAGTGAACAGAAATCCATACTTTTAAGCCTTTGGCTTTAATGCGTTGCGAAAATATTTTAACTTCTTCAAAAGAAGAATGATCGTTACTTGGCGACTTCCAAAGTCTTAATCTAATCGTATTTACCCCGTTGTTTTTAAAGGTAGTTAAAACATCTTCAACTTGGTTGTTTCGATTATAAAACAAGGTGTTTGCAGCTTCTATTTGGGGTAAAGAAGACAAATCTACTGAGCTAATAAAACTTTTAGAACCATCAATAACAACGTTTTCATCTTTTGAACAAGACAAAATAAATAGGATTATGATTAAGTAGTATAATTTCATTTTTTTAATCTCAGAAGTCTTCATTCTCTGCTATTTTTAATTTATTTCTAATAAGTTTTTCTTCGTATTTAGAAACAAAGATATTTATAGGACTATATTTTTGTGGTTAAGATGATGCTTCCCTTGGCATTTAAAAGCATACGATCTTTCCAAATAAACTTTTTTCCTGTAATTATATTTTTTAAGGTTTTTTCTTCTAACCCAACTTCTTTATATCTTTTTAAATCAATTGTAGTTGGATCCTCATTTTTGTTGATGATGTGCACTACAATTTCATCTCCCTTTGTTCTAAACAAGAAATAAGTTCCCATAAATGGAGCAAAATGAAGGGTTTTTCCCTCTTGAATTGCCGCACTATTTTTTCTATAATTTAAAATAGTTTTTACAAATTTTTGCATTTCTTTTTGGTCCAATGACAAACCTTCTCCTGTAAAGGCATTTACGGTATCATCTTTCCATCCTCCGGGAAAATCGGTCCTTATTAAACCATG
>ERZ1027296.15-NODE-15-length-32459-cov-9.780830_pt1 | contig 32459 bp, 36 predicted proteins | sample MGYA00520864_ERZ1027296 | MGnify/ENA primary metagenome ERZ1027296 (study PRJEB33307, sample SAMD00078851) | marine metagenome | biome: aquatic biome; feature: sea water; material: coastral sea water | place: Japan | collected 2015-01 | depth 1 m m ... | reverse complement strand
GTTTAAAACAACGGCTTTTCCATATGTTTTTGAAATACTGTCTATTGTAATCATTGTTTTTTCTTTAATTTTTTGTGATTTTATGATTCTTTCCCAAAGGCGTTAATCATCGCATATTTGTCTTTTATGTATTTTTTTTCAATAAAATTCATCGCATAATTTTTTAACAGAAGACTCAGAATTCCTATGGCGGCAACAACTACAAAGCCAGAATTATAGCCAATAAACTTGTCAAAAAACCAAAACAATAGCATTGGAAATAACATTAGTGGGATAATGATGAGAAACTGTGTTGCACTGGTTCCTTGTGTATTTCCAAGACCTCCTTTTGTTAAATCTATTCTTTTTCTATTAAAGGAGCCTGCGTATAATAAAAACAGGGAATTAAAACCAATGTTAAAAATTGCTCCGGCGGTGATCATTAAAAAGATATCTGTTCCAAAATATAAATATGGGAAACTTAAAATGTATAAGAGTGTGGTCATTGCAACCATTAAAAACCATTTCGATTCTAAAAATTTTCTATATCTAAAACTTTGACTCATTAACATTTTGTAATGTGCACTGTCCCAGGCAGGGATAAATTGACCGTAGTTTAGCGTAAATCCTCCTGTTACAAACAAGGAAGCAAACATTAGCATTGGTAATGAGTCTTTATAAGCGTCCATTGTATAAAAAATCAATCCATAAAACAAAAATAAAAACGACATTAAAAAAACGGTTTTAGTTCTTTTATTTCTCCAAATTAAACGAATGTCATTCTTTATAAAGGGTGCTACGTCTCCAAATTTTTCTGTCCAAGACAAATCTGCCGTATTGGCTTCTTTTACTTTTTGTGAAACCGCTTCGTCTAGATAAACCAAGCTTCGAAGTTGCTTAAAATTTAGTTGGTATAAGACCAAAAGTAAAACCAGTCCTAGTAGGGAATAAATGGGGTCTCGGTAAACGAAATCAAACCCTTTACCAAAGGTGCCTGGAAGATCAAATAACTGATACTGTTGTGTTACAAAAAACCCTATTAAAAGCACAAATAAGACGCCAAATGCGGTCTTGTTTTTGTTGATTAAAAAGTTTAAAAAGTTGACAGACTGAATGAGTAGTATCATTAAAGCACACCATCCTAAAACACCGGGAACAGCATATCCTTCTTTTATTAAAACCAAAGAAAATGGAATGTAAAAGAACAAGCCCATAACATTGAAAAAAGAAAAAGATGATTTTAACAAGACATAATGCACAATGTTGTTTTTATGAATTGGCAGTGTTAAAAAAGGCTGAATGTGCATTACAGGGAGTTGCTGCATTAAATACCTAAAAATCAAATCTCCTATAATTGCATACAATAAAAAAGCGTTGACAAGCACCAAGGGGTCTTGTTCGGGAAAGAATTTTTTCAGTCCGTAAAAAACCCCGATTCCCATGAATAAAAACATTGCAATAAGATACAGGCCAAAAAAGCCCATAAGTATTTTTATGCCGATGCTTTTTCCAAAAGCAGCCGATCGAAAAAATTGTTTCCATTCTAGTTTTAAAAAGTGTGAAATCATTGTTTAAATTTTAGTTTGGCAATTCATAAGAAGAAAATGCGGATGAGATGTTACATGTTTTTAACTAATTTATATTCTGGATAGGTTTCGGCTAACAATTCTTCTGCTTTTTGAGGGATTAAGAAAGCGGTTATATAAAATAGAATTAACAGGGCTGTTGCCGAAAAAGAAATCAATAGTAACCAATGGTCTGACAAACTACTAAATGGAACTTTTACCATGTTTAAACAATTAAAAAGTTCAAGAACTCCAAAAAATGTAACTCCCTGCCTTGTGTTACCAATCATCGCTTCCAATAAAAAAACCTTCTCTTGCTTTTGTGTTTTCTTTTTCTGAATTTTTCTTGCTTTGGTTTGCTTGATTAAATCGACTGTAACAATTAGAAACAAAGCCCCTAAAAGGAAGTACTCTGAATACTGAATTTTTAAAACCATAAAAAGAGATAAAAACACTGCCAGCGTAGTCATCACTTTAGGCAAGGTAAACCATTCTCTAAAGAAACGCCATAAAATGGATCGGTACCGTTTGTTCATTTGTTTTTGTTTGGCTTCTATAACATCCATAAAACCAAAAATTCCAAATTTTTTAAAAGATGTGTCCCGTGCATCTTCGAAAGACAGCTGCGGCCTTTCTTTCCAAATTTCTTCGATGTCATTTGCCAAATGATCTACCAATTCCGATTGGACGTCATAATGATATACGAAGTGTTTACTAGTGAATTTGAAAAGGTCTTCTATTTGAGGAGTCGTTAATTTCATAATTTACACTTTTGATATGACCGCACTGTTTCGTTATGTTTCCTATGAAAATAATGACAAGTATAGGTTACTGATAAACCCGCGAATAAAAATCCTGTGAAAACGGCATTTAAATTTCCTTCGTCATTAAAATGACTCCCACTAAGTAAAGGGATTATTAGAAAAATGATCGCAAGATATTGTGTCTTTAAAATAAAACGATAGGTGGTTTTTACTTTCGATGTTACCCCTCTTACAATCATAAAAATAAAATAAATTAACGAGAGCGAAGCAATTGAATTGAACAATAAATTTAAAAAATCGATGGTTTTTTCAGAAAAAACAATTGGAAAATTCTTTACGATTAGTACCGGCAAAAAGTAGGCTGAAAGATACACAAAGAAAAAAGGCCTAAACATTTTAACTGCTTTTTCTAACACAATTTTTGACTGAGCGTATTGAATTCCAAAATAAAGACTACTTGCTTCTTTAAAATGGCTTTCCCATTTTAAAGCAACCATTTTAAAGGCATTTTCAAAAGAAATTCCCTTCGTAGTAATGCGCTCAATATCAGAAATAACATGATCTAAAACCTCCTCTTTTAAATCGATATAATTGAAGTTCTTTTTTTGTAAATACCCTTCAACTTGGCGAACTTGTTCTTTGGTTAACTCCATCTTATTCTAGGCTAAACTTAGGATTTACCAAATGCTGCATTGTTTTTAAAAACTCTCGCATCTCTGCTAATTTATTCACCGTTTCTTTGCTACCACTCTCCGTTAATTTGTAGTACTTCCGAAGGCGGTTTCCAACTTTTGCAACCTCTACATCCAATAAACCCTCTGCCTCAAGTTTGTGTAAGGCAGGATATAAGGCGCCTTCCGTAATTTTCAATTCGCCATTGGTCAAAGCTTTTACATGTTGGGTAATCTCGTAGCCGTACATTTTATCGTTCGTTTCCAACAATTTTAAAATGATGGTCTGTAAAGATCCTTTGTAGAGTTTCTGGTTTCCCATTTTTTGTGTGATTTGATGATCTAATTGGTTGTGTAAATGTCAAATTGATGCACTCCAACTTCGAGTGCTTTTAATTTGTCTATGCAACCTGCTTCAAATATACATCATTTTCTAATGCATCAAATACTTAGGTATAAAATTTAACACTAAAAAAATCTAAAAGGAGATTTTTCAGGATGTGTGAATTAAAAATTAGGCAGGAATTTGATTCTTTTCTACAGTGAAAAAATTATTTTTCAACGCCTAAAACAGTTGCAATTATGCGTTCCAATTCTGCTTTTGGTAGTGCGCCGTTAGCCATTTGTGGGGGTCCATCCATAGGGCAAAACAACATGGAAGGAATGCTTTTAATGGCAAAAGCAGCAGCCAATTCTTGTTCTGCTTCTGTATCTATTTTATAGATGGTTATTTTGTCTCCATAGGCCTCAGACAGTTCCTCCAATATAGGGGCTATCATTTTACAAGGGCCACACCAATCTGCATAGAAATCGATCAGTGCGGGCACTTTTCCTTCAAAAGTCCATTCTTGATTATTTTCAAAATTAAATACCTTTTCTAAAAAAGTTGCTTTTGTTAAGTTTTCTGTCATTCTTTATATTTTAGTGTGCTTTTCGTTTTTTTCTATCGGATTCTTCTCGCAAATGTAGGCATCTAATTTGTGAAACAGACATTGTTTTTATGGGGCGCGCATTTTAAATCGCTGCTTTTAGTAAAATAACAATGGTATCGTGAAATTGTTTTTACTTGAAACATGAGATAGCAAACTTCTTAAATACTGCTTATTTAGTGATTTTAATCTTTTGACAGTAGCGATGCCTTGGGCTGGTTTAAAACTCTTTTATGCTAAGAAGACGTTAAAATTTAACGAAAATTAATGCTACATTCTATAATGCGTTTTTTTTTATGCTAAATTTGACTGTTTTCAAAATCTAAAATCATGAAAAAATTAATCCTCCCTGTTCTTTTTGCTAGTACTATTTTAGTTTCTTGTAAGGAAGAAATAAAAAAACAACAAACCAAAGTGAATTATCCGTTAACAACAAAAAAAGCAGTTATAGACACCCTTTTTGGCACCGAAGTAGTTGACAATTATAGGTGGTTAGAAGATGACCGAAGTGAAGCAACTGAAACTTGGGTAAAGGCCGAAAATGAAGTTACTTTCGATTACTTAAGTAAAATCCCCTACCGGGCGCAACTAAAAACACGTTTGACGGAGTTGTGGAATTATGAAAAAGTAGGCACCCCTTTTACCGAAGGAGGGTATACTTATTTTTATAAAAATGACGGTTTACAAAATCAATATGTGATCTATCGAAAAAAAGACGGTGAAGAAACTATTTTTTTAGATCCAAATACTTTTTCGGAAGACGCAACAACCTCCTTGGGTTCATTAAGTTTCTCCAAAGATGGTAAAACAGTTGCCTATTCTATTTCAGAAGGAGGTTCTGATTGGCGTAAAATAATTGTTATGGATGCCGCATCTAAAACAATTAAAGAGGACACCTTGGTGGATGTAAAGTTTTCAGGAATTTCCTGGTATAAAAACGAAGGGTTTTACTACTCAAGCTATGACAAACCAAAAGGAAGCGAATTGTCTGCAAAAACAGATCAACACAAATTGTATTACCATCAACTAGGAACACCACAGAAAGATGATGTCGTTGTTTTTGGTGAAAAAGCGGTAGAAAAACATCGATATGTAGGAGGGTCTGTAACCGAAGACAATCGTTATTTGTTAATTTCTGCGTCAACTTCTACCTCTGGCAACAAATTGTATATTAAAGATCTCACAGTTAAAAACAGTCCACTTATTCCAATAATCGACACTTTTGAAAGCGATACTTATGTGGCCCAAAACAGGAAAAGTAAATTGTACCTCGTTACCAATTTAAATGCTCCCAATAAGAAAGTTGTTACAGTGGATGCAAAAAACCCTTCGTCCGAGAACTGGAAAGATTTTATTCCAGAAACAGAGAATGTGTTGAGTTTAAATTCTGGCGCTGGATACTTCTTTGCAGAATACATGGTAGATGCTGTTTCAAAAGTGCTTCAATATGATTTTGATGGAAATTTAGTTCGAGAAGTAAAATTGCCTGGCGTAGGTTCATCTGGAGGATTTGGTGGAAAAAAAGATGCCAAAGAATTGTATTTTTCTTTTACAAACTACAATACTCCAAACTCCTCTTACAAATTCAATCCAAAAGACGGAACCTATACGTCCTATTGGAAACCAGCCATCAATTTTAATCCTGAAGATTATCAAAGCAGTCAGGTATTTTATACCTCAAAAGATGGTACCAAAATACCCATGATCATAACCCATAAGAAAGGCGTGGAACTGAACGGAAAAAACCCAACGATTTTATATGGATATGGTGGTTTTAATATCAGTTTAACCCCTTCGTTTAGCATTGCCAATGCCGTTTGGATGGAACAAGGAGGGGTGTATGCCGTTCCAAGTTTACGAGGTGGCGGAGAATATGGTAAAAAGTGGCATAACGCTGGAACGCAAATGCAAAAGCAAAATGTATTTGACGATTTTATTGCGGCAGCTGAATACCTCATTGAAAAAAAGTATACCGCATCGGCATACTTAGCGATAAGAGGAGGTTCTAATGGAGGGCTTTTGGTAGGCGCAACCATGACCCAAAGACCCAATTTAATGAAGGTAGCGCTCCCTGCAGTCGGCGTTTTAGACATGCTTCGATATCACACCTTTACAGCGGGTGCCGGTTGGGCATATGATTATGGAACTGCTGAAGACAGTAAAGAAATGTTTGAATACTTAAAAGGCTACTCACCAGTACACAATGTAAAAGAAGGGGTAGAATATCCGGCAACGTTAATAACTACGGGAGATCATGATGATCGAGTAGTTCCGGCGCATAGTTTTAAGTTTGCTGCAGCACTACAAGACAAACAATCTGGAAGCAATCCAACTTTAATTAGAATTGAAACCAATGCCGGACATGGTGCTGGAACCCCTGTTGCCAAGACAATTGAGCAGTATGCTGATATTTTTGGATTTACGCTTTTCAATATGGGTTTTGAGCAATTGCCAAATCCACCAAAAAGCAAGATCAAATCTTAGCCTTGTAACAATACAGTCAACAAATACACTAATAGTGAAACAACAAAAAATTAGATACGATGATAAAACCTAGAAAAACCCTGTTTTTTTCAGCAATCATTTCACTCGGAATCATTGCTTGCCAGCCAGAAAAATCGAACGAAAAAGTCGTGGGCATTGCGCTCGAAAACATGGACAATACAGTAAGACCAAACGATGATTTTTTTAGACATGTAAATGGCGCATGGATTGATAAAACTGAAATTCCAGATGATCAAACTTCTTGGGGTGGATTTAATCAGCTTCGTAAAAAAACAGATGCAGACGTTTTAGAAATTTTAAACAAAGCAATTGAAGAACGTGATTTTCCAAAAGTTAAAGATGCTCAAGGAAATGTAATTGACTCCGATCAAGAAAAAGCGGTCAACTATTACGAGAGTATTATGGATACTGTTTCTAGAAACAAACAAGGAAAAGCTCCTTTAAAACCGTTTCTTTCAAAAGTAGACGCACTAATCACTAAAAAAGACATCCAAGAATACATTACAAATATGGCTCCCTACGGTGGTGGTGGTTTTTATGGTTTTGGTGTGTATAACGATTTGAAAAACAGCAGCCAATATGCTGGTTATTTAGGCGCTGGTGGATTGGGTCTGTCAAGGGATTATTATGTAGATGACAAGGTAAAAAACAAGCTAGAAAAGTACCAAGAGTTTGTTGCTAAAATGCTTGAAGAATTTGGAGATGATGCTAAAACCGCAAAAAGGAATGCCGCAACAATTGTTGCCTTTGAAAAAAGCTTGGCAGAACCGATGATGACCAAAGAACAACAAAGAGATACTCGTAATATGTACAACCCAATGACTGTTGCAGCACTGCAAAAGTTGGCGCCTTCAATAGATTGGAAAGCACATTTAACTGGAGTTGGTGTTACAGATTTAGACAGAGTAATTGTTACCGATCCTGGGTACTTTACAGCTATGAGTGCAATTTTTGACAAGCGTTCTGTAAAAGATATAAAATTATTATTACGTTGGAATACAATAAATACTTCTTTAGGCTTGTTATCTACAGACTTGGAAAAGGCAAATTGGGAATTCTATGCCAAAGAAATGCGTGGTGCTAAAAAACAACGAGCACGAGACGAGCGCGCTTTGGGTAATTTAAATGGTGCTATTGGAGAAGCCCTAGGGAAGTTATATGTGGATGCAAAATTTCCGCCAGAAGCAAAGAAGAAAGCTGAAGAAATGATTGATAACGTAATGTTAGGTTTCGAAAAAAGAATTGCCTCTTTAGCATGGATGAGTGATGAAACTAAAACGAAAGCGTTAGAAAAACTTCATAAATTAACCGTAAAAATTGCCTACCCAGATGTGTGGAAAGATTATTCTGAACTAGAAGTTAAAGGGCTAAAAGCAGGGGGTACTTATTTTGAAAACGCAATAAATGTCACCAAGTGGAATTACAATAAAAATATGGCAAAATTGGGACAGGAAGTTGATCGAACAGAGTGGGGAATGTCTCCACAAACTGTGAACGCTTACTTTAATCCTGTAAACAATGAAATTGTTTTTCCAGCAGCAATTTTACAACCGCCTTTTTACAATTACAAAGCAGATGAAGCTGTAAATTATGGGGGAATAGGAGCTGTTATTGGCCATGAAATCTCTCATAGTTTTGATGATCAAGGAGCTCGTTTTGATGGTGATGGAAACCTTAAAAACTGGTGGACAGCGTCTGATTCTGAAAAATTTAATGTGATTGGTAAAAAATTAGTAAAACAATACAGCGATATTATTGCAATAGACAGCATGCGCTTAAATGGTGAATATACCTTAGGTGAAAATATTGGAGATTTAGGAGGTGTGCAGGCAGCTTATGAGGGGTTACAAATCTTCTTACAAAAGAATGGAAGACCAAAAAATATTGATGGGTATACCCCAGAACAACGCTTCTTCCTTTCTTGGGGAACTATTTGGAGAACTAAAATGCGTGATGAAGCTTTAAAAAACTTAATCATGACAAACACACATGCGCCAGGAATGTACAGAGCCTATATGCCTCTTAAAAATGTAGATGCTTTTTATGATGCATTTGACGTTCAAGAAGGAGATAAAATGTATTTAAAGCCAGAGGATAGGGTTCGAATTTGGTAAAAGCAACGGTCTTTTCAGAAGGGTTGTACTTTAAAGAAATCACCTCATAAAAGTTAGAAACCGATGCATAAGCATCGGTTTTTTACTTTTAAACTAGAAGCGCTAAGAATTCGAATTACGGAAAAGAGAAATCGCTTCACTTTTGCGCTTTGCATACAAATGAAAAGTATTATTTTTTATCGTTATCCCTCTCATTAGAAATCACAAGAAACCTTATTTTTGTGTCATGCTACAAGTACAAAACATTTCTTTTGGGTATTCTACAAACAACATTGTCTTGGATGATTTTACGTTCTCACTACGTGAAGGAGAACATTTGTGTGTAATGGGAGAGAGCGGCTGTGGGAAATCGACACTGTTGAAAAGTGTTTATGGCTTACTTGATCTACAAAAAGGAACCATTTTTTGGAAAGAAAAACAAGTTTTTGGCCCTGAATTTCATCTGGTTCCAGGAATGGATTTCTTTAAATATGTAGCCCAGGACTTTGATTTAATGCCTTATATTTCTGTGTCAGAAAACATCAAGAAATTCTTGTCACGTTTTTACCCAGAAGAGAGTGAAAGACGCACCCAAGAGCTCTTAAAGGTTATTGAAATGACTGCTTTTGAGCATGTAATGGTAAAACACTTAAGTGGTGGGCAAAAACAACGTGTAGCCATTGCAAGGGCACTTGCAAAGGAACCTCAACTATTGTTGTTGGATGAGCCTTTTGGGCAAATAGATAATTTTAAAAAAAACACCTTACGTAGGAATTTATTCCATTATTTAAAGAAAAAAAAGATTGCTTGTATTGTTGCTACTCATGATAAAAACGATGCGCTTTCTTTTGCAGACACATTGCTTGTTATACACCAAAAAAAGATGGTGGCCTGTGCGGCACCAAAAGAAATTTATAAAAACCCCGCAACGAAATACATCGCTGCATTGTTTGATGATGTCAACGAAATCACAATCAACAATAGAACCCTTTTAGTATATCCACATCAGCTAAAAATTGGGCCAGAATCCGCATTAAAAGCAACCGTTTTAAGCTCCTACTTTAAAGGCCCTCACTGGTTAATTGAAGCTGAATTTGAAAACCAGAACATCTTTTTTAACCATTTTGAAGAATTAGAGAAAAATAAAACCATCTCTCTTTCATTACAGAGTGCCTAGGAATTTTTTAATCAATTTTTGTAATCCGAAAAGATTTCCCATTAAAAACAACAACCTCTTTCTCTTCTTTTCCTAACAACAATTTTCCAATGGGAGATGATAATGAAATTGCAAAAAAATCAATCCCGCGAACGGTTAACTTTCCTGCGGAAACAGCTAGAAAATAGTTGCCGCTATCTGTATGAATAACACTCCCCAAACGGGCTTTTTTAGAAGTATTTAAAAAATCTATCTTGGCCAATATTGTATTCATTTGAGAAACTCCTAGGAGTTGCTGACCTGCCTTTTCCATTTCTAATTGCAACATCGCACGGCCTGTTTCATGCTTATCTCCCGCAGAACTTTTTGTTTCAGTCTGGAGCGCTTTTTGATTCGAAGAAAGAATGTCTTCAATCGTTTCTAAACGATCATTTACATAGGACTTGCACAAATCATATAATTGTTCTTTAAGCTTCATTTTGTAGTGTAAAGACAAATGCGCCAAAATTTCCATGATGAGAAATTGAGCATGATTTTGTAAGTTGTTTTTCTTTAAAATAATACAACGGGGCACCAATAGAAGATTTTCTTTGGCAAATTGTTTCCGCCAAAATACCAGTCATTGTTTGAAGTTGTTGTTGCACGTTTTTATTGATTGTTTTTGGAAGCCCTATCGCTGTATAAAAAGATTCTTGAGTGGTTGTTTGTTGAGCGATTGTATAACAATAAAGCGCATTGTATTCTGTGGTGGTATAAAAAGTGTTTTCTTTAAAAACAACAATTCCTTTTGTTTTTGAAACCATGCTACATTCAAATTTTTGAGGTGCAAAAAAACGTTTTTGATGTTGCTGAGTATAACATTTATAGGCCGCTTCTTTCATGCTCCAAAACAACCATACTTGCACAAAAGAATTGGACGCATTTAAAATGCAGTCTCGTTCTTTTTTTGTGAATTGTTTTTCTAAAAACCCCCGGCGCTGCCAATTACTTTGAATTGCTGCTAGGCTTAAATCAACAATATCATTCCCAATCATATTACCGCTTTTTTTCTTGAATAATGGCAACAACTGCTTTTACAGATAACATTTTCTCCATAGAGTCATTGTCTATTTCGATGTTAAACTCATCCTCTACATCCAGAACAATATCTACTAAATTCGCAGAATTAATCTCTAAGTCGTTTATAAAATCAGTGTCTTCTGTAAGATTCGTGAAAGCTTCCTCATTTTGGACATAGGGCTTCACTAAAGTTGTTAAAATCTCAATTATTTCCTCTTTTTTCATTCTATTCTATTTTTACACTTCGACAAGCTCAGTGTGACATTGTGCTTCCAAATTGACTTCCTTTTTACCTAAATCTCCTGTAAACACCAAGCTATAATAAAAGTTCCTAGTGTCAGGATGCGCTTGTCGAAGCCTTATTTTGAATATTCCTTAAAGATAACACAAGCATTTACATCTCCAAAACCGAAACTGGCTTTTGCAATAATTTTAATCTTTTTTTCAATTGTATTTTGTAATACTTTTTCAGGAGCAATTAATTCAGAAATTTCTGGATGAATGTCTTCACAATTGATGTTTGGAAATACAAATTGTTCTTTTAGCTGGATTACAGATGCTACCGACTCAATGGCTCCAGCTGCAGCCAAACAATGTCCCACCATGGATTTTAACGAGTTGATGTACGGGAATTGTTTTTTTTTCCTTTGTAGCGCTTTTGTCCAGTTTTCAATTTCTAATGCGTCTTTAGAAGTTGCTGTTAAATGCCCGTTAATCACATCAATCTCATGGGAAGAAATCTGTGCATCTGCCATGGCATTTATAATACATTTTTGTACCGCCTCTGAGTTCGGTGCCGTTAAAGTTCCGCCATTCCGTTGTCCGCCAGAATTGATATTTCCCCCTAAAACCTCTGCATAAATGGTCGCTTTTCGTTCCAAAGCACTCTCTAAAGACTCTAATACCAGAGCTCCAGCGCCACTTCCAGGGACAAATCCAGCTGCAGTTTCACTCATCGGTCGAGAGCCCTTTTCTGGATTTTCATTGTGCTTGTAGCTCATTACGCGCATCGCATCAAACCCTCCCCAAGTGTATAAGCTGCTGTCACTAGAGCTGCCAACTAGCATTCGTTTTGCTTTTCCGTTTTTAATACGATCAAACCCCATTAATAAAGCCTCTGTCCCTGTGGTACACGCAGATGAATTTGTGGTAACTTGATTTCCCAATCCTAAAATCCCTCCTAAGTAAGCTGAAATTCCACTGGCCATGGTTTGCACTACTGAAGTGCTTCCTAGACGCCTTACTTGTTGATCGTCAATTTTATATATCGCTTCTCGAAATTTTTCGATCCCAGAGGTTCCTGTTCCAAAAATTAAACCCGAATCGTAATCCAAATTCGAATTCTCACCTTCCTTAAAACCGGCGTCTTTCCATGCATCCATTCCTGCAATACACCCATATAAAATAGACGTACTATTAAATCCTCGCAATTGTAACGGAGACAAATAGGCTGCTTTTTTTTCTTCGGAAATAGTTGGAATTCCGCCAATACAGCATGAAAATCCTTTGTCTTTTAAAGACTGATGGAATGTAATTCCAGACGTCCCTGTTTTTATTGCTTTTGTAAAGTCAGCAATGCCAACACCGTTGGGTGCTACAACACCTAAACCTGTAATTACTACTCTATTTTTCATTTTTATTTTGCGATTATCATTCCTGAAATTGTTCCTCTACACACCAATTCATTTTTGGCATTCAACATTTTAACGGCACATTTCAACTTATTGAACCGGTAATATTCTTTTTCTGAAATTACCGTTATTTTTTCGTTTGGCAACACAGGAATAAAGAAGTCAACCTGACTAGAAGTGAGTGCTATTTTGGGTTTTTTATCTGAAGAAATTTCATTTTTTAATAAATAGATCCCCAAACAGACCACTCCAATTTGTGCCATGGTTTCTACTAAGAGAACACCTGGCGTAATTGGGTTTTCTTTAAAATGTCCTTTATAAAAAAAAGCATTTTCTTTGAATGTATAATTCCCTGTAATTCCTGTTTCCGAAACTTCCGTGAGTGCATCCACAAACAAAAAAGGAGCTTGATACGGAAGGTTTTTTATAATTTGACTTGCATTCATTTTGTTTTACTTAAAAATTACGCAACAGTTTCAATCTTTTTAAGATCTTGTTCTTTTACCATTCCAATAAAATACGTTGTGCAGAAAACCCTGGGCCAAAACTTAACATAATTCCTCTTTCTCCTTTTACTGGATTTCGATCCATAAAACGTTCTAAAACATACAATACCGTTGCGCTTGACATGTTTCCGTATAAGCGTAATACCTCTTTTGTGTCGTCAATGTTTTTTCCTAAAACACCGAATAAGTCTTCAACCGTTTGTACAATTTTCTTTCCCCCTGGATGAAATATTAAATGATCAATGTCATCAATTGTCATGTTGTTGTTGTTTAAAAAAGGGTGAATGATCGCCGGAAAATGATCGGATATTTTCTTTGGCACCTCTTTGTCTAAAATCATTTGCAAGCCTGTGTTTACGAGCTTAAACCCCATCATACTGGTGGCGTCATAAAAATGATACATGGCTTCATCAATGATTTTTGGCCCCTCGTCTGCCTTATAGGAAGACAAAATAACACTGGAAGCGCCATCTCCAAAAATAGCAGCACTTACAATATTTGTCATGGAGTAATCTTCTAACTGAAAGGTGGCTGTTGGCGCTTCTACAGCAATAACGGCCGCTCTTTTGTTTGGGTTGGCTTTTAAAAAGTTTTTGGCATAGATAATTCCCGAAACTCCTGCGGCACAGCCCATTTCTGTGACAGGCAAACGAACAATGTCTTGCTTCATTCCTAAAGAATTAATTAAATAAGCATCTACTGAGGGAATCATAATTCCGGTACAACTGACTGTAATGATATAATCAATTTGGTTGGCTTCTAAACCTACCTTTTCTAGAGATTTTACAAGTGATTGTTCTGCTAATTGAACCACTTCTCTAGTGTAGATGTCGTTTTTTTCTTCAAAAGAAGTGGCGCTAAAAACTTCTTCCGGATCCATAATAGAGTAGCGCTTGTCTACACCTGCTCCTTCAAAAAGTTTGACTACTTTTCTTTGAAAGCGCTCTTCTTGCCCTTGCATCCATAATTTTACAAACGGAATGATGTCTTTCGTTTCTCTATGATATTTTGGAAGTTGTTTTGCAACTGCTATTATTTTTACTGCCATCTATTTTTTTATTATCCATAGAAATCGAAATGCCCATTTCCATGAAATTTGTGTGTTTGCGTTTATTTTCTCTGAAATTTCCTCTAAATCTTTTCGCTTAAAACCCCTTAAAACGGAGGTTAATCCGTCTTCGACAATCATTTTATTATTAATAAAAAGCGACAATAATAAAAATAAATAATAGGCTAGTTTATGCCTGTGTAAGTCATTTACTAAAATTCCAATTTTAGTTTGTTGGAAGGTGTTTGACAAAAACGGAATTAGTTGTGCTTTTTTAAAATGGTGAAGAAATAGTGTTGCTAAAATCACATCAAATTTTCTTCTTTGAAAGGCTTCTGAAAAAATATCTTCTGTCTTAAAATGCACTTCTGGATACTCGACAGACAATTCTATAGCATATTGGATGGCTGTTGGATTTGCATCTACACCCAATAAATTCATACGATACCCATTTTTTCGTCCGAATTTAGCTACATCGCGCAAAATATCTCCATGACCACATCCTATATCTACAATTGACACTTCTTGTTCTTTTGGGTGGTTTTTAAGGAGCGCTTTTAACCCATTTACAGTTCCTTTGTTTCCTCCCAACCAACGGTTTATTTTTTCTAGCTTATCTAAAGTATCTCGCAATAAATCGCCACCAATAGAAAAATCATCCATCAACTCTTCTTTGTCTGTTCTTTGTTTTGTGCTGATAAAAAAATCCATTAATTGTTTATTGGTTTTCCGTGTGTTTGCTTGATAATTATCGGTAATAAAAAAGGGGCCTTCTTTAAAAGTTGCAACATCATTGCGGCGATCTTATCTTTTCGAAAAAGAAACGCAATAAAATGCCCCGCTTTTAACCTCCATTTAAATTGCTTATTCCATTGTCCAATATAGCTTTTTTCAAGTTGATTACGAGTCAGCTGAGATCCTTTTAAATATTTTAAAATAAGTTTAGACGCAATTTGTGCAGACTGAATGGCCATGCTCATGCCATTTCCACAAAGAGGGTGTATCATCCCTGCAGAATCTCCGCACATAATCATGTGGTTTTCTACTGGTTTTTTTGTTTCAAAAGAAATTTGACTAATAGAGAGTGGCTTCTCAAAAATAGGGGTGGTTTGTTTCAAAATTTCTTTTAGAAATTTATTTTTAAAAACAACATTCTCCTGAAAATCATTAATGTTTTTATATTTTTTAAACGCAGTATAACTGGTAATGTAGCATACATTGATTGCATTATTTTCTACTTTGGAAACTCCACAATAACCGCCTTTAAAATTATGCAGTGCAACCAACTCATCTGGGAAATCTCCTTTTACATGAGTTTTGACTCCTAAATAAGGTGTTTTTTTTTGAATAAAGGCGCGGTCCATTTTCATGTCTAACAAGGAGCGTTTGCCAAAAGAACCGATACAAATTTTAGCAGTAAAAACGTTGTTTGTTTTTGTTGTAACAACAAAAATATCTTCCTTAAAAACAGTATTTACAACCGTATCTTGCAAAATGAGAACGCCATTTTTCGTTGCTTTTTCTGATAATACGAAATCCAATTGGTGTCTAGAGATTCCAAACCCACCCAATGGAAGTTTGGTTGTAATGCGTTTGTTTTTTGTGGTGGAGAGTTCAAAATTATCAATTTTAACGGCGCCAAAATGAAAGGGATTGATGTCTAAGAATGCCAAATAAGGCAATACCTCGTTGGAGATGTATTCGCCACAAACCTTGTGTTTTGGGTATTGGTTTTTTTCAATCAATAGCACATTTGTCCCAAATTTTGATAAGTGAATTGCATTGCACAAACCCGCCAAGCCTCCACCAATAATGATCACATCAAAAATGCCGTGTGCTTGTTTTGAGCTTGCTGTCATGGGTGCTTCCATCAATCGAGCAATTGTGCTAGTTCTTTCCCTACCAAACTTCCGATCGCAACCCCCATTCCACCCATCCGAATTCCGCAAAATACATTGTTGGAAAGTTGTTTTACAATGGCCTTTTTTTGGTTTCCCACCCCCATAATTCCACTCCATCGATGCTCAATTTCAAAAGAAGTATTTGGCAAAATCGTGTCTTTTAAAATTTTTTCCAACTCGTTTTGAATGCGTTTTGTTTGTCCAAAATTCGTGGTTTCTTCTGTTTCAAAATCGAGGTTTCTTCCTCCGCCAAATAAAATGCGCTCATGAATATTTCTAAAGTAATAATATCCTTTATCTAAATGAAATGTTCCTTTAATGGATAGGTTTTTGATGGGTTTCGTAATGAGCACTTGCGCTCTTGCAGGTTGAACGTTTTCGTCCAAAAGTTCTTTAGAAAACCCATTTGTAGCAATAAATATTTTTTTTGTTTTAAATGAAATTTTCGTTGTTTTTACAGCAACTTCAGCGCCGTTTTCAGTGAACTTTTCAACGGCAATTCCATTCAGTATTTTTACACCCAATTGCTGTACTTTAGCAAGAAGTTGTTCTGCCATTTGACCCGTATTTATTTGACCTTCAAAATTATTGGTAATGTAGGTGTTGTGTATTTTTTGAAACCCAAACACATTGTTGGAAGTAGAAAAAACATCCGCTTTAAAAATAGGTGTTAACAACCGATTTACTTCTTCTTTTTGCGATATACATTCTTCAAAAAAAACTTCATCTTTACACAACTCAAAACCTTTATTTTGTTGAAAATCGATGTTTTTATCCCCTAAATTGGTTCGTAACAATTGTAATCCTTGCCAGCGTTTGTATACCAAATCAAAAACTTCTTCTGGGCTGTGACTCTGCAAATCATCGATGAGTTCTGAAAGGCTCCCAAAACAAGCAAAACCAGCGTTTTTAGTAGTTGCTCCTTGTGGTAACATTCCTTTTTCAAGAATTAAAACCGTTGCTTTTGGGTGGTTTTTTTTTAACTCTAACGCACAATTTAGCCCTACAATACCACTGCCAACAATGGTAAAATCAATGTTGGTAAACCATGTTTTTAATTCCCAATAACTATACTTCATTTATAACTGTTTTTCAAAACAGATGCTGTTTTGCATTCCTTGGTATTGTCCGTAATTTTCAATGACTTGATACTTGCATTTGGCATAGAATTTTACCGCTGCTACTTGTCGTTTTCCGGTTTCTAAAATACATTTTTTATAGTTCAATTCTTTGGCCCAATTTTCTAGCTCTTGCATTATCTTTTGAGCAATACCGATCCCTCTTTCTTCTGGTAAAACATACATTCGCTTCACCTCTACTGTTGTTGCATCAAACTTTTTCATGGCGGCACAGCCTACTGCGTGCATTTTTTTTGTTGCATCTTTATAAACAACAACAACCTCGTTTAAAACATCAATGCCATTAAATTGATTGTAAAAATCATGTTCCTCTTTGTCTGTAATTTTCAGGTAGGCATCCAATGCTTTTACCAAATGAATGAAATCGATATTTTGTGAATTGGTGCGTTGTATTCTCATCTAAGGGCTTTTTCAAACAAACAAACAGAAGCATTAGAATAATGTGCCGGCAGTCCTTTAGTTTCTTTTAATGTAGCGATTCCTAGAAACTGAAATCCACACTTCCTATAATGTTTTATGAGTCCAGCATTATTTCCAACGGTATCTAAACGAATGTATTTGTACTTGTTTTTTTCCGGATAATTATCAACCCAATTTACAATTTTTTTTACACAGTTGTGTCCTCTGTAGGTATTGTTTGTTGCTATTCTATGAATGTAAATCGCTGGATCTTTGTTTTTTTCTTCCCAGATTAAAGGGTCCGAAAAAGCAACCGCCCAAACACATACGATTTTATTATCTATTAGGGCTTTGAATTGGCGTTTTTCTGCAATTTCTTGATGAATCATCGCTTCAGAGAAGGTTGGCCAGACCACCATTTTCAACTGTGTTTGAAGTGCCCTAGCTTGCTTATAGATTTTATCAATCTCCTCAAAATCTTCAATGGTACAATTAGTTATCTTCATGCTCTCTTTTTTAATCACTCGTTGTTAAAAAGAATCGCCAAGGGGATCTCTGTTTATTTCTTCAAGATACATCTTTCTAATGAAAGGATTGACTTGTTTTAAAACTCAAATTTCAACTGAACCCAAATTGGGGCTGTTTTTTCGGTATTTAAATTTCCAAAAGAAATGCCTAATAATCTTACGGAATTGATCAATTCATCTTGAAAAAACAATTCTTTTACCACTGGAAAAAATGCACTTTTTGACTGCATAAAATGCGCTTTGGTTTTACTTCTTGTTTGTTGTGTGAAATCTGAATATTTAATTTTTAACGTAATTGTTTTTCCTTTGATATTATGCTTCACCATGCGTCTTTCCAACTCCTCTGCAATCTGTTCTAAACGCGCCAACATAAAAATTTCAGAAGAAATATTTTCATTAAATGTTCTTTCGGAAGCTACCGATTTTCGAATTCTGTTGGGAACCACCGGGCTGTTGTGAATGCCTCGGACAATGTTGTAATAATGAGACCCTGACTTTCCAAATAACGTCACCAATTCCTCTTGTGTTTTTTTCTTTAAATCATTCCCTGTGAAAATCCCTAAGTTATACATTTTCGCAGCAGTCACTTTACCAACTCCATAAAACTTATTGACAGGCAGTGCTTCTAAAAAGGAAATCACCTCATCAGGATGTACTGTTTTTTGTCCGTTGGGTTTGTTTATATCTGAGGCTACTTTTGCAATAAATTTGTTGATTGAAATTCCTGCCGACGCTCGCAAACCCGTATTGTCAAAAATTTTCTGACGAATTTCTCTAGCAATACTATTGGCAGAAGGATTCCCTTTTTTATTTTTAGTAACATCTAAATAGGCTTCATCTAGAGAAAGAGGCTCTACCAAATCTGTGTATTCATAGAAAATTTCTCTGATTTGAGCAGAAAGTTCTTTGTAGCGCGGAAAATCCGATTTCACAAAAATAATATGTGGGCATTTCTGTTTGGCTAAAACTCCGCTCATTGCAGATTTTACTCCAAATTTTCGCGCTTCGTAACTTGCTGCTGAAACAACACCTCTAACTTCGCTTCCACCCACTGCAATTGCTTTTCCTCGTAACTCTGGATTGTCTAATGCTGCCACAGAAGCATAAAAAGCGTCCATATCTACATGAATTATTTTCCGAAAAGGAGGCTGTAATTCCACGGTAATTTTTAAACTAAGTTTTTTAAAATTTTAACTGCTTTTTGAGCATCTTTTGTGGCCACAAAAAGATGGTCATGATAGTATCCTGCGACCACATTGCAGGCTATGTGGCGCGTTGTCAATGCGGAAGAAAATGCCGCAGTGAAACCAACAGCTTCCAGAGAGGAATGAATTTTTAAAGTGATCCAACGGCTCGCAAACTGGTAAGGTAATTGTAAAGCCTGCGCTTTATTTTTTTCTAAAACAACCGTAAGTCCTTCCGCTTCTTTAAACTCAAACAGGGTGTCTTCTCTTCTAATTTTTTCGAAATCTGAAACTGTTACAAAAACATATTCCCCTGGGTTTAAAATAGGTTCTAGCCCTTTAAGTAAGTTGGTTAAGTTCTTTTCGCCACTCATGAATCTGTTTTCTGTTCTTCAAAAATACAAAAACAAAAAGTGTTTATTGACTTAAAAAATCAATACAAATTTTAATGGTTTTTTCGAATGCCTTTGAGCCTTTCTTTTCATTCCAAGGATGTGAAATATTAAAAACATGATTGGCGTTTTCAATAATTTTTAAAACACTTTTTGGATTCCACTCATGTAGACTTTCTCCTTCTCTTTGTGAAACAGAGGTGTCCTTATCTCCGTGAATTATTAAATGAGGAATGGTTATTTGTTTGGCCGCTCTTTGAATGTTTAAACGCTCTTTGTTTTCAATAAAATTTTCATAAAACTGGTAAAAGTGAGGCATTTGTTGTTTTGTTCTTCCATTTAAGACGTACTTTACCCCAGTTTTTTTCCATACAGCTAGCTCGCTATTTGTTGACGATCTTGAAGCAAAATCGCACACTGCGGCTAAAGAAATCAAATTCTTTATTCGAGGGTCTTCAGCTGCTTTTATGGTTGCAATTCCACCGCCTCTACTGTGTCCAATAATCGAAATTTGTTTTGAATCAATGCTGTTTTTAAATTGCGCATTGTTGGAAATCCAGTCAAGAACACTTTCTAAGTCATCTAATTCTTTGGTATAATTATTCTTTCCAAAAGCTTCCAAGTCGGGAAAATCGATAGGCTGTGAAAGCGTACCTCCATTGTGTGAGAAATTAAACTTTATAAAAAAGTAACCTGCATCAGCAAACAGTTTTGCCATTCGGTTCCATGCACCCCAATCTTTAAACCCTTTGTAGCCATGACAAAAAACAACTACTTTCTGACGTTGTTGGGTGTTGTTATAAAAAACATCGGTTACAATGGGTTTTTGATGTTTTCCTTGAATCACAAAATTTTTTATACTGTTCATAAGACAATTCATTTATATGCCATTTTTAGCATTGATATAAGCGCCACCAAGGCGGTTAGAATACTCAGAACTAGATTGATGTTCTTGGTTATTTTCCCTGTCTTTTCTTGGATTTTGAGTGCATATTTCACATAGAAAAAAAGAATACTAAAAGTACCGACTCCAGTTCCAACCACAAAAGAAACAACGGAAGCAATATCGAAACGAAACCAACTAGATAGGTCTAAAAATACAACAACTCCGCAATAGAAAGGAATGGCAAACATATTTAAAGAGGAAAGTATAAGGCCGGTAATAAAGAAAAACTTTTTAAAATTCTTTTGGGTTGACACAACCTGCTTTTCTTTGTTGGATTCTTTATAAAAATACATTGATAAAAGTAGAAAAATAACGATCCCTAATTGCGAAATTACCTCTAATATTGTTGGATTTTCCAACACATATTTGGACAAATACACGGCTATATAAGTTTGCAGAAGAACCACTGTAGAAACCCCTAAAATGTATTTTTTTGTTTCCTTTGCATTCGTATTCAACCTTGTTTTTAATGCGGTCATGTTGAGCATGCTTGGAGGTATAGAACCTATAAAAGCAACTAAAAAGCCAATTATAAAATGCGTCATCAGATCCATGAAAATATATTTTGGGTAAAGAAACCTTTTAAAAATAAGTTGAAAAAAAAAACGCATCAATTATTTTGATGCGTTTCTAGTGTGTGAATTTAAATCCTATTTACACAACTCCTTGCGCCAACATTGCATCTGCAACTTTTACGAAACCAGCAATGTTTGCTCCTTTGATGTAGTCAATAGAGCCGTCTTCGTTTTCTCCATATTGAACACATGAATCATGAATATCTTCCATAATATCTTTCAATTTGTCGTCTACTTCTTCTCGCGACCAGCTCAAACGCAATGAGTTTTGACTCATTTCTAAACCTGAGGTTGCAACTCCTCCAGCATTACTTGCTTTCCCTGGAGCAAATAGAATTTTTCCTTTTTGAAATTCCTGAATTGCTTCTGGTGTGGAAGGCATGTTTGCCCCTTCAGAAATACAGATACATCCATTTGCAACCAATGTTTTTGCTTCCCCACCATTCAACTCATTTTGAGTTGCACAAGGTAAAGCAATATCACAGGGTACAGACCAAGGCCTTTCTCCTGGAAAGTATTTAGCCTTCGGATACTTTTTAATATAGTCACCAATTCTTCCTCTTTGTTCATTCTTAATGTACATTACGTGCTTCAACTTTTCAGTGTTGATGCCTTCTTCATCATAAATATATCCTCCAGAATCTGATAATGTTAAAACGGTTGCACCCAATTCAATTGCTTTTTCTGCTGCATATTGTGCCACATTTCCAGCCCCTGAAATGACTACTTTTTTCCCATCAAAGGAATCGTTTTTACGCTGTAACATATTTTGTGCAAAATACACGGTTCCGTAACCTGTTGCTTCTGGCCTTATTAATGATCCTCCCCAAGAAGCGCCTTTGCCAGTTAATACTCCTGTAAATTCATTGTTTAATTTTTTATACATCCCAAACATAAAACCAATCTCACGTCCACCAACACCAATATCTCCGGCAGGTACGTCTGTATTTGGGCCAATATGTCTAAATAATTCGCTCATAAAGGCATGACAGAAACGCATAATTTCATTGTCGGATTTTCCTTTAGGATCAAAATCAGAACCTCCTTTTCCACCACCCATTGGCAATGTTGTTAAAGAATTTTTAAAGACTTGCTCAAAAGCTAAAAATTTTAAAATACTTGCATTTACGGTTGGGTGAAAACGCAAGCCCCCTTTGTAGGGCCCTATGGCAGAATTCATTTGGATTCTATACCCTCTATTTACTTGTATCTCTCCACTATCGTCTACCCAAGAAACTCGAAAAGAAATCAATCTTTCTGGTTCTACCATCCTTAATAAGATATTCTTACCATGATAAATATCGTGTTGTACGATATACGGAATTACAGTTTCTGCAACTTCCTGAACGGCTTGTAAAAATTCTGGCTCATGGTTATTTCTCTTGATTACCAGGTCCATAAATTCTTTAATTTTTAATTCCATAATTTTTACTATTGTTTTTTATGAATTCTATAAAATTTACTCGGGACAAATATAGTTAATTTCTGAATTCACAAATCAAAAATTATTTATATTTCACAATCTGTAATTCCTTATTTCAATCGATTTCGAACGCTGTTTTTCTTTTGTCACAAAAAGCATTCTAAAACTCTATAAAAAACACTAAATTTGTGCTTTAATTTTAACAAAAATGTTAGATAAAGTAAAAGAGTTAATTGGTGATGTAAATACCTTTAAAGCGACTTCAAAAGAGGATGTTGAGTCTTTTAGGATTCAATATTTAGGAAGCAAAGGAATTTTGAAAGCGTTGTTTGCTGAGTTTAAAAATGTAGATGCAGCGCTACGGAAAGATTTTGGACAGGCTTTAAATCGTTTAAAAAAAGCTGCCGAAAACAAAGTTGCGGAGCTAAACGACACTTTAGAAAACTCAATAGAGCAAAAACCTTTTTTTGGAGATTTAACACGTCCTTCTGAGCCTATTGAACTCGGGTCTCGTCATCCAATATCTTTGGTAAAAAATAAAATTATTGATGTTTTTAACCGAATTGGTTTTACGGTTTCTGAAGGCCCAGAAATAGAAGATGATTGGCATAACTTTACCGCTTTAAATTTGCCTGAATACCATCCTGCAAGAGACATGCAAGACACTTTTTTTATTGAACAAAATCCCGATATATTACTTAGAACACACACCTCTTCTGTACAAGTTCGTTATATGGAAGAAAACACACCGCCTATTCGAACAATTTCTCCGGGACGTGTTTTTAGAAATGAAGATATTTCTGCACGTTCACATTGTATTTTTCATCAAGTTGAAGGTTTGTATATCGATACCGATGTTTCGTTTGCAGATTTAAAACAAACCCTGCTATACTTTACAAAAGAAATGTTTGGGAAGTCTAAAATTCGTTTACGTCCGTCTTACTTTCCGTTTACAGAACCAAGTGCAGAGGTTGATATCTATTGGGGATTGGAAACAGAAACTGACTACAGAATCACTAAAGGAACAGGGTGGCTAGAAATAATGGGGTGTGGAATGGTAGATCCAAACGTCTTAAAAAACGCAAATATTGATCCTACAAAATACTCCGGATATGCTTTTGGAATGGGTATCGAGCGTATTGCAATGTTGTTGTATCAAATTCCAGACATTCGAATGTTTTATGAAAACGACAAGCGTTTCTTAGAGCAGTTCAAATCGGTGATCTAAGCTGGTAAAATCCCTAGAAATTAATTTTGAAGAAAGACATTCAAATTCCTGAAGTATCTGGTGTAGAGATTGCTGTTGTTTATGAATACAATCCGCTATACAAAACAGATGATTGGAACATTTACATCATCAACAATAAAAAGGTAGCGCTAGAAATGATTGTTATTGTTTCTCAAGGATTTTCTGAAACAAAAACAACATCTTTACTTCGAAAAAAACTAGCGGTATTGCCCGCAAATTCTTTTGCAAAGGTAGAGTTTATTCAACCTGAATTGTTCGTGTTGAACAATCGTTTTCAAGTTTCATTTTTTGAAAACAATCAACTCAAAGACAAAACCTTTCTCTTTGAAAAAAACACCATTAAAGAAAGTGGTTTGCGTATGATTCCTGAAATTAAGAAAAGGGGAATACTCGCGAAATAAGTCTTTTTTTAAAAGAGGTGTTTCAAGAAGGTTTTAAAAAATCATCTAACAACTCTTTAAAATAACGTTGCTTTTAAAGGTCTTGTATTTTTAAACTCTTTCAAGGAAACGCTATAAAATCCGTTGGTTGGAATTTGATCAAATTCACTAGATAAATACCCTCCAGAGATATACAATTTGTCTTTATAAAAGTGCATCGAAGCTCCAAAAAGGTTTAAATCTATGGCATAACTTCGCAATTCATTTGATGTTGTATTATACATTAGGAGTTGTTGATTTTCAAACAAATAAATAATGTCTTTATGAGTTGTTATTGCTGGCTTACGCATTCCTTTAAACAAATGACCAACGGCTTTCCAAGTGTTTGTTTTTAAATCAAATACTTCTATCTCTGTAAGCTCTTTTTCACGATAACCACCAAACAAATAAAGGTGATTCCCTACAATAATTCCTTGAGATTCTTTGCCTTTGGTCATTTTTGAAAACAAGTACCAATACCCTGTTTTTAAATCATACACGTGTATTTGATCTGAATATTTTTTGATGCCTTGCTTATTTTCTTTAATAGATCCTCCCATTAAAATAATATTATCTTGGTACAGAACTGCTAGTGAATTTACTGCTTGATGCGGATGGGTATCATCAATTTCTAGGGCTTCACTAGAGGGGTTGTAAACTTCAATTTTGTCTTCTAAATAATCTCTCTTTTTGGTTCTTGAGAGTCTTTTTCCTCCTAGCAAATAGAGTTTATTTTCAAAAGAAATGACGTTGTGATTTGCCTTCTTTCTAAACACATTCTCTTTCAATATCCATTGATTTGATTCAAAATCGTATACTTGTAAATCGCCCAAATAGGCATAAAAGTCTTGAAATTTTGGTTTGGTTATTAACTTCATTATTTCTTGCTCACTACTTCCTCTTAATTCACTGATACCTCTTCTTAATTCATCTCTTACATTCGAAGCGTCACCCCCTATAACATATAATTGATTCTTTTTTATGACTGCTGCAAAAGAGTGTGTTGCTTTTGGAAGCACCGGTAGTGTTGTGAAATCTATCTTATACTTCAAGTTCTTTTTAGAAACAAGTGTAATTTCTGACAACGCTTCTTGTTTCTGAAATAGAAGAATTGTCAGAGTGTTCTCACTGGTATTAAAGGTTACTTTTTGGTCTTTGTATTTTATATGGGAAACACTAAATCGGATTTGTTTTCCTTTTTTAAAATTAAAAGAAAACCTCCCTTTTTTATTGGTGACAAGTACTTTTTTTGTGATGAAAATATGCGCATTTTCAATAGGATCTTTTGTGATAGCATCGAGAACAATTCCTGAAATTCGTTGTGAATAAAGGGTGTTGAAAAAGATAAAAAAAAGTATTGTTACTGTTTTTTTCATTATCGATTGGTTTATTCTACCTCTCTTTCATGCGCTTCCAAATCTTTTGTTAAATCCAACTTTCGTAAAGTTGGGTTTACAAGCCCTGTGGTAACAACGGTGATTAGGGTCATTGTTCCGCCAAAAACAACCGCAGTAACCGTGCCCATTAATTTGGCTGTAAGCCCGCTTTCAAATGCACCTAGCTCATTGGATGAGCCAACAAACATAGCATTTACAGAAGAAACTCTGCCTCGCATATGATCAGGAGTTTTTAGTTGTAAAATGGTTTGTCGGATCACCATAGAAACCCCGTCTGTAACCCCACTAAAAAATAAGGCTAGCACAGAAACCCAAAAGATAGAAGAGAGGCCGAAAACGATGATGCAAATCCCAAAGCCAAAAATAGCTACGAGGAGTTTCATACCGGCATTTTTGCTAATTGGAATGTAAGCGGTTACCAACATGGTCAAAAAAGAACCCACAGAAGGTGCCGCCACCAATATTCCAAAACCTTGAGGACCTACTTTTAAAATATCTTCTGCAAAAACAGCCAGTAATGCAATAGCGCCTCCAAATAAAACCGAAAACATATCTAAAGTTAATGCGCCAAGAATGGCTTTTGTTTTAAAGACAAAATTGACCCCTTCTTTTAAACTTTGCAAGACGGGCTCTCCAATTTTTGGGTTTAAAATTGGTTTTCTTTTTATTTTAAATAAAACAAAAAAGGAAAAGGAAACTAAAGCAAAAATAATACTCAAAGACCAATGTACTCCAATCCAATTGATAGAAAACCCTGCAAAAGCAACCCCTAAAACACGTGCCATTTGCCATAACGAACTATTCCAAGTTGCAGCATTTGGATAGATATTTTTCGGAACAATTAAAGCCACCAATGAAAAAATAATTGGCCCAAAAAAGGCGCGTAAAAAACCGCCAAAAAAAACCAATGCGTATATAATATATAAGAGGGTTTGTGTAGATAGTGATTTGCTTATGGCATCGGAAGTAATCCAAAACAATCCAAAACTAATCAAAGAAAATGCCGCAATACAAAGTGCTAATAGGTTTCTTTTTTCTTGCTGATCTACAATATGCCCTGCGAATAGGGCCATAGATAAAGCTGGAATAATTTCCATTAACCCTATAAGGCCTAAGTATAATGGATCTCCTGTAAGTTCATATACCTTCCACTCAATAACAATAAACTGCATGGACCATCCAAAAATTAATGCAAAGCGAACGACTAAAAAAATATTAAATTCTCTTATTCTTAATGCTGCATAAGGGTCTTTTTTAGACATTGATTAAATGTAGAATTACGCTGATTTTAAATTCATAAGAATTCCAAAAGTTTCATTAATATCTTTTTCTTTTACAACAATCGTCATTTCATTTGTAGTAGAAATAACCTCTTGCAAAGCGATATCTGCCCAGGCCAATTGTTTGAGAATAAAATAATAAATTCCTGATTGTTCTAAATTATTTACGGGAAGTTTAATGGTAATCGACGCCAAATCCAAAACACTGTTGATACAGGTTTCTTTTTCAAAAATAGTTTCTATGTATTTCTGAAGACTTTTACTAGCAACAATATTTGTTTCAAAAATACCTTGTGAAATGGTTAAAAAAGCATCGTTTTTGTCTGCGGTTTTGGTTAAAATTTTTGCGATTTCCTTTAACAGTGTAGCAGTGTTTTTAAAGGTAAAATCACAGAGGTCTGAACGCACAATAAAATCCCCTAAATTGACCGCAATTTTTTTAATATTCTTTCGAATTCTCAACTCGCTTGCTGGAGACAAACGATTAATTGCCATCATTACCGCGCCTACTTTAATGTCTTTTTTTAACGTTTTTGAAACCGCTGGTAAAATAATTCTTGCTAAAGAAGAAACATTGATCAATTTTTCGTGTAAAGCTTCTTCAATAAAAGGTGTTTTTCTAACAGTACTTTCTACAACTTCTTGGATTGTTTTCATTTAAAAAGTTTAATACATGATATAATTGTTCAAAATTAAACAATTAATCCAATGTGTCGGTCAACTTTTTAAATTCTTTTTTAGGATCTTGATGTTTGTATAAAACATTATAAACAGCATCTATAATTGGTGTATCTGTATCTTTTTCTTGTTTAATTTCATAAGCGCTTTTAGTAGCATAATACCCTTCTGCAATCATACTCATTTCCATTTGTGCAGATTTCACAGTATAGCCTTTACCTATCATATTCCCAAAAGTTCTATTTCTACTAAAAAGAGAATACCCCGTAACTAATAAATCGCCTAAATAAGCAGAGTTATTAATATTTCGCTTCATATTGTGTACTTTTTTAATGTACCGATTCATTTCGCGAATTGCATTGCTCATTAATACGGATTGAAAATTGTCTCCATAGCCTAAACCATGGGCAATTCCAGCTGCAATTGCATAAATATTTTTCAACATTGCAGCATATTCAGTACCAATAATATCGTCGGAAAGCTTGGTCTTTATGTACCTGCTTTGTAAGCTTTTACTAATCGTCTCGGCTTTTTCAGCATCACTACACGCAATGGTTAAATAGGATAAGCGCTCCATGGCTACTTCTTCTGCATGGCAAGGGCCTGTGATAACACCAATATTGTCAACCAACATCCCATAGGTTTCCATAAAATGTTCTCCTACAATTAATCCTGTCTCAGGAACTATTCCTTTAATGGCTGAAAAAACTACTTTCCCTTCAAAAGAATTGTTTGTTTTTGAAAGTTCTTCTATTAAAAAAGCAGACGGTACTGCAAAAATTAAAAATTCGTGCGTCTCTATAATTTTATTAAGGTCATTCGATAAGTCTAATTGCGCTGGATGTAATTCTGCAGAACTTAAATAGTTTGGGTTGTGTTTGTTTTCAAGAATGTGTTCTATTGCAGCAGCGCTTCTCATGTACCATCCAACAGTATCTAGGTTTTCGCACAACATTTTTACAATGGCTGTTGCCCAGCTTCCGCCTCCGATAACCGCAATTTTAGGATGTGAATTCATAGATTGTTTCATTTGAAACGTCAAAAGTAAGAAAAGTATTAAGTTTTATAAGATAGTTCGTTGTTTTATTATATTTGTTGCACAATATCGCTATTTAAAATGAACGTACAAATCATCAATAAATCAAAACACGCAACTCCAAACTACGAAACCAAAGGTGCTGCAGGCATGGATTTACGTGCAAATATTGAAAAAGAAATCACACTAAAACCTTTAGAAAGAGCCATTGTAAAAACAGGGTTGTTTATTGCACTACCTCCTGGTTTTGAAGCCCAAGTTCGCCCAAGAAGTGGTCTTGCTGCAAAAAAAGGAATTACAGTATTAAATTCTCCGGGCACTGTTGATGCAGATTACAGGGGTGAAATAGGTGTTGTCTTAGTAAACCTATCTAAAGATGATTTCATTATTAATGATGGGGAAAGAATTGCGCAATTAATTATTGCAAAACACGAGAGAGTAACCTGGGAAGAAGTGCATCTGTTAGACGAAACAACACGAGGTACTGGTGGTTTTGGAAGTACTGGAGTTTAATTATAGTGATCCCAAAACCTTATAAACTTGATTCATTTTTCTAAAAGAATCATGCATTAAATTAAACGGTAAAAAGACGTGTGCATGGTATTTGTAGCCTCTTTTTTGATAGAATTGAAATGCTTGCTCTTGCTTCTCCATAGTATCTAACCAAAGAACTTGATAGTCTTTAAACCTTGCTTGTTCCTCCAACCAAGAAAGAATTGTTTTTCCTACTCCTTTGTGCTGAGTCTTGGGATGTAAATAAAGACGATGAAGTTTTAGTTGTTTTTCTTGAGACAACCCGGCGAGTTTTTCATTCCAGACCACTCGAAAGTTGCCTACAATTTCATTGTTAAAAACAACAAAATAATATTGCGTATTTTTTTGAGAAAGTTCTTTTAATATCTGTTCCTCTGAATACTGATTGTGTATATAAAAAAACCCTTTGTCTTCCCAAAAATGGCTATATGCAGGAGGATAAATATCCCACATTAATTCTTGTAATCGCGCTATATCGGTTGGTAATATTGGCTGTAATTGTACCTTGTTATCAATAGAAATCATACTGTAAAAATAAAAAAACTCTCAAAAAAAGATTCCGTTTTTTGAGAGTTAAATTGATTGTTATTTGAGCTTAGAACTCTATTCTTGATTTTCAATCGCTGCTTTTATTTTTCCTTCAAGTTCTTCTGCTAACTCTGGATTGTCTTTTATTAATCCTTTTACCGCATCTCTCCCTTGACCTAATTTTGTTTCTCCATAACTAAACCAAGAACCACTTTTCTTAACAATTCCTAATTCAACACCAATGTCTAAAATTTCTCCAACTTTAGAAATTCCTTCTCCATACATGATATCAAATTCTGTAATTTGAAAAGGCGGTGCTACTTTGTTTTTTACAATTTTTACCTTGGTACTATTTCCAATTACACGGTCTCCGTCTTTAATTTGAGTTCTTCTTCGAATATCCAAACGTACAGAAGCATAAAATTTTAATGCATTTCCTCCTGTTGTTGTTTCTGGATTTCCAAACATAACTCCAATTTTTTCTCTTAATTGGTTAATGAAAATAACCGTACAATTGGTTTTAGAAATCGTTCCTGTTAATTTTCTTAATGCTTGTGACATTAAACGCGCATGAAGTCCCATTTTAGAATCTCCCATTTCTCCTTCAATCTCAGATTTTGGCGTTAGTGCTGCTACTGAATCAATAACCACAATGTCTACAGCTCCTGAACGAATTAAATTCTCTGTAATTTCTAAAGCTTGCTCACCATGATCCGGTTGAGAAATAATTAAATTATCGATATCAACTCCTAGGTTTTCTGCATAAAATTTATCAAAAGCATGTTCTGCATCAATAAAAGCGGCAATTCCTCCTGTTTTTTGTGCTTCTGCAATTGCATGTAATGTTAAAGTTGTTTTCCCTGAAGATTCTGGGCCATATATTTCTATAACCCTTCCTCTTGGATATCCACCAACTCCCAAAGCTAAATCCAATCCTAACGATCCAGATGAAATGGCATCCACTTCTTCGGTAACTACATCTCCTAACTTCATAACAGATCCTTTACCATAGGTCTTATCTAACTTATCTAAAGTAAGTTGAAGTGCTTTTAATTTTGCTGTTTTTTCTTTATCTGCTGCCATAAATTCTGCTAAAATATTGTTTTTTTAAAGTGAGACAAGTTACAAAAAACAACGTTTAATTTCCTAATAATTAAGTTGCATTTTTGTAGTATTGTTTTTATCAAACAAATTTATGGAAAAACACCAACATTTTATCCTTCACAAACCTTGGGGAACCATTTCTCAATTTGTAAACCCAGCAAAAAGAAAGAAAAAATTATTAGGAGAGCTTTATGATTTTCCAAAAGGAACGATGGCTATTGGCCGTTTGGATGTTGCTTCAGAAGGGTTGTTATTACTCACTACTGATGGTAAAGTTTCTGAAGAAATTAGAAGTAATAAGTTTGAAAAAGAATACTATGTTCAGGTAGACGGAATCATAACTAAAAAAGCTGTTGAGAAACTTAAAAAAGGAGTTGAAATTGGTTTTAATGGTAAAAAATATCAAACAAAACCTGGAAAATCTTTTTTAATTGACACACCTAAATTTCCTTTAAGAAGTCAAAAAATAAGAGATGATCGGCACGGACCTACGAGTTGGGTTGCTATTGTAATAAGAGAAGGAAAATACAGACAGGTACGGAAAATGACCGCGGCAGTTGGGTTTCCTACTTTACGATTAATTCGTGTGCGAGTTGGTACTCATTTATTAGGTGATCTATCGGTTGGAGCTGTTAAAAAAGTGGAGTCACTTCTTTAATTTTTTAACATTTCTATGTGTGGTATTCCATCTTCTAAATAATCGTTTCCTACTTGAAGGAAACCATGAGATTCATAGAACTTTTTTAAATATACTTGTGCAGAAATCGTAATCTGATCCACTTTAAAATAATTTTTAATTGCACCAATAGACGTTTCCATAAGCGCATGCCCAAAACCGTATTTTCTCTCTGAAGCAACTACAACAACCCTACCAATACTTGCATTTTTAAAATAATCTCCTGGTTTAAAAATTCGAGTGTATGCCACTATCTGCTGGTTTTTAATTCCAAAAATATGCAATGATTTTTGATCTTTTCCATCTACATCTTGGTACACACAATCTTGCTCTACTACAAAAACTTCAGCTCGTAATTGAAGGATTTGATACAACTCACTTGTAGTTAATTCTGAAAAAGATTTGATAAAAAAATCCATAAATATAGAGGACAGTTAAAAATATGCTAACAAGAAATTTTATCAACCCGATTGCTATGTCTCCCACCTTCAAATGGGGTATTTAAAAATAATTCAACAAAACCCAAAGCTTGTTGTATAGAAACAAAACGGGCAGGAATGGTTAAAATATTTGAATTATTATGTTGTCTTGTCAATGCAACTAATTCATTATTCCAACATAATGCAGCACGTATTCCTTGGTGTTTGTTGGCTGTCATTTGTGCGCCATTTCCACTTCCACATAAAATGATACCAAAAGTTGCTTTCCCATCTTCTACAGCTGTTGCAGTTGGATGTATTGCATCTGGATAATCCATAGAATCATTTGTGTCAGTTCCAAAATTTAAAACAGTGTGTCCTTTCGATTCTAAATATTTTACAATTTCAAATTTGTATTCTGTACCTGCATGATCGTTACCAATAGCAATTGTCATAAAAAATTGATTTTAATTAAGTTGTATTATACAAAAATACAGAAACTAAGTGTGTTTTAAGCTTATTAACATTCAGTTTTTTACCATTTTTAATAACCTTTTCTTTTTTAGTAGTTTAGAGTTTTTGAGAAGATGTTAAGAAGTATCTGTAAATTTTTAAAACTTTTTTTGTAAAGTTTAAAAATTATTACAATACAAGTTATAAGTATGCATTCACAACTTTTTTTATTGTTTTTTTATAAGAGTTTATCAACATTTAAAAGGATATTTATTTACACTAATTGGATTAGTA
>ERZ1027296.10-NODE-10-length-38882-cov-18.349190_pt1 | contig 38882 bp, 38 predicted proteins | sample MGYA00520864_ERZ1027296 | MGnify/ENA primary metagenome ERZ1027296 (study PRJEB33307, sample SAMD00078851) | marine metagenome | biome: aquatic biome; feature: sea water; material: coastral sea water | place: Japan | collected 2015-01 | depth 1 m m ... | reverse complement strand
CCAAGTTCATCTCCCATTTTTAAGGCTCGCTCTAAGTTCACACTTTGCCCAATAGCCCAAGCTTTTCTTCCTGAGCTAATATTTGTTATAGAAACAGACTCAGCAGAAATCTCCACATCAAACCAATTTTGGCCTTCTTCCCGACCTTTGGTTACTACAGTTAGGCAAACTCCATTGCATGCAATTGAGGCACCTATATCTATATTATCAACGTCATATGAAGTATTAATTCGAGCTCTTAGATCACCTGTTTGCTTTAGCTCAGCAATCGTTCCAACGTCTGTTATTATTCCTGTAAACATAAAATACCTTATTGTTTTTATTTGGTGAACCAGAGGTTAATTGAATTTATTACTGAGAGCTATTAAAAGTATAGCGGTTTAGCAAACAATATTTATTAATTTTGTCTTTTAAATAAAAATTTTGATAAAGTTAAGCGCCCTTAGACCAAATACTTAATGTATCATTACCAATTTTTCTTGTTTCTTTTAGCATAAAATTTGGTGCATCATTTAATGTGCTAATATCCATTTTTCCTAATGATGCAGTTCCTTCAGAACCAATTGCCAAACCTGCTTGCATTAGGATTAATTCGTCTACAAGATTTGCTTTGATCAAAGCGGCACCTAATTTGCCTCCACCTTCACATAAGACTCGAGTCAAACCATATTGAGCTAGCTGTTCCATAGCATTCTCTAAGTCAACTCCAGAATCTGAGCGGTTACATAATATACTCACAGCACCAGTCCCTGAAATATCTGTGAAATTTGTTTTGTTAGTATGGCAAATTAATAATGGAACATCATTAGCGGTTGATGCGAGATTACTATTAACGTCAATCTTTACATCGCTATCTATGACAATTCTGACTGGTTGATTTATGTCTTTTCCAAATCCTCGTACATCTAACCTTGGGTTGTCTGCTTCTGCTGTCCCTCGACCTATTAATATCGCATCATGGGTTGCACGAAGATAGTGCACAAATTGGCGTGACTCAGGTCCAGTAAGCCATTTGCTATTACCAGTTTGAGTAGCAATTCGTCCATCTATACTCGTAGCAATTTTAAGTGAAACAAATGGTCTCTTTTTATTTAACCTTGAAAAAAATCCTGAATGGGCTTGTTCGGCTTCTTCTTTCAAGACGCCTAGTGTAATTTCAACACCTGCATCTTTTAAAATTTTTATACCTTGTCCAGCTACTCTAGGGTCTGGATCAATTGTTGCAATGACCACTTTTTTTACACCAGCTTTGATTAAACTATCTACGCAAGGCGGAGTTTCCCCAGTATGAGCACATGGCTCTAGAGTCACATAAACAGTTGAATCTTTTGCATGGCTGGAAGCTTGAGCTAAGGCTACAATTTCTGCATGAGGTCTTCCACTTTTTTGAGTAAAGCCTCTTCCAACAACTAAGGAATCTTTTACAATTACACATCCAACAAAAGGGTTAGGCCATGTTTGGCCAGAGCCTCTAGACCCTAAAGATAAGGCAAGACGCATCCAGCGCTCGTCTATATTTTTTTCCATCATATTTATTCAGAAGGCTCAGGAGGGCGAAGTTGGTGAACAAAATCTTCAAAATCATCAGCATCCTGAAAATTTTTGTAAACCGAAGCAAATCTGACATAAGCTACAGTATCAATTCGTGCTAAAGTATCCATTACAATGGAACCTATTTTGTCACTTGCAATATCAGACTCCCCCATGCTTTCAAGTCTTCGAACTATTCCTGATATTAATTGGTCAACTCTGTCTACTTCCACGGGTCTTTTTTGTAATGCCATTCGGATTGATCGCGAAAGCTTTTCACGATCAAAATCTTCACGTTTACCATTTTTCTTTATTACAACTAAGTCACGAAGTTGGACACGCTCATAACTTGTAAACCTACCGCCGCATGATGAACAGAAACGTCTTCTCCTTATGGCCACATGATCTTCTGCAGGGCGGCTATCTTTAACTTGAGTATCGGTATTACCGCAAAATGGACATCTCATTAACTTATCCTCATGTGTTAGAACTTATAAAACCACATATATACCCATAAACTAGATTTGGATAGAGTCTTGTTGATAAGTCTATATAGGGTGTATGAGATTTATTTTATTAAGCAAAAGAATAATTGGAATTTTTGGTAAGATTTATAAGATATTTTGCACTAATGGCACCAAATACTATGAAAATCAAAGCAATGATCGCAGCAAAGCTTAAAGTAGGTACTCCAGAGAGGCCTGCGCCAACTGTACATCCACCGGCAAGTACACCCCCTGAGCCCATTAATGATGCTCCAATTAAATATTGTTTAGTTTGCTGCTGATTTTCAAAAGTTATCCATTTAAATTCATTTCTAGTAATTGCAGATATAAACGATCCCAGTAATACACCACCAAGTAATCCAACTCCAAATCCTGCAGGGATAGCACTAGATGCTATGGTCCAAAATAATAAATCTGAGCTTGGAGACGTAAATGAGAGAGATTCCAATTGGATAGGATCAAATTCGTCAAATAAAATAAAACCAGTTCCAAGATATGATAATGGTACTAACAATCCAATAAATACTGCTAATATTAAATGAGAAGTTTTAGATTTTGATCTATATGCAATAAGTATTGATAATGAAAAAATTATTATACTCCATAAAATTGGACCACCTATTAATTTTGAAAACCCCGTTACTTCGTTTAAATTTAATGTAAATGAACCTAACCACACTCTTATTGGAGCAAAGATACCTTTAAGGGTAGCATGAGCTGTTATCGCAAAAACAATAAAAACAATGAAAGCTCTTATGTTGCCAGTCCCAGTTAGAACTACTAGCCGAGAAATACATCCTCTTGTTAATACCATGCCAACACCAAACATAATTCCACCAAAAATAATGGCAAGAAGTGGCATGTTTGAATTAAAAAAACGATGTTCTGAAAATGATATGAAATTATAAAATATTAAAAGCTGAGTGCCAATTATTGCTGAAGCTAATGCAGCAAACCATACACCTTGTGCAGATTTCCGTTCTTGACCAGATCCAACAATGCTACGCCTAAAACAAAATTTTATTCGCTGACTTATAGAGCCGAATATTAAGCCTATAACTAATGCAAATATTACAGAAGCGAGCTTTGGTGTTAAGTTTTCAAAACCTAATTGTTCAAACATATCAATAGCCTTGTGCAAAATTACTTTTTTATTCTTTGAATTGTTATGAATTTTTTTGCAACTAACTGAATAGAAACACTATTCTACAACCTGTAAAATGCTTGGAATAACATTAATTAATTGGTAATTTATAGGAATAAAATGTTCTTATTTAATGTAGAATTGGAAATTTATTCTTAATTTCATGATGTATGATCTTAAGGTTGATAGCCCGTTAATATTTTTCGAATAGCTAAAATACTTCCAATTATAATCGCAGCTAAAGTAATAGGGCCGCTGATTGCAAGAGTAGAAAATGCACTCACACCTTGCCCAATTGAACATCCCATTGCAATTACACCGCCAAATCCCATTAAAACAGCACCTAACATTTGTCGCCCTAATTCTCTGGCATCTTCACAAGCTTCCCATCTGAAATGGCCTTTTATTATGCTTCCAATGAATGCACCGAAAATTACTCCAATGACACTACCAATTGGAAAGCTTAATGAACTACTAGAAGAAGTCATCATGTATAATAATGTTTTTCCAAGTGGCGCCGTAAATGTATGCCCCTGTACTGGTATCTCAGCTAAGCTGCTAATATTTAATTCATAGGTGCCCCAAAAAGCAGCTGCGATTGATAGGCCTGCTAATACTGACCAAATTACCATTGCAGCATCTTGGCGAAGAGGTTTATAATTTAATGCCCATAAAATTAATATGAGACTTATTAATGAAGCAATTATTATTGGGTTAATGCCAAGTAAACTTTTCGCTAACTGTGGTAAAGCATTACTCCCGTTTGATATTTCGATTGGGAATATCATAACTCTTAGGCTAGCTAATGGACCACTTAGTATAAAGTAACTAGATAATGCCATAACTATAAGTATTATAAGTGATCTTAAATCACCCCCTGCTAATTTTGCTAATGCTCCAAAACCACAGTTGCCTGCTAATCCCATGCCATACCCAAATAAAAGACCACCAATTATACTACCAATTGGGTTCCATTTAATTCGATGATATGCTGTATCTGAAACATTAAGTTGCCCTAATGAGTCCAGACTGTAAATCGTGATGATTGCGATCCCAAGGACGATTCCCCAAAGGCGAATGCGGCGCTGATCATTGCCTAAATAAGCACTTTCAATTGCGCCAAATGTACAAAATTGACCTAACCTTGCTGCTAATCCTAGAATAACTCCTGATCCAAGGCCTAAGAATGTAGCAAGAATGCTAGGTTCCATACTAAAACCTTAATTATCCTTTGCACAGAATTCTTCGTATAACAGTGATACTAACTTGAGTACTTTCTCATCTTTTATTGAATAATATATAGCTTTACCTTCTCTACGGAAGCTAACAATTCCCTCAATGCGCAATCTAGCAAGCTGTTGACTGACTGCAGCTTGTCGTGAGGATAATAAATTTTCTAGTTCGGTTACTGATTTCTCACCCATTACCAAATGGCAGAGTATCATTAAGCGACCTTCATGAGCCATTGCTTTAAGAAAATTCGCTGCTCCACGCCCTTTTTCAAACATTTCCTCTATGTCAAATTTTTCAGATAATTCTTCAGCTAAATTCATATCAAAATCCTAACAAATCTTCTTCAATTGCGGCAATTCCTGCCCTTGCACACTCATCATCAATATCAGTCCCTGGTGCTCCAGATACCCCAATCCCAGCAACAATGGAACCCTCTGCTTCAATAGGCACGCCACCGCCTAATGGCAATGGCTTGGAAATAAATCTTATACCAAAAGCTTCTTTGCCAGGTTGCGTACTCTCATCAAGAGACAATGTTGGAGTTCTGAAGCTAACAGATGTCCATGCTTTACGTGTTGCTGTTTCCTGGACATGAAGTCCTGCGTAGCGAGATTTAATAAATGCTTGAGTAAGGCCAAACCTATCTACTACAGACACACCAACTTGGTAACCTTCTTCGCGACAGAAATCCATTGCAGAAATCGCAGCTTTTATTGCTATTTCTGGTTTTAAAACTTTAAATTCAACAAATGCGTCATCTTCAGCAGCTTGTGCCAGATATGTTGGGGTAATGCCTAAAATAATCACTAATAATAAATTTTTCATCATACACCTTTTTTTTGAGAATATTCTGGAATTTGCAATAGGATTTTATCTATAAGTCCCCAGAAGAAATCCTCACCAGGATAACCTTCGATACGTCCAACTTCTTTATTATTACTTACTACAATAAATGTTGGTGTGAATTGTGGGGAACTCTTAAGAATTATATCTGTCGATAATTTCGAATGAATATCAATTCTTTGTAATGGAGCTACATCTCCTTCTAATGTTTTAGGATAAATTGCAGCGATTTCATGATCCCAGATCTCACACCAATAGCAGCCATCTTGCTCAAACATTAATAATTTAATGCCTTGGGCTAAAGTCACATTTGCAATAAAAAATAAAATTGCTGCTAATAGCATTGACTTCATTTGTGATACCTTTTTAACATATATAAAAAATGTAATATGTTTTGATTAAAAGGACAAGGCTTTAGATGCTTGAAATTACATTCTCGGGGGCAATTATAGCGGGACTTCTTAGTTTCCTATCTCCGTGTATTATGCCAATGGTGCCTTTCTATTTATGTTATCTTGCTGGCATTAGTATGAATGAATTGAAAGATGAGAAAGATATTCCGCCCACAACTCATCGTAAATTAGTTATTGCAAGTATATTCTTTGCATTAGGAACAACTACAATTTTTGTTTTGTTAGGCTTGGGTGCTTCATTTTTGGGGCAATTCCTTAGAATTTGGAAGCAAGAATTATCTTATTTTGCTGCTGCTTTTTTAATTGCTTTTGGGCTCCATTTTTTAGGTATTATTCGCGTTGGATTATTTTATAGAGAATCCAAATTAGAAACCAAAGCAAACTCATCAACTTGGTTGGGGTCCTATATTATGGGGTTAGCATTTGGTTTTGGCTGGACCCCATGTGTTGGCCCAGCGTTAGCGTCAATTCTGGTGATTGCTGGTGGAATGGGTGATGTTTATTATGGAACCATCTTATTGTTGACTTATGGCCTTTCCATGACACTACCTTTTGTAATTACAGCAATTTTTGCTAAACCCTTTTTACGATGGATGCATCGTAAACGCTATTATATTCAGTATGTTGAAAAAGTTATGGGTGCGATGTTAATTGTATTTGGTTTATTAATCGCTTCAAATAGTGTAAATTATTTAGCAAATTTAATGATAAAGTACGCACCCTGGTTTTCGTCAATAGGATAGGAGATTTCAATGAAAAAAATTATGATATTCTTAGTCTATATCTTTTTAAGCCCTGCGAATGCTGCACCTATAGGTGATGATGGTTTGCACAAGCCTGATTGGTTAAGGTTTACATTTAACGATATGGTTGAAGATTTTGATGAAGCAAGATCTGAAGGTAAGCGATTGTTAATAATGTTTGAACAAAGAGGATGCATTTACTGCACAAAGATGCATGAAGATGTTTTTCCTAATGCTGAGATACATAAAATACTTTCAGAAGAGTACTTCGTTGTTCAAATGAATTTATTTGGAGATAATGAAGTTATCGATTTTAACGGTAATGTGATGTCTGAAAAAGAAATTGCAAAAGTCTGGGGTGTAGTTTTTACTCCTACCTTAATGTTTATGCCTGAAAATATTGATACGACAAAATCAGCTTCACAAAATGCAATCATCACAATGCCTGGTGCTTTCGGTAAGTATACTACCAAAAATTTATTAAATTATGTTTTAGAAAAAGGATATGAAAGTGGTGAGCACTTCCAAAAATATCATGCTAGAAAGTTTGCTGAACAAAAAAAATAATCTAAATCAAATTTATAAGTTAGAACATTTTACTAAATAAATTCAAAAAATAGAATTTGTCTTGCAAGACTCACTTTATGCGACTAACCTGATCTCAGAATTTAGGGATTAGGGAGGAAATCATATGCTGCTTCGCAGTTTTATTGCCGTATCGGCAACGTTAATATCCACATCCGTTATTGCTGAAGATACTGCACCAAGTAATGTGTCATTCAGTGAATACGGAGAAGTGATGGCTTCATTGACTGGTGTTGCTGGTGATCCAGTTGTTGGCAAAAAAGTATCAATCAACCGTAAATTAGGTAACTGTTTGGCTTGTCATGTAAATGATGACGCCTCTTCTCAATCTTTCCATGGAGAAGTTGGGCCTGCATTAAATGGAGCAGGATCTAGATGGAGTGAAGAAGAGTTGAGAGGAATAGTTGTGAACTCAAAGCATACATTTGAGGGAACAATAATGCCAGCATTTTACAGTACTGAAAATGGCGTAAGAACATTAAAGAAATTTGAGGGTAAAACTATTTTATCAGCCCAACAAATTGAAGATGTTGTTGCGTATATATTAACATTAAAAGAGGAGTAGGGAATGTCTTTAACTCGAAGAAATGCCTTAGCATTAGGCTCAGCATCATTTGTAGTCACTCTTTTGCCTTTAAATGCATTTGCAGCATCAGATGAAACAATGGCTGCAATCAAATCTTTTACAGGTGGAAGTGCAGTATCTGAAGGTGGAATAAGTTTAACAACACCAGAAATTGCGGAAAATGGAAATACTGTTCCAATTCAATTTTCTGCATCAGGTGCAAAGCGTGTTATGATACTAGCTGATGGAAACCCAACGCCAGGAGTTGGGACATTTAATTTTGGTGAATTAAGTGATGCGTCAGGTTCTACCAGAATTAGACTGGCTGGCACACAAAATGTAATTGCACTAGCTGAAATGGCAGACGGTTCATTCGCTCAAGTAGCAAAGACAGTAAAAGTAACAATAGGCGGCTGTGGCGGCTAGCAGAAAAGGAGATATCACATGGCAAAAGCGCGTGTAAAAGCACCAAAAACTGCAGCAGCAGGAGAATTGGTAACAATAAAAACATTAGTAAATCACAAAATGGAATCTGGCCGTCGTAAAGATGGGGATGGTAATCTAATTCCACGAAAAATAATTAATGCATTCACTGCAACTTTTGGTGGGGAAGAAGTTATATCCGCCAAATTTGAACCAGCAATTTCAACTAACCCATATTTTCAGTTCAGCTTTACTGTACCAGCTACTGGTGATTTGGTTATGCAATGGACTGATGATGACGGCTCAACCGTAGAACAAACCAAAACTATCACTGTCGCTTAATGCGGATAACAAGGGAGGATCAAATAATGAAGAAGTTCTCAAGAACTCTGACTTGCATTTTTGCTTTGTCGACCATCGTATCAGTTGCTATTGCTGATGAAGATGCTGAATTAGTTATTAATGGCGAATTGGATATATCTACTAAAGCTGCAGCTCCTGCGGATAGTGCATTAGATGAATTGATATCAGGATGGCGTTTTAGAACTAACGAAACACAAGCTCTACAAATGGACGATTTTGATAATCCTTCATTTATATTTATAGAGCAAGGTGAAGATTTATATGCAAAAGTAGATGGATCTGAAGGAAAATCCTGTGCGTCATGTCATGAAGATGTTGCTTCATTTAAAGGTTTAAAATCATCATTACCACGACACAATGCATCAACTGGCAAATTGGATACAATGGAAACATTAGTTAATAATTGTCGTACTGAGAGAATGGGTGCAGAGCCATGGAAGTGGTCCAAAGGGAAGATGACAGCAATGACTTCATTAATCTCATTGCAATCTCGTGGAATGGCAATCAATGTAAAAGTTGATGGAGATGCTGCTAATGCCTACGAACTAGGTAAAGATCTTTACTACACTCGAGTTGGTCAGTTAGATATGTCCTGTGCTAATTGTCATGAAGATAATTATGGCAATATGATCCGAGCTGATCATTTATCACAAGGGCAAATCAATGGATTTCCAACATATCGCTTAAAAAATGCAAAGATGAATTCTGTACATGCTCGTTTTAAGGGTTGTATGAAGAATATTCGTGCAACACCATTCAAAGAGGGATCTGATGAGTTCCGTGCTTTAGAGTTATATGTAGCATCTCGTGGAAATGGCTTATCTGTCGAAAGCCCATCTGTAAGAAACTAAATTAAATTTAATTTATAACCCCGCAACAATAAATTGTTGTGGGGTTATTTCTTTTTAGACATTCAGAATAATGAATATGAGGAATTTTTAGATGATTTCACGCCGTGATTTTTTACAAGCAACTGTTGCAGCATCTGCCATTTATGGCGCAGGGAGCTTTACACGAGCATCAGCTCAGCAAAGTTTATCCCAGGATAAACTTTTAGAATTTAATACTACTGGGAATGTAACACTAATCCATATTACTGATATTCATGGGCAATTGAACCCAGTCTACTTTCGTGAACCAGAAATAAATTTAGGCATAGGTTCGGTAAATGGTTTGCCACCACATGTAACTGGAAAAGATTTTTTAAAACTTTTCAATATGACTCCTGGTTCGCCAGAAGCTTATGCACTTACTTATAATGACTTTAGTTCACTAGCTAAAACTTATGGAAGAATGGGCGGTTTAGATCGAGTCGCAACTGTTCTAAACTCAATACGATCAGAACGGCCGGATGCATTGCTTCTTGATGGTGGTGATACATGGCAAGGATCTTATACTACCCATCATACTCAAGGCCAAGATATGGTTAATGTTATGAATGCATTAAAACCTGATGCAATGACATCTCATTGGGAATTTACTTTGGGCATTGATCGAGTAACAGAGATTGTAGAAAATTTAGATTTCCCATTTTTAGGAGCAAACATTTTTGACAATGAATGGGATGAGCCAGCATATGAGCCTTATAAAATGTTTGAACGTGGTGGTGTTAAGATTGCTGTCATAGGCCAAGCCTTTCCGTACATGCCAATTGCCAATCCTGGATGGATGTTTCCAAATTTATCTTTTGGAGTTCGTGAAGAGCGGATGATTGAAGTTGTAGACGAAGTTAAGGGTCTAGGTGCTGAACTTGTAGTTTTGTTATCTCATAACGGATTTGATGTAGATAGAAAATTGGCTAGCCGTGTAAATGGAATTGATGTCATTCTTACAGGCCATACTCACGATGCTCTGCCAGAACCAGTTTTAGTTGGTTCAACCATGTTAATTGCATCTGGATCAAATGGTAAATTTGTTACTCGTTTAGACTTGGATGTCAGAGAGGGAGAAGTAAAAGGATTTTCTCATAAATTAATTCCAATTTTTAGTGATGTAATAGCTCCTGATCCATATGTAAGAGCATTGATAGATGAACAAAGAGCTCCATTTGCAAATCAGCTTAAAGAGGTTTTAGGGACCACGGATCAAGAATTATATAGACGTGGTAATTTCAATGGTACTTGGGATGATTTATTGTGCAATGCATTAATTGATGAACGTGAGGCTGACATTGCCCTATCACCGGGGTTTCGTTGGGGGCCAAGCTTATTGCCAGGTCAAGATATTACGAGAGAAGATTTATTTAATGCTACTGCAATGTCTTACCCTGAGGCGTATCGCACTGAAATGTCAGGTGAGTTCTTACATATAATTTTAGAAGATGTAGCAGACAATTTGTTTAATCCTGATCCGTATTACCAACAAGGTGGTGACATGGTAAGGGTAGGGGGTATGGGTTATTCAATAGATGTATTAAAACCCCAAGGATCAAGAATTACAGATATGACAATTCTGAAAACTGGTGAAAAAGTTGAAGCAAATAAATCTTATCAAGTTGCGGGATGGGCTTCTGTTAATGAGAATACTGAAGGTCCAGCAATTTGGGATGTTGCTGAAAGTTGGATTAAAAAACAAGAATTTATTAGCATAGATCCAAATACTTCAGTAAAGGTTTCAGGAGCATAAATTAGTTTTGTTATTTAAAAAACAAAACTCATAATCAACAATAGCATAACTATTTAAAGGATTATGCTATTAATAATTTATGTTAATATTTTAACAAAAAACTTTAGATTTAATAAAACTATTCATCCTGCATTTTCAAATAAGCAACAATGGCATTTAAATCTTTATCTTTTTTTAAGCCGCCAAAAGACATTTTTGTGCCTTTGATGAATTTTTTTGGTTTTCTTAAAAATTCAATCATAAGTTCTTCATTCCAGATGCGACCTTCATCCAAGGCTAGCTTAAAGCCCTTTGAGTATTTGTATCGATCTGCTGAGCCCATCTTTCGGCCAATTATGTTATATAATTGAGGACCTGACTTGTTCTTAGCGCCTTCACCAACCGCATGGCAGGCTTTACATTTTTTAAATACTTTCTTGCCAGCTTTTATCAGTTCAGGATCAATAGACACTACATCTACTTTTTCCAAAGTTGACACAGGTTGCTCTGTTTCTTGTATTGTAGCTGTCTCTTCTGGAGTAACATCAATTACACTCGCTCGCATAACAATTTTTGAAGATGGTTTACAATTCTCCATACATGGTTCTTTTGACCAATTTAAATATTCGCTATTTTTGCGATCATCCACGATAAAGCCTTTACTATTATACATGTTGAATTCTGAAAAATTTTGATCGTTCAAAACAAAGTCGTCTTCGATTAAATCATTAGAATATAATATATAAGCAACAATTGAATACACTTCGTCACTGCTAAGGGTTTGAGCTCCTCCAAAAGGCATTGATCTATTAATATAATCCCAAAGAGTAGAAAGATATGGCCAATAAGACCCTACTGTTTTAACCGGATCTTCATCTGCTAGTGTGTCAAAACCTCCAGCAAGTGCTGGCCAGTTGCCGACACCTTCCGCAAAATCTCCGTGACATGAAGCACACTTATTTGCAAAGATTTCTTCACCTACTATCGCATCACCTTTTCCAGCCGGTAGCCCTCTTCCATCAGGTAAGACATCTATATCCCATGCTTGTATTTCAGAAGGTAATGCAGTTCTTCCTAAACCATATTTGCCATCAGCATAAATAGGTGTTGCTAACAAAAAACCTATTGTAATAAAGCTAAGATACTTCAACATTTTCGACCTCGCCTGAAGTTTTTAAATTCCATGTTTGAATGCAATTGTTATGGTAAACAGAGTTCTCACCACGAATTTCACGAAGTTGCTGCTTTGTTGGTTGAACATAACCTGTTTCATCAATAGCTCGTGCTTGGAGTAGCCAATCTTCACCGTTCCAATTAGTGTCTAAGTAAAACCGTGTTAATGCTTTATTTTCACTTTGATTGCCTAATCGCGCTTTTTCCCATGAAATTCCACCATCTTTAGAAATATCAACTCTTGTGATTTTTCCATGACCGGACCAAGCTAATCCAGATATAACCAAAGGACCATTCCCGTGCTTAATTGGGCTTTGTGGGCTTGGCGATGTAATAACAGACTTTGCATCCATTACCCAAGTCCATTTACGTGCGATACCATTTGCTAAAACGTCTGTATATTTTGAAGTTTCCTCTCTGCTTTCGACTGGAACATCAGATACTTCTATTCTACGGATCCATTTGACCCACATGTTTCCTTCCCAGCCTGGAACAACAAGGCGTACTGGATAACCATGCTCTTTTCTAAGGGCTTCCCCGTTTGCTTTGAAGGCAATCAAGACATCATCAAGCGCTTTTTCCATTGGAATTGATCGACCATTTGATGAAGCATCTGCGCCCTCAACATAGACCCATTTATCTTTCAAATCTTTAGCTTTGTTTAGTCCGGCTTCATTTAGTAATAATCTTAAGGGTACACCTGTATATTCCATATTATGTATCATACCATGTGTAAATTGCGCTCCATTCAATTGCGCTCCAGCCCATTCCATTCCAGTATTGGCAGCGCATTCACAGAAATAGACATGATTTTCTCTTGGAAACCTTTCAAGGTCTTCATAAGTAAATATAAGTGGGTTATCTACTAACCCATTTATCATTAACCTATAGTCTTTCTTTTGTAATTCTATTGCACCTGAATGATGGCGTTCAAAAGCACAGCCTTGTGGTGTTATGGTACCTTCTAAAGCATGTATTGGTGTAAAATTTATTGATGAAATTGGACCAGCTGTTAACCAGGATACATTGCGTCTGATGACGTCATTTTCAAACTCTATTGGCAAGCCATATGGCGTTTCATCAACGCCATCTCCTGTAAAAGATGCCCAATCTTGAACATTTGTTATTAATGGATCTGCTTCATTTGCAGTTGTTGCAGTTGCTAATGTACCTGTAATTGCAGCTGCTGTGCCGCGTAAAAATGCACGCCGTGAAGATGCTTTTTTTTTGGTTCCCATAGCTCAGAAGTCCCTTTGGAATTATTACATGGATATGTTAACATAAAAAAAAGATAAAACAATGTTAAATTCATATTATTGAATATAACATTTGATAAATTTTTATCACTTAGAAAGTGCAATAAATCTAGTCATAAACACTTACATACTAGATACTTGGAATGTTAACTATATAATAAATGAGGAGTTCATCATGCGTTTTTTGGCCTTTTGTATTATTCCATTGTTTTTTACATGTGCAGTCAAAGCGCAAACTGCAGTTTTATATAATTATGAAGGTAGTTTTGATGACGCGACTTTTAGTGTTGAAGATGCAATATTAGGAGAGGGATACGTAATAGATCATGTGAGTCATACTGGTGAAATGCTTTCAAGAACAGGGAAAGATCTAGGGACTAATGTGGAAATTTTTAAAGCCGCAGATATTTTCTTATTTTGTTCAGCTTCTATTTCCAGACAAGTAATGGAATTAGACCCATTAAATATTGCACATTGTCCTTATAATATATTTGTTTTTGAAGATAATATCGGTGTGCATATTGGACACAGAACATACCCCGAGGGTCCAATGCAAATTGTGCAAGAGCTCTTAAGTAAAATTATTGTTAAAGCTATAAAATATTAAAGGCGCTAATTCGCCTTTAAATTATTGATCAAGGAAACTTCTTAGTTTGCGACTTCTACTAGGATGCTTTAATTTACGTAAAGCCTTGGCTTCTATTTGTCGGATACGTTCTCTTGTTACGCTGAATTGTTGACCAACTTCTTCGAGTGTATGATCAGTATTCATCCCTATACCAAAGCGCATTCGTAAAACACGTTCCTCACGAGGAGTAAGTGAGGCTAATACACGAGTAGTCGTTTCTTTTAGGTTGCCTTGTATAGCTGACTCCAATGGTAGGATAGCGTTTTTATCTTCTATGAAATCACCTAACTGTGAATCTTCCTCATCCCCAATTGGTGTTTCTAAGGAGATTGGTTCTTTTGCTATTTTCATAACTTTTCGAACTTTATCTAAAGGCATTTGTAGTTTTGAAGCTAGCTCTTCAGGTGTTGGCTCGCGTCCAATTTCGTGAAGCATTTGGCGACCTGTACGTACCAGTTTATTGATTGTTTCTATCATATGAACCGGAATTCGAATAGTTCGTGCTTGATCTGCAATAGAACGAGTTATTGCTTGTCTGATCCACCAAGTAGCATAAGTGCTGAATTTATACCCACGACGGTATTCAAATTTATCAACAGCTTTCATAAGCCCAATATTGCCTTCTTGAATTAAATCCAAGAATTGTAATCCACGATTAGTATATTTTTTTGCAATTGAGATAACTAAGCGCAGATTTGCTTCAACCATTTCTTTCTTTGCACTTCGAGCTTCTTTTTCGCCTTTTTGAACTTGATTAACAATTCTGCGAAATTCTGGAATATCTACCCCAACATAATGGCCTACTTGTGCCATGTCAGCTCGTAATTCTTCAGCCTTTTCACGATGTTTTTCAATGAAAGTTTTCCAACCACGTCCATCTTCATTTTCAGCAATTTTGTCTAACCACATTGGGTCTAATTCTTGACCACGGTATTTATCAACAAATTCGCGTCGGTTAATTCTAGATTGGTCAGCGATTTTAACCATGCCTGAATCAATAGACATAATTTTTCTATTTATTCCATATAATTGGTCAATAAGAGCATCAATTCGATTATTGTGAAAATGCAAAGCATTAACTTGTTCAACAAGACTATTTCGTAATTTTTGGTATGATTTTTCTGATTTATCAGAGAATGTATCATCTTCATTAATTGTAGCAGAAATTCTTTCATCCTGCATATTCGATAATTTATTATAATCTTTCGCTATTTTTGCTAATGTTGCTAAAACATCTGGCTTGAGCGTTTCCTCCATTGCAGCTAAAGATATGTTTGCTGCTTCATCTTCATCTTCATCATCGTCTTCGTCATCATTTAAACGATTACCGTCAGCATCTAATTCGTGTGATGGTGAAGAAGATGGCTTTGGTGCTCCTGAGAGAGGGCCAACCATTGGATCTTCATCATCGTCTAAGGTGTCACTAAATGTAGTTTCTAAATCAATAACATCTCGAAGAAGTATTTCTTCTTCTAAAAGCTCATCTCTCCAGATTGTAATTGCTTGAAATGTTAAAGGACTTTCACATAAACCTTCAATCATTGTTTTGCGACCAGCTTCAATTCTTTTTGCTATCGCAATTTCGCCTTCACGGGACAGTAGTTCTACTGAGCCCATTTCACGCAAATACATACGTACAGGATCATCAGTTCTGTCTAAAGTTTCTTTTCCTGTCGCGGCTAAAGTAACTTCTTTTGCATCGTTAGCTACAACAGTTACATCTGTTGGTCCGTCATCTTCTACTTCATCGGCTTCAATGATATTAATACCCATTTCAGAAAGCATGGACATGACGTCTTCAATTTGCTCAGAAGCAACCTGATCAGGTGGCATGACATCGTTAAGCTCGTCATAGGTTATGTAGCCACGCTCGCGAGCTACTGCGATCATTTTTTTAACTGCAGCTTGGCTCATATCGCCCATGCCTTCGTTAACTTCACCTTTTTTTGAACTATCGTCTTTTGCGGCCATTGGAAGCTCCTTAAATGGATCCCTCAACTGATTCGGCGAATCAGTTGATATTGGCACGAATCAACACATTGATGGGGTGATTCGCAATGGGCTTAACGTGTTTTTTTTACCCAAATTTGGTTATCTAGCATATTTTGTAGATTTTTTGACATTTCCAATGTGTCTTCATCAGTATCTGAGTACTCTTCTTCAACTGCTCGAGTTGCTTTTGCCTTTGCGATTGAAGCTTGTTGTAGGCGCCAAGTGAGGCCTTCATCGACCAAACCTGTCAAGTCTTGTTCGGCTTCTTTAATTTCATTAAATGCACCAATTAATGCCACGTGTTTGGTTAACTCTTCTTCTAATGTTTGTTGTATCAGATCGGGAGCTGAGTTTTTCTTCAAATATGGGTGATTTTTTATTGGCTTTAATTTCATTAATTTGTCCAAAGGAGAATAGCCTAATAAGTTTTGTATATTTTTTTCAAAACTATTTTTCTCATCTGTATCTGTTTTGTTATCATGTAAATTTATTAAAATGGCATTCATGATCTCTACCAAATCTGGTGTAGTGATTGGGCATCTTTCTAGGGCGCTCTCATTGTTAAGCGCTGCAGCTTGGTTTCTTATTGCACAGACTAATATGAGACTTTCACGAAGACGCCAATTGGTTTCATCAGATTGCGTTGCTAACATAGATAATTTTGTATTAGTTGAAGCCATCAATTTTGGTTTTTTATTCCAACTTTGAGTAGGTCCATAAGATCTAGATTTATTTTTTATACTTGAATTGTCTGATGCAAACAGTTGGTACCGTAGTTCTTTTATGGCTTGGCCATAATGGTGTCTGATTGACTTATCTCGAATAGTTAATACTGCACTTCTCAGGGATTTATCTAAAAGAGCTCGTCTTTCTGGACTATCAAAATTTTTGCCTTCAGTTTCACGTTGCCATAGTAGATTTACCATTGGCACAGCATTATTTAGCAGTTCTTGCATAAATGTTGCACCTTTGTCTTTTAAAATATCATCAGGGTCTTGACCTAGAGGCAGTATACAAAATCGAAGTGACTTGCCTGCCTCAAGTAGAGGTAGTGCCAAATCAATAAGTCTCATAGCAGCTCTTAGGCCTGCTGTGTCGCCATCAAGTGCAATAATCGGTTCATGGTGAATTCGCCAAATTAAAGCCAATTGATTTTCAGTTATTGCAGTTCCAAGAGGTGCTACTGCATTTTTGAAACCAAATTGGGAAAGAGCAATTACATCCATATACCCCTCTGCAACTATAAGAGAATCAGCCTTTCCTGCTGCTTCACGTGCTGGACCGTGGTTGTATAAACTCCTGCCTTTATCAAATAGAGCAGTTTCGTTTGAGTTTAAATATTTTGCTCGAGCATTTGGGTCCATTGCGCGTCCACCAAAAGCTATGCATCGCCCCTGTGTGTTTCTAATTGGAAACATTATTCGCCCTCGAAAGCGATCAAAAATATTGCCACCATCATCAGGTTTAATTGCAAGGCCGGCATCAATTATCTTATTTTCTTTGACTCCTTTATTTAATAAAAATTGAGATAAAGAAACTCTATCGTTTGGCGCAAATCCAATTTCAAAAGTGTTTACTATATCTTCAGTTAAACCTCGAGATTTTATATATGCTTTAGCACTTTTTGCATTGGATCCATTAAATTGCATTTTATAGAATTGAACGGCATTTTCCATTATGCTTGCTAATTCTTTGTTTATGTCAATTTTTTCTTGTGCCTTTGGATCTCTAGCAGGCATGCTCAAACCAGCTTCACGCGCTAGTATTTCAACCGCTTCAATAAAGCTTACATTTTCAGAATTGCGAACAAATGAAATTGCATCCCCTTTTTCATGGCACCCAAAACAGTAATAAAATCCTTTTTTATCATCTACATGAAAAGATGCGGTTTTTTCAGAATGAAATGGACATGGTGCCCAGTAATCACCTTTTGTGATATTTGTTTTCTTTTGTTCCCATGTGACTTTGCGCCCAACAACTTGTGAAAGTGATGAACGATTTCGTAATTCTTCTAAAAAACCAGGGGGCAGACTCATATCATTATAATGCTTACGCATATACTTTTAGGCAAGTGGATATATGTCTTTTTTAATATTATAAAAAAATAGGATTTTAGGATCATTTTTCTTTTTGAATTTTGATGGTCTGGCGTAAAGTATTATCTGATTTATTAAAAATTAAAATTTTGTTTTTTTCGTCAACGATTGCATACCAATTATCACCTTGAGTGTAAGCAGTTGCAGAAACCCCAATTGGTAAAGTTATATCACTTATTTGAAATGTTTGATTATTGTCGGAGAAACGCATGACAAACATAAAAATTAAGGTTAAGAACCCTATGATCATAACTGCTAATAAGGTCGTCACTAAGCGGCGTAATAATCTTAAATTAGCTGGCTCTGCTGAATATTCTGAAGGATCATCCATGTCTGCACCTTATGTAGTTGAATTGACTTTGGGCGAAAACCCTGCGCCCCGCCTAGATAAGGCATTAGCTTCTGTTGTTCCAGCCGAAGTTACATTGAGTCGTTCGCGAATTACAAAGCTGATTGCCGAAGGTGCAGTTACTTTGGCAGGGGAGCCTATAACAAAACTCAAATATAAAGCCCCAGCAGGAAGTGTTTTTAAGATAGTTATGCCTCCAACACAAGATTATGAGAATGCACAACCTGAAAACATACCTTTGGATATAGTTTTTGAAGATGAACATTTAATTATTGTAAATAAACCTGCAGGAATGGTTGTTCATCCTGCACCAGGTTCTGAAAATGGTACATTAGTTAATGCATTATTATTTTATTTTGATGGTAATTTATCTGGTGTTGGTGGAGAAAAAAGACCAGGAATAGTTCATCGAATTGATAAAGATACATCAGGCCTGTTGGTAGTTGCAAAGTCTGATACAGCTCATGCAGGATTGGCTAAACAATTTGCTGACCATTCTATTTCTAGAAGATATTTAGCCGTTTCAAAAGGTGTGCCTCAAAAAAGTGACCCAAGGCTTGCGGGTTTACGCGGTGTAAATTTTGAAGATGGTGGCGTAATAAGAGTTGCAACAAATATAGCTCGACATAAAACTGATAGAAAGCGAATGGCTGTTGTGCAAGACGCTGGAAGACATGCAATCACACGTGCAAATGTCCTTGAAAACTTCGGGCACTCAGCACTTTTGGAATGTTGGTTGGAAACAGGCAGAACTCATCAAATACGTGTACATTTTTCTCATATTGGACATGGTTTGATTGGTGATCCTATTTATGGATTACGCAAAGCAATGCCTAGTTCCGTCTTCGAGCCTGAAGATATAAATATTGTGAAAGGTTTTTCTCGCCAAGCACTTCATGCAAAATCAATAGGTTTCCTGCACCCAATTACAAATGAATATATGAATTTCGACTCTGATATACCTAATGACTTGAATGAATTAATTGAAATCTTGAAGAAAAAATAAAATTTAATTCATTCATCACACAAATGTTAATAAATCACGCGGTGATATCTAAATATGTTAATCTTCCATGGTTTCTAATTCATCAATCATAGAACTTATTAAGCTTAAGCCCTTGTCCCAAAACTTAGGATCACTTGCATCTAATCCAAAAGGTGCGAGTAACTCTTTATGATGCATTGAACCACCAGCAGAAAGCATGTCAAAATATTTATCTTGGAAGTCGGTATCTCCTTCCTCATATACTGCATACAAAGCATTTACTAATCCATCTCCAAATGCGTATGCATACACATAAAAAGGTGAATGGATAAAATGTGGGATGTATGTCCAGAAAGTTTCATAGCCTTCAACAAAATTAAATACTGGGCCTAAGCTTTCACCTTGTATTGACATCCAAATTTCATTGATTTGGTCTGGTGTTAATTCTCCATTAACTCTTGCTGCATGGAGTTTGCATTCGAAGTCATAAAAAGCAATTTGACGAACAACAGTATTGATCATGTCTTCAACTTTATTTGCTAGCAGGTGTTTTCGCTTAACTGGATCTGTAGTATTTTCTAACATTTTTCTGAATGTTAACATTTCTCCAAAAACCGAGGCTGTTTCAGCTAAAGTTAGTGGTGTTGATGAAAGAAGTTCACCTTGAGATGCTGCTAAAACTTGATGTACTCCGTGACCAAGTTCATGTGCTAAAGTCATAACATCTCGTTGTTTTCCCATATAATTCAACATTACATATGGATGTACATTAGTTACTGTTGGATGGGCAAAAGCACCGGGTGCTTTGCCAGGTTTTACTCCTGCATCAATCCATCCCTTAGTAAAGAATGGTTCAGCTATATCTGCCATTTTTGGTGAAAAATCTGCATATGCATCTAAAACAATTTTTTTTGCATCTTCCCACTGAATATCTGAACTGTTGTCACTATCTAGCGGAGCATTCCTGTCCCATACCTCCAATGTATCTAAGCCTAACCATTTTGCTTTTAAAGCATAATAGCGGTGTGAAATTTTTGGATATGCAGCAACGACTGCATCACGGAGTGCTTCTACAACTTCAGGCTCTACTTGATTTGCAAGGTGGCGGCTAAATTGTGGTGTAGGCATTTTACGCCACCGGTCTTCAACTTCTTTATCTTTTGCTAACGTGTTGGTTATTCTAGAAAATAATGAAATATTTTCTCTAAAAACTGTGATTAATGCACGTGTTCCTTTTTCCCTTGTTTCGCGATTTGTATCAGAAAGTAAATTAAGTGTAGCCTCTAAGTTTAATACTTCATCATCTACATTAAACTGCAGAGAAGCCATTGTTTCGTCGAATAAACGGTTCCATGCGGCAGCTCCAACAACTGATTGATCATGCAAAAATTGTTCCAATTCATCTGATAATTGATGTGGTTTCATTTTCCGCAAATTATCAATTACTGGTTTATAGCGAGATAATTTAAGGTTTGAGTTCAATAAGCTATGTATATGGTCATCACTTATACTATTTATTTCTAAACTGAAAAAAACCAAAGGTGTTGTAAAATCTGTGATTTTTGACTGCATATCTGCCATAAATTTACTACGATTGGCGTCACTTGTATCTTGATAGTAACTTAACCCTGCATATGACATTATACGTCCAGCAACATTTTGGATGTCTTCATAGCGTTCAATACAGTTTAAAAGACCTTCAGCTGTGAGGCCATCTAGTTGGCCCTGATAGTCAGAAGCGAAACTATTACAATTATTTTGAAGAGATTTTAAATCTTTTGTGATTTCATCTCCATCTGGCGATGGATAAAGATCTTTCAAATCCCAGTTTGGCAGGTCTCCATAGTCGCCATTTGCGGTGTCATGAGAGTCAAAATTAATTTGAGGTAATTGAAAAGATTTAAACATATCAAGCTCCTTAGATTCGCTACAGAATTAAGTACGCAAATAGAAAACTGAAAGCAATTTATATCTATCTGAATTACCAATTAAAAATATTTAATTTTATGATAACTAAACCAATAACTTATAGTTATTATGAACTTTACTTCTGATATTATTGACACTTTTGAGAAATAAGTAATGATCTGTTCAAATTGAGGAAATAAAATGAAATACAATAAGTTAGGCCAAACAGATTTGGTTGTGAGTGAACTTTGTTTGGGTACTATGACTTGGGGCACACAAAATTCAGCAGATGATGCTTTCTACCAAATTGAAAAATCAATAGATGCAGGTATAAATTTTATAGACACTGCAGAGTTGTATCCAGTGAATCCAATTAGTGGTGTTACACAAGGTGAAAGTGAACGAATTTTAGGTGAGTGGCTCAGTAGATCAAATGTCAGAGATGAATTAATCATTGCAACAAAAATTGCAGGAAATGGCCCAAAACACATCCGTAATGGTGAAGGCATTACTAATAAGTCACTATTCACTGCAATCAATGCTTCATTAAAGTCATTAAAAACTGATTACATTGATTTATATCAACTTCATTGGCCAAATCGAGGTTCTTACCACTTCCGCCAGAATTGGCGTTTTGACCCAACAAAGCAAGATAAAAATCTTGTTTTAGATCATATGAATGAGGTTCTTGAAGCCTGCGATATACTCAAAAAAGAAGGTAAAGTGCGTGCTTTCGGATTATCAAACGAAAGTGCTTGGGGAACTGCACAATGGTTACGTATTTCAGAAGATAAAGACTTACCTCGCATGGCGAGTATACAAAATGAATATAGCTTGATGTGCAGAATTTTTGATACTGACTTAGCTGAACTTAGTCATAATGAGAATGTTGGATTATTATCATTTTCACCATTAGCTACGGGTATACTATCAGGTAAATATTTAGATGGTGCCATACCAAAAGGCTCAAGAGGTTCTATTGTAAATGGATTATCAGGTAGAATGACTCCAAAGATTGATGCAGCAACTCGTGCATACATCGAAGTTGCAGATAAGTATGATTTAGACACCTGCCAAATGGCTCTAGCATGGTGCAGAACACGACCTTTCATGGCTTCAGCAATATTTGGAGCTCGAACAAAAGATCAATTGTCTAATGCACTTGCTTCCGTAAATGTGAATTTATCTGAGGATTGTTTGCGAGACATTGAAATGGTTCACAAAAAACATCCAATGCCGTTCTAGCGATTGAATTAATCAAAACCCATGCATTCTTTTGGCCCATTGCAAACCAATGAAAGCGCCTTTGACTCGTGGTAACAAAAATAGAGCAATTGTGATAAAAATCAGAATGAAACTAACAGCTAAAAGTAATGGATCTGGACGGTACCATTCAAAAATAACTAACATTAATGGTGCTAGAATATGGCCAGAGATCAATATTGTAATATATGCTGGACCATCATCTGCTCTTTGATGATATAGCTCTTGAGAGCAAACGGCACATTCGTCTCTAACTGCTAAATATCCATCCATCATAGGCCCAGATCCACAGTTTGGGCACTTACGTTTCCAACCACGTAATAAAGCTGGTTTGACTAACCTATCTTGTTGAGATGCATTTAGTTTCATGAACCACAAATAATTTATTGAAGTCAAAATTAAAAAGTGACAAGTTGACCTAGTGGCGGGATGTCGCATAAATTTTTTCACATAAGTTAATGGTTTTGCTTAAATAATTTTTTAAATTCAATAATAATTTAATGATAAAGATAGGGAAGTTTATGGTTTCTAATCCAGCATCAGCTGAAATCCTAGCAATAAAAGCAATAGATTGGTTAGCAGCTGATCATGAACTATTTGGAATATTTTTAAGCAGTTCGGGTGCAGATATAAGTGATGTTAAGGCTGGAGCAAAGGATTTAGTATTTTTGGGCTCTGTGCTTGATTTTATACTTATGGATGACGCATGGGTTCAAGATTTTTGTGAAACAAAGTGTTTTGAATTTAATGAACCATTCTTAGCCAGGCAGTTTTTACCTGGTGGGAATTTACCTAATTGGACGTGACATGGATAAAATAAAAGGAATAGCTTTTGATAAAGACGGGACGTTAATTGATTTTGAAGCTAGCTGGTCAAAAGGATTAATCTCATTAATTGAAAGCATATTCCCTAATCAAAGTGATAAACAATTAGTTTTAGCAGAAGAAGCGGGTTTCAATTTAGCTTTGGAAAAATTCGTTGGAGGCTCTGTTTTTGTAAATGGTACAACTAATGATGTGATCGACGTATGGAAGAAAGCTTTTCCTGATTTGATTGTTGAAGATATAATGCAAAAAAGTGAGATTGCATTTAATGATTTAGAACCTATTGCACTCTGTAACCTTGAAGTTTTTATGTCAGATTTGAAGAAAAAAGGCTATTTTTTGAGTGTAATCACTAATGCTGCAGAAGCACCGACATTGATACAATTGGAAAAACTTTCTTGTTTGCATTTATTTGATGAAGTTATTGGATGTGATAGTGGCTTCAAGCCTAAGCCATCTGGTGATACAATTTTAGGCTTCTGTGATGCAATTGGCTTGAAACCAGATGAAATAGCTATGGTTGGAGATAGTACGCACGATTTGAATGCTGGGCGTAATGCTGGAGTCGGTTTAAATGTTGGCGTCTTGTCCGGGCCTGCTAATATTGATCAAATATCAGGTTTAGCAGATGTCGTTTTAGACGATATATTAGGGCTTCCTGAAATATTGTAAAAAGATACAAGACCGACTTTTTTGTCGTAAATGGATAAGCTTGCTAGGTATTATACCGCATTCTTTGGACATTATGGGGGAGTAATATGACATTAAAGCGAAAAAGATCTGGTGGAAGAGCAGGAAATCAACGCACTTCAAGTTCATCGATTAGCCAGATGCCTTGGCGACAAGTTGTCAATACTGATAATCCAATAGAACCTCTTGGTGAGGACGGCATTCAGAATATTCATGAGGGTGTTTTGGAAATATTGGAAAATATTGGAATTGAATTTATGAACCCAGAAGCGCTGAAAATTTTAAAAAAAGGTGGTGCAAAAGTAAATGGGGAGAATGTTCGTATCGGTCGTGATCTTCTAGCGGAAATGCTCTCTTATGTGCCTCAAGAATTCACCATAACTCCACGTAATCCTGAACGAAAAATCACACTTGGTGGAACAAAAATGGCGTTTGTAAATGTATCATCTCCACCTAATATGTGGGATTTGGAACGTGGAAAACGAGCAGGTGATTTTGAGGGTTTTAGGGATTTTATGAAGCTTACACAGTTTTTTAACTGTATTCATGTAGCTGGTGGATATCCAGTTGAACCTATTGATATTCACGCATCGGTAAGACACCTTGATTGTTTATATGAGAAATTAGTTCTAACTGACAAAGTCGTACATGCCTATTCTTTAGGAAAAGAACGTGTCGAAGATGTCATGGAGATGGTTAGAATAGCTGGTGGACTTACACACGAAGAATTTGAAGAAAAACCTAGAATGTATACTAATATTAATTCTGTTTCTCCTCTAAAACATGATTTCCCAATGTTAGATGGTACGATTCGTTTAGCTAAGCGAGGCCAACCTATTGTTGTGACGCCATTTACTTTAGCAGGTGCCATGGCTCCAGTTACAATGTCTGGTGCGGTTACATTGTCTTTGGCTGAAGGCTTGGCCGCAATCGTTATGATCCAAATGATTCGTAAAGGTTGTCCTTCAATGATAGGTACATTCACCTCAAACGTTGATATGAAATCAGGTGCGCCTGCATTTGGTACTCCAGAATATATGCGCGCTACTCAGATGACTGGACAAATGGCTAGATATTATGGTTTGCCGATGAGATCATCTGGTGTTTGTACTGCTAACGTACCAGATGGTCAGGCTATCTGGGAGACATCTAACTCTTTGTGGGCAGCCGTCCAATCTGGAACTAATCTTGTTTATCACGCAGCTGGATGGCTTGAGGGAGGATTGATTGCAAGTCCAGAAAAGTTCATTATGGATTGTGAAATACTGCAGCATATACAAAGATATATGGAACCATCTTTATGTAATACAAGCCCAGATGATATAGCAATTAGTGCTGTAAAAGAGGTTGGGTATTTACCGGGAGCAAATTATTTCTCCGCCAAACATACTCAGGAAAGATATGAAGACGCTTTTTACACTCCATTAATATCTGACTGGACGAATTATGAGGCTTGGGAATTAAATGGTGGGACTTGGACTGCTCAAAGAGCTCATAAAATGTACAAACAAATTATAAAAGATTTTGTAGCTCCTCCGATGGATGTCGCAATCAAAGAAGAACTAAAAAGTTTTGTAGAGAAAAGGAAATCTGAAGGTGGAGCACCGACTGATTTTTGATTAAATTCTTTGCTGAATTTAAATGGTACCAGCGCCCCGGCTCGAACGGGGGGCCTCTTGATCCACAATCAAGCGCTCTAACCTACTGAGCTACGCCGGCACTGGGCGTCATTTAACTTATGCATTCATGTCTGGCAAGTCCGATCATACTTGAATTTAGTACTTTCTCTTGATAGCGAAGAAAAAAAACAGATAGAAACAGTTATGGTATTAAATCATGGGAATTAATTCAGAAGTTGATATGGAAGCTAATTTGCAAATTGGTCCAACCAGTGAAGGAATGGTTCGATTGTTTGTAGAAGCAAAGGGAATAGAAGTACCTTTAGATTTTGATCCTGAAGAAGCAGATGAAATAGCTGAAGAAATCCGTTCAGCTGCAGCTTCCGCTCGGGCAAACGCTCGTAAATAGTTTCCAAAGATTGACTTTGACTACTTGAAAATTTGAATAAAACTCATTAAAAAAATTTTAGGCGGGTTCTGCCCTTCTTGTGAGAAGCTCAATTTCAGTGGCCGATAAGCTTTCTTGAGGGAACTGGCTCTGTGACTTACCCTGGTATATCATATCCGGTACCCACCTGTATTACACAGGCTCCGGGAAATTAACCCCTTCCACCGCTGCGTTGAATGCGATTGCAATGATATCGCGTTCTGATGTGGGCCCGCCACTTAATAGATAATTTAGCAATACAAATAATGAAATTTGAAATGGAAAATATACAAAATTTAAAAACGCTTTGTAGAAAAGCAGCGTTCAGAGCAAGAGCGGAAGCCCATGCGGCCGAACTTGATAAGAAAGCAAATGCTCAATTGTTTAATTATCTAAAAACCCATGACACTAATCTTGTTATTGGCGCTTATATGCCAATTCGAACTGAAATAAGTCCATTAATGGCGATGAAAAAAATTTGGCAGCGTGGATACAAGATTTGTGTTCCAGTTGTTGTGAAAGATGGTGCACCACTTAAGTTTTTAGAATGGACACCTGAAACTAAAATGGTTTCTGGTGCATTCGGAGCTCAGATACCTGAAAAAAGTAACCTTTTAATACCGGATGTAATAATTACTCCATTGGCTGCATTTGATACAAATGGATATAGGTTAGGATATGGAGGTGGTTTTTATGATCGATCTTTTGAAGAAATTTCTAATTTAAAAAAGATTGTTGCAGTAGGATTTGCTTATAGTGCTCAGGAAGTATTACTGGTTCCTAGAGAAGCTACTGATTATAAGCTAGACGCAATAATAACCGAACAAGGTATCTTGTCCTTTTGATATAATACGGATATCGGGTTTATATGAGACTTTTATTTCTTGGTGATATAATGGGCCGGTCTGGCCGTAAAGCTATTAGTGAGCGATTGAAAAGTTTACGTGAAAAATGGCGTTTAGATTTTGTGGTTGCAAACGGTGAAAATGCAACTGGTGGCATGGGGCTTTCTGGAAGTCATGCAAAAGTTTTAATTGATTCTGGAGTAGATTGTATAACCTTAGGTGACCACGCATTTGATCAAAGGGATATGTTAACTTTCTGTGAACAAGAGCCAAGAATTATACGCCCTTTAAATTTTGCTAAAACAGCACCTGGAAAAGGATCTCGTTTGATAAAGGCTCAAAATGGTAAGAAAGTTCTAGTTGCTCAGGCTTTAGGCCAAGTGTTTATGAAGAAACCATATGATGATCCGTTTTCAGCCCTCGACACAGCTTTAAAAGCTGCACCATTAGGTGGAATGGCTGATGCAGTAATTGTTGATTTCCATGCGGAGGCCACTTCAGAAAAAGTTGCAATTGGACATTGGCTTGATGGTCGTGCTTCTCTGGTAATAGGAACTCATACGCATATCCCAACGGCAGATACACAAATTCTTCCTAAAGGAACGGCACATCAGTCTGATGCGGGAATGTGTGGTGATTACAATAGTATAATTGGTATGCAAAAAGATGAACCATTGCGAAGGTTTATTACAGGGATGAACAAAGATAGATTTACACCAGCTGCTGAAGAAGCAACTTTATGTGGTATTTATGTTGAAACAGATGATAAAACTGGACTAGCAAAAAATGCTGTCCAAATTCGTATAGGTGGAAGATTACAGCAATCTGATCCATCATGAATACTAAGACTTGGCTGTTTATTCCACTTATTATAATAGGTGCTACATGGGGTTTAACCATACCAGCAATTAAAGTTGCTGTATCTGGTGGCTATCCGGTCTTAGGTGTTTTGTTTTGGCAAGTATTCCTAGCAGCCATTGTAGCTTTAATTCTTTTTTTACCAAAAAGACGAATTTTAAAGTTAACACAAAAGAGGTTAATTCTTTTTGGTTGGATCATGGCATTTGGTACAATATTGCCTGGTATAATAACTTACTCAGCTGCATTCCACCTTCCAGCTGGCGTAATGGCCATCACGATAGCTATGGTTCCAATATTCATAATGCCAATAGCTATTTTGACAGGGCATGAGAGCTATCAAAAAAAACGTGTACTTGGAGTTTTGATGGGAGCAATATCTATTATTCTTCTAATAGGCCCTCAAGCAAGTTTGCCAGATCCTACAAAGGCTGGGTTTGTTCTTTTAGCGATATTATCGCCATTATGTTACGCGGTTGAAGATAACTTCATTGCATATTTTGGATTGGATGGGATGACGCCAGTAGAAACGTTGTTGGGGTCTGCAGCATTAGGCTCATTAGTTTTAGGTGTAATTGTTTTTTCACAAGGCTCATTTATTCCACTATGGGAAAATGGAATTGAACTTACTGATTTTGCTATCTTAATAATAGGGTTAACTACAGGCTTTGCTTATGCAGGTTTTATTTGGTTGATTGGGCAAGGCGGACCAGTTTTCGCAGGACTTGTGGCCTACCTAGTGACATTTTTTGGGGTCATTTGGTCAATGATTTTGCTTAAGGAAACTTATTCTGAATTCATTTGGGCAGCATTTGCAGTGATGTGTTTTGGGGTATTTTTAGTTCGCCCACGAAATGATGTGAAAAAAATACAAACTAAATAAGTATTTTTTTATATATTTTTATAAACTATATCGGCATGGTATTGAAAAATATTTGTCATATTTGTATGAAGCAATCTACAAACATTATTTTAAGGAATTAATATCATGGCAGGCCATTCTAAGTGGGCAAATATCCAGCATCGTAAAGGTCGCCAAGATAAACTTCGATCAAAGCTATTTTCTAAGCTATCAAAGGAAATAACTGTTGCTGCAAAAATGGGTGATCCAGACCCGGAAAAAAACCCAAGACTGCGTCTGGCAGTTAAGGAAGCCAAATCAAATTCTGTACCCAAAGATGTTATCGATAGAGCAATTGGTAAAGCTACTGGGGGAGATGACGAAAATTATGATGAAATCCGATATGAAGGATATGGTCCTAATGGAGTAGCAGTAATTGTTGAAGCAATGACTGACAATAAAAATAGAACCGCTTCATCAGTTCGTTCATTATTTACTAAATCGGGAGGGAATTTAGCTGAAACAGGTGCTGTTTCATTTATGTTTGAGCGAAAAGGTTTAGTTGTTTATGGTCCAGATGCCGGTGATGATGATGCAATATTTGAACATGCAATTGAAGCAGGTGCAGAAGATGTTGAATCAACAAAGGATGGGCATGATATATATTGTGATTCAACAGATCTCAATGATGTCTCAAAGGCTCTAGAAGCCGCTCTAGGAGAAAGTGAGACTACAAAGTTAATATGGAAACCTACCACAATGACAGAATTAGATTTGAGTGGGGCTGAAAAGCTGATGAGATTAATTGAAAGCTTAGAAGATGATGATGATGTACAAAATGTTACTACTAACATGGATGTATCAGACGAGATTATGGCTCAATTATAAAATTTTATCTAAATATTTTAGAATAATTATTATTTCTTGAACAAAATATAATCCAAAAAAATGGAATTTAGTTTTGTCTTACCCAAATATCTAATTATTTTATGATGACCGCTGGCGTAAATTTTTAATAATGCTAAGTTACCTAAATAATGTATAAATCTGTCGAGTCTAAATTCGGCGACGCTTGAACAATGGAGGTTTGTCATGCGCATAGGGACACCTAAAGAAATTTTCCTCGGAGAAAACCGAGTAGCAATGACACCTGAGTCAGCTATACAGCTGCAAAAGCTTGGTTATGAATGTTATATTGAAAAAGGTGCAGGAGAAGCTGCAAGATTTTCTGACAAAGATTACAAAGATGCTGGAGTGAAAGTTTTATCTAGTGCTGCATCATTATTTAAAGAAGTGGACATTGTCGCAAAGGTTCGCCCACCTGAAGACATTGAAGTAAAGCGTTTAAAAGAAGGTCAAACTTTAATTTCCTTTTTTTATCCAGGTCAAAACTCATCTCTCCTGGAGGCGACTAATAAAAAAGGCGCCCATGTTATTGCAATGGACATGGTGCCACGTATTAGTCGTGCACAGAAGATGGATGCTCTTTCTTCTATGGCAAATATCGCGGGTTATCGATCAGTTATGGAAGCTGGTAATAATTTTGGGCGCTTTTTTACTGGTCAAGTAACCGCAGCAGGAAAAGTGCCTCCAGCTAAAGTATTGATTGTGGGTGCTGGCGTTGCTGGCCTCGCAGCAATCGGTGCTGCAACTTCTCTTGGTGCTATGGTTTATGCTTTTGATGTGAGACCAGAAGTAGCAGAACAGATAGAAAGTATGGGTGCAGAGTTTGTGTATTTAGACTTTGAAGAAGCACAATCTGATGGTGCAGAAACTGGAGGGTATGCCTCTCCATCAAGCCCAGAGTTTAGAGAAAAGCAATTAGCTAAATTCCGTGAACTTGCACCTGAAATGGATATTGTAATTACCACTGCATTAATACCTGGACGGGATGCGCCAAAGTTATGGCTTGAGGACATGGTTAAATTACAGAAGCCAGGGTCTGTAGTAGTTGATTTGGCTGCTGAACGAGGTGGCAATTGTGACTTAACTGTGATGGATAAGAAGGTAGTATCTGAGAATGGTGTCACAATAGTTGGCTATACTGATTTCCCAAGCCAGATGGCAGCTCAATCATCAACATTATACTCAACAAACATACGTCATATGATGTCAGATTTAACTCCTAACAAGGATGGGAAATTAAAGCATGATATGAAAGATGATGTAATACGTGGAGCTACTGCAGCTTATAAAAGAAAAATAACTTTTCCACCGCCCCCTCCTAAAATTGCTGCAATAGCAGCAAAAGCACCAGCTGCTCCAGAGCCATCGAGTGAAGAATTAATGGCGCAAGAAGCTTTAAAACTGAAGAAAGCTGGATCGCAACAAACAGCTTTATTAGTATTTGGTGGATTGCTTATGTTACTAATTGGAGCATATGCTCCAGCATCCTTTATGCAGCATTTTATTGTTTTTGTTTTGTCGTGCTTTATTGGCTTTCAAGTTATTTGGAATGTAAGTCATTCACTTCATACTCCTTTGATGGCGATAACTAATGCCATATCAGGCATTATTATTTTGGGCGCTTTACTCCAAATTGGTAGTGGTGGTTTTATAATAACAGTTCTGGCTAGTATTTCGGTGCTTATTGCCATGATTAACATCGTGGGTGGCTTCATGGTTACCAGACGAATGTTGCAAATGTTTCAGAAATCTTAGGAGGGATAATTATGGGTATTGGTATTGTAACAGCTACATATATTGCCGCATCAGTTTTGTTCATTCTAGCGCTTGGTGGCCTTAGCAATCAAGAAAAAGCAAAAAGAGCTGTTTGGTATGGTATTGTGGGAATGGCATTTGCCGTTATCGCAACTGTGTTTGGCCCTGGAATAGGAGGCTGGTCTATAGTCCTATTAATTCCGTTGTTAGGTGTTGGCGCATTCATTGGTATGGTTGTGGCTCAAAGAGTCGAAATGACTGAAATGCCCCAACTCGTTGCAGCATTACATTCATTTGTAGGATTAGCGGCAGTTTTTATTGGTTTGAATTCTGATATTTTAGGAACTCATGGATTAGTAGGAGCTGAGATTGCTATACACGAAGTGGAAGTATTTCTAGGAGTATTTATTGGCGCGATTACATTCACGGGTTCAATAATTGCATATGGGAAACTAGCTGGAAAAATTGATGGTAAAGCTCTAGTTCTTCCTTTTAGGCATGTACTCAACATTGCTGCATTAATCCTCAGTTTAATTTTACTGATAATGTACATGAACCATGTTGGATCATGGACGTTATATTTAATGATGATAATTGCATTTGCATTAGGTGCGCATTTGGTAGCAGCAATTGGTGGTGCTGATATGCCGGTGGTTGTATCAATGCTTAATAGCTATTCAGGTTGGGCGGCAGCTGCAACTGGCTTCTTACTTGGAAATGATTTGCTTATTGTAACTGGGGCTTTAGTAGGTTCATCAGGTGCTATTCTTTCATACATAATGTGTAAGGCAATGAACCGATCATTTATATCTGTCATATTAGGTGGATTTGGTGGTGCAAAAGGCCCTGCAATGGAGATTGATGGTGAGATGGTTGCTACTGATGTAAATTCTGTGGCTGCACAATTAAATGAAGCAACAAACATTGTAATAATTCCTGGTTATGGAATGGCCGTTGCACAAGCACAGCAATCAGTCTCAGAGCTTACTAGGCGCTTGAGAGATAAAGGAAAAAATGTTCGTTTTGCAATTCATCCAGTGGCTGGTCGATTGCCTGGACATATGAATGTTTTATTAGCTGAGGCAAAGGTGCCCTATGATATTGTTTTAGAAATGGATGAAATCAATGATGATTTTCCTGAAACTGATATTGCAATTGTGATTGGCTCAAATGATATTGTTAACCCTGCTGCTCAAGAGGATCCAAATAGCCCCATTGCAGGTATGCCTGTTCTAGAATGCTGGAAGGCAAAATCTGTTATCGTGTCTAAACGCGGTCAAGGAACAGGTTATTCTGGAATTGAAAACCCGCTTTTCTTCAAGGAAAATACTAGAATGTTATATGGTGATGCAAAGGTTAGTTTAGATCAGATATTACAATCTTTGACTTGATAGAGAACTATTTTTTTATAGATAAAAATCTGAATCTAACTTCATATACTTTGAATAATATTTAACCTAACAATTAAAAATAATCTTAATTGTTAGGTTTAATTTTATGTTTTTTTAAAGCTATAGAAATCATTATAATTATTCCTTCAAAAATTTGTTTGAATAAACATCTGGATATTGACCATAAATCAATTTTTAGAGTAAAAAAATTTAGTAATTCATAAATACTATAAATTAAGTATTATTTCTTCTTTATGCATTGCATCGACAAAGAAATATTAGATGGGGTTAAAATGCATAAACACAGAGGATTTCCATCGAGGTTACCCGGATCTGATTTTCAATTTACAATCAGACGGCCAAATAAAAAAGGGCCAACACCAATAATTCGCAGGGAAAGATATGCCGATAGGCGCAATGTAGATCGAAAAGCTGATGAAGTATTTATGTTATCCTTAATTGAGAGCTTTGGTGAGGAAATTTTTGTTCGAGGCAATTTAGATGCTGGAAGATTAAGTTGGTTATTTGGACGCGAAGTCTTGCCTGTTGATGATCCATTCGATCCATGTGACTATGAAGCTAGGATGAGGATTGATCTTGGTAAAACTATGGTTAGTTTCTCAAAAATTTTTACTGAAGAATATGAATAATTACCTTAATTGCATAAATAGGTATTTTCTCAAAAGTATAGGATGAATAAGTTTAAATGTCATATGAGACTATATACGAAGCTGCAAAATCCGACCCAGAAAAGTTTTGGATGGAAGCTGCAAACCAAGTTGAATGGATAACACCACCCACAAAAGCACTTTTTGAAGATAATGCGCCGTTTTATGAATGGTTTAGTGATGCTGAAGTCAATACATGTTATAACGCAGTTGATCGACATGTTTTGGCAGGCAATGGTGAGCAAACAGCCATTATCTATGACAGCCCGATAACTGGAAATAAAAGTAAAACATCTTTTTTAAAACTCCAAAACCAAACTTCAAAATTAGGTGGCTTACTAAAAAGCCAAGGAGTTGAAAAAGGTGATAGGGTCATAATCTACATGCCCATGATACCTGAAGCGATTGTTGCAATGCTTGCATGTGCAAGAATTGGTGCAGTTCATTCAGTAGTATTTGGTGGTTTTGCTGCAAATGAATTAGCTACTAGAATTGATGATTGTACACCAAAGGTCATATTGGCGGGATCCTGTGGCGTTGAGCCATCTGGAATTATTGCATATAAGCCGTTGATTGATGCAGCGATTAATATAGCAACGCACAAACCAGAAAAATGTATCATTTATCAACGTGAAATTTTACAGGCAGAACTGATAGAAGGACGAGATTTAGATTGGGTTGAGGCTCAGCAGGGCATAAATCCCGCTGAATGTGAGAAGATGAGTGGGTCAGATCCTGCGTATATTCTTTATACTTCAGGAACTACTGGGCAACCCAAAGGCGTTTTAAGGCCAATTGCAGGTCATATCGTAGCACTAACTTGGACCATGAAAAATGTTTATGATGTTGACCCTGGTGAGGTTTTTTGGGCGGCATCAGATGTTGGCTGGATAGTTGGACATTCTTATATTTGTTACGCCCCATTATTTAATGGAAATACTACTGTTGTGTTTGAGGGTAAGCCAATTGGTACTCCAGACCCTGGAACTTTTTGGCGAATTATTGAAGAATATAATATAAAAGTATTATTCACGGCGCCAACAGCATTTCGTGCAATTAAACGAGTTGATCCTCAGGGAGAATACATAAAAAAATATAATTTGAGTTCTCTTGAGAGTTTATTTCTTGCTGGTGAGCGTGCTGATCCAGATACTATTGAGTGGGCAAAACATCATTTAAAGATACCGGTGATAGACCATTGGTGGCAAACAGAGACAGGCTATGCAATTGCCTCAAATCCCTGGGGTATTGAAAAATTACCTATTAAGCTTGGATCTCCTACTGTTGCAATGCCAGGCTATAATATCCAGATACTTGATGAATTTGGCAAAGAACTTCCAAATGGAAATCTAGGTTCTATTGCCATAAAATTGCCACTCCCACCTGGAACTTTAAGCACTATCTGGAACGCTGATCACCGATATAACAAATCATACCTAGACACATTTCCTGGTTACTATGAAACAGGCGACGCAGGTTATAAGGATGAAGACAATTATCTCTACATTATGGCTCGTACGGACGATGTAATGAATGTTGCAGGTCATAGATTGTCTTCTGGTCAAATGGAAGAGGTTTTAGCAAGCCATCCAGATGTTGCTGAATGTGCGGTAATAGGTGCCGCTGACGCGCTGAAAGGTCAATTGCCTATTGGTCTACTGTGTACAAACGTAGGCACTAAAAAATCAGATGAAGAAATTATAAATGAATGTATTCAATTAGTTAGAGAAAAGATTGGACCAGTCGCAGCCTTTAAAAAAGGTATAATAGTAGAACGACTTCCCAAAACACGTTCAGGTAAAATTTTAAGAGGTATAATCGTTAAAATTGCAGATGGAGAAACTTATAAAGCACCTGCTACAATTGATGATCCAAAAATCCTTGATGAAATAACTTTGGCTTTAAATGATATCGGATATCCAACAGTATAGGCGATGAATAAATTCAATAAAATTTTGATACGTTGTGTATACTTAAAATAATCCCTAGTTTATTTATAACTACAAATTAATTTCTAGCTTATTTGCTTTATTGCCTGAGGCGTTTCATGGATGATAACCCTGATATTGAAAATGAACTACCTGAGCGTGCCTATGAAATGGACGCTAATTTAGTTGATAACGTACTTTCATTTATTGAAACTCAAGATAAAAACGGGCTAGTAACATTATTTGATCAATATCATGCTGCTGATATTGCAGATCTGTTCGAACAAATCGATCCAACTAGCCGTTCTGCCCTTATCCAACTTTGGGGAAAAGAAATAGATGGTGAGGTCTTCGCCGAAATGGATGAAGGTCTCTCTGGTGAATTGATTGAAGAAATGTCTGATGAATTAGTCTCTCAAGTTTTGAAGGATTTAGAGACAGATGATGTTGTTGATTTAGTTGAAGATCTAGAAAAATCTGAACAAAACCGTGTTATTGAAGTATTAGATACTACTGATCAAATTGCTGTTTTAAATTCATTAAAATACCCAGAGGGGACAGCAGGGCGATTAATGGCTAGAGAGTTGGTTATGGCGCCAACCCACTGGAGCGTTGGGCAAGCAATAGACAATTTAAGAAAAAGTAAAACTTTACCCCAGCAGTTTTATGATATTATTGTCATCGATCCAATGTCAAAACCAATTGGAAAGATTGCTTTGTCAACTTTGTTACGTGCTCAAAGGTCCACTCAGTTAGTAGAATTGATTGATGAAGAATTTAGGACAATTCCAGTTTTGCAATCTCAAGAGGATGTAGCTTACGCATTTAATCAATATAATATGGTGTCTGCCCCTGTTGTAGATGAAGAAAATAGGCTGGTAGGTGTCATAACAATGGACGACGCTATGGAAGTCTTAGGGGATGAAGCTGATGAAGATATCAAGCTGCTAGCTGGTGTAGGTGATGAAAGCTTAACTGATACTATACTTGTTACAGTCCGGCAAAGGTTCCCTTGGCTTGGACTAAATTTGATCACATCAATTTTTGCGTCAATTGTAATTGCTCAATTCTCATCAACTATCGAAGCTATTGTGGCACTTGCTGTTTTAATGCCAATTGTGGCTTCTATGGGAGGAAACGCTGGAACACAAACTTTAACAGTTGCTGTGCGAGCTCTGGCAACTAAAGATTTAACATCCGCAAATGCTTTGCGTGTTATTAGACGAGAAGCGTTGGTTGGACTTCTTAATGGTTTGATTTTTGCTATTATTATCGGATTTATTGGGTATTATTGGTATGGATTTCCAATGTTGGGGATTGTATTGGCAGTGGCCATGATTTTAAATTTGTTAATGGCTGGATTGGCAGGAATATTAGTGCCCTTAGTCCTTGATAAGTTCAATTTAGATCCCGCTCTGGGCTCCAGCGCCTTGGTAACGACATTTACTGACGTAATTGGTTTCTTTGCGTTCCTTGGATTGGCAGCTGCAATTTTATTGTAGATATTTAATTAAGTATTTTGATGGTTTCTGATTGGTTGCCTTTTTTAACTTTTATACTTTTTGGGTTTATTTCTAATATTTTCCAGCCATCTATTTCTTGGTCAATTTTTGCAGACTGGTAAATTCCATTATTTTTCCTAAATAATGCACATTTTTGTTCAATTGAACCAAATGTACTGATTAAGGTGTATAAATCAGTGTCAAATCTATTAATAAAATTAAATTTTTGATTGTCATTTTCCAAAACTAAATCAACTTTATTGATATTTTGTCTGTTGGATTCATTAAATGATATATTACTATTCATTAATTCAGAAATTTTAGCTTGCTTTACTAACGCATCGAAATTTTTTGGCTTCGTTGGAGGGATGATGTAATTTTCATCTGAATTATTAATCAAAGTTATTTTTTTTGCTGATAAATTCACTGGTCGTAATTTTGGTTCATAATTTTCTATATTTTCAGAGAATGCATTTTTCAAAATTATATTTTCTTGAATAATTGCAGAAAATACTTTGCTTGGGGTACATAAAATAAAAATTAATAAAGAAATATTTGCAAATAATTTAAAAATAAATTTTCTGTTTAAATATGAAAATTGTATTTTCATTTTATTAGCTCATTAGTAAATTTAATTTAGGTTATTTGATTAAAAATTTATTCACAAGTAGTGACTTAATTAAGTAACCTCATTGAGCAATGAAATGTAAAATAATATTCAAAATGATAAATTTTACTTGGGTTTTGTGGCATATAACGCAACTGCAGCAGCGTTTGAAACATTAAGTGATCCAAAAGCCGCGGCGTATTTTATTTTCACCAGTTCATCGCATGTTTCTTTAGTTAATTCTCTTAAGCCTGGTCCTTCAGCTCCAAGCACTATCGCTAAAGGTTTATTGATATTGAGTTCCACGATATCATCAATGCTATTTTCAGCTGTACCATCTAGACCTACTACATAGTAACCCATTTCTTTTAATGATTTAATCGAGGTGGCAAGATTTCTAACTCGCAAATATGGTTGACGTTCGAGAGCCCCTGATGCTGTTTTTGCTAATGCACCAGTTTCAGGCGCTGAATTCCTTGCTGTAGCGATTACAGCTCTAGCACCAAATACTTCTGCTGATCGCAATATTGCGCCTACGTTATGTGGATCAGTTACTCTATCTAGAATAACTAATCTTGCATTTTTATCATTTCGAGGTGCGCAAACTGTTGACATATTTCCCCAATCTAAAGGCTTTACCTCAAGTGCGGCCCCTTGATGAACTGATTGAGGGTCAATAGGTGGATTGAATTTTCTTGGATCAATGACCTCGGCATTAATTCCAGATTTTAGTATTGAGTCAGATAATTTATCGCTCGCATTTTTAGTCACCATAAGGCGAATGCGTTCCCGCATGGGATTCTCTAAGGCATCACGCACTGCGTGTAGCCCAAATAACCAAACAGTTTCGGCATTCCCAGCGCTTCTTTGGCGTTCTTTTTCAACAATCCAAAGTGGTTTTTTCTTTGATCTTGGTGCCATTTGAGATGTCCTTATCAATTTATTACTCTTTGCACTGCTTAAGCTTGCACTGCAAGTTCACTTTGTTGTTTTTTGATGTTGACGAACGTGTTCACTCCGCCTATTCAGTCCTTCGTTGGATATGTTTACATATCTAAGGGCGACAGGCCGCAAGGTGTGGCAGGGGACTGTAACTCCCTCGCGGAGACGCACGCCTGGTTCGATTCCAGGGTCGCCCACCACTTACTTTCATACGGTAAAATTTTGATGGTTTAAATAAAAACCAAAAGAGATTTAAATTAAAAAGTGGAAAAATTATCTGTTTTGAATTCTAAATTTTAATTTGTAATCTAACTCTTCTGGCAATCTTTATTGATTAACACCTGGTTCGCCTTAAGATAACCGCTTCTTTCCTACCAGAAAGAATATCAAGAAAACTGATACCTAATCTCTTTTGTCTGAAAGCACCGCCATCTGCTTCCCCAGATTGCAAACTAGCCCATAATTGCGTGAATAAC
>ERZ1027296.9-NODE-9-length-39161-cov-9.861735_pt1 | contig 39161 bp, 35 predicted proteins | sample MGYA00520864_ERZ1027296 | MGnify/ENA primary metagenome ERZ1027296 (study PRJEB33307, sample SAMD00078851) | marine metagenome | biome: aquatic biome; feature: sea water; material: coastral sea water | place: Japan | collected 2015-01 | depth 1 m m ... | reverse complement strand
ATGAACGAAATCGCTTTGGTATTTGCAGCCTTCTTTGGTGCAACAGGAATTATTTTTGGTGCTTTTGGAGCACATGTCTTAAAGAAAAAACTGACGAACGAACAGTTACAAAGTTTTGAAACGGGTGTAAAATATCAAATCTATCATGCCCTTGTACTGCTTGTGTTGGGATTCCAATTAGAATTGGACGCAACCCTAAAAAACAGCATCTTTCTTTTGTTGATCGTAGGCACCGTTTTGTTTTCCTTTTCAATTTATGGACTGGTGCTTTCCAGTGCAAACAACAAAAAATTGCGCTTCTTGGGGCCAATGACTCCTTTCGGCGGATTGTTACTAGTCTTGGGATGGGGATTACTGATGTACCTGTTTGTTTTGGCGCTTTAATCTTCCCAAAAGAGAATCCTGACCCGTTATTTTTAAAGCGAAGTTCCTCCGTCTAAAGTAATGGTTTGACCGGTCATGAATTGGGTATTGTCGGAGGCCAACCATACTACGGCATCTGCAATTTCTGCAGCCCTTCCATAGCGTTTCATTGGGATCACACTCTTTAAAATAGCATCCATTTCTGGCTTGGCATTCATGAGCTGCGTTAATAAAGCCGACTCTGTATATCCTGGGCAAACTGCATTTACACGAATGTTTTTAGTGGCATATTCCATCGCTGCCGATTTGGTCATTCCCACAACAGCAAATTTACTAGCACTATAACTAATATTGTTTGGGGAAGCTTTTAAACCCGCCAAAGAGGCAATATTTACAATGTTTCCACCTCCTTGTTTTAAAAATTGTGCCAAAGCAACTTTCATACAATAAAAGACACCGGTTTGATTTACAGCAATGACCTTGTCCCAATCTTTTAATGTAGATTGGTGTGTTCTTAGTAAATTAGGTCCTATTCCGGCATTGTTTACAATGACGTCCAACCTTCCAAATTCTTTGACCGTTTGCGCAACTAAGTTTTCTACGGCTTCAAAACTGGTAACATCTGCGGGGATAGAAATTGCGTTGCCTCCTCCAGCTACAATGCCCGCAACTACATCCTTTGCAGCTTCTTCTTGTCGATCTGACACAACAACGGTTGCTCCAAATTTTGCAAAATGAATTGCAGTTGCTTTTCCGATTCCAGATCCTGCACCAGTAACGATGACGATTTTATTTTTTACTTCCATATTTATTTACAAAATATTAGTTTTGAATTTGACAATGCAGCGGCTCTCAATGCACTCGGGTACTCCTTCATTTGAAGCAATTTAAAAAATTCATTTTTATTGGCATACTTCACAATTAAAACCTCATCCCATAAAGGCGTCGCTTCATCTCCTAAAAGGGTAGCCATTGGTTTTCCTTTAAAAACAATAGCTGCAGCTACCTTCCTAAAAAATGGAGTGGCTGCTTCCAGGTAGGCTTTGTAGGTTTCTTTTCCTGATTTTCCAGTTTCTGAAACCTGGTCTTTATACTGTAAATAATTCATCATGAATACAGGGCTATTTGCATCAAAATTCGCTAAAACATGCAATCCCTTAGTTTTCAATTCTTGATGATTATTGTCCATTTTTAGTCAATTTTGTTCGTTTTTATCGATTTTACGGCTAATTTACAGCATAATTCGGCTGCTTTGTTCAAATTAGCAAAACGCGGGTCTGTGGTCCAACCTTGCTGATATCGATAATAAATTTGTTGGGCAATAACGGCTATTTTAAACAAACCGTACACATAATAAAATACGAAATTATCAATGGATCTTCCCGATTTTTTAGCGTACATTTTTACAAGATCACTGCGAACAGGATTGCCTTCAAAAATGGTGGGCGATGGAATTCCTTGTTTTACAAATTCGTGATCGGTAGCTACCGTCCAATACCCCAAAGAAGTCCCTACATCCATTAAAGGATCTCCTAAAGTAGCCATTTCCCAATCTAGAATTGCAGTCACCTCTTGCCAAGTATCGTCTTTAAAAACAACATTGTCGTATTTATAATCGTTGTGAATTAAGCAATGATCATAACGTGTGGGTTGGTTTTCTTCCATCCATTGCATTACAAATTCCGCTTCTGGGTAGTCGTCTGTCTTTGCTTTCACATACTGTTTGCTCCAATTGGTTACCTGTCTTGCTACATAGCCTTCTGGCCTTCCTAAATCGGCCAACCCAATGGTTTTGTAATCTACGCTATGCAAGGCTACTAAAGTATCTAACCATGAGTTTGCGATGGTCTTATAATCTTTGGGGGCTAACTTTCTTCGCTTGGCTTCTTTAAAATTTAAAATGATGCCTTCTATTTTTTCCATCAGGTAAAACGGACTACCTAAAATAGTTAGATCTTCTGAAAATGCATACATTTTTGGCACCTTTGGAAAAGCCCTTTCCAAACCACTTTGTACTTTAAATTCGCGTCCCATATCATGGCCTCTTTTGATCGCGCCAATCGGGGGCTTTCTTAACACATATTCTTTATTTTCAATTCGCAACAGATAGGTCAAATTAGAAAATCCATGGGTAAACTGTTCCACATACAAGTCACTTTCTACCGAAGTGATAAGCTGTTGTGCTTGCATGAATTTCTTCAACAAAACCGTATTTAACTCCTCTCCTTTTCGAACGTTTTGCTGAGTCATATGTGTTGATTTCCGTATTTCTTAATACAACTTTTCCCCAATTGATATAGGTGTACTTCATCGGGACCATCTGCCAAACGCAACATTCTTGCAATGGCAAAATAATGCGGCAGGTAGGTGTCTGGCCCAACGCCTTTACCTCCTAGAATTTGCATGGCACGGTCAATGACTTTTAACGCCATATTTGGAGCTACAATTTTAATCATAGCGATGAGGTCTTTTGCAGATTTGTTGCCCAATTTATCCATTTTATCAGCTGCAGATAGGGTCAACAATCTTGCTTGCGCTATGGCACATTGCGACAATGCAATTTCATGTCGGATGCTGCTATATTCGTAAAATTTCTTTCCAAAAGTAGCTCTTTCCAGGGTTCTTTGCGACATGGTTTCTAAGGCGTATTGCGCCATACCCACCAGTCGCATACAGTGGTGAATACGACCAGGTCCAAGGCGTCCTTGTGCAATTTCAAAACCCCTGCCTTCTCCTAAAATTAAGTTCTCTTTGGGCACACGAACATTGGTCAACTGTATTTCAGCATGTCCTTCTGGTGAATCATAAAATCCTAAAACCGAAAGTGGTCTGATGATTTCTAAACCGGGCGTATCCATGGGAACCAACACCATACTTTGCTGCTGATGTCTAGCCGCATTTACGTCGGTTTTACCCATAACAATAGCCACTTTACAGTGGGGATCCATGGCACCGGAGGACCACCATTTTCTTCCATTGATCACATATTCATCGCCATCTAAAACAATAGCGGTTTCAATATTGGTAGCGTCAGAAGAGGCAACTTCTGGTTCTGTCATTAAAAATGCAGAGCGAATTTCACCATTCATTAATGGAGTTAACCATCTTTCTTTTTGAGCTGAATTTCCATATTTCGCGAGCACTTCCATGTTTCCAGTATCGGGAGCAGCACAATTAAAAATTTCTGAAATCCAGATTTTTTTTCCCATAATTTCTGCCAAGGGTGCATATTCTAAATTGGTCAGCCCTGGACTTAAATCGCCATAATTATTTGGTAAAAATAAGTTCCACAGACCGGCTTTTTTGGCTTTCTGCTTCAACATTTCAATTGCTGGAAAACGTTGCCACATGTTCTTGGGATCACTTTGAAAAGCAATGTAAGCGGCTTCTACAGGAACAATATGTTCTTCAATAAAAGCGCTTAACCTTTCTTGTAACGCTATCGATTTGGCTGAGTATTCGAAATTCATAATTTGGGGTTTCGTTTTTTAAAAAGGCAACGCTGTTTCCAACAGCGCGCTTTCTAAATTGGTTTTAATAGTTATCCTGCAATCATATAACCGCCATCTGCCGTGTAGACGCCGCCGGTCATATAGCTGCCGGCATCGGAAGCCAACAAACAAGCCAAACCGACCATTTCCTCTGGCATGCCCATGCGTTGGCTTGGAAGTGTTTTTTGAATCTTTCCAAGTATTTTTTCGTTTTGCCACAAGGCTGCACTAAATTTTGTTTTGATCAATCCGGGACAAATAGCATTGACACGAACGCCGTGTTTCCCCCATTCTTTTGCCTGATTTTTTGACAACATTAAAATGGCTGCTTTGCTCGTACTGTAGATCCCCAAACCGAATCCTGGGGTTAATGCTTCTACAGAAGCAATATTAATAATACTCCCATTCTTATGAGCTTGCAAATGTGGCAATACGAGGTTTGACAAACTCCAAGGAGCTTTTACATTGACCTCCATAATTTTATCAAAAATTGCGGGATCTACCTCCTCTATAGGTCCAAAAACGGGATTGATTGCAGCATTGTTTACTAAAATATCTATACGGCCAAATGCCTCCATGGTTTGTGCCACCAAGTTTTCTCGTTGAGCTGCTTTTCCAATATGGCAAGCAATTCCGATGGCTTTCAATCCGGCTGCTCTCAATTCATTGGCAACAGCATCACAGGCTTCTTGACTTCTACTTGAGATCACTACCTGGGCAGCATTTTCTGCCAACCCTTTGGCAATTGCTTTTCCAATTCCCTTACTTGATCCTGTAATAATAGCTACTTTTCCTGCTAAATTAAATTGTTTTGAAATGGATGTCATTATACAATGTATTCTTTGTCTTGTTTAATTGTCAGTACTTCATCACTCATTAATGAAGTTGCTAACGAGCTTGTTTTTGGGAGTTCATATTTGAAATAAAATTTCATGGTATGAATTTTACTTTCATAGAAATTTAGATCGTATTTTAAAGTCCCAGAGGCTAAAGTATCTTTTGCATTTACCCCCATTTCTAACCACAACCAACTGAGCACAACCAAACTCATATATTCCATAAATAAATTGGCATCCGATAAATAACGTTCATAATTTCCTTTGATAGCAAAAGGCATTAGTTTTTGAAGGATCTCTTGGGACAATTGCAAGGTACTCGCCAATTGTTTTGCATAAGGTGCCAATTCTGGATGTTGAGATGCCGCCGAAATGGTTTGCATCATTTCTGCCGCCAATAACTCTAGAGCTTTTCCGTTTTGTAGGGTAACTTTTCTCCCCAATAAATCTTGTGATTGAATTCCGGTTGTCCCCTCATATACAGCAGAAATTCGGATGTCTCTATAGTATTGTTGCAATGTGAAATCGGTACAAAAACCATAACCTCCTAAAACTTGCAATCCATTGTTTACAGATACTGAACCTGCTTCTGATGGAAAGGTTTTTACGATTGGAATGATCATCTCTAGCAATAAATTGTATTTTTCTTTTTCTTTCTTGTCTTTAGAGGCGTGAATAATGTCATGGTATTTGGAGGCTAATAAAACCAAACTTAAGGAACCTTCAGCTATGGCTTTTTGCAACAACAGCATCCTTCTTACATCAGGATGTTCGATGATCAAACTTTGTTTTTCTGCTGGATTTTTCTTTCCAGAGCTTGTTAATTTTCTTCCTTGTGGTCTTTCATTTGCATACTGTAACGAAGTTCTGTAAGCGGCCATAGCAATGGCTGCTGCACCTCTACCTACCGCAATTCTTGCCGCATTCATCATTAAAAACATATGTGCCAGTCCTTTGTTTTCTTCACCCACGAGCCAACCTCTACAATCGTCTGTGTCGCCAAAACCTAAATGCGTGGTACAATATCCTCGTTGTCCCATTTTCTGAAAATCAGCAACAGTCATGACGTCGTTGAATTCCAAAGTTCCATCTGCCTTGGGCCTGTTTTTAGGAACTACAAATAACGATATCCCTTTGGTTCCTTGAGGCGCTCCTTCTATTCTTGCGAGCACCAAATGCACAATATTATCTGCGTACTGATGGTCACCTCCTGAAATAAAAATCTTCTGTCCCGATATTTTATAAAAACCATCGCTAGTTGGGGTCGCTTTTGTTACAATATCCGACAATGAACTACCAGCTTGTGGCTCTGTTAAACACATGGTTCCTCCCCAAGCTCCAGAAAGCATGTTTGGGACATAGGTTTCATTTAAGGCTTTGCTTCCAAATTCAATAATTAATTCTGCAGCTCCCTGAGTTAAACCTACATAACCTGGTAAGTGATTGTTTGCAGCATCCATAATATATACGGCTGCTTGGTGTGCCATGAAGGGAATTTGCATTCCTCCTGCATCATAATCAAAAGAGGCAGAAATAATACCTAATTCTCCTCCTTTTTTCATCATAACATCTACTTGCTTGTGAACCATGACGGTTCCATCTTTATGGTGCGCAGGTGTTTCATCCATTTCTTTAAAATATGGATACAACTCTCGATCAGAAAATTCTTTGGCAGATTCAATGAACAAATCTAGCGATTCCATATCATGGTCCTCAAAACGTTCTCTAGCTAATAAGTTTTCTAATTTCCGAACATCATAAAGTATATATTTTAAAGTGTCTAAGTCAATATACTTTTTCGGCATTTTTTTGAAGTTTTATAGTTGATTTTTAATTTTGTTCAGTGCTGATTTCACTGCTTCTAATCTACTAATAATTTCATGATTTTTGACAATTTCATCGGGATTTTTCTTTAGCTTCTGTTTGGCTCCTTCTAAAGTAAAACCGCGTTCTTTCACCAAATTAAAGATTAGCTTGAAATTCTGAATGTCTTCTTGGGTAAAAAGCCGATTGCCTTTCGCGTTTTTTTTGGGTTTGATAATGGCAAATTCTTTTTCCCAAAAACGAATTAAAGAGGTATTTACATCAAATGCCTTTGCAACTTCGCCAATTTTATAATATCTTTTTTCTGGTAATTCTATGTGCATGAAGTTGAATTAATCGAATGACTGCCCTTCTTCTGAAGACTGTTGAATGGCTAAAAATTCTTCGGGAGTTAAATCACCATAATAAAAACTAATCGGATTCAAAGCTTTACCATTTTTATGCACCTCGTAATGCAAGTGAGGTGCCACAGACAACCCGGTACTTCCAACATATCCAATAATATCTCCTCTTCGGACTTGCTGCCCGCGTCTTACCGTCATTTTGCTCATGTGTGCATAAATGGATTTGTACCCATAACCGTGGTCAATGTATACAACTTTACCAAAAGTACTACTTCTTTGGGCTTTGTATATTCTCCCATTTCCAGCGGCATAAATTGGGGTTCCTCTTGGTGCAGTAAAATCCATTCCTTTGTGAAGTTTTCTGATTTTTAAAATCGGATGCATTCTCATTTTATACCCCGATGCAACATAAAAAGAACCTTTTTTTATGGGCAAGACTGCTGGAATTGATGCCAACATTTTTTCTTTTTCTTTTGCCAATGCGACAATTTCATCTAAGGACTGTGATTGCACAGCAATTTGTTTGGAGAGGATGTCTACATTTTTCGTAAGCCCTTTGATCATCTCAGAATTATCGAAACCATCCAAAGCTTTGTATCTATTGACCCCACCAAAACCTGCTTTTCGTACATCGTCAGATATTGGATCTGCTTCAAAATAGGTGCGGTAAATATTATTATCTCTTTCTTGGAGTTGCCCTAAAATAGTAGCGCTTTCATCGAGCCGCTTATTGATAAGGGTATAATGCAGTTTTAAATTTTCAAGCTCATCTTTATCGGCCCTGTGTGCTGGCGTTATAATCACTTGACTTAGGGCCACAAAACCAATAAACATTACCAAAGATATGCCGAGAATAAAAAATACGGAGCGCTTAAAGTAATCACTTTTTTTCTTCTCTATTTTTCTATAAGACAAGGTGTCTGCATCATAAAAATATTTTACTTTTGCCATAATCTTAAATGTACTATTTTTGTTTTTTAAACTGATTTTCCAAAAGAAAACTTTTCAAATTTACAAAATTTTTACAACTCCTTTTTTAAGTTGTTATATTTAAAAACAAATGAACCTAATTCTTTCAATCTGAAACCATCCCTTTTTATGAAATCTCAAGAAATCCGTGCTCAATTTTTAGATTTTTTTAAAGAAAAATCTCATACAATTGTACCCTCGGCTCCCATGGTTACCAAAGATGACCCCACACTACTTTTTGTGAATTCTGGTATGGCTCCTTTTAAAGAATTTTTCTTAGGCAATGCAAAACCAAAAAGCAATCGACTTGCAGATTCTCAAAAATGTTTGCGTGTTTCTGGAAAACACAATGACCTTGAAGAGGTGGGTTATGACACCTACCACCATACGTTATTTGAAATGTTAGGAAATTGGTCTTTTGGTGATTATTTTAAAAAAGAAGCCATTTCTTGGGCATGGGAATTGCTAACGGAAGTATATAAAATTGATAAAGATATTTTATATGTCAGTGTTTTTGAAGGAAGTGATGATGCAGACAAGCTCCCTTTAGATCAAGAAGCATACGACTTGTGGAAAGAATTGATTCCAGAGCATAAAATTGTAAAAGGAAGTAAAAAGGACAATTTTTGGGAAATGGGCGAACAAGGACCTTGTGGACCCTGTTCTGAAATTCATGTCGATCTTCGATCTGAAGAAGAAAAAGCGAAAACGCCAGGCATAGAATTGGTTAATATGGACCATCCACATGTGGTGGAAATCTGGAATCTTGTTTTTATGCAGTACAACAGAAAAGCAAATGGTCGTTTAGAAAATTTGCCACACAAACATATTGATACTGGCATGGGATTTGAGCGTTTATGTATGGCTTTACAAGGCGTAAAATCGAATTACGATACCGATGTTTTTCAACCCATAATCAAGCAAGTAGAAAAAATTACAAACACAACATATGGCACAAAGGAGCAACAAGATATTGCCATTCGTGTGATTTCAGATCACGTAAGAGCTGTAGCTTTCTCTATTGCCGATGGGCAACTGCCAAGCAATACAGGTGCAGGATATGTAATTCGAAGAATTTTAAGAAGAGCTGTGCGTTATGGATTTACATTCTTACATAAAAAAGAACCTTTTATCTACCAATTAGTGGCGACACTCTCGGAACAGATGGGAGCCGCTTTTCCCGAAATTTCAGAACAAAAACAGTTGATTGAAAATGTAATTAAGGAGGAAGAAAACTCCTTTTTAAGAACCTTGGACCAAGGATTGATCTTGTTGGACAAAATCATTGAAAATGCCGACAGTAAGCAAATCGCTGGAGATCAAATTTTTGAACTTTATGATACCTTTGGTTTTCCAGTAGATCTAACAGCGTTGATTCTCTCTGAAAAAGGATATACGCTCGATGAAAAAGGATTTAAAGACGAATTGCAAAAGCAAAAAAACAGATCAAAAGCTGCTAGTGAAATGTCTACCGAGGATTGGACACTTTTAGTTGCCAATGCAAAAGAAGAATTTATTGGGTATGATACCTTAAGTGCTCCTGTAAAAATTACACGCTACAGAAAGGTTGTTTCTAAAAAAGAGGGAGCAATGTTTCAGTTGGTCTTTGACGCTACTCCCTTTTATCCAGAAGGAGGTGGGCAAGTTGGTGACAAAGGCTTTTTTACAGACGCCCAAGGAAACCAAATTGCAATTTTAGATACCAAAAAAGAAAACAATGTGATCCTTCATTTCACCAAAAAATTGCCAACAAACGTCAGGGATCCTTTTACCGCAACAGTTCATAAGAACACACGCGAAAATACCGCTTGTAACCATACAGCAACCCACCTTTTACATGAAGCGTTAAGAGAAGTGTTGGGCGTTCATGTAGCGCAAAAAGGTTCTGCTGTAAATGCCAACTATTTGCGATTTGACTTTTCACACTTTTCAAGAGTAACTGCGGAAGAACTAAAGACTATTGAAGGGTATGTAAATGCGAAAATAGCCCTAAAACTTCCGTTAGAAGAAAGTAGAAATATTTCGATGGAAAAGGCTATCGCCGATGGAGCAATGGCGTTGTTTGGCGAAAAATATGGCGATACCGTTCGTGCTATAAAATTTGGGAATTCGATTGAATTGTGTGGTGGAACACATGTGAAAAATACAGGAGATATTTGGCATTTTAAAATTAAATCGGAAGGTGCCGTTGCTGCTGGAATTCGACGAATTGAAGCAATTACAAGTGAAGCAGTAAGGGATTTTTATGACGAAAATAATGACGCCTTATTTCAAATAAAAGAATTGCTAAACAATGCGAAAGCACCCGTAAAAGCGGTTCAGAAATTACAGGATGAAAATACTGCTTTGCAAAAACAAATTGAACAACTCCTTCGAGACAAAGCAAAAAATGTCTCGGAAACGATTATCAATCAACTTCAAGAAATAAACGGTGTTCAATTTTTGGCGACCAAAGTAGATTTGGATGCAAACGGAATCAAAACCTTGGCTTTCGATTTAGGTAAAAAACATCCCAATTTGTTTTTAGTATTTGCAAGTGCACCTACAAGTGAAAAAGCAATGTTGACCTGTTATATTTCGAAAGAACTCGTTATCGAACGAGGATATGATGCTGGTAAAGTAGTGCGAGAATTAGGGAAATGCATTCACGGAGGTGGCGGGGGTCAAAATTTCTTTGCAACTGCAGGAGGTAAAAACCCCGGAGGAATACCGCAAGCATTGGAAAATGCAAAGGAGTTTCTAAGTTAAAAAAATGATTTTACAAACAAAAGTAATCGTACAAAAAGAAGCTAATAACCCAATTTCTTATGCTTCAAAAATGGTACTATTAGGCTCTTGTTTTTCGGAAAATATTGGGGCGCAATTAGATCATTTCAAGTTTCAAAACGTTCAAAATCCTTTTGGAATATTATTCCATCCCAAAGCAATCAAAACATTGGTTGCAAATGCAATTCACGAAAAAACGTATACTCAAAAAGATTTGGTTTTTCAAAATGAGCGATGGCATTGTTTTGATGCGCATTCGAAACTAAGTGCGCTTGTAAAAAAGGATGTTTTATTACAACTAAACAAAGCTACTGCAGCAACAAATTTGGCTTTAAAAGAAGCTACTCACCTACTTATTACATTGGGGACATCTTGGGTGTATCGAGATACTGCATCGCATAAAATTGTTGCCAATTGCCATAAGATCCCACAGAAAAATTTTGCTAAAGAATTACTAAGCGTTCAGGAAGTTACTGAAACATTGTCAGAAATTATTGCATTGATACGATCGGTGAATACCCAAGTAGATATCATTTTTACAGTGTCCCCAGTTCGTCATTTAAAAGATGGTTTTGTTGAAAACACACAAAGCAAATCGCATTTAATTGCAGCAATACAAACCCTGCTTCAGCGTTCCAAGAACACCAAGTTGCATTATTTTCCAAGCTATGAAATAATGATGGATGAATTGCGTGATTATCGCTTTTATGCAGAGGATCTAATTCACCCAAATACGACTGCAATCCAGTACATATGGGAGCGTTTTACAAGCACTTGGATTGCTAAAAAAGCCTGCGAAACGATGCAAGAAATAAACAGCATCCAAAAAGGATTGTCACACAAACCGTTTGATGTGAACAGCATACAACATCAAAAATTCTTAACAAATTTGAGCGCGAGTATTACAAAAATAGAAACGGCATTTCCATTTATAAAATTTTAAAAACCCTAGCTTACTCGATGATGTACTGATCTACATTCTGCCAAGGTCCACCATTTATTGCATCCAAACCATTGCTTACTAAAAACTGTGTTGCTTGCGAACTTCGTGCGCCACTTCTACAAACAGCAATGATTGGTTTGTTCCAAGATCTAATTTCTTCTAACTGCAATGGCACCGTTGTTAATACAATATGCTTTGCTTGCTTTCCGTGTGCTTCATCCCATTCTTCAAGAGACCTCACATCTAAAATAACGGCTCCTTTTGCTAAATAGTCTTTTACGTCGTTTGTTTCTTTTTTCTGACTGAAGATTCCAAATAATCCCATAATAGTTGTTTAATCGTTATTGTTTTTATTAACTGTAGCCCATTTTCAATCAACTTTTGAAAAGAGGCATTCTTTTGTAGTTTGCGTAAATATTTATAGACTTCTTCTGAAAAATCACATTTGTTTTCAATGGCTAATTCATAAATCTCTAATGGCAAAAGCCAATCGGAAGGATGCTCGTTGACCAGCCTGTCAAAAATATCTTTTAGTGCTTTTGATTGGACTGGAGAAATCGCTCTGATAGCCCTAACTTTTGCATACAAGGCATAGAGTTCTTCTTCTTGTGCAGTGTAATTTATTTTTTTTGTTTTTGTTTCAGAAACTTTCGATAAATCCTCAAAAGAACTCTGATCTGCTGCTCCCGAATAAGCAGAAACTACTTCCTTTCCAATCGCCATGTCATAAATTCCCCAACTTGGTTCAAAAAGAATTTGATCTTGATAGGTGACCGTACAATCTGTAAAGGAAATTACTAAAATTTTACCCCTTAAATCTCGGGTTCCCGTAATGGCTTTTCCTTGAATTTTTACACCGCTTTCAAATTCTAAATTTATGTATTCGCCTTCATAAATTCCATAAGCTTTTAAGTCTCTTGGACTCATATCTTCAATTTGAAGGTTGATTCCTTTGAGTTTTCCTATTGGACTTCCAAAACCATTTTTGTGATCTGCCACACCATGGCCAATTAATTCTTTGTCTCTTGAAGCGAGTGCGGTTGGTCCTGATGTTTGAAAGTAGACTACCTCATTATTGCTATGCTGAATGACCTTTGTGAAAATTCCTGAAATTTGAATTCCTGTACTCAATTCAATGGTTCCTAAATTTTTAGAATTTATGACTTTTTGAATGCCTTTCAACCCTCCCGTTCTTAATGCCATCGTATTTGCAAACTCTTCTAACACCAAACTCAAATACGCAAAGTCTGGAGTCACAAATAATTGTGGCTGTGGTTTTGTAATGTCAAAATTGATGCTTGCTGCTGCAATGGAATAGGGTCTTTTTTCGACTGTATCTTGCATGCACCACTCACTTTCCCCAATCGATGAGAGCAAACCTGCACCATAAATTTTAGGCGCGTCAACAGTACCTATCAATCCATATTCTACCGTCCACCAATGTAAGTTTCTTATTTTTGCCATCTCAGACAACTCTCCCATATTTTCTTGTAAGTATTCAACATGTTTTTGTGCTGCTAGGATCTCTTTTTCTGAAGAATTGGGGTTCTCTTTTAAGATGGACAACAGTCGGATTGCTTCGTACATTTCATAATCCTTAGCGGAGGAAATTGCTTTGCTCCCAATCTCGCCAAATCGTCTTAAATATTCTGCATATTCTGGATTTGCAATGATTGGTGCATGTCCTGCAGCTTCATGAATAATATCGGGTGCAGGTGTGTAAGCAATATGATTGATGGTTCTCATATCTGAGGCTATTACCAGTACATTATAAGCTTGAAATTCCATGAATGCATTGGGGGGTATAAAACCGTCTACTGAAACTGCAGCCCAACCAATTTCTTTTAAAATGCGATTCATCCCGTCCATTCTTGGTATTTCTTCTATAGAAATACCAGTAGCTTCCAAACCTTTTCCATAAGATGCATGTGCCACCTTGCTTAAATAATCGATATTCATACGCATTACATACCTCCAAACTGCCTGATTCTGGGGAGTATATTCCTCGTAAGGTTGATTTACAACAAACTTGTGCAAATGTTTGGGCAACTTACGGGTAACGTTGTTTAACTCAAAATGAGGCTTCATAAATATCCTTTTAAGGCTATGTAAATTTACATCTTTTTTTAAAACTCTATTTCTACATTTAATAGATTTTGTCATTTTAATTTCTGAAAGAATTATTGAAATAGATGGAACAAATAGAAGGTTTTAAAATCTTCTATTGTAACATTTTTACAAGGTTTTCTTCCTATGTAAAACCACTAAATAAATTAAAATGAGTTTTTTTTTGGGGGGGGTGTAGCGGCAATGATAGCAAGTATGAAAGCGAACATAAGAAGTCGAAATAATACGAAATAAAATTCAACGAGATCTTAAAAAAAAAAGCCCTTAAAAAACGGATCCTCTTATTGTCACAATCGCATTGTTAATTTACGTTATCGGTTTCGTAAAAAAATAGAAAATCAATAAAAAATCTTTCCTATTTTTACCTTTTTAAACTCATGAAATGAACAAAAAAGTAATCTTGATGATTTTGGATGGTTGGGGAATCACTCAAGACCCAAAAGCATCCGCCATTTACAATGCAAAAACCCCTTACATTAATTCTCTGTACACGAAGTATGCGCATGCATCACTTAGAACGGATGGCGAGCACGTTGGCCTACCCGAAGGTCAAATGGGAAACTCTGAAGTAGGACATATGAATCTGGGAGCTGGTAGGATCGTCTATCAAAACCTAGCACGCATCAATAAAGCGGTAAAAGAAAAAACATTAGGAAAAGAAAAAGTGTTGTTGGACACTTTTAAATATGCGAAAGAAAATAATAAAAAAGTGCATTTATTAGGACTGGTTTCTGATGGTGGAATTCACTCTCATATTGATCATTTAAAAGGTATTTTAGACATCGCAAAAGCGCAAGAAGTAGCCAATGTATTTGTACATGCTTTTTCTGATGGTCGTGATTGTGACCCTAGGTCTGGGGGGAAATTCATTCATGATCTTCAAGAATACATGAAAGAAACTACTGGCGAATTGGCTTCTGTAACCGGTCGCTATTACGCAATGGACAGAGACAACAGATGGGAACGAATCAAAATAGCCTATGATGGTTTGGTTAACGGAAAAGGGATAAAAACCAAAGATGCAGTAGCCACAATTGAAGAAAATTATGAGGCCGGATTGACAGATGAGTTTCACAAACCCATTCTTATAACGGATGAAAAGGATCAACCAAAAGCACAAATTAAAGAAGGTGATGCAGTGCTCTTTTTCAATTATAGAACAGATAGAGGTAGGGAATTAACAAATGCACTGTCACAGAATGATTTTCCAGAGGAGGAAATGAAAAAACTGGACCTATACTTTACCACCATAACCTTATATGATGAAAGTTTTCAAAATATCAACGTAATTTATAAAAACGATAATATTAAGAATACCTTAGGCGAAGTCATCTCCAAAGCTGGAAAAAAGCAAATTAGAATCGCTGAAACAGAAAAATACCCACACGTTACCTTTTTCTTTTCAGGAGGGCAAGAAGCTCCATTTGAGGGAGAATCTCGTATTTTAAGAGACTCCCCAAAAGTAGCCACCTACGATCTACAACCAGAAATGAGTGCCTATGAATTGACGGATGCTTTGTGTGAAGACTTGGAAAAAGCGACCGCAGATTTTGTTTGCTTAAATTTTGCCAACGGCGATATGGTAGGGCATACTGGTATTATGGAAGCTGCTATTAAAGCCTGTGAAACAGTTGACACTTGTGCAAAAAGAGTGATTGAAACAGGATTAAAAAATGGGTATACAACTCTATTGATAGCAGATCATGGAAATTGCGAAACCATGATAAATCCAGATGGAAGCCCAAACACAGCACACACCACAAACCCAGTTCCATTTGTGCTTATTGATGAAGATTTAAAAACAATTAAAAATGGTATCTTAGGGGATATTGCACCAACGATTTTGGATTTAATGGGCATTGAACAACCTACAGAAATGACACAGAAATCACTATTATAAATTTAAAAAAAACACGTATGAAAAAAGTACTTTTAATTGCATTCATCGGAATTTTCACTTCTTGTAATGCGCAGCAAAAGGCAACTGCAGTAAAAGATCAATCCGGAAATTTAATTGGTATCGCAGACAAAGAGTCTTTCAATCAAGCACCCTTTAAGGCTTGGTTTGATCTGCGATTTAAAACCTATTCTCCAGATGCAGCCACCATTTCCTCATTAAAAACTGCATTGAAAGGAGTTCGTATTAAAGGGTTTATGGGAACCTGGTGTGGCGATAGCAAAAGAGAAACGCCTCGTTTTTTCAAAATTTTAGAACAGGCAGATTTTGAAATGAATGATTTTGAGTTGATAACGGTAAATCGCTCTAAAAAAACACCCGATAATCTACAAGCAGGATTGAATATTTTTAAAGTGCCTACATTTATCTTTTATAAAGATGGTAAAGAAATAGGCCGTTATGTAGAATATGCAAGGGTTTCTTTGGAAAAAGATATTTTAAAAATTGTATCGGGCTTGCCATACAAACACTCTTACGATCGAAGCAAGTAAGCAAAGATTGGTCAATTAATACACATTACTACCGGCGTCATTTACCAACAATGACGCCGGTATTCGTTGTGTCTAAGACCCTTCAATAAAAAAACTATTTTTCCTTTTTTTCAAGCAAAACTTCCTTCTCTTATTTCTTTAAATTAGAGTAACTTTGTGCTATAATTTTTTGAAGATGATAATCGTAAAAACAAGAGAAGAAATAGAAATTATGCGCGAAAGTGCTTTGGTAGTTTCTAGAACATTAGGCATGCTTGCTAGCGAAGTAAAACCTGGAGTTACTACATTGTACTTAGACAAATTGGCCGAAGATTTCATAAGAGCTGAAGGGGCCATTCCAGGGTTTTTAGGTTTGTATGACTTTCCAAACACGCTTTGCATGAGTCCCAACGAACAAGTAGTTCATGGAATCCCAAATAAAACGCCTTTAAAAGAGGGAGACATTATCTCCATTGATTGTGGTGCTTTAAAAAATGGTTTTTATGGAGATCATGCCTATACGTTTGCTGTGGGTGAAATTGCCGATGATGTAAAAAAATTATTAGACGTTACTAAGCAAAGTTTGTACGAAGGAATTCGTAATTTTAAAGCGGGAAATCGTGTAGGTGATGTGGGATATGCAATTCAAAAATATACAGAGGACCATGGTTATGGTGTGGTAAGAGAATTGGTTGGCCATGGACTTGGAAGAACAATGCATGAAGATCCAGAAATGCCAAACTATGGAAAAAGAGGAAGAGGAAAAAAGTTTGTGGAAGGCATGGTCGTTGCAATTGAACCAATGACAAACCTTGGAACCCATAAGATTAGACAACATTCAGATGGCTGGACAATTACTACCTTGGACAACAAACCTTCTGCGCATTTCGAACATGATGTTGCAATTGTAAATGGCAGGCCAGAATTACTCTCTACCTTTAAATATGTGAATGAAGCCCTAGGCATTGTAAGTACTGAAGAAGATGAATTTAAACAATAGTGTACTGTTTTTTTTGAAACAAATTACAGCCTAATCACCATGTCTCTATTTAAAATAATCTTAAATTTCATACCACGTCCCTTATTAATAAAGGCGAGTTATTTGGTACGTCCACTACTCCGTTTATATTTAAAAGGAACTCGGTATACAGATCCGATCGATGGAAAAAGTTTTCGGAAACTGCTTCCTTACGGGTATGGAAAACAACGCAAAAACGCACTTTCTCCCTCAACATTATCTTTGGAAAGACATCGATTGATGTGGTTATTTTTAAAAAATGAAACTTCTTTTTTTACGAGTGAAAAAAAACAAAAAGTATTACACATTGCACCAGAACAATGTTTTCTAGATCGCTTTAGAAAACAAGAAAACTTAGCCTATACCACTTCCGATTTAACATCGCCAATCGCCGATGTGAAAGCTGATATTTGTAATTTGCCTTTTGAAGACAACGCATTTGATATTGTTTTTTGCAATCATGTTTTAGAACATATTTCCGATGATACGCGTGCCATGCAAGAATTGTATCGCGTTTTAAAGCCCAAAGGAATGGGGATCTTTCAAATTCCGCAAGAACTCTCAAGAGACAAAACATTTGAAGACGATACCATTACAGACCCCAAAGCGCGTGCCAAAATATTTGGCCAGTATGACCATGTAAGAGTCTATGGTCGAGATTATTTTGACAAGTTACGTAGTATCGGTTTTAGGGTTGACGAAATAGATTATACCAAGAAAATGAAAGAAAAAGAATTGGAGCGATTCTGTTTAATGAAAGGTGAGATTTTACCGGTATGCTATAAACCTTCCTCGTAATTAGAGAAGCTAGCAAGATTTTGTTGGGCATCTAAATAAATTAAGATCGCTTTTATTTCTGTATGCTCCACTAGAAATTTTTTTGTTTTCTCAACTCCCATTGCCATGAAAGCGGTTGCATAAGCATCCACATCTGCACAGTCTAATGCGGCAATTACAGAAACACTTAACAAATTACTTTCGGTGGCAAAACCTGTTTTGGGGTTTATGGTATGAACATACTTTTGACCATTCTCAGCAATTCTAAATTTCCGGTAATTTCCAGAGGTAGCCATCGAATTATTCGACAAGTTAATGATTGTAAATGCATCATTAACGTCGGTGACAACTGGATTCTGAAGTTGGATTCGCCATGGTTTATTTTTATTCTTTACTCCTTTCGCTCGGATTTCTCCGCCAATTTCAATCATATAATTTTCGACCTGTTTTTGCTCCAAAAAGCGAGCCACAACATCAATTCCAAAACCTTTTCCAATCGAATTAAAATCGAGGTAAATTGCAGGATCTTTTTTGATGATTTTTTGATTGATAACTTGGACTTTATCAAAGCCAACCAATTCCATTTGTTTTTGAACCTCCAAAGTATCTAAATTTCGCTTTTCATTTTTAGGCCCAAAACCCCAAGCGTTTACCAAGTTTCCAACAGTAGGATCAAAATAACCATCGGTTTTTGTATAAATTTCCTTGGTTTTTTTCATCAATTCTAAAAGAATGGCATCTGCAACAACCGAAGTATCTCCTTTATTTATTAAGGAAATATCTGACGAAGGTAAATAGGTAGATATTGACTTGTTGACCAAATAAAAAAGACTATCAATCGATTTTTGATAGTTGACCGTGGTATTTTGACATACAATCTTATAGGTAGTCCCAAAAACATTTCCAGTGAGTGTGAGGTTTGTTTGTTTGGGTTGGGATTCACATGCAAAAAATACGGTAAGTAAAAAAACTGCTAAAAAAAAACGTTTCATCTCATTTAAATTTTCAATCAAAAATAGTACATAAAATTTTCACAAAATAAAATTTATACAACTAATTGTAACAGCTTTTTGTTAGCTTTGTGTTTTAAATTAAACCCTAGGAAATGAAAAAAATCACCCTTCTACTTTTATCAGGAATTGTCCTCAGTGCATGTGTTTCGAAAAAAGATTTTGTTGCGTTACAAACCAAGCATGATACTAAAGCTAATCAATTGGTAGACCTCAAAGCAGATTTACAAAAATGTATTATTGAAAAGAACAGTCAAGATGCAAAAGCAGTTGCATTGTCTAAACAAGTTGAATCGTTGCAAGAAGACAAAAAAACAGCGTTACGACAAGTTGAAAACTTAACTGTTTTAACACAATCTTCTTCGGACAACATTAAAACTGTAATTTCTCAATTAAGCGAAAAAGACAAGTTTATTAATGGAATTAGAGATGCAATGACGCAAAAAGATTCTATTAATTTGGCAATAAAATACCATTTAACAAAGAACTTGACAAATGGAATTCAAGATGAAGACATTGAAATTAATGTAGAAAAAACAGTTGTTTTTATCTCTATTGCTGATAAATTACTATTCAAAAGTGGAAGCTATAATGTAACTGAAAACGCATATGCAGTATTGGAAAAAATTGCAACGGTAATCAATTCACAACCAGAAATGGATGTAATGGTGGAAGGACATACTGATGCCACACCAATTAAAAGAACCATCATTCAAGACAACTGGGATTTATCTGCTTTGAGAGCAACCTCAATCACACGAATCTTGCAATACAAATATGGTGTAAAACCAGAAAGATTGTCTGCTACGGGTAGAAGTAGCTATGTACCGGTTGCCGAAAATGACACCCCTGCAAATAAAGCGAAAAACAGAAGAACAAAAATTATCATTTTACCAAGATTGCAACAGTTCTTTGACCTATTAGAACAAAAGGCAGAGTAATCCCCTTACATCATCCCCATAAAAAAACCACCTAAAAGGTGGTTTTTTTATTTGAGTTGCAACTTGAATGATCTGAAATTACTATTCTAAGATTTTAATAAAGTCTTCAAAAGCCACATAGTAGGGTTGGTCTTTAAAAACAGGATTTTCTACACTTTCTGCATTGGCAATACCAACACCTGCAAACCAAACTTTGGCATTCTGTTTTTTAGCATGCTCTTTAAAAGTCTCCATCCATAGCACATCATATAATGCTGGATTTTGAATATTATTGGTTGCTTTTACAAGCACAAAAATGGTTTTTTCTCCTTTTTTAAACAATACAAATTGTGGGTGTCTTTTGAGTTTGCTATTAATCGCCTGAAATTCGTATCCCATTTCTTCTAAACGTTTGCCAACTATATTCATGGCAAGATTGTGCAATTCTTGTGCTGTTAAAATCTGCATCTAGTTACTTCTTTTTATTACGCTTGTTATAATTTTTATCGCCACGCGTTTTTGGCTTTTTATACTTTTTGGCAATCTCTCTTCGATAGGATCCTCCCAAATTCACTTTACTGTTTTTCTCACTTTTTTCGTGAAACGCAGGACCAGGAACATGTGCTAATGTTGTTCTGTTTTTTGAAATTCCTTGATCTTCTTTTGGACGTTCATCTTCTGTTAATAAGGTCGAAATTTCTACGGTTTCTGGGAGTTCTAAAAGCGGAATTTTAAAATCCATTAAAGTTTCAATAGCTGCCTTGGATGCTTGTTCATCCTTTGTTGAAAATAAAATACTTTTTCCCTCTTTTTCTGCCCTCCCGGTTCTCCCAATTCGGTGCATGTAGTTCTCTGGAAAATCGGGGGTATCAAAATTAATAACATGCGATATTTTGTCAAAATCTAATCCTCGTGCCATGACATCTGTGGCTACTAAAATTCGGTTCTTTCCTTCATCAAATTGACGAATAGAGCGGATTCTATAATTTTGAGTTTTGTTGGAGTGAATAACACAGGTTTCATTACCAAAAGCTTCGTCCAAGTGCTTAAAGAGTAAATCTGCAGTTCTTTTAAAGGCAACAAATATTAATACTTTTTGAAATGTTTCTTTGTCTTTTAAGAAGTGATTCAACAAATTTACTTTGGTAAAAAAATTGGGAACGTTGAAGCTTTCTTGTATAATATTGTCGAGCGGAGTACCACTGACTGCTATCGATATTTTTTGTGGATTCTTAAAAAAATCTACGATTAATGCATCTACATCTTTTGTCATAGTCGCAGAAAACATAATGTTCTGTCTTCTTTCAGGTAATAAATCAAAGATGTTTAAAAGCTGAAAACGAAACCCTAAATCGAGCATTACATCCACTTCGTCAATAACTAGCTTTTGAATTGTTTTTAACTTTAAAACATTACTAACTCCCAAGTCATACAAACGTCCTGGTGTGGCTACAATAATGTCCTGCCCTTGGGCGATGGATTGTTTTTGTGTGTTGATGTTTGCACCTCCATAAACGCCTAAAACACGAAAATTAAGATACTTGGATAGTTTTTCAATTTCATCGACTACCTGTAAAACCAATTCTCTGGTAGGTACTAAAACTAAAACACGAGGATGTTTTGTTTTGATAAACTTCAACGTTCGGAGAATCGGTAACATATAGGCAAATGTCTTCCCAGTTCCTGTTTGAGCGATTCCTACAACATCTTTACCAGATCTTACCACAGGGAAAGATTGCACTTGAATTGGGGTCGGAGTTACAAAACCTAAATCATCTATTGCATATTGAAGTTGGTTGGATAAATCTAATGCGTCGAATGTAGTCATACTCTTAATTTTGTGCAAAGGTACACTTTCTTAAAATCTTACCTTTCTAAAAGTGCGGTTAACTTCTGTTTGTAGCTCGGAAATGTCCTGATGTTGTGATGGGTACCTTCTGGAATAGGTATAAAAGCATTTTCTGAAGATGTATTTAATCGCAAGAGTATTTTTGCCTCTTCAAACGAGGTCGTTTTGTCATGGGTTCCATGAAAAACAGTAATGGGTGAAGCGACCAAAGGAATAGCATGGTTTGTATTGAACTTGAATTTTAACAAGAACGTAGGGGCTAAAGGGAACGCAAATTGAACTGCTTTTTTAAGGTTGTAAAAAGGGGCTTCTAAAATCAATTCTTTGGGGCTATTTAGAGCGGCCACTTTGGTGGCAAATGTGCTTCCTAAAGAAAAACCATAAACTACTATTTTGTCTTCTGAAAAACTCTTTTTTAGATGACTATAGGCCAACAAAGCATCTTCATACATCTGAGCTTCATTAAAATTACCCGTGCTTTTCCCGTAGCCTCTGTAATCGATAACAAATACTTCATAGGAATCTGAAAGAAAATAATTGACCCTTTCTCCCCACTTGGTCAGGTTTCCTTTATTGCCATGAAAAAACAAGACCACCCCTCTTGCTTTAGGAAGTCGCAAGTGAACTGCATGAATCTCTTGCTGATCGCTGGTGGTTAAAAAAACCTCATCGAAAGGTACAGAAAAGTGAAATGGGGCGTTTTTAGGCAGTGTATACCCATTTCTAAAAATAAATTTTTCTTGAAAAAAATAAAAGATTAGCAAACCAAGAAGCACTAAAATACTGAAAAAAAAGATACTATTTAAGAGCATTGAAGTTTCGATTTATTTGCCAATAATAAGTGAATATAAGTCAAAAAACCGACTCATTACTGAATCGGTTTTTGTAAGCTTGTTTTTAATTTGAAGGCTAGCCTCCAAAATCATCAAAACGGATATTTTCATCGGGTATCCCAAAATCTTCTCCCATTTTTTGTACTGCTTTGTTCATCAATGGTGGTCCACAGAAGTACAATTCCATATCTTCTGGAGCTTCGTGGTGGTCTAGGTAGTTTTCAATTACACAGTTGTGAATAAACCCAACAAAACCATCTCCTTCTGTATCGTTAATGTCTTTCTTGACTTTCCAATTATCGGACTCCAAAGGATCGGACAAAGCGATGTAGAATTTGAAATTTGGAAAATCTTTTTCTAAGGCTCTAAAGTGTTCGATATAAAACAATTCTGCTTTAGAACGTCCTCCGTACCAATAGGTTACTTTTCTCCCCGTTTTTAGGGTTCTAAATAATTCATATAAGTGAGAACGCATTGGCGCCATTCCTGCACCTCCACCAACATAGAGCATTTCTGCTTCTGATTCGTTGATAAAGAACTCACCGTAAGGTCCTGAGATAACACATTTGTCTCCTTTTTTCAAACCAAAGATATACGAAGAAGCAACTCCCGGATTTACGTCCATCCAGCCCCCTTTGGCTCTATCAAAGGGCGGAGTAGCAATACGAACGTTTAACATGATTTCTCTTCCTTCTGCAGGATAAGATGCCATTGAGTAAGCTCTTTCAATGACCTCATTGTTCTTCATAACTAAGGGTCTTAGATTGAACTTATCCCATTCAGCTTCAAATTTTTCTGGTGTATCATGCTCTTCAGGATGAGCAGTAATGTCCATATCGGCAAACTTTACTTCACAGGGTGGTATTTCAATTTGAATATAACCTCCTGCCTTGTATCCCATGTCTTCTGGAATTTCAACAACAAATTCTTTAATGAAAGAGGCAACATTGTAATTTCTTACCACAACTGCATCCCATTTCTTAATTCCAAAAATCTCTTCTGGAATGGAAATATCCATGTCTTGTTTTACTTTCACCTGACAAGCTAATCGAATTCCATGCTTGAGCTCTTTACGCGTAAAGTGAGGCGTTTCTGTAGGTAAGGCTTCTCCTCCACCCGAATTTACGTGACACTCACATTGTACACAAGAACCTCCACCACCACAGGCAGATGGTAAAAATATTTTTTCTGCACCCAAAGTGGTTAAAAGCGTGCTTCCTGAAGCGACTTCAATCTTTCTTTCTCCGTTAATTGTTAAGGTTACGGGGCCGGATGGAGATAATTTTTGTTTTACAAATAATAATAACGTTACTAATAATAACACAATAGCTAAAAACGCTGCTACGGTTGCTAATACAGTTCCTGTTGTACCTGCTGCTAATATCATATTACTGGTTGTTTGTATTGGTGTTATCGGCGATTACTTTTGTAATTGCTTCTTTTTTGTCTGTTTTATTTTCTGGTTGTGTTGCTACTTTTGGCGTTTCTTTTTTCGCTTCATCTCCTCCGGTTAACATCCCTCCAAAACTCATAAATCCAATAGCCATTAATCCAGTTATAATAAAGGTAATTCCTAAACCTCTAAGGGCTGGCGGCACACTTGAATAACGGATTTTTTCACGAATGGCAGCAATGGCTAGAATGGCTAAAAACCATCCAATTCCAGATCCAACTCCATAGGTTAATGACAATCCTAAGGTAGGAATCTCTCGAGATTGCATGAACAAACTTCCTCCTAAGATTGCACAGTTTACTGCAATTAGGGGTAAGAAAATCCCTAGTGAATTGTACAATGACGGTGAAAATTTTTCTACCACAATTTCTACCAACTGCACCATGGTAGCAATGGTTGCAATAAACATAATAAAAGAAAGGAAACTTAAGTCCATTGTATTCGCTCCATCTACGCCGTATGCCGGATCTAACCAAACGAGGGCACCTTCTTTTAAAATGTATTGATCTAACAGCCAGTTTAAAGGTACGGTTACTGCCAAAACAAAAATAACAGCAGCTCCTAACCCCACAGCGGTAGATACTTTTTTAGATACAGCAAGGTATGAACACATTCCTAAAAAGGTTGCAAAAACCATGTTGTCTATAAATATCGATTTGAAAAATAATTCTAAATGTTCCATTTTTTTATCGTTTTTAGTACTCCATACTCAGTATTCAATTCGAAGTTGTCTTCAGACTAAAACTGCTTACTGGGAACTAATTTTAATTTTCTTCTATTAATGATGTATTTCTACTACGTTGAATCCAGATAATAATTCCAACAACGATTAAAGCCATTGGTGACAATAACATGAACCCATTGTTTTCATATCCATAAGCATATAAACCTGATAATTCACCAGGAATCGGGTTTCCTAATACAGGATGCCCCAATAAGGTTCCAGCACCTAATAGTTCTCTGAAGAAACCAACGATGATTAAAATAACACCATATCCTACTGAATTTCCAATCCCATCTAAGAAAGCTCTCCAAGGCCCATTTCCTAGCGCAAAAGCTTCAAAACGCCCCATTATAATACAGTTGGTAATAATCAAACCAACAAAAACAGAGAGTGTCTTACTGAGTTCGTATGCAAATGCTTTTAGTACTAAATCTACGATAATCACAAGTGTTGCAACAACTATAAGTTGTACAATAATTCTAATTTTTGATGGAATGATATTTCTCATTAAAGAAATTACCACGTTTCCTAAACCCAATACAAACAATACCGAAACTGACATTACGATGGAAGCTTCAAGCTCTGCTGTAATTGCCAGAGCAGAACAAATTCCTAATACTTGAATCGTAATTGGATTGTTATCCGCTAAAGGATCTTTAAGTAATGCTGCGTCTTTTTTTGATAAAAGTCCCATAATTATTTTTTTAATGTTTTAAAATAAGGCACATACATTGCCAAGTCTTTCTTAATCATAGCAGAAACACCGTCTCCTGTAATCGTAGCCCCCGCTATGGCGTCTACTTCGTAATCTGTCTTTTCTAAATTCTTTGGGTCGTTGTTCCCTTTGGCAACTTTTATCCCTTTAAATTCTCCAGCTTCGTTTAATAAGTGCTCACCAATAAAGTCGTCCATAAAATAACGTTGCTTGATGTTTGCTCCCAAACCTGGGGTTTCTCCTTTGTGATCAAAATAAGCACCTTGAATAATCATGTTTTCATCCATGGCTACATATCCCCAAATGGCATCCCAAAGACCTTTCCCTCGAATGGGTGCCACATAAAGTGTAACTCCCTCTTTATTTTTACCTACAAACAAAGGCAATCTTCTTTGCTTTCCTTGCTTGGCTAAGGTTTGCTCTTTTTTGACATCAATTAGGTAGGCATTCGAATTTTCAATTTCGGTACCTCCTTGCACTTCAATTTGCTTTGTGATGTATTTTGAAAATGCAGTACCTGCAACGTCTGTAGAAACAAAAGTAGCACTTGTTCCTTCATTTTCGTTGATCCCTAATGCATACAAAATATTCTGTTGCTTTTCAATTCTTTTGTTCTCGTCAATGTTCGGTTTTAAGGACGAAGCCATAAAAGCCAACAAAGATCCTACGACCAACACCATAATAACGGCGAAAATCATTGTATAGCTATTACTATCTGTTCTCTTACTCATAATTAGGCAGTTTTAACTTTAGTACGTGATAATCTTTTCTTTACATTTGCTTGTACCACATAATGGTCAATGGTTGGAGCGAAGACATTCATTAACAGAATGGCTAAGAAGACTCCTTCTGGATAGGCAGGATTAAAGACACGGATCATAATGGATATAAAACCAATTAAGAAACCGTAAATCCATTTCCCTTTGTTTGTTTGTGAACCAGTTACCGGGTCTGTAGCCATAAATACAGCACCAAATGCCAACCCTCCAATGATTAAATGCTCATACCAAACGGTACTCATTAAACCATAGAACTTGCTTGAAGAGGTGATGATGTCTGCGGCAACAATTTGATTGAAAATGAAACCCATTACTGCAGCGCCAATAAAAGTGGAAACAATAATTCTCCAACTTCCAATTTTGGTAAAAATTAGGATGGCAGCACCAACCAATATTAAGAAAGCAGATGTTTCACCAACAGAGCCTGGAATAAAACCAAAAAAGGCTTCCCATAAATCATAATTTGCTGGCTGATTTTGTGCATAGGTTCCCAACATGGTTTCTCCAGAAATTGCATCCGCAGTCCCTGTTCTGTTTACAGCATCATATACCCAAACTTTATCTCCAGACATCCAAGTTGGATAGGCAAAAAATAAAAAGGCTCTAATGGTCAAAGCAGGGTTTAAGATGTTCATTCCGGTTCCACCAAAAACTTCTTTTCCAATGACCACACCAAAAATAACGGCTATCGACAACATCCATAAGGGTGTGTCTACAGGAACAATTAAAGGGACTAACATTCCCGTTACCAAGTATCCTTCTTCTACTTCATGCCCTTTTATAACTGCAAAAATAAATTCCACTAAAAGTCCAACTCCATATGAAACGATTACTAAAGGCAATACTTTTATAATCCCGATCCAGAAATTGTCCATTGTTAAAAAGGAGCCCAATACGGTAAAATCTGATGTAATGCCTTTCGCGGCATCAATCGCAGCATAATGTTGATACCCTGCATTGAACATTCCAAAAAGCAAACAAGGAATTAATGCCATGATGACAATATTCATTGTACGTTTTAAATCATCTGCTGCTTTGATATGAGTTCCTCCGTGAGTCACTTCATTTGGTAAATATAAAAAGGTATGGATAGCGTTGAACGCTGGTGCCATTTTGGTTCCTTTATATTTTTCTTTTAAAGTATGTAAGTTTTGTTTTAAGCCCATAATCTTATCCTAATTCTTCTCTCATTAAATCTAAACCTTCACGAATGATTTTTTGGTGAGGTTGTTTAGATACACATATAAATTCTGTTAATGCAAAATCTTCTGGAGCTACTTCGTAGGCACCTAAAGCTTCCATTTCATCTAAATCTTTATACATACACGCTTTGAGCAACTGCATTGGATACAAGTCTAATGGAAATACTTTTTCATAAGACCCCGTTACCACAAATGCTCTGTGTTCTCCGTTCGTGTTGGTATTTAAATCGTATTTCTTTTTGGGGGTTAACCAAGAAAAGGTCAAAGCTCTTGAAGTCGATATTTTATTGAATACCGGTTTGTTCCAACCAAAGAATTCGTAATCATCTCCTTCTGGTATTGCAGTTATTTGATTGTCGTAGTACCCAACAAAACCTTCTTCTTCAACTTGACTACCAGACAATACGTTTCCACTAATAATTCTCGTATTGTCGTTGTTTAAATTCCCTTTAACTAACGGTGCAATTTGCGCTCCAGCTGTTACTGTCACATAGTGTGGTTTGCGGAACTGTGAACCCGTTAAGGCTAGAGTTCTTGTTATATTGAACTTTCCTGTTAACAACAACTCCCCAATAACAAGTAGGTCTTGTGGCGTTATTACCCAAACTACTTCTCCTTTGTTAATAGGATCTATGTGTGCAATTTGTGTTCCAACATTCCCAATTGGGTGAGGTCCTGAAACTTTGTGAAGTTCAATTCCTTCTAGGTTCGAAAACGGCGAGTTTGCATTTTTACCTACCGAAACATGAAGTTTCCCTTCAGTTAGTTTGCCTACTGCTGTTAAGGCTGCTTGTAATGTTGCTTCTTTCCCTTTTAATGTGTAATCTAGATCAGCTGCCAACGGTGCACTTGCATAGGCAGATACAAAAATAGCTTTAGGAGCTTGATTTGGATTGGCAACAACATCATAAGGGCGTTGCTTTACAAATGGCCAACAACCAGAAGCTAACAAATGATTTTTAACTTCTTCTGCAGACATGCTTGCTGCATCCTTAGCGCCAAAATCTTTAAATTCTTGGGTTGCGTTTGCGGCAATATTGATTGCTAAAACTTTTCTTCTTTCTCCTCGAATAACCTCAGTTACTTTCCCACTTACTGGACTTGGAAATAAAATACGCTCGTCACTTTTAGAATAAAAAAGTGGTTCTCCTGCTTTTACTTCTGTTCCTTCTTTGGCAATAAGTTTAACGGTTACTCCGTGAAAGTCGGATGGCTTTATTGCATAAAAACCACCGGTTGTGTGTTGTGTGGTCGTTTGAGCTGCTTCGCCTACAAGGCTAATGTTTAAGCCTTTCTTTATACGGATGTCTTTTGACATAGGGTTTTGTTAATTTTAGTTATCTAAAAAAATCATGCAAATTTAAAGGTTTTACGGCTTATTTTTGATACGATTCACACTATAATATTTACTAATATTATTATTTATACTTATTCTAAATAAGAAAATAACTCTCATGAAAAAGATTTTTTTTTTCGAAGGCATCGCTATGGGACAAAACACCAAGAGTTTCTCTCAACTCCCTAAAAAAAAAGGAACAATATTTGTGCCAATCTATTGAAAATAAAATTTCTATTTTTGATAAAATTATCTACCCCAATTATGGAGTTAAAAATAACTTACTTTTTTTTATTTATTGCCCTATCCTACAATGCTCAGCAAATAAAATCCATTCAATTAAGACCTTTGCAAGAAAAGGTTTTTACCTCGATTGTGCCCTTGGGAACCGTTTTAGAATTGTCTTTTGATGACCTGGATGCGGATGGTAAAAGCTATCAATATAAAATTGAACACATGACCCATGATTGGGAAAAAAGCAGCATGCTAACCAGCCAATACATTGATGGTTTTGATCAAAACACCATCCTAGAGGTAAGAAACTCTTTCAACACATTACAAAGCTACACCCATTATCGTGTACAAATTCCAAATACAAATTCAATCATCACAAAAAGTGGAAACTACTTGCTTTCTGTTCTGAATGATGATGATCAACTCATTTTTTCGAGAAAATTCGTACTCTATGAACGGGAGGCTATAGTTGGAGTGTCTGTAGAAAGAAGTCGAAATACTAAAACCTCCAACACACAACAAACCATTCAATTTTCTGTCAATCACCCTACTATACAAATCAACAACCCAAGACAAGAAATTCATGTTGTAATTTTAAAAAACGAGAATTGGAAGGAGAAGATTTCCAATTTACAGCCCACTTTCTTCAAAGCAAACCAGCTCTTATACACCTACACTAACAAAACAAATTTTTGGGGAGATAACGAGTATTATAATTTTGATACTAAGTTTCTTAGAAACAAAAGTTTGGGAGTTCAGTATGTCGAAAAAAAAGAAGTTTACCACCACTACCTCTACCCTGAAAATTACAACAAATACAAAAAATACACCTACTTCCCCGATATCAATGGGCAATTTGTAATACGAACTTTAGAAGCCAATGACGCAGAAACAGAAGCAGATTATGCAATGATGCATTTTTCACTGAATACATACCACCCTTTTAGGGACAAAGAAGTTTATGTGTATGGCGCATTTAATAATTTTGAATTAACTCCTGAAAACAAAATGTCTTTTGATACAGAAAAAGGGATGTACAGAACAAATTTTCTTTTAAAACAAGGTTTTTACAACTATAGCTTCGCCACAGTAGATCAAGACAATCACGTTCGTCTAAAAACGATCAATGGGTCTTTTTATGAAACAGAAAATCAGTATACTGTTCTGGTATACTATCAACCTTTTGGAGGTCTATATGAGCGAGTGATTGGTGTGGGGACTGGTTTTCTTGATCAAAATAGATAGTAGGAATAAAGTTGTTGTTTTCAAGCAAATGAACTATATTTACTTCAATGGAAACACAAATCACAAAAGGCATTAAAATCTCTGTTCAAACTACTTTTAAAGGTACGAGTATGAGTAATCATACTTTGTATTATGCATTTTCCTATACAATCATCATCGAAAATAGATCCAATGAAACGGTGCAACTTACAGACCGGCACTGGGAAATTTTTGACAGTTTAAATCAAACAGAAATTGTCACTGGAGAAGGCGTTGTGGGACAAAGCCCAATATTAAAACCCAGTGAAAAATACACCTACACATCGGGGTGTTTTTTAACTTCTAACCTGGGGGCTATGAAAGGATTTTACTCCATGACAAATCAAGTTACTTTTGAGCAATTTAAAGTGATGATCCCCACCTTTCAACTTACAAATCCGCTCTCATTAAATTAGGACCTAAAAAAGGTTTTTAAAAAGGAAATCAGGAGGCAATTATGAATCTCATCTCCCTATTTTATTTCTTTTCTCCAGAATTAAAACACTATGGTTTTCCGAGTTGTTTCTCCTTTTAAAAGATCATTGTAAATAAGCTGAATGTCTTCCTCTTTTTTCACAGAAGTAACACTTACCGTTTCTACAAAATTACGTTTCATTTTTAAAGAAGTTTCTGGAGTTCCTTTGTCTGTTGCTGTTTGAAAGTTTAAAATTTCTTGTTGTTGAAAGGTGTTGTTTTCTGACAACCAAGCTGCAAACCAAGCACGCCTTGATGCGCTCATTTCTGGAGTGTACAAAGTAGAAGAAGACCATATTTTTGGTACTTGCTCAAGTTCTGTAAAGTGTTTTGTAACCCCATCCCAAACCAATTCATAGGTTGCTAAAGAGTTTGCCCAATCTACCAAAACCAGGGTAAACGGTTCTATATTGTCAAATATAAAATTTGTGATCCATGCCACTGAATTTTCTGCTGATAGTATTTTTTTAACAATCAAACCTCTACTCATTGCATAGGGTCCTTTTGATTGGTGAATTTCGAAACCACCATTCAACAAACAGACCAATCTATTTTTTTCACTCAGACCAATCCAAGTTCCACCAGCCAGCTCATCTTTAGGGTATACCAATGCAACTCCCTGCTCGTTATATTTTTTAGGTGCAATCGTTTTTCGCAGGGGACTTTCATCACGGTTGGATGTTAATATAAATTGATTATTTCCCAAGGGAAGATAGGTAACAGTACACATTTTTTAAAATTTCTTTTTTAAAGCACCAACAAATATACCTTGTGATTAAATATTGTAACTTTGCCCTCAAAATTAATAGAATAAAATTTAAATACACATAAAATGGCAAGAGGATTTTTTAATGTACCCAAAGCAGTCAATGAACCCGTAAAAGAGTACGCTCTAGGATCTCCAGAGCGAGCAGAAGTCTTGGCTACTTACAAGGAAATGTTTCACAGCAATATGGATGTGCCCATGCATATTAATGGAGAAGAGGTGAGAACTGGAAACACAAAAAACATTAGACCACCTCATGACCATCAACATATTGTTGGACACTACCACACCGCAGACAAATCACATGTAGAAACTGCAATCTCAACAGCGCTAGCTGCCAGAGAAGCTTGGTCAAGTGTAAGTTGGACAGAACGTGCTACAATTTTTTTAAAAGCAGCAGAATTACTGGCAGGTCCTTATAGAGCAAGAATGAATGCTGCCACCATGATTGCACAATCCAAGAATGTATATCAAGCAGAAATTGATGCCGCTTGTGAAATGATTGATTTCTTCCGTTTTAATGTGCAGTACATGACCGACATCTTTAAAGATCAGCCTGCTTCGGCTCCAGGAATTTGGAACCGTGTAGAGTACCGACCTTTAGAAGGATTTGTATATGCAATTTCTCCTTTTAACTTTACCTCTATTGCAGCCAACCTCCCTGCCGCAGCAGCTTTAATGGGGAACGTTGTTGTTTGGAAACCTTCAGATCATCAGGCCTATTCTGCTCAAGTGATTGTAGATTTGTTCAAAGAAGCTGGTTTGCCAGATGGTGTTATCAATGTAATTTATGGAGATCCTGTAATGATTTCAGATACTGTATTGGCCTCTCCAGATTTTTCTGGGTTGCACTTTACAGGCTCAACACATGTATTCAAAAATTTATGGAAACAAATTGGAAACAACATTCACACCTATAAAACCTATCCAAGAATTGTTGGAGAAACCGGTGGAAAGGATTTTATTTGGGCACACAATTCTTCAAATCCCCTACAAGTTGCTACTGCAATTACTAGAGGAGCTTTTGAATATCAAGGACAGAAATGTTCTGCAGCATCTCGTGCTTACATCCCTGCTTCTATGTGGGAAACGGTAAAAGAACATTTAATAACACAGACAAATGACATTAAAATGGGTTCTCCAGAAGATCCTTCTAATTTTGTAAATGCCGTAATTCACGAAGCTTCTTTTGATAAAATTGCCGGTTTTATTGATGCTGCAAAAACAGACAAAGAGGCTGAGATCATTATCGGTGGTGGACACGACAAATCTGTTGGATACTTTATTGAGCCTACAGTTATTGTAGCAAAATCGCCAACCTATGCAACCATGACAACAGAACTATTTGGTCCAGTAATAACCATTTTTGTGTATGAAGATACCGCTTGGGAAGCTTCTTTAAAATTAGTTGATGAATCTACAGAATTTGCACTTACCGGTGCTATTTTCGCTACCGACAGATACATTGTAGAAAAAGCATCAAAAGCTTTGGAAAATGCTGCTGGAAACTTCTACATTAATGACAAACCAACAGGTGCTGTTGTCGGACAACAACCTTTTGGTGGTGGAAGAGCTTCAGGAACAAATGACAAAGCAGGGTCTGCACAAAATTTATTGCGTTGGACTTCGGTTCGATTGATTAAAGAAACCCTTGTCAGCCCTACAGATTATAAATATGCATTCTTAGGAGCATAAGAAAGCAATTGATATTTTAAAAAAGCCACATCAAATTTTGATGTGGCTTTTTTGTTTTGATTCTTTTTAAGAGCCTATAGATAAATATTTAATTAATATTTTTTATCCCCAACTTTAGTAATTACATTTGAATAATTAAACTTATAAAAAATTTCAAATGACTAAAAAAATCTTATCTCAACTATTACTAGTTGCATTCGTTTTTGGTTTCTCTCTTGATGCAGATGCACAATTCTGGAAAAAGAAAAAACCCGCTGTTAAAACAGCTCCGAAACCCAAGCCAAAACCAAAAAAAGGGGCGATTCAACCCTATGGAAAAGTAGTGACCAAAAAACACAAAACGGACGAAGGTTTATTTAAAGTTCATACAAAAGACGATACCTATTTATTCGAAATCCCAGATTCTCTTTTAAAAAGAGAGATGTTAATGGTGACTAGAATTGCCAAAACAGCTTCAGGAATTGGGTTTGGAGGAGGAAAAACCAACACACAAGTGTTGCGTTGGGAAAAGAAAAACAAACAACTCTTATTACGCGTTGTTTCTCATGACGTAGTTGCAGATACCATTTTACCTGTTCATGAAGCGGTTGTAAACTCAAACTTAGAACCGATTTTATTTTCATTTCCAATAAAAGCATTTAGCAGAGATTCCTCAGCTACTGTAATTGATGCAACAGCACTCTTTACAACAGACGTAAAGCCGCTTGGTTTTCCTGCTCGAAGAAGAAAATCATATCAAATTTCAAGAATGGATAAAAGTCGCTCTTATGTAGAGAGAGTGAGTAGCTACCCACAAAACATCGAAGTAAGGCATGTAAAAACCTATTTTGCCAACAAAGCACCCTCAAACAGTGCGTTAGGATCCATTACCTTAGAAATGAGTAATTCAATGATATTACTTCCAAAAGTACCCATGAAACGTCGTTATTTTGACGAACGTGTTGGATGGTTTGCTAGAGGACAAACAGATTATGGATTGGATGCTCAAAAAAGTAAAAAAGTGACCTATTTAGATCGCTGGAGACTGGAAGTAAAAGACGAAGATCTAGAAAAATTCAAGCGTGGTGAATTGGTAGAACCAAAAAAACAGATTGTTTATTACATAGATAGAGCTACGCCAGAAGAGTGGGTTCCTTATATCAAACAAGGAATTAACGATTGGCAAGTTGCTTTTGAAGCGGCAGGATTTAAAAATGCCATTGTTGCAAAAACACCTCCTACCAAAGAAGAAGACCCAGAATGGTCTCCAGAGGACGTTCGCTATTCAGTAGTGCGGTACCTCGCATCTCCAATACCCAATGCAAACGGACCCCACGTAAGTGACCCTCGTTCCGGAGAAATATTAGAATCAGACATCAACTGGTACCACAATGTAATGACCTTATTACACAACTGGTATTTCATTCAAACAGCGGCCATCAATCCAGGTGCACGGGGCAATGAATTTAAAACAGAAACTATGGGGCGTTTGATTCAATTTGTTTCCTCTCATGAAGTTGGACATACTTTAGGATTGCCTCACAATATGGGGAGTTCTGTAGCATACCCAGTAGATTCTTTACGTTCTGCCTCTTTTACTACAAAGTACGGAACCGCCCCTTCTATTATGGACTATGCGCGTTTTAATTATGTTGCTCAACCCGAAGACAAAGGCGTTGCCTTAATGCCTAACATTGGTGTTTATGATAAATATGCAATTTCTTGGGGATATAGACCTATTTTAGACAAAGCAGCCAAAGAGGAAAAAGAAACCCTAGATCGTTGGATCATGGCACATGCTGGAGACCCAATGTATCGATTTGGACACCAACAAGCTGGTGGTGTAGTAGATCCTAGTTCACAAACTGAGGATTTAGGAGACAATGCAATGAAAGCCTCTGCATATGGAATTAAAAACCTTAAAAGGATTTTACCAAACCTAGAGGAATGGACTTCAGAAAAAGGTGAAAACTACCGTGAATTATCTACAATGTACGGACAACTATTAAGTCAGTTTAATCGTTACATGGGGCATGTAAGTGCAAACATTGGTGGTGTATATGAATACTACAAAACAACAGACCAAGAAGGAGCGGTATACGCTCATGTAGACAAAGCAACGCAGAGAGAAGCATTGAAATTTGTGATTGATGAATTGTTTAAAACACCAAAATGGATGTTGGATAAAAACATTTTCAGCAAAACTGAATTTTCTGGCTCAATAGAAAGAGTACGTGGTTTGCAAGCAAGAACCTTGAACAATGTTTTAGACGCCGGTAGAATGGCACGAATGATTGAAAATGAGACCATGAATGGCTCGAAAGCCTATTCATTGGTAAGTATGATGCGTGATTTACGCAAGGGTGTTTGGACAGAGTTATACAACGGAAGAAGCACAGATACGTACAGAAGAAACCTACAGAGAGCTCATTTGGATCGCTTAGACTTTTTACTAAACAAAGCAAGAAATCAAAGAGGCGCTAATGCAGGTTACTTTAAACAAAGTGGTATCAATGTAAATCAATCAGATATCAAATCTGTTGCAAGAGGCGAACTGAAACGTTTAAGACGGGATGCAAGAGCTGCAGCAAACAAAGCTCCAAATACCATCACACGATACCACTACCAGGATGTAGCGGATAGAATTGACATGATCCTAGAACCTAAATAGGGAACTAAATTTCTATGGAACAAAAAACCCGTTAGCGCTGCTAACGGGTTTTTTTATGATTTAATGATGTGCTTTGTGTGGCTTCTGCTCCTGTTTTTTTCGTAGCTTCATTTTGCATACTGGGCAAGAACCTTCTTTCTCGTACGTCTTTTCTTCCTCACATTTCATGGGGCATTGGTACTTTATTTTTTCTAGATGTAAATGTTCCTTCTCCTGCACTTTATCGTGAGGTTTCTTTGTCGAGGTTTTACACGAGGTAATTAAAATACCGAATGTAAAAATAACAGCTAAAGTAAATAGTCTTTTTTTCATTATTATTCTTTTATTAATTTTTTCTTACTTTTTTAAGCCTTCTTCATGGTCTAATACAATTTCTTCATCACGATACTTACAGCATGGATGTAATGAATTGTAGGCCGTATCTGTAGCTTTAACGCCTTTTACATCATGGCCAACTTTTAAAATATTTTTCTGAATCGTAGTTATTGCTGTTTTGCGCTCGTCAACAATTAGATTTAATTGGTGTGTTTTGATGTCCCATAGTGCAAATTTTACACCTTTGGTTTTCAAAGCGGCAGTTTCAATTCGCTTTTTGCACATGCCACAAATGCCGTCTACTTCAAAAGTAATTTTTGCATTTTTATTCTTTTTTACTTCTTGTGCTTGTGAAGATATTCCCATCACTAGAAGACTGAATAGTAGGATAATTTTTTTCATTTTTTAGTTATTTAATTTTAAATCGCAATCCTGCATACACCATACGTCCAAAAACAGGAGCATACACAATGGTGGTATCAAAATACGTCCCAAAAGGAGTATCACTTGCTAAAATAGGATTTTTTTGTTGAACATTTGTGATGTTTTCACCACCGAAATAAACTTCAAATTTTTCTGAAAATACCCTTGTTATTTGTGAATTCAATAATTGAAAGGAATCCGAAAACACGGGTAATTGATATTGAATTGGGTTGGAGCTTGTATCTGGCAAACGTTGTTTTCCAATACTATTAAAAGTGAGATCCACTTTCCATTGTGCACCGTTGTCTTTGGCAAATGTTTCAAAAGACAAGTTTGCAAAAAATCTATTTTTTGGTTGCATAGGCTTCTGCAGAGTTCCTTTTTTATAATCCGTCGCAATATCAAAATACTTGTAAGCTGTTCTTAATGTTATATTTTCTGCAAAGTCATAATTCAATTCTACTTGAAAACTATTTGCAATACTTTTGCCTTCTAGATCGTAAAAAGAAATCGCTTGGGGATCCTCCCAATCTACCACTACCTGGTTGTTAAAATCCGTTCTATAAAAATCAAAAGTAAGATCGCCTTTCTTATCAAAAAGATTGAATTTCTGCAGGTATGAGACTCCATAATTCCAGGCAATTTCTGGGTTTAAGCCGTAAATAGTACCGCCGGTATTGTCAATATTAATTTGACGTGCACTTGCAAACAATTGCTGATTTTCTGCAAAAATATTTGCACTCCGTTTTCCCCTCCCTGCCGATGCTCTAAAAACTCCTTTTTCCCATGGAGTGTAGCGTAAATGCAAGCGTGGTGTTAAAAAAGTTCCTAATAGATTATGGGTATCTATTCGCAAACCAGTGGTCATGCTAAAATCTTCTAAATTGTCAAAAGCATATTCAAAAAAAGCGCCTATCGAGTTTTCGTTTCGATCATAACTCGATGCATTGACCAACTCATCATAGCCGTCGTAGGTGAAATTAATTCCTGTTTTGAATTTACTTCTTGTATCTCCAATAATGGAATTGAATAAAAAGTTAGCATACATACTTTGATGCTGAATATCATATCGATTCACTCCAAAATAAGAGTCTTGTTGATGCTTGCTGTAGGCCAATTGAAACCCAAAACTTTGATAGGGTATTTCTGGAAAAACATAGCCCAGTTTTGCAGAGGTTTCAAAACGTTTGGTATCAATTTCACTTCCCCAGACTTCGCTACCCGTTAGTGCAGTAAAACCTGGACTTCGTTGATCTGTTTCTGGATTAAAATTAATTTCACCCGTTTGCTTTTCATCGTTTAAAAAACGAACGTTTATAAAACTCACCCATCCTTTTTCTGCATCGGTATACTGCCAGCGGTTCATTACATTTATTTGATTCGCCAACGGCGCATCTAAAAAATTGTCTTTATTCTTATCAAACTTCTGTCCTCTATAATTTCCGTGCACATAGAATCCGGTTTGCCATTTCTGTGAAATACGTTCATTAAAGTGCATGTTCAATTCTAACCGCCCGTTCACAGAACTGTAGGCATTTAAAAAGAATTCATTATCCGAAAAAGGTTTGACCAATTCTGCATTTATTTGCCCAGAAATACTTTCATAGCCATTCACAACACTTCCAGCTCCTTTGGTTATTTGGATGCTCTCTACCCATGTTCCTGGAGTAAATGTCATACCAAATGCCTGGGCAGCTCCTCGTATGGATGGGATGTTTTCTTGAGAAATTAGCAAATAAGGACTTGTCAACCCTAACATTTGAATCTGTTTGGTTCCTGTTAAAGCATCCGAAAAACTCACATCTATGGAGGGGTTTGTTTCAAAACTTTCTGCCAAATTACAGCAGGCTGCTTTTAGAAGCTCATCTGAATTTACTGTAAAAACATTGGAGGTTGCAAAAAACGATTTCTGTGTAGCACGTTTTTTGCTTCGGATCACAACTTCTGTGGTAGCAGTTTCTTCAGTTAAAAAATGATGAACTGGTACTAAATTTGTAATTGAGAGAGTATCTGTTCTGTAGCCAATATAACTTACAATTAATTTTTTATACGAGGATTTGTAGGGAATTGAAAACCACCCTTTCTCGTCGGTTGTCGAACCTATTTTGGTGTTTAACCACCGAACGTTTACACCGTAAACGCCCAAATTATCTTTTGGATTGTTTCTATCCATAAGCATTCCTCGAAGGGTTTGTTGAGAAAATAACAACAATGGAAATAACAGTAAAATACTGTTTATAAGATATTTTTTCATGATTTTAGATTTTAAAATTAATAATTACTGCTTCAAAAGAAGCGGATATATTACATCTAAAATCAAATAAGAAAACTTTGGTATAACACTTGATAATTTAAAGAAATATCTGGGGGTGAGAAGTCTTTAAAGCCGAATTCTCTAGTGGAAATTTCTTGAAATAAATCATGACACGTATTGGAGGAAGAGGATATGAATTCTGGCTGTCCTTTTAGCACCAGGGCAACATCAGCGCTTTGCTGTAACTCGTCCTGACCTTCAATTTTATGAAGCTCGTCTTTACAACAACTTTTTTTAGTTGTTTTTGAGCGTGCATCCATCTCCTGTCTCTTATCCTCCTTTGACGCTTCCGCAGCTCTCCGCTGTTTTTCTCGTGGTCGT
>ERZ1027296.6-NODE-6-length-42780-cov-24.034032_pt1 | contig 42780 bp, 36 predicted proteins | sample MGYA00520864_ERZ1027296 | MGnify/ENA primary metagenome ERZ1027296 (study PRJEB33307, sample SAMD00078851) | marine metagenome | biome: aquatic biome; feature: sea water; material: coastral sea water | place: Japan | collected 2015-01 | depth 1 m m ... | reverse complement strand
AAATATTGTGAATATTAAACCCAGATTAAATGCAGATGGTATTACTATCCATACTCTTGAAGAATTTGACGGAATGAGAAAATCTGGAGCATTGGCCGCTGAAATATTAGACATGATAACTGAGCATGTTGTTCCAGGTGTGACAACTGATGCATTGGATAAACTTATACATGATTATATGATTGATGCTGGAGCAATACCCGCAACACTTGGGTATAGGGGGTATACAAAATCATCTTGTATTTCCCTTAATCATGTTGTTTGCCACGGAATACCATCTGATAAAAAATTAAAAGATGGAGACATTCTTAATATAGATGTTACTTGTATTTTAGATGGATGGTTTGGTGATACATCACGTATGTATGTATGTGGTAAATTATCAAGAAAAGCAGAAAGACTAATTGATATAACTCATACTGCCTTAATGATTGGTATTGACCAAGTAAAACCAGGAAATACTTTTGGTGATATTGGAGCAGCTATTCAAGCATATGTCGAGGCCCAGAGATGTTCTGTTGTACGTGATTTTTGTGGTCATGGATTGGGCAGAGTATTTCATTCTGCCCCTAATGTTGTGCATTTTGGCCGATGGGGTACCGGAGCGGTTTTAGAGGAAGGCATGTTTTTTACGATTGAACCAATGGTAAACTTAGGCAAACCACATACAAAAATATTGGCAGATGATTGGACAGCGGTTACCAAAGATAAATCATTATCAGCACAATTTGAGCATTCCATTGGTGTCACATCAAACGGATGCGAAATTTTTACAAGCTCACCATCCAATAAGTTCTACCCAACTTGGATTTAATGTTATTTTAGTGCGCCATGACAATGCTTGTACTTCTTACCTGATCCACATAAACACTTATCGTTTCGACTTAAAGGTGGCCAAGTTTTCGGATCATTTTTGTCAATTTTAGGAGCTTTTGGTGCTTCTAATTGAATATCAATTCCATAAGCTTCTTTTACGCGTGCTTTTATTTCTTTAACGTCCATACCTTGGCTTAGAGCGGTTTGAATTTGCTGTTGTAAAGCAGCCATTTGTTGTTCTGGAGTTTGAGGCTGTAAACGAGACATTTGTCTTGTAATATCAGTTCTTAACCCTTCTAACATAGACTCAAAAAGTTCAAATGACTCTGTTTTATATTCGTTTAAAGGATCACGATTTGCATACCCACGCATTCCAACAACTGATCTGAGGTGTTCCAAGGTAATGAGATGTTCTCTCCATTTCTGGTCTATTGTACCCAACAAAAGTTGTTTTTCAGCTGATTTAATGTTTTCTGATCCAATGCCTTCAATTTTTTTAACCATTTCAGCATCGCCTGCTTCACGAAGTCGATCAATAATATCCTCATCATCAATTCCTTCTTCATCAGCCCATTTAGTTATTGGTAAATCTAACCCAAGGGTTTCTTTAACTGATTGTGCAAGCCCTTGAATATTCCATTGGTCAGGATAGGATTTTGCAGGTATTGCCTCATCAACTAAATCCTCAATCACTTCATCACGCATGTCTTTTACTGTATTCGATAGGTCGCTAGACTTCATGATTTCTAGTCTTTGCTCAAAGATTGCCTTACGTTGATCGTTCATTACATCATCAAACTTTAATAATTGTTTTCTAACGTCAAAATTTTGACCTTCTACTTTTGCTTGAGCTCGTTCTAAAGATTTATTAACCCAAGGGTGTATAATGGCTTCACCCTCATCCATACCTAATTTACCAAGAACTGCGTCTAACTTTTCTGATCCAAAAATTCTCATTAAATCATCTTCTAAAGATAAGAAAAATGCAGATCTTCCAGGATCACCTTGGCGCCCAGATCTACCACGCAATTGATTATCAATACGGCGACTTTCATGTCGCTCTGTAGCAAGAACAAACAAACCACCGGCATCTAAAGCAACCTTTTTTGCATTACTGATTTCTTCAGTGATTGTTTTTCGTATTTCAACCGGGTCAGATTTTTTTGTTGCTTTATCTAATGCAGCAGAAATGCGCATCTCAACATTTCCCCCTAATTGTATATCTGTTCCCCTACCAGCCATGTTGGTAGCGATTGTCACAGCGCTTGGAACTCCAGCATCGGCTATGATTGATGCTTCTTGTTCATGAAAACGAGCGTTAAGTATTTTATGAGATATACCTGTTTTTGAAAGTTTTTCAAAAGATTCTGAATAACTTTTAAATTTATCTTTTTCTTCTAATTTCTTTGCTTCATTAGACTGTGTTAATAATTTTTCAGATATATTTTTTAACAGTTTTTTATCATTTAAAAGTTGTGATAAGTACTCAGATTTATCAATTGATGTAGTTCCAACTAAAATCGGCTGTTTGTTAGAATGTGCTTTGCCAATTTCCTCAACAATTGCAGTAAATTTTTCAGTAGCTGTTCGGTATATTGCATCATGATCATCTTGGCGAGCGATAGGTTTGTTAGTAGGGACTTCAACTACACCTAAGCCATATATTTCAGAAAACTCTTCAGCTTCTGTTAAAGCAGTTCCTGTCATGCCAGCTAGTTTGTCATAAAGTCTAAAGTAATTTTGAAATGTTACAGATGCTAAAGTTACATTCTCAGCTTTAATATCAACGTTTTCTTTAGCCTCTATTGCTTGGTGTAAACCATCAGACATTCTGCGGCCTGACATCATCCTGCCAGTAAACTCATCAATGAGAACAACTTCATTATTTTTTACTATATAATCTTTATCGCGGCTGAAAAGAGTATGAGCGCGCAGACCTTGATTTATGTGATGAACAAGAGATGTACTCTCTGGATCATATAGAGATTGTTCTTCAGGTAATAATTTTAGTTCAAGTAAACGCTTTTCTACAAATTCATTTCCTTCATCTGTAAGAGATGAAGAACGAGATTTTTCGTCTAAATCATAATGATTGCTTTGTAATTCAGGAATTAATGCATCAATTGATTTATATAGTTCTGTTCTATCTTCGGCTGGACCAGAAATTATAAGTGGGGTTCTTGCTTCATCTATCAAAATGCTGTCAACTTCATCGACTATAGCAAAGTAATGGTCTCTTTGTGCCATTTGTTTTAAATCTGATTTCATATTATCTCGAAGATAGTCAAAACCCAATTCATTGTTTGTTGCGTAAGTTATATCACATGCATATGCAGCTAATTTAGTGTCTTCTTCCATGTCGGGCACAACAATGCCTGTCGTCATTCCTAGGAAGGTATATACTTTACCCATCCACTCTGCGTCGCGTGAAGCGAGATAATCATTAACCGTTACGACATGAACTCCCCTTCCCGTTAATGCATTTAAATATACAGGAAAAACACCAACTAATGTTTTACCTTCGCCAGTTTTCATTTCTGAAATATTTCCTTGGTGTAAAAATATCCCACCCATTAATTGTGTATCATATGCACGCAAGCCTAATGCTCTAAAAGCTGCTTCTCGGGCATTAGCAAACACTTCTGGTAAAAGTTGATCTAAAGTCTCACCTTCAGAAAGCCTTTTTTTAAATTCATTAGTTTTGTCTTTGATTTGCTGGTCGCTGAGTGCTTGATAATCACTCTCAAGTGAATTTATTGAAGATACTAAAGGTAAAGCAGCCTTAATCTTTTTGTCATTTGGCGACCCAAATATTTTTCTTGCTGCTTTTGTTAATCCGAGCATTACTTTTATTCCTAACTTACGCCTAAAAACCATAGGCAAAACCGATACGTAATTAAGTTTAGTTTCTTTTTACTGCTCTTGCCGGACTAACTAAAGCCACTTAATAAGATCACAAAGAAAGAGACTCCTTATAAAACGTGAGAAAAAACATGTAAGCAGGTGTTTCAGAACTGTCAACGCCGGCTTATCAAATGGTATATATTTATATTATGTGATTTTGTATAATCAAATAAATTTAAATGAGTTTTATTACTGAATTAAGGATTGAATTTTGAAAAATGAAAAATCAATAGCTCAACTGGAGGTAGAGCTTTCTGAGTTAAAGCATAAATATATGGCAAAAGATATTTCTCCACTAGCTCCAAAAAATGGGTTTCCAAAATTACCTATAATTAAAGGTATTCGGCTTGCATCAGTTGCAGCAAATATTAAATATGCTGATCGTGACGATGTTATGTTAATGGAATGTGCTGCTGGTAGTTCAATTGCAGGTGTGTTTACTCGGTCAAGTACACGATCTGCAAGTGTATTAGATTGCCAAAATAAGTTAGTAAATCGATCAGATAAAACTGCAGCAGCGATAATAGTTAATTCAGGTAACTCAAATGCATTTACGGGATCACATGGTGAGGTATCTGTACAAAATATCTGCGCGTCTATTTCCAATGAAATGAATATCCCACTTAATTCTATATTTTCGGCATCAACAGGAGTTATTGGAGAAAAATTACCACATGAAAAAATTATTAATAAAATCGAAGAGTTAAACTCAAAACTAAGCGAACATTCGTTAGAGTCTGCCGCTCGAGCTATTATGACTACAGATACTTTTCCAAAAGGCGCATACAGCTCATTTTCTATTAACGGTTCAAATGTCAACATTTCTGGATTTGCAAAAGGCTCAGGGATGATAGCACCTGATATGGCGACAATGCTAGTTTACATAATGACAGATGTTTCAATTAAAAGAAATATTTTGCAAAATATTTTGACTAAGTTAAATGAAAAAACTTTTAATTGCATAACTGTAGACAGTGACACATCAACATCAGATAGCTTGATGGTAATAGCAACTGGACAATCAAAGACTGAAACTATTGTAGATGAGTTTAGTGATGAAGCGCTCAAATTTACTGAAGAATTGAATTCAGTTATGTTAAGTTTAGCTAAACAAGTGGTGCGAGATGGAGAGGGCGCAACAAAATTTTTAGAAGTTGAAGTAAGGGGGGCTGTATCTGATATTTCAGCAAAAACAGTTGCATTAGCAATTGCTAATTCACCACTTATAAAAACAGCAGTCGCTGGTGAAGATCCAAATTGGGGAAGGGTTGTTATGGGCGTAGGTAAATCAGGCGAACCTGCTGATCGTGACAAAATTTCTATTTGGTTTGGAAATATATTGGTGGCTGAACAGGGCTGGGTTGCTTCAAGTTATAGAGAAGATTTAGGTCAAAATTATATGAAAAACCAAGAATTAAAAATAATAGTAGATTTAGCGATTGGTGATGGAAGTGCTACAGTATGGACTTGTGATTTAACACACCAATATATTGCAATAAATGCTGATTATAGATCATGAAAATTATACTAGTTTCTGCTGTTGCGCTTATTGATCGAGATGGACGAGTATTATTAGCAAAAAGACCAGAAGGTAAGGTAATGGCTGGCTTGTGGGAATTTCCGGGAGGTAAAGTTGAGCCAATGGAAACACCAGAAATTGCATTAATTCGTGAATTAAAAGAAGAAATAGGAATTGATACTTGGTCTAGCTGTCTTGCGCCTTTAACTTTTGCTAGCCACAGTTATGAAGATTTTCATTTATTAATGCCAGTATTTGTTTGTAGAAAATGGAAAGGTATCATAACACCGCAAGAGGGCCAAGAATTGGCTTGGGTTGAACCAAGAAAACTACGTGATTACCCCATGCCTGCAGCAGATGTCCCACTTATAGCAGTATTGCGTGATTTTTTATAACCCAAACAGAGCAAATTTAATTGAATGGTTATTTTATCCAGCCAGCCAATTCATTCTTTAAAATTCCCATCATCATTTTGATATGATCAGCGCTATCATTTAAACATTCAATATACGTAAATGTCTCACCACCGGCCTCTTCAAAGCTTTCGTAAATTTCTTCATTTATTTCTTCTAAAGTTTCCACACAATCAGACGAAAAAGCAGGTGACATTATTGCTATATTCTTTTGCCCGCCTTCTGCTAGGCGCGCAACTTCTTCTACAGTATATGGCTGTAGCCATTTTTCAGGTCCAAATTTTGACTGAAAAGTGGTTTTTATATCTGTGTCATTCCAACCGAGTGCTTCTTTGAGCAATCGTGTCGTTTTTTGGCATTGGCAATGGTAAGGGTCGCCTTCCATCAAGTAACGAACTGGCACACCATGATATGAGCAAACTAATATATCGGGTTTTTTTTCTAGAGATGCATATTTTTCTTTAACTGAATTTGCTAATGCGTTTATATATAACGGATTGTCAAAATATGCAGGAACTGTACGGATTGAAGGTTGCCAATTCATCTTCATCAAAGTTCTAAACGCTTCATCATTTGCCGTTGCTGTAGTTGGGCCGGCATATTGTGGGTAAAGTGGAAAAAAGACAATCTTTTCTACGCCTTGATCTTTTAATTTTTTTATGACGCTTTCTGTAGATGGATTGCCATACCTCATTGCAAAATCGACGATAACATCGCTGCCATAAATTTTTTCGACTTCTTTTTTTACAGCGTTTGACTGAAGTCTGGTAGTTGTAAGTAACGGACTTTCATTTAATTCATTATTCCATATTGATCGGTATGCTTCGCCTGATGAAAACGGCCTTCTAGTTAAAATTATTCCTTGCAGCAAGGGTTGCCAAAGCCAAGATGAGTAATCAACCACTCTTTTATCTGACAAAAATTGCGATAGGTATCTACGCATAGACCAATAATCTGTGGCATCTGGCGTTCCTAAGTTTGCAAGAATAACACCTATTTTAGCAGGTTTTATTTGTGGGTGGTCAGGTGGGATATTCATAATTTTTCCTGCTATTTGTATTTTTACTACACATAGATTTGATTTTTTTTAAATCAATCTTTTTCTAGCTTATTCTCTACAGTTCTTAATGCATCGGCAAGACGTACCTTTGCCGTACCAGGCATTAATGGTTTTTGTTGATTTGAAGATGGAGCCCAGCCAGTTAGAAAAATTAATTCAAATGTTGCAACTATTCTGCCGTCACTATTACTAAAATTATCAAAATATTGTTTGGATATTTCATTCAATAACTTTTTTGACATCATTGTTTTTTTACGATTTGAAATAATATTAGTTTCTGCCATTCCCCTAAGATCATGCATCAGATTTATTGGTGTTTTGTAGCTCACATTAAACTTCATACTATCTGCAACTGGTAGCGCTAATCCCGCACGTTGTAATAAACCTCCAAGATCTCGTATTTCTCCCATTGGTGCAATGCGAGGCGATATTCCATTTGAAACAGCACTCTCAGCATATGCACAAGCAACTCTCAATTCTGAAAGAGTTTGGCCCCCAAAAAATATGGATATTATAAGCCCATCAGGCACCAGCGCTCGATTCATTTGTATCAACTGCCCCAGTAGATCATTTGACCAATGCATACCCATAGCATGTATAATTAAGTCGTATTTGTTCTCTTTAAAGTTTATTATTTCATCATCATTAATGCATGTTGCATCGAGATTGAGGTCTAGGGCCCAACTTTCTGCTCTAAACCCAATTATGGCAACTTTTTTAAAATCACGTTTAATTTCTGAAAGACGCTCTTTTATTTCTACAATAGCCTTATCATGTATAAACCATGCATTTTTGTTTGTACGATTTCTATGAAATTTTAACATAGCACGATTAAATAGTATTGGTGGTATAGTCATGTATATTTATTGCCTATTTAATAGAAACTAAGGTTTCACCATATTCATAATATTTTATATAAAATAAATAAAAAAAAATATATATTATAATTAGTTTAAATATTGTGATTTGAATAAATTAAATAGAAATGTTAGCTCAATTGTATTGGATATTTTAATAAATACACGCAAATTAATCTCGGAGTAGATTTATGAATAAAGTCGAAATTTATACTGGAAATTTTTGTGGCTTTTGCACTGCAGCAAAACGTTTACTTAACAAGAAAGGCGCCTCTTTTTCAGAAATTAATATCCATGATAACAAAGAAAAACGTGCAGAAATGATTCAACGATCTAATGGCGGAAGAACAGTTCCTCAAGTGTTTATTAACAATATACATGTAGGTGGCTGCGATGAATTATATGATCTAGAAAGTATGGGTAATCTAGACAAGTTGTTGATAGCATAATGAATGAAGGGTCAAATGAAGATTTAATCACAGTATCTTTATTTTCAGAAGTTTTAGCATCTGAGCAGTTAATGCGAGGGCGCCTTTCTAGAGCTCTTCCTAAAGGTATGGAGCTTTCACACTTTGTAATGCTAAATTACTTAAGTTGGCAAAATAAAGAGCGTAGCCCTGCAGAGCTTGCACGCACTTTTAATTTAACAAAAGGTGCGTTAACGAATACATTAAGTAAATTGGAAAAATATGGATATATTCATATACGCCCTGACTGGGATGATGCGCGAAAAAAATTAGTTTTGATATCTAATGCTGGTGATCGAGCAAGAGATGAATCTGTTTTAGCTATTACGCCTGTTTTAGAAGATGTTATGTCCAAATTAAATAAAAATAAATTGAGAGATGGTTTAAGGTTCTTGCGTGAACTTCGTGAGGCACTCGATTGAACATAGTTTATTTGCAGAAAATCTGACTATGAATTTATACTTGCTGTTACATAATTTACTGATAAATCCTGATTTGAAATTGCCCAGCTCCATTTTAACGGATTGAAGACAAAACCTTTACGATCAACAGGGGTAAAGCCAGCATTCTTAAGAAGATCAAATAATTCATCTGGTGTAATGAATTTATTCCAATCATGGGTACCTTTTGGTAGCCACCGCATAACATGTTCAGCTCCAATGATTGCCATCAAATAACTTTTAGGATTTCTGTTTATAGTTGAACAAAGCATTAAGCCATTTGGTTTGAGTAATTGCTTGCATGCAGTTAAAAAACCAAGTGGGTCTGCTACATGTTCAATAACCTCCATATTTAAAACAACATCAAATTTTTCGCTTGTTTTGGCTATTTCTTCGGCACTTGTGTGACGATAATCAATTTCCAAGCCAGAATTTTGAGCGTGAACTTTTGCAACAGGAATGTTTCTTTCTGCAGCATCAGCACCCACTACATTTGCGCCTAGCCTTGCCATAGGTTCTGACAACAACCCTCCTCCACAACCAATATCTAATATCTTGAGACCGTTAAATGGAAGATTAGCTGTAATATCACGAGTAAATTCTGCAGCAATTTGATCAACAATATAATCCAACCGTGTTGGATTGAGCATATGTAAGGGCTTAAATTTTCCATCACTATCCCACCACTCCGATGCCATAGCCTCAAATTTTTCTACTTCTTGCGGATCTATTGTGTTTGTTTGGGACATTGACATAGGCTTTCAAAAGGACATTCTTAATTACATAAATTATATATAGAGTAATGATGAGAAATACCGAAGGTCAAATTGGCGCAGGACGAAACTTATATTCCCTTATACAGCCGTATGATTATCATATTTTAGATGTAGGCGATGGCCATAATCTTTATGTTGAAGAATGTGGAAATCCTAATGGCGTTCCTGTTGTAGTTTTACATGGTGGGCCTGGTGCAGGTTGTAGTCCAGGCATGCGTCGTTTCTTTAATCCTAAAATTTATCGAATCATATTGTTTGATCAACGGGGATGTGGCCGATCAAAGCCACATGCAAGTATTGAAGCAAATACTACATGGCATTTAGTAAGTGATATAGAAAAAATACGAAAATTACTTCAAATTAAAAGTTGGATAGTTTTTGGTGGTTCGTGGGGGGCAACACTGGCCTTGATTTATGCACAATCACACCCAATAGCAGTTAAACATTTAGTTTTACGCGGAGTTTTCCTTATGACTGATTTAGAGTTGGATTGGTTTTATAATGGAGGCGCAGGAATGTTTTTTCCAGATGAATGGAGAAAACTAATCGATTTATTAAAGCCAGGCGAACAGGTAGATGTAATTAATTCTTATAACAAAAAATTATTTCAAGAGGATGAAGCAGAGCAAACTAAATATGCGCGAGCATGGACGGAGTGGGAAACGGCTCTAGCAACGATGAATGCAAAAAATTTAAATGGCGTTACACCTGGGGAATATGCTCGAGCTTTTGCTCGAATAGAAAATCACTATTTTGTAAATAAAGGCTTTTTAAATAAAGATAATATAATTCTGAATAATATGTATAAAATGGATCAAATTCCTGGTACAATTATTCAAGGTCGTTATGACATGATATGTCCACCATTATCTGCTTATAAATTATATAATGCATGGGAAAGATCAAAATTACATGTAATAGATAATGCCGGCCACTCACTTTCTGAAGAAGGAATTAGCTCTGCGTTAGTTTCTGTAATGGATAATTTGATATAAAATATCATAAAAAATACTGTTTTTTATTTTGATATGTATGGACGTTAAAATCATTTTTATTATATGGGTTTTTTATGAATAAAAATTTTACTCAATTTATAGAGCCAGCACTTAGTGAAAAAAGATGGTGGGTAGTAAGCTTAACATTAGTTTTGTGGGGCATATTCTACATGATTTTATCATCATGCTTTATACTTATTGTTTCAAAACTTTTTAATTTAGATAATATAAGAGATGGTTTGTTTACCACTCCTTTGGAGGTATACATTCTACTATCAACATTTCTGATATGGTTAACAGTTTTTCTAATTTTGGTAAAATTATTTCATAAGCGTGGAATAATTAGTCTAATTGGAAAGCCTAAAATAAATTTCTTTAAAAACTTTTCTTACGCAATAATAATAGCTGGCATTTTTTTGTTTTCTACTCAAAGTTTAATTCCTAATAATGAAAATATTTTAGAAAACCTTACTTACACGAGATGGTTAAAAGTTTTACCTTTAGGAATTTTTCTAATGTTTTTCCAAGTAACAGCAGAAGAAGTATTGTTTCGTGGTTATTTACAACAACAATTAGCCGTATGGATTAAAAGTAGATGGTTTTTTATGCTAATTCCTTCTCTGATATTTGGTTTGATGCATTATGATGGTTCAATGGGTATAAGTATTGGATTAATGTTAGTTGCTGTAACATCAATATTGGGATTATTTTTAGCCGATTTGACATATAGAACTGGAAATCTTGGTGCAGCTATCGGTGTACACTTTGCAAATAACTTTTCTGCCATGTTTTTGGTCTCTTATCAGGAACAGATTAGTGGCCTTTCTAGATATGTCGCACCTGATTTTTTTGATACACCGAATATGTTCTTTCAAGCAGCCCAAAGTATGTTGATTTCAACATCAATTATATTTTTGATATACTTCATTATAATGGAATGGCGTGCACGCAGATGATTGCATTTAAAGCATTTGACCTTTAAAAGTTCATAGATAGACTTAATGAAAGAAGACATACATGAACTGGATTTCGAACTATATGAAGCCAAAGATCAATTCGATCTTTTCTAGACGTGAAACACCAGACAACTTATGGACTAAGTGCCCAGAATGCGGGACAATGTTATTTCACCGCGAGTTGGCTGATAATTTAAATGTTTGTATAAATTGTAATCACCATATGAACATAACACCTCGAGACCGTTGTAAGTCTATGTTTGATGGAAGTGTTTTTGAAGAGTTTAAGGCTAAAGAAGTTATTACAGATCCATTAAAATTCAAAGATCAAAAAAAATATACAGATCGGATCAAGGACGCTCGGAAAAAAACGGGTGAAGATGAGGCCATGCTTTTGGCAAAAGGTAAGATGGGGCGCACACAGGTTGTTGTTGCTGTTCAAGATTTCTCTTTTATGGGGGGGTCTATGGGTATGGGAGTTGGAAATGCAATAATTGCAGCTTGTGAACAAGCTTTAAAGCTTAAGTGCCCTCTAATTTTATTTTCTGCTGCAGGCGGTGCAAGGATGCAAGAAGGTATAATGTCATTAATGCAAATGCCAAGAACTACTGTTGCATTGCAACTACTTAAAGAAGCCAATCTACCATTTATTGTAGTTTTAACACACCCCACTACGGGTGGTGTAACAGCATCATACGCAATGTTAGGTGATGTCCATATCGCAGAACCTAATGCATTAATTTGTTTTGCGGGTCCACGTGTTATTGAGCAAACAATCCGTGAAAAATTACCTGAAGGTTTCCAAAGGGCTGAATACTTATTAGATCATGGTATGTTAGACCGAGTAACACATAGAAAAAATATGCGTAGTGATATAATTACAATTATTAGGATGCTGATGAATTTAAGTCCTGAAATTAAAGGTGATTTGGCCCCACCTGAAATGCTAAAAGCATAGGGTGCGTAAACTCAAATATGAAAAGTGATATTATTCTTGAAAGGCTGATGTCCTTACATCCAAAAATTATTGATTTAACTTTGGATCGTATGATGCGGTTGTTAAATCTATTGGGTAATCCTGAAAAGATTATACCACCTGTTATTCATATAGCTGGTACAAATGGAAAAGGTTCAACTCAGGCTATGATACGGGCGGGGCTAGAGGCGTCAGGAGATATATGTCATGCATATACTTCTCCTCATTTAGCAAGGTTTCATGAGCGAATATTTCTTGCAGGAAGTATCATTGAAGAAATAGACTTAGCAAATTATTTGAGTGAATGTGAAAAGGTTAATGGCAATACTCCCATTACTTATTTTGAAATAACCACTTGTGCTGCATTATTAGCGTTTTCAGAAAAAAATGCTGATTATACATTGTTGGAAGTAGGTTTAGGAGGCAGATTGGATGCAACTAATGTTATTGACCAACCAAAAATAACTGTAATTACTCCAATCTCAATCGACCACCAACAATATCTTGGTGATACATTGGCCGAAATTGCTTCAGAAAAAGCAGGTATATTAAAACGTAATTGTTTTGCAATCATTGGGCCTCAAGAAGAAGAAGCGTTGGCAGTAATTGAGGCTCGAGCTTATGAAGTTGGTGCAACATGTAAGATATATGGCCAGCATTGGCATGTTTGGGAAGAAAACGGACGCCTTGTGTTTCAAGATGAAAACGGGTTGTTAGATTTACCTTTGCCAAAATTAATTGGTGCGCATCAAATACAAAATGCAGGTATTGCTTTAGCCACATTAAGATATTTAGGGAAAGAAAACGTTTCCTTTGAGGGTGCAATGCTTAATGCGGACTGGCCGGCAAGGATGCAAAGATTAAAAAAGGGTCCATTAACATCGTTAGCTACTGATGCTGAAATTTGGTTAGATGGTGGGCACAATAAAGCTGCTGGATATGCACTTTCTGAAGCTCTTAGCCGCCTACAATCCCGTAAATTATTTTTAATAGTTGGAATGCTTAATACAAAAGATGTAGCAGGATATATGCAACCGTTATTAAGCCAATCTAAAAGACTATATGGTGTTTCAATACCGGGAGAAGCTGCCACAATGACAGCAAAAGAGACTGTAGATGTGGCTATAGATGTTGGCTTTGAGGCCTCAGTTTCAGAAAATGTTGAAAGTGCAATAAAGGAAATCATCAAGCAAGATCAGAATGCAAGAATTTTAATATGTGGTTCACTTTATTTGGCTGGAAATATTTTGCAGAAAAATTCTTAACTATGATTTCATACACTTACCTAGGGGATCAAAAGGAGGATTATCCATTATTTGGCATGGATACCGCTTTCCCAAGATTTCTATTTCAAACAGACCTTTTTGGGTGATTTGTGATAGATCAGTTGGGATGTAGCCTTGAGCCATTGACGCTTTAATCGAGTGTGCATAACCACCAGAAGTAACCCAACCCACAACTTTCCATTTACCATCTTGTTGAGAGTTACTACTGGATAATTCATTGCCTTTTGAATTGAATCTCTTTGCACCGTGTTTATGTGGTGGATCAATAAAATCATAGACCTTTTCAGTTTTAGCCCATATTGGCTCATCACCAGAAACATCGGATGTATCGGCATCTATAATAAATGATGTGCGGGAAATTTTAGGGCCATCTAATAGCTCTTGTTTTGCTGCCTTTTGTCCAATAAATTTTGATTTATTTATTTTGATAAATCTTTCCATACGACTTTCATAAGGGCCATAGATTGGGCGTAATTCTGCAAACCAACTTGGAAAATTCTTTTCTAAACGCATTGATAGCAATGCACGCATACCAAAGTCTTTAATATTAAATTCGGCTCCTTGTTTTTTAATTCCACGATATACTTTCCTTTGGTATTCAGGTGCCATCCATATTTCATATCCCAAGTCGCCACTGTAACTAAGACGATTTATCATACATGGCGCACCATTAACATCCATCTCACGAAAACTCATAAATTGAAATTTAGAGTTAGAAATATCTTCATCAACTAGTTTTTGGAGTACTTTTCGTGAATTTGGACCCGCAATAGACAAGCCATGTAGTGTCATATCAAAGCGTTTAATTTTTAATGATTTATAAAACTTTGAATGCTTTTCAAACCAACGCATATGATATTTTGTAGCACTTAATGAGCCAAAGATTAAAAATCTATTTTCAGATGCTTTCGCAATAGTAAAATCGCCAATTAACTTGCCGTTTTCATTTAACATTGGAGTTAAAATAATACTGCCTAATTTTGGCATATTATTTGTCATTAGGTAGTTTAAAAAAGCTTCAGCATCGGCACCTGATACTTCATATTTAGCAAAGTTAGAAATCTCTGTGACACCTACACTGTTTCTGACTGCTTCCACTTCAGCGGCAACATGCTTAAAATCATTCGAGCGATGAAATGAAAGAACATCATGAGCTTCTTTTTTTGAAGGTGCGAACCATAGTGGTGTCTCTAAGCCCCAAGTATCTCCCATAACAGCAAAATTTTCATTTAACATAATGTCATATAGAGGAGTGGTTTGTTGTGGCCTTGCAGCAGGTAATTCTTCATTTGGAAAGCTAATAGAAAAACGTCTTGAGTAGTTTTCGCGTACTTTTGCATTAGTGTATTTAATGGTAGCCCATTCACCAAAGCGTGAAACATCCATAGCAAATACATCAAATCCTGGATCGCCATCAACCATCCAGTTTGCTAACGCTAAACCAACACCTCCACCTTGACTAAATCCTGCCATAACTGCACACGCTGACCAATAATTTGTTAACCCAGGTACAGGACCAATCAAAGGATTGCCATCTGGTGCAAAAGTAAATGGTCCATTTATTATTTGTTTAATGCCGGCTTTTTCAAATGCAGGAAAGTGCTTAAATCCAACTTCTAAAGAAGGCGTAATTCTGTCTAAATCAGGCTGCAACAATTCATGGCCAAAATCCCAAGGTGTATTAATTGGTGACCATGGTTTACATGCTTTTTCATAAGTCCCTAATAAAAGGCCATTTCGCTCTTGCCGTGTATAAATCTCTCCTTTGAAATCAATAACCCCAACGAGCTCTCTACCAGTTTCAGAATTAAATTCAGTCACTTCGGGCATATCATCTGTTAAAAGATACATGTGTTCCATAGCGAGTAATGGCAGTTCTAATCCAACCATTCTTCCAACCTCGCGTGCCCATAATCCACCTGCATTTACTACATGTTCTGTTTTTATGGTTCCATTTTTTGTAACCACATTCCATATTCCATCAGTATCTTGTGTAATTTCTAAAACGGGGTTTCGTAGCTCTATTTCAGCACCCAAAACTTGGGCAGCTTTTGCATAAGCATGAGTTGTACCTGAGGGATCTAGATGTCCTTCTACAGGATCCCATAATGCACCAACGAAATGGCTTTCATCCATGAGAGGAAACATTGCTTTAGCTTCTGAAGGTGTAATTAGCTCTGTTTCCATACCTAAACATCTACCACGTGCATGTGTCATGCGTAGAAAATCCATTCTTTCAGGACTATCTGCCATCATCACGCCACCAGTTAAGTGTAGCGAACAAGACTGACCTGAAAGCTCTTCCAGCTCTTTATACAAACCAACTGTATATGCTTGTAGTTTTGCAACATTTGGATCACCATTTAATGTATGAAAACCACCTGCTGCATGCCATGATGACCCACTTGTTAACTCAGATCTTTCAATAAGAATTATATCTTTCCAGCCAGCTTTTGCGAGGTGATACAATACAGAACACCCAACTACGCCTCCTCCAATGACTATGGCTTTAGCATGTGTTTTCATAAATTATATTCTCTATTATTGGCTTAATAAAAAAAATTAAATCTAATGCGAATGTTTTTGCTTGTATTTTAACGACATATTTTGTCGTTAGGGTTAGATATAAATAAGCTAAAAATTAACATTAATTGGATGCCCCACCAGAGAAAGTATTCCCGTTTTTATAGTCGCATGGCTCATCTTGCATTTCTAAGTGTAACCTATTTTCAACATACTTATTATTACGAGCTAGTTTTTCATCAAACTCAATTCCAATTCCTGGTGCAGTTGGTGCAATAATAAACCCATCATCCCAAACTATTTTATTTTTTATTAAATTACCTGAAAATCCACCACCTGTTAGAATAGTTTCAGCCATTAAAATATTTGGAATGTTTACTGCCAATTGTATATTAGCTGCCCATTCAACTGGACCAGCATAAAGATGAGGCGCAATATGCACATTATTAACTTCAGCTATAGCTGCAATCTTTTTAGTTTCTAATATACCCCCTGATCGACCTAAGGCAGGTTGAAGAATACTTGCAGCGCCTTCCTTTAAAACTTGAAAAAATTCATTTTTAGTACTCAAGCGCTCTCCAGTGGCTATTGGAATTCGTATTGTTTCTGCAATTTTTGCCATTGATGAAATATTATCTGGTGGAACTGGCTCTTCATACCAAAGAGGATCATAGGGCTCTAATGCTCGGCCTAATCTAATTGCACCAGCAGTTGAAAACTGACCATGAGTTCCAAATAGTAAATCTGCTTTTGTACCAATAGCGTCTCTTATTGCAGCACACATTTTTACTGATAATTCAATATCAGTTAATGCAGGCATGTGACCTCCACGAGCTGTGTAAGGACCTGCAGGGTCAAACTTTATTGCTGTAAAACCTAGATTAACCATTTCCAGAGCACTCTCAGCTTGCATTTCTGGTGATATCCAAAACTTTGAAGCATCATGATGCTCCATTGGGTAAAGGTATGTGTATGATCTTATTCGATCATTCATTTTTCCACCCAATAAAGCATAAACTGGACGATCATGTGCTTTACCTAAGATGTCCCAACAGGCAATTTCTAATCCTGAAAATGCTCCAATAACACTTAAGTCAGGGCGTTGAGTGAACCCAGACGAGTAGGCTCGTCTAAACATCATCTCAATATTTTCTGGGTTCTCATTCATCATATGGCGTTCAAAAACGTCATTAATGACAGCTTCCATAGCTTTTGGGCCAACAGATGCAGAGTAAACTTCACCATAGCCTGTTATACCATTATCAGTGGTTAATTTGACAAATATAAAATATCTCCCACCCCAGCCTGGTGGAGGATTTTTAACTGTAAAAATTTCTAAATCTTTTAATTTCATTTAGGTAGTCAAACACCTTTTATGAAAAAAAACAATTGTTTATCCTGCACCGCGCAAACGAGATTCTTCGCTGTCAGGTACATAGGTTCTATGAGCAAATTTTTTAATAATTTCTGGGGCGTCTTCTGGAAACTTGGCATTTTTAGTTTTCAAATCACCACAAAGTGATTGAAATATAAGTTGACCGATTACTTCTACATTATCTGCTTTTTTACAACAATCTGAATAATAAGTGCCCAATGTTAATCCACATGGAACCTGTACACTTATATCTAATGGTTGTTTTTTCCCGTCTGCATTTTCTAAAATGGAGATTAGTTCTAAAAATCCATCATAACCTGATTTATAGAGGTTTAATGTTGCCATAGCAGCTTCTTCGGCCATACCCCAAGAAAAACCAGCTCCACGTGCGGCCTTTTTTGCAAACGAAAAGATTTCAGATTCTGTTAACAAGCTTGGGCCCCATAAGACCAGTTATCTTCATCTGTTAATTCTTTAGGAAATGGTGCATCCTTAAACATACATATCCTAACCCACCTATCTGATCTTGGGTCAAACTTAGTTGCACCAAAAAATGATAACTTACAGCGCAACATGTCGATAGGCAGCATTTTACTATCTAATAGATTGTCTCGTATTTCTGAATATGGAAATTTATTACTCAACTGTATTCGTCTGACAATATGCCTATGCTCAGGATGTGCCAGTAAAAATTCACCTAAGTTTTGTTTTTTTATTAACGCTGAATGGAGCGCGGCAATGTCTCGCGCAACTGCTAATGGTTGTTCAAGCTCAGATCCATTTTCTTCAAATCGTTCACCTAAGCGTGGCTCAAGTTTTGATTCTGAGACATACCAGAATCTCGCTTGATGATCATTTTTTGAGTAATCTATACTAAGAGCCCATTCATAGTTTTCTTGAATTTGTGCCTTTAATTCATCTGTTGAAATTGATGCATCAATTTTAAAATGTTTAGCTTCATCAATGTACATACAATCAGATAGATCATCCACTAATTCTGAATAAGGCTCAAATAAGACTGATACAATTTGTTCTTGAGTGTCTTCACTAAGATTATTAGTGGACCACAAATAAAGAGTATCCCATGGATAGCTTTCTTTATCTAAAGTTTCAAATTTAGAAATCACTTGAGATAATTCATTACAAAATATTTTTATTTTTGGTTTTTGAATATCATGTTGACTTGTCCAGCATTGTGCATTTTTTAGAGCATTTTTAAAATGCTCTCCCATAATCATAAATGTTTCATCAGATACACTTTTAACAGCCCTTACACGTGCTAAAGCAGTCTCTCTAGCGTAAATCCATGTACTTAACAGGGCAGGATGATTGACTAAAAAAGGAGCCATGCCAAGACCAGTTGAATTTCCAATTCCCATAGATCGCCGTAATTTTGGATCTAACTTAACTGCATTATCACCACCTTTTTTAGAAGCAACATAGTCGACTAAATCCATAACAAAGCAACGTATCAGATAAACAGTTAACATTTCTGCTTGAAACGGGGTGCGCATTTCTTCTCTATTTGAAATTTTTGATCGATCTGATGCGCCAAATTTACCTGATCCATAAACAGCCGTCGTTCGCATTAAATAACCAACTTCATTTAATTTCTTTTCATCGGGTTGGATTCCTGCAGCCAATGAATCAATAACATAATCCCATAATCTTACAGATCGATTAGCCCTAGATAGAGTTAATTCATTTTTTGATATTCTGCCTGCTTCTTGCAGCGGTACATTGTCTTTTAGTCGTATAATATCAGATTCTGTTGGAATTCCATCATGAAGAGTAAAAGTGCAATCCCATGCTTCAGCAATTACGCGGTCAGACCTTAATTCAGCAGGAAGGTCATGGGCAAAAGCAACCAACGTATAGCTTCTTTCAGGGCCATGAACGCTATAGGTGGCATACCCAAAACCGTCATCATTAATATTCCAATTTGGTTTATCAAAACGCCAGTTTTCAGATGCAAGACGTCTTAATAATACACGCATGAAACTAATGCGTGATTGATGCAGACTTCCCAATCGAGATAATTTCATTACCTCTTCAGGCTTGCGGAGTGTTAATTGTGGTATCATTCAATTGCACCAAAATTTTTATCGTAAAAGTTTAACCAATTATTTCCCATGACTTTTGAAATTTCTATTTCTGTCATACCTATTGAATTTAGCCCATTAGAAATATTTGAAAAGTCTTTGTTACCTTTATACCATGATGGCATTGGTGGAAATCCAGCATTTGACGCAGTTCCTTCGCCATAATCTATACCTTTTGTCCAACGCCCGACGCGCATCCATTCGACTATACTATCAGGTTGATTTTGACATAAATCAGTTCCAATACCAATGTTATCAATGCCCATTACATCAGCTGTTTCAGCAATCATTTCGCAAAAACTATTAATAGTACAATTTGTTCCATCTTTTAGGTGATGAGGATAAATAGAAAAACCTAGCATACCTCCTGAATTTGCAAGTTCTCGCATAACTGTGATTGATTTGTTTCGGAGGGCTTGATGCCAGTTATGTGGGTTAGCATGAGTAATTGCGATGGGCCGTTTAGAATACTCTATTGCATCCAAAGTTGATTTTTCGCCGGAATGACTCATGTCAACAACCATTCCAACACGATTCATTTCTGTTACAACTTCTCGTCCCATTCTGGTTAGTCCAGCATCATAACTTTCATAACACCCTGTGGCTAGCAAAGACTGGTTATTATATGTCAGCTGCATAAACCGTGCACCTAGTTGATGTAGAATTTGAACAAGGCCAATATCGTCTTCAATAGGTGATGGGTTCTGAAATCCAAAGAAAATTGCTGTTCTGTTGGTTTCTTTTGCTAAGCGAACATCAGCACCTGTTGTTCCTTGAAATATTAAATTAGGAAATTGTTCAAACCAACGGTTCCATTGTTCTATGTTTAAAACAGTTTCTCTAAATGTTTCATGATAAGCTATTGTAACATGAACTGCATCAAGACCACCTTCCCGCATTTCTTTAAAAATGCTTTCAGACCAGTTTGCATATTGCAAACAATCAATATGGTAATTTGTCATGATGTTGGACCTTTTGAGAGTTTGCTTAATTGATCAAATATTTTTTTTTCAATTTTGACTGTTTTAGGCATAACAAAGTTTGATCCGGGCAACCTTGTTCCCTCTTGTTCACTAACTGCTGTGATTATTTTCTCAATACGATCAAAAAAGAAGCTTCCGTGCGTACTAGGGTCAAGAATTATATAGCATTGCCCTAAATCATGAGGTTTTCCCTGTGGAAGCTTTAACCCTTTCACATCCAATGAATTTACAGACCCTGTAAACGCTGCTGCTAAAACTTCTGTCATAAGGCCAAATCCCCAACCTTTATAATCACCAGAAGACTTTAAGGATCCTTTCAGAGCTTCATTTGGATTTGTTGTGTCATTTCCCTGACTATCAACAGCCCATCCTATTGGGATATTTTCTCCAGCTGCTGATGCCATTGTAATTTTTCCAAGAGCTATCGCTGAGGTACTTTGATCAAATTGAAATGCAATATCACCATTCCTTGAAGGTATCGACATTGCAATTGGGTTTGTTCCTAAAATTGCTTTATTTCCCCCAGGTGGTGATACAACAGCACTGGCATTAGTAAAGCCAATACCTATAAACCCAGCTTGAGCAATTTGTTCTGTAAAATATCCTAAAGAAGTACAGGTATGAGAATGAGAAATAGCCAAAGAGCACGTTCCGGTATCTGATACTGTTTTTAAGGCTAATGGTAATGCGCGTTCAAAGGCTGCCTGAGCAAAGCCATATTTTGCATCTACATGAATTGATGCTGATTTAGGCAATGAAACAATTGGTTCAACAGTGCCATCTACTCTGCCAGAAACTAATTGAGTACAGTAGCTTTCTAGATAATAAAGTCCGCATATTAAATTGCCTTTGGCTTCGGCTACTCTTACGGCTTTGGCTACTGATCTAGCGATCCAATTCGAAGCACCATGATTAATGAGAGCATTTTTAGTTAAACTCTCAATTTCATTTAAATTAAGTTCTATTTTTTCCATTATAAGTCTTTGCCCTAATTAAAATTAAACATCTTCAAGAAAAACGACATCTTATTAAGATGAATCGAACCAATGAATATAGTCATTATAAATTAATTTTGCTTAAAGGAACAGAATGACAAAAACTTTTCAGTAAAAAGCAGTTTTTTGTTTGGATTTAAAATCAAGGAGGTATCAAAAAGAGTATATTTGGGCCAAAATTGAAAAAATTAATAAAACAAAAAGCATTAAGCTCTAATCAAACACAAGAAAATAAAATTATTTTATGCTAATCTGCTCAATATAGGCAAATGATACAATTCAAATTGACCTTTAATTAATAAGCATTAAATACTTCTCTTTTACTACAATCATCCCTATCTATGTCATAATTAATAAAGTTTAAGGACTGGTCATGATTATTCCTGGATCACCAGAGATGAAATCTCAACTAGAAGCGGTCTTCGATTTGGAGATTAGCGCAGCTATGTTCAAAGAAACAGCCAAACAATACAGTCATGTAGATCGTGTGATACCTGAAGCTGAATGGATGAAGCGTGCTCCTTATGTACATGCAATTAATAAGCTAAAAAAAGAAAAAGATGCCGTAATATTAGCACATAACTACATGACACCTGACATATATCATGGAGTGGCAGATATTGTCGGAGATAGTCTGCAACTTGCAATTGAAGCAACCAGAGTTAAAGAAAGTGTTATAATCCAGGGTGGTGTACACTTTATGGCTGAAACATCAAAAATTCTGAGTCCAGAAAAAACTGTTATTATCCCTGATAGTCGAGCAGGCTGCTCATTGGCAGAAAGTATAACTGCAAATGATATTGCTGGTATGAGGCAAAAATATCCTGGTGCACCTGTTGTATCATATGTAAATACCACAGCTGAAGTAAAAGCGGCATCTGATATTTGCTGCACATCTTCTAATGCTGTCGATGTTATAAATGCAATGGATAGTGATTTAGTCATAATGACTCCAGATGGTCATTTAGCACAAAATGTTGCCAAACAAACAAACAAAAAGATTGTTTATTGGGAAGGTGCTTGTGAGGTCCATATTGAATTTAAAGCTGATGAATTACGAGAGTATCGTAAATACGAACCTGATGCTGTTATAATTGCTCACCCAGAGTGCCCTACGGAAGTTGTAGATGAATCCGATTTTAGTGGATCTACTTCGGGTATGATAGATTTTGTCAGAAAAAATAAGCCAGAGAAAGTTTTATTAATTACTGAATGCTCAATGGGTTCAAATATTGCTGATGAAGTGCCGGAGGTAAATTTCTTAGGTCCTTGTAATCTATGTCCCCATATGCAGAGAATTACATTAGAAAAAATATTATGGTCATTACATACTGGAAATGAAGAAGTTGTAGTTAAAGAAGAGTTAGCTGCTAAAGCGCGATTATCGGTTCAAAGAATGATTGATTTGAAATAAAGCTGTGAAAAAACAACAACATAACGTTCTAATTATTGGAGCAGGTTTAGCTGGATTGTATGCTGCACTTAATCTTGCGCCTAGACCTGTTACCTTAATTTCACCGAAGCCATTAGGTTTTGATGCTTCAAGTGCATGGGCGCAAGGCGGCGTAGCTGCAGCTATGGATGAACATGATACTCCAGAAGCGCATGCAAGAGATACTGTTATGGCGGGTGACGGAATTGTTGATACAGATATTGCAACATTTGTTACATCGGTAGCAAAAGAACATGTACTTGAATTAGCGGATGTTGGAACACCATTTGATCGTTCCCAAGACGGTGATTTCTTAATGTCTAAAGAAGCAGCTCATAGTTTTGCGCGAGTGGTTAGAGTAAAAGGTGACCAAGCCGGGGCTGCGATTATGAGAACACTTGTTAAGGAGGTGTTAAACACACCATCAATAACGGTTATGCAAGGCTTAACAGCATTAGATTTGATAGTAAAAAACAATGAAATGTGTGGCGTTGTTGTTGCAAGCGGAGAGAAAGATCCATTTGTGATTCAAGCTAAAGCATATTTAATGGCTGCTGGTGGAGCTGGCAGTTTATTTATGAAAACTACAAATCCTCCAACAGTTAGAGGTTTAGCATTAGGGATGGCGGCTCGAGCTGGTGCTGAAATTGCTGATGCAGAGTTTGTTCAATTTCATCCAACAGCCATGGATTTAGATCTAGATCCAGCGCCACTCGCAACAGAAGCATTGCGTGGAGAGGGTGCAGTTTTAATAAATAAAGCGGGTGTTAGATTTATGCAAAATATTCACAAAGATGCTGAATTAGCACCTAGAGATATTGTTGCTAGAGCTATTTTTCGTGAACATCAAAATGGTAATAGACCTGCTTTAGATACACGCAGCGCAATTGGATCTAAAATTATTAATCAATTTCCTGCAGTTTCTGAGGCATGTTTGAAAAGTGGAATTGATCCTGTAAATGAGCCAATTCCGGTCGTGCCCGCTGCACACTATCATATGGGTGGAGTTGCAACAGATATAAGAGGTAAATCTTCAATAAACGGTCTTTGGATTTCTGGTGAGGCATCATCAACTGGATTACACGGTGCAAACAGATTGGCTTCAAACGGATTATTAGAAGCTTTGGTTTATGCTGCAACAGCATCAAATGGAATTATTGAAGCAATTGAAGAAAAAGAATATCGACTATTTGATGAAACTTTAGATGTACCAAAAATTGGATTTGGCTCTATTGATGAGAAAGTTATTTTAGAACTGCGTAAAGTAATGTCTAATTGGGTTGGTGTTATCAGAACAGGTGAAGATATTGCAAAAGCATTACGGTTTATTAAAAAATTAGATTTAGAGTATGGTGGAAAATCTACTAATTTTGATAATATGCTTGCAGCAGCTACGCTAATTTCTGCAGCTGCCTATATACGTGAAGAGTCACGTGGGGGTCATTACCGAAAAGATTTTCCAAATAAAAATGACAATTTACAAAAACGTAGTAAAATGATTTTAGCCGATGCATTAGATTTAAGAAATAGTTTATAGGGACAATAATGAATCATTCTACTATTCCTGACTTTTTATTAAATGATATAATTAAACGTGCACTTGAGGAAGATTTGGGTGGTGCTGGAGATCTAACTAGTCGTGCGGTTATACCGGATGGAACTACATATAGTGCTAAAATAAATGCTCGGGAAGCGGGTGTGATATCGGGAATGCAAATTGCAAAAATAGCGTTTTTAATGATCGACAAAACATTAGAAATTAAAACCTGCATTAAAGACGGATCTTATGTTCAAAAAAATGATACATGTATGACTATAAAAGGTGATGCTAAATCAATTTTGATGGCTGAAAGAGTAGCGTTAAATTTTGCAGGTCGATTATCAGGTATTGCAACTATGACATCAGCTTTTGTATCTAAAACAAAAGGAACGAAAGCTAAGATTTGCTGTACAAGAAAAACCACACCTGGATTAAGACTGATAGAAAAAGAAGCTGTTAGGCATGGCGGAGGTGCAAATCATCGATTTGGATTAAATGATGCAATTATGATTAAAGATAACCATATTGCAGCCGCTGGAAGTATTGAGAAAGTTTTAGAAAGAGCACGAAAGTTTGCCTCACATATGACAACTATCGAAATTGAAGTTGATACATTAAATCAACTTGAGATGGTGTTAAACGCTGGTGGAGCGGATGTTGTGTTGTTAGATAATATGACCAACAAAGATATGCTCTTAGCTGTTAAAATGATCAAAGGTAGGATGACTGTTGAAGCATCAGGAAATATGACATTAGATCGTATTTCTTCAGTTGCTTCAACTGGTGTAGATTTTATTTCAGTAGGTGGCCTTACACATACTGTTGCAAATTTTGATTTAGGATTAGATTTTTAAATTTAACAAAAAATTAAAATTAATTAGAGTTAAATACTTGAAGTAATCCAGTCAGCTAGAGCAGCTTTTGGTGCTGCACCAGTTTTATTTGCAATGGCTTCTCCATTTTTAAATAAAAATAATGCAGGTATGCCTCTTACACCCATCTGAGCAGGTGAATTTGGATTTTCATCAACATTAATTTTTACAATTTTTACTTTTCCTTCATATTCATCGGATAGTTCTTCCAGTGCAGGACCAATTTGCTTACATGGACCACACCATTCTGCCCAAAAATCAACAACAACAGGTATGTTTGAGTTTGTTACTTCAGCTGCGAATGTGTCATCAGTTACTTTTACGGTTGCCATTAGGCTTCTCCAGAAATTTTCGTATATATTGAATCTAGGAACGATCTATTGAATCGTCAAGATGTTGTATTGTATCTAATGAATTAATTGCTGTGTTGTGTGAGATTTTCATAACTTCTCCTGTTTTCGTCCATAATATTGCAATTATAATATCAGACTTGGGATATATTTTTTGTAAGGCTAGGAGATAAACAGCTTGTTGTGCTAAAATACCATTAGGTATTTCTTCATCTGATTCAGGAATGTTTACATTACTTTTAAAATCTATAGCGGTAATAGTATTTTTACTTATTATTAATCTATCAATATACCCAAGAATATTATTGTTAAGTTGTGATATATGGCTTGTTATTCCAACCTCTGAGAGGCTGTTTGGTGCAAAAAAAATATAAGAAAGTTTTGGATTTTCCAGTAAACTAATAGCTTCTGATTTAAGGGCATTCTTTTTTTTATTAGTTAATTTAGATTTACCATTCTTAAAGAAATTATTTAAAAATTGTGTCCATTCATTTTTAGGCATTTTTGGTAAAATTTCTAAAACTTTATGCAATAGTTCGCCGAATTCTTTTGCATCCCCGTCAGGTTTATTTGATGTGTTTTGAAGTGTGTTATCATCAATTAATTTTGACGGAGCCAATGCTTGTTTTGGACGATTAATTTTTTTTGCTTTTTCTAATAACCAATTAGGATTTGTATTTTTTTCAATATTTGTTTTTGTTATATTTCCATTGGTTTCCAAATTATCCCAATTAACATCTTTGAGTACCAAGCCTTCACCTATACTATAAAACTCATATTTTGATGCATTAAGATTAATCATAGACGATTTAATTATGTTATACCAACTGCTGTCTCTTTTATGAGAGCCCGCACCACAAATAATGAGCCAACTTTCGGCTCTTGTAAGAGCAACATATAGCAGCCGCATTTTTTCTTCTGCTTGCTTTTCTTTTATGATTGCTTCTGCTTGCGTCTGTATTTCGCTACCGTCGCTGCCAGTACTTCTCCAAACAGCTGAATTATTAGAAAGTGTTATTTGTGATGTAAGTGGTAAAGTTTTATCACCTGTGTCTGGTAAAATAACTATTGGTGATTCAAGCCCTTTTGAACCATGAACAGTCATTACACGAATTTGATTTCCTTTTCCCATATCGCGTTTAATCTCAACTTCACCAGATACAAACCATTGTAAGAAACCTGATAAAGTAGGGGCTTCCAGCGACTCATATTGCAATGACTGCGAAAGCAGTTCATCGATACCATCTTCTACTTCAGAGCCGAGTCTCGCTAATAGTTTTTCTCTGCCACGATGTTTAGTCAGGATGCGTTCAATTAATTCATAGGGCCTTAGATAACCAACTTGGTTTCTAATATCAGTCAAAATTTCAAGAACTTTTTTGTGATGGTTTTGATCCTTTAAGGACTGCCACAAAGTACCTTTTCTGTTATGAGCAATTTTAAATAAATCATTTTCTGATAAGCCAAGCAAAGGAGAACGCATGGCTTCAGCGAGAGACAAATCATCATTTGCCATATTTGCAAATTGTAAGATTGATAAAATATCTTTAACCGCTAATTCATCTCCAACATTAAGTCTGTCAGCGCCCGCAACTGGAAGATTTTTAGATTTTAATTCTTTTAAGATTTCACTGAATAATGAGGACGAGCTTTGAGCTTCACGGCTTTGGACTAAAATTAAGATATCTCCAGGCGTAACTGCTCTTAATTTGTTATCAACATTTATTGTTTGTTTGCTAAGCAAGAGTTCTTTGATGTTTTGGGCAATGAGACGCGCAAGTTCTTTCTTAGGGTCATTTGGAGCTGGCATATCAACAGGTCTATACCAAACTTCCTTATCAGGCTGATCTTGTTTTTCAATAAACGGCCAAAGATCTACTCGGCCTGGCTTGGTACTGTGAAAAGCTTTATGAGTTGGGGATAGTTTCTTTTGATCACTGTTAGCAAAAGTTTGGTCAACTAATGACAATATCTGGGGAGCTGAACGAAACGAATAAAGTAATTCACGATCCTCCATATCTTGATTTATATGGTGCAATAAACTTTTAAACTCAGATTTTTTTTCACTAAAAATATCTGGATCAGCACCTTGAAAAGAGTAGATAGATTGTTTTTCATCACCTACGATGAATAGGCTACGTGGCCTGTCATTAGATGACATTCCGTATGTAAATTCCCGAGCTAGGCAATCTATTACAGCCCATTGTGTTGGACTAGTATCTTGCGCTTCATCTACCAGTATATGATCTAAGCCACCATCTAATTTGTACAAAACCCACTGCGCCATTGAGCTAGATGTTAGTAATTCTGAAGATAGGTTTATTAAATCATCATAATCAAGAAAGGCGTTAAAAGATTTTCTTTTATCGTATGCCTTTAAAAAAGAATTTGCGAAATTATGTAAAACTAGGGTTCGGTTATATGCATTAATAGCTAATCGATGTTTACGTGCAGCTTCAACATCTTTTGAAATTACTGATTGTATATTAAACAATGAATTACTTTTAGGAATTAACTTTAATGTGGCAATATTATCCTTTGCAGAATATGGGCCAGCTTTTGCAGTTTTTCCATTTAGGAAAACCTGTTCTAATATTTTAAGTTTTATATTAATTAAATCAGTTGAAAAATATTCTTTTAGATTCTTTGCTGCTTTTAAGTCATTTTTTGTTCCAGTGTTTAATACCTTAATAAGTGACTTTATCATGTCATCATGCTGGATGATTGTTTCTTTAAATATATCATCAATCGAAATATCTTGAGAAATACCAAAATCTACGTGTTTGGGAGGAATCTTAAAGCCACTACGTTTCTTTACAATCTCATTTGTTAGATCATCTGTGTTAAGACGTGTAAAATGCTTGGCTAACATATCGATGTCTGAAGTATCAGATTGCTGTGCCATTCTTTCAACTACTTCGATGCGTAATTGTTTTGCCTGACGTTCTTCAAGCATTATAAATTGTGGCGATACTCCAGCCTCTAATGGAAATTGTCTCAATAATGCATCGCAAAAAGAGTGTATTGTTTGAATTTTTAAACCACCCGGTGTCTCAAGTGCAGCTGCAAATAACGTTCGGGCTTGTTTAATTTTATCAGTGTTTAAAATTTTATTATCTTCACCTAAATTTATTAATTCATCGCGCAAATCTTCATCAGGCAACATTGCCCATTTGCCCAAACTCTCGAATAAGCGATTTTGCATTTCTGCAGCAGCCGCTTTTGTATAAGTTAGGCATAAAATCTTTTGTGGATTTGTATTGTTTAATAATAACCTAGCAACTCTATCTGTTAATACTCGAGTTTTTCCCGAACCTGCATTTGCTGAAACCCATGTATTTTTAAGTGGGTTTGCAGCATATATTTGCGCTAATGAAGCATCGTTGAAGTTTGTCATCCGACCACTCTTGGGTTTGGTATATCACTATCTTGCCATTCACCTTTTCGAGATAGTTGATCATAATCTGACATGTGTTTTAAAAACTGAATCTTATCTCTAGCGGTAAAGCCTTTACTGGTACCGTTATAAATTAAGATTAAGTTTCGAAACTCATCTAGAATTTTAATAACTTCTTGATCATCAATATCTATAGCTTGTTTTTTTAAATCTGGCCCTAAACTTATATATTCTAAATGCTCAATTGATTGCTTTTGAATTCTATTAAACCCATTATGAAATGCAATCATGGCTTCTAGTTGTAGTTGTTTATCGAAATATTGAATGTCACCAAGGGATGGAGGCTTGCTTGCTTTATAATCATATAGCCGAAGACCATCTTTGCCTTGATCAATGCGATCTGCTTTTGCTGTTAATTTAAACTTTAAATCATGGAAATCCATTTCACCTCGACGTTCAAGTGCTATGTTGACTCCATGGGTACGCCGTTTGATTTCTTCGTTTATAAATGAAGAAGATACTGCATGCATTCTGGCAAGCCATAAACGTCGAGCAGCAGGCCATGGTACGTCTTTTTTTAAAACGTTATTTGTAATTTTCATGAATAAACCTGATGCATCTTCGGGAAATTCATTCTTAGTTTGTTTTATGAATTCTTCTAAAATTGTGTGAATAGTATTCCCACGCTCAATGGCATCAGCTTGTTTCCCAAGGGGCTCTAATTTTTTTAAGTTTAAAATAACTGATGCATAAATTTTGTAAGGATCACGAACTAAGTCTTTAATTTGGGTTACAGATAGTTTTTTTAACCTTGCGTGTTTTGGAGGAATTGGTGATGGCCGCATTTCGAAAGGAACTTTTTTATTTTCTGCAACTTTATCCAAACTCCGAGCACAATTTAACCAGTAGTTACCACTATTACGCATTTCTTCTAATGTTTGTGGGCCCTCATCTTTTAATCCGTTCATTAAATTAGTAATTCGTATTAACCAACGTGATGGTGTTGATGGTGTATCCCCATCTCTTAATGATCTGGACAAGACAACATTTGCAGAAGATATAGCTTGTTGAAAATCATGAGCTGAGAGACCAATTCGTCTTTCTGGTAATAGTAGAGATAATTGTTTGCGCATATCACGATTAAGCCACATGTCATGACTAGATTTTGTTGGCCATGTGTCTTCATTTAAACCACCAAGAATAACTAAATCTTTAGATTGTACTCTTGCTTCAAGAGTGCCCCAAATTGAAATTAATGGATTTGAAGATTGTGCTTCTGGCCTTAGCTCTTGATTCAGTGCAGACCTCAAAAATGCATTAAACTCAATGCTAGACATTAACCCGCTTGAAACTGATTGGGTCATTATTTGATCTAGCGTTTTTAAAGCTGCAACTCCTGAATCTTTCTCCCAAACTTTACCCTCATAAGTGTTCTCAGGACTATCTGAGAGGTTCTCGGCAGTTTTCTTGAGTAAATGTAACCATTCATATAACTCCATTTCTCTTGCAGTTTGTAGTGGTTGGAAAATATTTGAAAGCCATTGTGACCAAATTTCTTTACTGGGGTCTTTAGCAGCCCAACCTGATAAAAGATCAAAATCTATGAATGGCGGTCCACCACGTAATATCTTTGTTCCATTAAATTGGCCTACTTCTATTTCCATAACCATCAAATTATGAATGTTTCTGTTTTTACCAGAATGAGTTAATGGGTGTTTTAGCAGCGCCAAAAAATCATGTGAAAATGTAGGGTTGCCAAAACATTTAGCAATAGATCGAAGAAATATACCAGTTGTTGATAATTGTAATGGAATGCCTGCTGAATCATCAGCTTCAATACCCCATCTTTCAAGATTTGCATTAACTCGCCTGGTAAGATTGCGGCTAGGTGAAATTAAAACAGCTTCTTGACCTACTTCTGCGGCGTATCTTAATCGAGTTGCAATCGTAAGGGCTTCTTCTTTAATTGTATCAGCTTCAATTAATTCAAGATTCTGTGTAGCTTTATTTAGATGTGGTTTTAATTGAGGGCCATATTCTAACCATTGATTGGTTATAGGTGCGGGTCGAAGAGCTAATGATATTAATTTGTTTCGGTCAATATTTTTTGCATCTGTCACGTGCCATGGACCAACATCATCAAAGTCTATATTTAAAGAATTAAATAATTTAGCAAATCCAGCTTGGGGGTGATCTAAAGTGAACTTCTTTGTCTTTAATGCACTCCATACTTCTCGTGGTAATTCGTCATCAATACCTGGCAATATAACAGCACCATTTGGTAGTTTTGCTACAGCCTTCATAAACAATGCAGTTGCCCCACGTGAACCAGTTGATCCAGCAATTAAAATAGTTTGATTTGTCGGATTTTTATCCCAATGTGTTGCGTATGTTTCAACTACATGTCGCATTCGATCTTGGGGGTCTGTGAAAGCATTTTGTTCCCAATGCGTTGCTAAAATTGATAGAAATTTTTTACTTCTATTCCAATGAGCAGAATGTTCACCAACATCTAAATTTAGCACATCAGTCATTTGAATACCTTCGCCCTGTGCTTCATCCATTAGGGCAGCTAAACTTTCAGCAAGTTCATAAGTTGCGGATATGGGTGCCAAATCTGGCTCAGTAATTAAAAGTTTTCGGATTAATTGGCCGAGATTAATCAAACGATGGTGTGATGGAGCTGGAGCCGGTAGATTGCATAGTTTTAAAGGGTCATCAGAAAGATCTGTGATTAAATAAAATTGAGGAAGCAATGAGGAGCCTGAATTGATGAACAGTTCTTTAAGCTTTCGCTCAGCTCTTCTTGTATTAATAAATATTATTACACGGGCTAAATCATGAGGTTGTTTTCCGTTTAATCTAGCTTTTAAGCCCTCTAAAAATACATTAGCAAAGTCTACACCAACGGGTACTTTAAAAACTCTAGATTTACTTGTTTGATCAAACATTTCTATTAACTAATAACTCTTTTGTAGCGATATCAATACCTTCTGGATGGCCTACATCTATCCAACTACCATCATACATAATACCATATGCATTTCTTTGATTTATAATTTTATTCCATAATACATTAATTGAAAAACTTTCTTTATTAATAGTACTCAATAACTCAGTTTTTATAATCTGTACTCCAGTGTATACATAGGGAGCATTTGATTTGTTATCCCTTCGTATTAACTGCTTATCACGATCTAAATAAAAGTCACCCAACCCTTTGTATCCTTTTGCCCTTTTAATGGGAATTAGCATTAAAAGAGCGTCCATTTTTTTTGGGTTCCATGATTTCAAGAGAGATTTAATTGGGTTATATCCAATCCATATTATATCTGAATTTAATGTAATTACTGGACTTGGTCCAAGAATAGGTAAGGCATTTTTTAATCCACCACCTGTTTCAAGAATTTTAGGGTACTCATGGATTGTTTTAATATTTTTAAAGTTAGATAAATGGTTTTCAATTTGTTCAGGAAGATAGTGTAAATTGACAATAATATTTTGGATGTTTGCATCTAAAGTAATATCTATGGCGTAATCAATTAATGGCTTATTTAATATCGGTACCATTGGTTTTGGGGTAATTTTTGTAATTTCCCCCATTCGGGTACCAAAACCTGCACCAAATATTAAAGCACTGTTTATACTCATATTACGGGCACTAATTTTTGAAGAACTATATGATTTGGGTAAGGAACATTTTTATTCACCCATTGCTTTAAATCAGAACATGCTTCGTGATTTAAGTTATTTATCAAATGATTCCATACACGAGGTATTAAATCTATATAATTTGATTTTTTGTCCCGAAGTGACAAACGTGAAAAAATTCCTATAATTTTGATATTCCGCTGAGCTCCTAATAAATTATAAGCCATTAAAAACTCTTCATTGTTGAGGTCAGAGTTTGATATATATTTGTTAATCATATTTTTTTGCAAATCACTTGAAGTATCTCTACGTGCATCCTCTAAGAGTGAGACTAAATCATAAGCTGGGTGGCCTGCTAAGGCATCTTGATAATCTAAAAGGCCTACTCGATTTATTCCTGATCTTTTAGGCAACCATATTAGATTTTCTGCATGATAATCCCGCATTACTAAAACTGGATTATTTGAAGGTATCTTTGAAAATGTTCTAGATAAAATATTTTGAAATTCATTTATTAAAGTTTCAGATAATGGATTGCCGATTGCATTAGGTAGATACCAATCTGTTAATAAATTACACTCTTTAATTAAAATATTTATGTCATATTTTAATAAATTTTCTGGTGCTGGATTTTTATGTATGTGTAATAATAAATTTATAGCAGAGCTATATATCTCATCTTCTATTTCGGGTGATTTTTCACAAAGAAGAGAAAAAAGACTGTCTCCAAGATCTTCAAGTAATAAAAAACCATTTTTAATATCTTTATTATAAATGATAGGTGCAGATAAATTTAACTTTTTGAGCATGTGAGTTACAGCTACGAAGGGTTTTACGTCTTCACCTGCAGAGTATGGCGCGTTCATCAAGATAGCATTGCTTGAATTTAAAGTCAGCCGTTCATAGGTTCTGCCTGATGCATCTGATGCTATGGATTGCCTACTAGCTTGATCCCAACCTGATTTAGATAAAAAATCTTGTAATAATTTCTCACGATTTTTCATTATTAAAAACCTTAAGTGCATTCTTAACTATTGTGTCCCACATCACATCTTTCCAGCACAGTGATATTTCTCTGAAATCTTCCTCTGTGATATCAAAATTTAAAGTTAATGCGTTTTTTGGTAACATTTCACCTAATCTATTAGGCCACTCTAGCAAACAAACGGCTGTATCAAATGCTGTATCTAGTCCTAATTCATAAATTTCTGATAAGCTTGATAAGCGGTACAAGTCTGCATGCCAAATATCTACATTCTTTAATTCGTAAGTTTGAACAAGAGTAAAGGTTGGGCTTGGAATGTCTTCAAGCGCATTAATATCATGTAAACAAGTTGAAATTAATTCACGAGCAAAATATGTTTTTCCTGCACCTACGGCACCATTTAATAATATTGTGTTTCCTGCAGATAAAAGTGGTGCAAAAGCTGATGCTAAAGCTGCCGTTTCTTCTACCGATTTCAATAAAATTTTTTGCTTCATATATAATTATACTTACCATTAAAAAAAAATATTGTAACCCAATGTTAAATTTACAAGCTAACTAATTTCTTGTTACGATGTGTATTTTAAATTTGAACTCTTGTATTATCTAGACCTATTTGATTGTCGAAAACTAAATTTTTTCTGTCCCAAATTACACTCACCACTGCTCCAGTGGCAAATTCTAGAGAGGGTTTTGTGGCATACGTAGATGTACCGTTTGCAAAAATTAACTTTGCACGGGTTCTCTCTAGGAGTGTTTTTGCAATAAACAAACCCAACCCCATTCCTTCATATTCTTGACGGTCAGGATCTTTTTTTGTTTTTTGACGTCTTAAGAATGGATCTCCAATTCTCCCAAAAAAATCTGGTGGATATCCTTGCCCATCGTCAGCTACCAGTATCCTTATTGTTTCGTCAGTCCATGTAATATCTATCCATACATCTTGTTTTGCAAAATCAACTGCGTTCTGAATCAAATTTCGTAACCCATGTAATATTTCAGGATGACGAGGCAAATTGGGAACATCTTCGATAATTTTTGGAACTTTTAAGCCGTTTACGAGTGTTGTAATTTTTTTGCCTCTATTTATATGTGGTTCAGCCGCCTCTCTTATAACTTCCGTTATTGGTGCATTTTTTAAGTGTAAATCATCTTTTCCTGTACGCCCCATATCTCGCAATATCTCTGAAAGCCTCATCGCTTGTTCGCGAATTAATCTCGCATCATCTTGTAGTTCTTGATTGACGCTTAATTCTTCTTCTAATTCAGTGGCAACCATCTTAATTGTTGCAAGTGGAGTGCCCATTTCATGTGCGGCAGCTGCAACAACTCCTCCTAGTACAGTTAACTTATGCTCACGATCTAAAGCCATTTGCGTAGCTGCGAGTGCTTGAGACATTGAAAATGTTTCTATAGTTACGCGTCTTGCGTAACCTGATAAAAAAACCAACCCAATCAATAGCGCTGTCCAATTGCCCCAAATAAAAAGTGGTTCAAGTATTGCAATGTTTCCATTTTTAAAAGTTAAAGGTAAATGAAAATATGTTAGCAATGTGGTCATTGCTATTGCATATCCTCCCAAAAATAATGTGGCATTTAATGTGAGTGCAGTTGCGGATATTGTAACTGGAGCGAGTAATAATAATGAAAAAGGATTACTTAAACCGCCAGTTAAAAACAATAAGATACCTAATTGTGTTAGATCGAATAGCAACGAGAAAATAGTAGCTTTTTGTGACAGACGCTTGTTTGTGGGCGCTAAAAAACTTGCCAATAAATTAAATAAAATAGATGCGCCTATAGCAATTGAGCAATATCCAATTTCAAGATTTAAGCCTAAAAAACTTTGAGCAGATATTATTGCTATAATTTGACCCACAATTGCCATCCAACGTAATAATATCAACGTTTGAAGGCGAACCCATTCACTACGGATTTGATTGGTAAAGAGATTGATTGGTTTATTATTCATAAAAGTTTCTTGTCTGTGACATCTTCTCACGTGTAATTTAATAACTTATAAAGTAGAGCAACACTTGTGATATGACCAGATAGGAAAACCATTGACAAAACATCTTACAATTTTCTTTTCTAGTATTGCTATTGTTACGATAGCAATCATGGGCTATTTTGCATTTTGGGCAGATGGTAAATCATGTGGAACAACTGTGGTTGCGGGTGGGCAAGGTTCAATTGGTGGTGCGTTTGAACTTGTGGATCACAATGGGGTTAGGGTTTCAGAAAAAGATGTTATTAATGGTCTAACACTGATTTACTTTGGCTACACATACTGCCCTGATATTTGTCCATTGGATACGCAAAGAAATCTCACAACGGTCGATATATTAGATGAGCAAGATATTAAAATTACACCAGTTTTTATAACAATTGACCCTGAAAGAGATACTATAAAGGCTTTAAATGATTATGTTTACGCGTCACACGAGAGATTAATTGGATTAACAGGTTCGCTTGAGCAAGTCCAAAAAGCTTCTAAAGCTTATCGTACATTTTTTCGTAAAAATGGTGATGGAGACGATTATCTGATAGATCACTCAACATTTAGCTATTTAATGGATGAAACAGGATTTCTGCAGTTTTTTCGACGTGATATTGAGCCTGAAGAAATGGCAAAAACCATTTCATGCTTCGCAAATGTTTGACCCTATCAACGTTTCACACTAGATGTTTTCCATGAGGATTTATTCATGACAAATACACCTAAAGAACTAAAAAGTATCGGGTCTGACAACTCTTTACTCATACTTGATGATGATGAACCATTTCGCCGTCGCTTAGCACGCGCTATGGAAAAACGAGGGTTTGCTCCAACAGCATTAGAAACTGTTGTCGCAGGACGAGCCTTTTGTACTGCAACCCCACCAGCATACGCTGTGATTGATTTGCGCCTTGGAGATGGTAATGGCTTAGACGTTGTTGAGGTCTTAAGAGACAAGAGGCCAGATTCTAGAATAATAGTTCTTACTGGGTATGGTGCCATCGCAACAGCAGTTGCAGCTGTAAAGATTGGTGCTACAGATTATTTATCAAAACCTGCAGACGCAAATGATGTTACAAATGCTTTATTAGCACAAGAAGGCGATTTACCATTACCACCTGATAATCCAATGTCAGCAGACAGGGTAAGATGGGAACATATACAACGCGTATATGAGCTATGTGACAGAAATGTATCTGAGACCGCAAGACGTTTAAGTATGCACAGAAGAACTTTACAAAGAATTCTGGCTAAACGTAGTCCGCGATAATATTTTTAAGTTTTAATCTTGAGCTACCCATGGATTTGGAACAGTTCGAGCAAAACTGTCACTATATGATAACTCTTCAACTATTCGTGTGATTTTGGAATATTTCCGCCAGTTAAATGGACTTCTGCTATCTGACCATAATAACAAACAAGCTAGTGCATAGTCACAAACACTAACTTTATCACCAATTAACCATTTTTCAGACTGCCCATCTAGCCAAGCTAAGGTATGATTTATGCGCATTTCATTTCTACTTAAAATATTAATACCATAGGTATTTTTTTCGGTTTGTTCTAAGCCTGATCTATTAATTGCATTAGACGCAATCATTGCATCACCCATTGATAAAATAGTTATTAATAATTGGCGATCAGCTAGAGGATCAAAATATGGCGCAAGTGGTTCTACAGTCATTGCGAGTAACTGTTCAGTAATTTGTGAAGTTGGAAAAATAGTTTCACCAATTGTTTTTAATGTTGGAACTTGTCCTAAAGGATTTTCTTTAAAAATACTTTCATCTAAAGGCCAATCTAATTCAATAGTTTCTACAGGTAACTCCCAATCAATTATCAAAGTCCGGCAGAGGCGAGAAAATGGAGACCCATCTTGATAATATAGTTTTGCAGATTCCATTATATTTGCTCCATTAGTTCATTAAATAGTTTTAGAAATTGGTTCTTTACTTGGGTAGGTTCATGTGGGGATAAAGTTAAATTTTTTAAATCTGAAAGTATTGGTTTTCCAAATAAAGTATTTGCTTCTTTTTCACTAAATCCAGCAATTTGCACTGCCTCGAGCCATGCTGATGCCGTATCAGCTCGTTTGATCTGTTTTTTAATAACATCGGGTATTTTTGAAGGAAGACCAAACTTCTGGTGTATTGCAGCGGTTAGTCTTTCATCCATCTCTCCATACCCTTTGCCCACTGAAGATTTAACAGGGCTTATCATGTCTCCAATTACATATTCAGGAGCATCATGAAGCAGTGCAGCTAAACGCCATTTAGTGTCTATTTTTGGATTAATCTTATAGAATAATTTTTCAACGAAAACAGAATGCTCTGCAACAGAATAAGGAAACTTTCCAAATGTCTGCCCATTCCAGCGTGCAACAAAAGATAGGCCATGGGCTATATCTTCTATTTCGATATCCATCGGTGAGGGATTTAACAAATCTAAACGCCTACCAGACAACATTCGTTGCCATGCACGTGTTTTTAGATTTGCCAAGCTCACACTCCAATTCAATAAGCATCTCACTATAATACTTGTCTAAAGTAATTACCAATGCTAGATGCACAAAATAGATAAAAGCATAAGATACAGGAGCCAGTACAGATGGCAACAGACTATATTGTAAAAGACATTTCACTCGCTGAATTTGGTCGCAAAGAATTAGATATTGCTGAAACAGAAATGCCAGGACTGATGGCACTTCGTGAAGAATTTGGGAGTAAACAGCCTCTTAAAGGGTCACGAATTGTTGGTTCGCTTCATATGACAATCCAAACTGCAGTCTTAATAGAAACGTTGACTGCATTGGGCGCCGATGTTCGATGGGCATCATGTAATATTTATTCAACCCAAGACCATGCAGCTGCTGCAATAGCAGAAGCAGGTGTTCCAGTATTTGCTATCAAAGGTCAAACATTGGTTGAGCATTGGGATTATCTAGATAAATCATTTATGTTTGCAGAAGGTGCGAACATGATTTTAGATGATGGTGGTGATGCAACATTATATGTTTTATTAGGTGCTCGAGTAGAAGCTGGTGAAACTCATTTGTTAGATGTTCCAACATCAGAAGAAGAAGAAGCAGTTTTTGCCCAAATTAAAAAGAGAATGGCACAAAGCCCAGGGTGGTTCACAAAAACACGAGATGCAATCCAAGGTGTTTCTGAAGAAACAACAACGGGTGTACACCGTTTGTATGAATTAATGCAAAATGGCCAATTACCTTTCCCAGCAATTAACGTTAATGACTCAGTCACAAAGTCTAAATTCGATAATAAATATGGCTGTAAAGAATCTCTTGTTGATGGAATTCGCCGAGCAACGGATACAATGATGGCTGGTAAAACAGCAGTTGTATGTGGTTATGGCGATGTTGGTAAAGGATCAGCAGCTTCATTGCGTGGTGCTGGTGCGCGCGTCAAAGTTACTGAAATAGATCCGATTTGTGCACTTCAAGCTGCGATGGATGGATTTGAGGTAACGACTTTAGAGGATACAATTTCAGAGGCTGATATCTTTATTACAACAACAGGCAATAAAGATATTATTCGCATAGAACACATGCGTGAAATGAAGGACATGGCCATTGTGGGAAATATTGGACACTTTGATAATGAAATTCAAGTTGCTAACTTGCGTAATTTGAAAATGACAAATATTAAAGATCAAGTTGATATGTATGAAATGCCGTCTGGTAATAGAATGATTTTATTATCGCAAGGCAGGTTGTTAAATCTTGGCAATGCAACAGGGCACCCATCATTTGTAATGTCAGCATCATTCACTAATCAAGTGTTGGCTCAAATTGAATTGTGGACAAAAGGTGACGAATATAAAAACGAAGTTTATATCCTACCTAAACATCTTGATGAAAAAGTAGCTAGATTACATTTGGCCAAGATCGGTGTTAAGTTAACTGAACTTTCAAAAGATCAGGCTGATTATATTGGTGTTACTACATCAGGCCCTTTCAAACCTGAGCACTACCGATACTAATAAATATATTAATTTAATACCCACATAAAATTGTGGGTATTAAATGTTATAAACATAACATTCATTAACTTATGTTTTCATCTTTTAGTGGGCGTCTCATCAGTTCGCTTAAAGCAATATCTACAGTAGTTTTTCCACTTAAAACCAAAGCAACTTGAGATGCTATTGGCATTTCTATTTTATGCTTTTCTGCTAACTTTAGTGTTATGAGAGCGGTATCAATTCCTTCAACGGTTTGTCCAGGTTTCAAATTCCCTGATTGGGCCAATTGTTGGCCATAAGAAAAATTGCGTGATAATTGTGACGTACAAGATAAAGTTAAATCACCAAACCCAGATAATCCATTTAAGGTATCTAAACTTCCACCCATAGAATATGCTAATCGTGATAGTTCAGTGAACCCTCGGGTAATTATTGCAGCGCGCGCACTTTCACCAAGATTTGATCCAACAACAATACCACTAGCAATTGCAAACACATTTTTAAGTGCCCCTCCTAATTGAACGCCATGTAAATCATTTGAGAGGTATACCCTAAGACTTTCTGTACTAATCATAGATTGTAAAGATACCCCTAATTTTTTATCTTCAGCCGCTAGAGTTAAGGCGGTTGGCATTCCCTTTGCTAATTCAACAGCAAAGCCTGGGCCACTCAGTGCAGCACACTGTGTATTTTCTATAACGTCTTTGATGATTTCTGATTGTAATTTCCCAGTATTCTTTTCAATTCCCTTTGAACATACAACAAGTGGGCAATTAAGACTTTTAATATCAAAGTTTTTTAACGTTTCGCGGAGGTATTGAGCGGGAGTAACCATCAATAAGACATCTAAATTTTTTAAATCTTTAAAATTTGATGTGGCAAAAATATTTTTAGGCAGTTCGATTCCCGGAAGGTAACGGCTATTTGTATTTTTCGAATTGATTTCTTTTATACACTCAGAATTACGTCCCCATAAGGTAACATCATTAGTGGCCTTTGCAAATGTAGCAGCTAACCCTGTCCCAAACGCACCGCTGCCCATGATTCCAATTTTATTCATGCTTTTGCACCCTTTTTACCGGAACCTAGCATCGGTTCAGCTTTTTGATCTATTGGCCACCTGGGGCGTGCAGCTAATGTCATATCATCTATTAAACCTGCTGAATATCGTTCAATACCAGCCCAAGCAATCATGGCAGCATTGTCTGTGCAGTATTTTAAGGGAGGAGAAAATAAAGTAAAATTATGCTTTTGTGATATTGTTTCTAATTTTTGTTTAATAACTGAGTTGGCTGCAACACCACCTGCTACTGCAAAATATTTTGAATCCGTCATTTCTTTAAATACTTCTATAGCACGATTGGTCTTTTCAGCCAAAGTGTCAGCAACTGCCATTTGGAAACTTGCACATAAATCCTTTTGATCCTGATAAGAAATGCCACCTTTTTCTTTTACCAGCAAATCCCGAGCTCTTCTTAAGGCTGTTTTTAAACCTGAAAAAGACATGTTACAATCTGGTCTATCCAATAGTGGGCGGGGAAAATTGAAACGTGTTGGATCCCCTTCTTTAGATTTTTCTTCAACTAATGGACCCCCTGGATATCCAAGACCTAAAAGCTTTGCTGTTTTATCAAATGCTTCACCTGGCGCATCATCAATTGTTCCTCCAATTCTTTTGAACTCAGTCGCAGAAAAAACTGCAAGAAACTGACAATGACCCCCACTAACTAATAGCATTAGGTATGGATAAGGAACAGAGTTGGTCATTCGAGGAGTTAAGGCGTGCCCAACTAAATGATTCACACCAATCAAAGGTTTGTTCAAACCCGCTGATAAGCCCTTTGCACACATTACACCACTTACAACACCACCAATTAGACCTGGCCCAGACGTTACTGCGATAGCATCAACATGCTTAAGCTTTACACCAGATTGAGAAATTGCATTTTCAACTGCTATGTCTAATTGTTCTGCATGCGCACGAGCTGCAATTTCTGGGACAACACCTCCGTATGCTTGGTGTAGAATTTCTTGACCAACAACTATTGATGATAAAATATGTGCTTTACCATTAATACGCTGAACTACAGCTGCGGCTGTATCATCACAGCTACTCTCTATGCCAAGCATTGTTATAATATCAGTCATTGTATTTAATAAGCCTACATGGTTGTTTAAACCAAATAGCACTGGAACTCATAGCAAGCAATGACCGAGAAGATACCTCTACTACTTATTACAAGACCACGAAAGCAATCTGAGCAATTAGTAGATGACTTGACTGAGCGTCTTGGAGGGCCACCAAAATTTATAATTCATCCAATGATCTCCATAAAAGAATTAAAAGTTAATTTGCCAAAAAAACTAATTAATCCTTTAATATTTACCTCTCAAAATGCTGTAAGTATTTTGTCAAAGAAGACTAGCCAAAGAGGTGAGGCGTATTGCGTTGGCCTTAAGGTTGCTAATTTAGCAAAACTTAATGGATTTGATGTTATCTCTATTTCTGAAACAGTTGAAAAAATGATAGGATCTGGCTTGCCAGAAAGATGTACGTATTTGAGAGGAGAGCAAATTACTACTGATATCGCATCTATTTCAACAGCAAAAATAGACGAATATATTTTATATACCCAAGTTTTGTTAGAATTAAAAAACAAAACAAAGCATCAAATTAGCAAAGGATGTATTATACCTGTTTATTCAGAAAATATGGCTAACCATTTGGTAAATTGTTTAAGTGGTCAAAACGATTTTATCACTGTAGTTTGTATAAGTAATAAAGTTAGTGAACCATTTAAAAAACATGGTTTTGAGAATATTATTGTTTCACCTGAACCTACTAGTGAAGCTATGATAGACGCATTAGCAATCAGACTGTAAATCTCTGATGAAAAATTAAGGATCTCTAGGATGGCAAAGAAGCCTATAAAAAAAGACAAACAAGAGGCAAATATTGAAGATCAGATAGATAATGAAATTCTAAATCAAGAAACTGTTGGTGACTTGAAATCAAACAATAATATCTTAAAATATTCTATGATTATAATTTTCTCGTTAATATGCGGTGGAATAATTACACTTTCTTTTAGCACAAAGATTTCTGCTCTATTACCGAGTGGAATGGCAC
>ERZ1027296.3-NODE-3-length-55764-cov-11.258701_pt1 | contig 55764 bp, 49 predicted proteins | sample MGYA00520864_ERZ1027296 | MGnify/ENA primary metagenome ERZ1027296 (study PRJEB33307, sample SAMD00078851) | marine metagenome | biome: aquatic biome; feature: sea water; material: coastral sea water | place: Japan | collected 2015-01 | depth 1 m m ... | reverse complement strand
ATTAGATACCATTCTGAATCATGTATTGAATTTTCATAGGTATATATTGAAAAAGAAGCATCCCTTTTTTCGTTTTCAAAATCTAAATTAAACCCTGCTCTGTTAAAACGAACTTTTAAATGGTGGTTTAATACATACGCTAATTTGTAGTCCTCTAAGGTTGTATGAATTCCTATTAAAGAATATTTTTCTTCATGGAAATCATTTAAATCTAGAGCGTGTACTTGCATCGTATTATTTCATATTTAAGCCCACAATTACTGGCTAAATTAAGGATTGTTTCGCAATCTGAGGATAAAATTAACGAAAACGATGTCGCTAAGTTTACGAATTTGTAATTTGATCCTGAAACGCAAAATAAGCTCTTTTGGCAGCTTGCTCTTCTGCCTTTTTCTTTGAAGTTGAGCGCCCTTTTGCAATTACCTCAGCATCAATACTGATTTTTACACTAAAGTGTTTGACAGGTTCATTGCCAGAATCTTCGTAAATATCAAAAGAATATCTTTTTTTCTGCTTCTGACACCATTCGATAATTAACCCTTTATAACTGGTAATTTTCCCTTCTAATTTTTGAATGTCGACATAGGGTGTTATGACGTTTTCATGGACAAACTTTTGACAAAAGTTATATCCTTTGTCTAAGTAGATCGCGCCTATTAAAGATTCAAAAATGTTTCCGTGAATATTATCGCCAACATTCGATTTATCGAAATTACTTTTCACAAATCGAAGTAAATTTAAATCTTTCCCCAATTCATTTAAATGCTTTCTACTTACAATTTTAGAGCGCATTTTTGTAAGATAGCCTTCAGAACCTTTTGGAACTTTTTTAAACAGGTAGGAGGAAATTACGGATCCTAAAATAGAATCTCCTAAAAACTCTAATCGTTCATAATTTATAGGAATTCCTTTGCTGTCTAGTAACTGAACAGATCGATGTGTAAATGCTTTTCTGTAAATCTTAATGTCTCGTGGAGAAAAGTTAAGTAATTTTTTTAATTCGTTGTAAAGCTCAATTTCTTCTTCGGAATGTGAATGAACTATTTTACGAATAAAATTCATACAGTTATTCGTCTAGTTTTCTAAATGCTACACATGCGTTGTGACCTCCAAAACCAAAAGTATTACTCATTGCTACTTTAATCTCTCTTTTTTGAGGCTTGTTTAGCGTTAAGTTCAATGCTGGGTTGATGTTCTCATCAACTGTAGAATGATTTATTGTAGGGGGAACCATACCGTGTTTCATAGCTAATATAGTAGCAATAGACTCTATAGCCCCTGCAGCGCCCAATAAATGCCCTGTCATTGATTTGGTAGAGTTGATATTAATGTTTTTGGCATGCGCTCCAAAAACAGCTGAAATAGCTTTTAACTCGGCAACATCTCCAAGCGGCGTAGAAGTACCATGGGTATTGATATGGTCTACATCTTCAGGTTGAATGCCCGAATTCTCTAGGCAATTTTTCATTACTGCCATAACACCCACTCCTTCTGGGTGAGGTGCTGTAATGTGATACGCATCGGAGGACATGCCCCCTCCTATTACCTCTGCATAAATTTTTGCGCCTCTTGCTTTGGCGTATTCGTACTCTTCTAAAACAAGAGCTCCCGCTCCTTCTCCTAAAACAAAACCTTCTCTGGTAGCATCGAAGGGTCTTGAGGCAGATTCTGGACTGTCATTTCTGGTAGATAATGCTTGCATCGCGCTAAAGCCACCAACTCCTGCGATGGTAACTGCAGCCTCACTTCCCCCGGTAACAATCACGTCACAATACCCTAATCGAATATAGTTTAACGCATCTATCATTGCATTGGCAGAAGATGCACAAGCAGAAACAGTGGTGAAGTTTGGTCCCATAAAACCATTTTTTATGGAGATATTACCAGGTGCAATATCTGCAATCATTTTTGGGATAAAAAAAGGATTAAATCTTGGCGTTCCATCTCCAGCAGCATAGTTTAAAACTTCATTTTGAAGTGTTTCTAAGCCCCCAATTCCAGCTCCCCAAATAACCCCCACTCGTAATTTATCAATGGTTTCTAAATCTAAATTCGCATCTGCGATTGCTTCGTCAGAAGCCACCATTGCATATTGCGTAAACTTATCCATTTTACGAGCCTCCTTCCTGTTAATAAAATCAGTAGGATTAAAGTTTTTTACTTCACATGCAAAACGAGTTTTGGACTTGGAAGCGTCAAAATGCGAAATAGGGGCAGCTCCGCTAACTCCGTTTGCTAGAGCATTCCAATATTCTTCAATAGTATTCCCTATTGGTGTTAATGCTCCAAGTCCTGTTACAACTACTCGTTTTAATTGCATATTTAAATTACTTTTTTGCTGCTTCAATATAGCTTACTGCTTGTCCTACAGTCCCAATATTTTCTGCTTGATCGTCTGGAATTTGGATATCAAATTCTTTTTCGAACTCCATAATTAACTCAACAGTATCCAAAGAATCTGCTCCTAAATCATTTGTGAAGCTAGCTTCTGTTGTTACTTCATTATCGTCTACACCTAATTTGTCTACAATAATAGCTTTTACTCTTGATGAAATGTCTGACATAATTGTTTGTTTTTTAAATTAAAATCGGGGACAAAAATACAATTCTTATTAGTTTTATCTAATTTTTGTTAAAAAAAATCGCTTTTAAAAGTAATTAAAATTGTTTAATCTTACTAAAATAATCTTATTGTTAATATTTATTGCTTTTTTTGTAGTCTATAAATAGAGTTTATGAAGCGTCTTGTTATTTTTGCTTCTGGTTCGGGTTCGAATGCAGAAAATATTATACAATTTTTTAATCAGTCTAAAACGGCAAAAGTCACCCAAGTATTGTGCAACAACAAGCTTGCCAAGGTTTTTGATCGATGTGAACGACTAAACGTACCGGCTTCGTTGATCGATAAAGACGCTTTTTTTAAAGAGGATACGGTACTTCATTTTCTGCAACAAGAAGCAGACTTTATTATTTTAGCAGGGTTTCTATGGAAAATTCCTGAAAAAATAGTGGCTGCATTTCCAAATAAAATCATCAATATCCATCCTGCTTTGCTCCCAAAATACGGCGGCAAAGGAATGTATGGTATGCATATTCACAGGGCTGTAAAGCAACACAACGAAATAGAAACCGGAATTACAATTCATTATGTGAATGAAAATTATGACGAAGGAGCTGTTATTTTTCAAGAAAAAACAGCCCTTTCAAAAGAAGATTCTCCCGAGATAATTGCTGAAAAAATTCATGTGTTAGAGCAGCACTATTTCCCAAGAGTCATTGAAACTGTAATATTGGACGTAAATGAGTAAAAAAAAGTTTTATGTCGTTTGGAATGGGCGAAAAAAAGGAATTTATACTTCCTGGAATGTCTGCAAGCAACAAGTTGACAGTTTTGAAGCCGCACAATACAAATCTTTTGCAAGCTTAGACGAAGCCGAGATCGCTTTTTCTAAAAAATATGAGGACTACAAAGGAAAAAATACTACAAAATCAACCTTAAGCGCTTCCAAAAAAGCAGCAATTGGATCGCCAATCTTAGAAAGTATTTCGGTAGATGCCGCTTGTGCCGGAAATCCCGGAAAAATGGAATACAGAGGCGTACTTACACACAACAAAAAACAACTTTTCTTAAAAGGGCCCTACCCTAATGGAACTAATAATATTGGTGAGTTTTTAGCATTGGTTCACGGAATCGCTTTGTTGAAACGTAAAAACAAAGAAACTGTTCCTATTTATTCCGATTCTCGAACTGCAATGAGTTGGGTCAAACAAAAAAAGTGTAAAACAAACCTTCATTTTGATGCTTCCAACAAAGACTTGTTGGCCCTTATTAAAAGAGCAGAAAACTGGTTGAAAGAAAATACTTTTAAAAACCCTATTCTTAAATGGGAAACCAAAGCATGGGGAGAAATTCCAGCAGATTTTGGTAGAAAGTAAACGTTAATTTTTTCTTACCTTTGGGTTCATCAATTATGCTACAGATACATGTCCAGCGCTAGACACTTCATCCATTCATTTTTTTTCATTTTGCTCTGCATGGGTTGTGGTCAAGCAACAAAAACATCAAAGCAAGACTATCTTCTGAAAAAGCGTTCTGAGAAAGCAACAGGTATTGACTTTAAAAACACACTTACAGAAGATGCAGCGCACAGCATTATTAATTACATCTACTTTTATAACGGAGGTGGGGTAAGTGCTGGTGACATTAATAATGACGGTCTGGTTGATCTTTATTTTGTGTCAAATCAAGGCGAAAACAAGCTTTACCTCAACAAAGGGAACTTACAATTTGAAGACATTTCACAAAAGGCAAATATCGACAGCGCTTCCGACTGGAATACTGGAGTGACTATGGTAGACATTAACAACGATGGTTTGTTAGATATTTATGTATGTGCAGTTTCTGGGCTCCTAGATTTTAAGGGTAAAAACGAACTTTTTATCAATAATGGTGATGCTACGTTTACCGAAAGTGCTCGCGAATATGGCCTCGATTTTTCTGGATATGCAACCCAGGCATACTTTTTTGATTTTGACAAAGACAACGACTTGGATGTCTACATTGTTAACCATGCAACACACACTGTTACTTCACACGGAAACGCAGCCTTAAGAAATAATCGAGTCCCATTGGTTGGCGATGTTTTGCTAGAGAACAACAACGGAAAGTTTACCGATATTAGTGAAAAAGCACAAATTTATGGTGGCGTAAACGGATATGGACTAAGCGCTTCTATTGCAGATTTTAACAACGATGGATGGGACGATATTTATGTTTGTAATGACTTTCATGAAGATGATTATTATTACATCAACAATCAAGATGGAACTTTTAGAGAAGCGCTAAAAGCGTCTTTTTCTACACTATCCAGATTCTCAATGGGGAGTGATGTCGCCGATATTAATGGGGACGGCTTCCAAGATTTGATTACTTTAGACATGCTGCCCAATGACGAGCGTGTACTAAAGGAAACAGAAGGGGATGATGCCATGTACAATATGCAAGAAAAGCTAAGAAAGCAAGGGTACAAAGATCAATACTCCAGAAACATGCTTCAAATAAACGAAAAAGGGGGCTATTTTTATGAAACAGCTTTGTTGAATAATGTGGCTGATACAGATTGGAGTTGGGCGCCACTATTTGCTGATTTCGACAATGATGGGCATCAAGATTTGTTTATTAGCAATGGTATTTATAGAAGACCAAATGGCTTAGATTTTAAGAACTATATTTCAAATACCTTCAAGCAAAAAAATGAAGCGGAGAGTTTGAAATGGCTTTATGAGTCTATTAATGAAATGCCTTCTGGAAGAGTTTCGAATGAAATTTATCGCGGAAATTCAAGCCAATTTATAAAGAAAACCGGAGAGTGGATAGAAGAAAAGCCCTCACTTTCTAACGGAACTATTTATGTAGATTTAGATTTGGATGGCGATTTGGATATTGTAACCAATAACTTAAATGACTTTGCCGGAGTTTATGAAAACACAACCAATGGCAAAAAGAATGCTATTAGTTTGCGTTTTAGCTACAAAGAAGGGAACAAAAACGGAATTGGGACAAAGGCTATTTTGTACAACAAAGGGAAAAGTCAATTCAAACAATTATTTTCTTCAAGAGGATTTATTTCAGCTGTAGCGCCACAAATTCATTTCGGACTGGATACGGTTTCAAAAGTAGATTCAATTGCAATTATTTGGCCAGACAATACCGTTCAGAAAGTCCGCAAACTTCCCCTAAACAAAACCGTATTGGTGCGCTATGAGTCCAACAACCCATCTTATATTTATTCAAAAAATAAAAACCCTGTTTTTAAAGCCTCTAAAAACATCTCTTTTAAACACAAAGAAGATGGTTATTACGATTTTAACAACGAAAAACTCATTCCGTATCAAGTTTCAAAACTAGGTCCTGCAATTGCTGTAGGCGATGTGGATGGAAATGGTTTTGAAGATGTGTATGTAGGAAATGGATCTGGAAATGCGGCCGAATTATACCTAAACAACGGAACTTCCTTCCAGAAAAGTTTGCAAAGACAATTTGAAAAAGATGCCGACTATGAAGACAATGATGCTGTATTTTTTGATGCTGATAATGATGGTGATCTTGACTTATATGTTGCAACAGGAATTCATAAAACAAGAAATAGGAGACTGGAAGTAGACCGTTTGTACCTCAACCAAAAAGGAAGCTTTGTTAAATCTAGGAATCAAACTTTATTAAATCCTTTGAATACTTCCTGTGTGGCTGCTTATGATTATGACAGTGATGGAGATGTAGATTTATTTATTGGTAATCTCTCAAATCCCAAAAGTTTTGGTGCCAATGTAAATGCGGCCATATTGGTCAATGATGGTACAGGAAACTTTACTGCAGATTATGATTTTCGATTGAATGCGAAGGTTACCGATGCAAGTTGGATAGATATTAATGGTGACAATCAAAAAGATTTGTTAGTGGCAACAGAATGGGGGACTCCCCAGGTTTTTATCAATAAAAAGGGAAAATTATCCTTGTTAGAAATTCCTAAAAATTTAGAAGGTTTGTGGCAATCAATTACTGCTTTTGATATTGATAAGGATGGTGATAAAGATATTTTGTTAGGAAACTGGGGATTGAACACTAAGTTTAAAGCCACCCCAGAAAATCCACTCCGATTGTATTATGGTGATTTTGATGCCAATAATAAAAAAGAAACCGTACTCACCTATTCTAAAAAAGGAAAAGAATATCCTGTAAATTCAAAAAATGAATTGGCGGCACAAATGAATCGTATTAGCACCCAATTTGTAACCCACAAAAACTATGCATTAAAAACAGTTGAGGAAGTACTAACGCAAGATGCTGTAAACAAAGCCACAAAATTTACCGTAAATACCCTCGCATCTGGCTATCTCGAAAATAACAAGGGTACTTTTACCCTCTTTAAACAGTTTCCTAAAGAACTGCAAGTAGCGCCAATTACAAACTTCAATGAGCTGCAATTTAAAGGTAAAGATGCGCTTATTCTTTCTGGAAATTCACTCCGCGTAAACACCTATCACGGAGGGTACACTTCCTTAAAAGGAATTCTATTAAACTCCATTTCAGAATATCAATTTGTATCCGATCTCGGAATGACGCCTTTTAGCAAACAAATAAAATCGGTAAAAGTAGTCGAAATGAAAAATGAAAAAAGACTGTTGGTGGTTTCAAATAATGATTCTTTACAATCCTACTCTTTTAAAAAGTAAAGGAATTGCATCGCTGTTTTAAATCACTATTTTTTTTCCTTTACTAAAGACTCCATTACTGTAGAAATATTCAAAAACAGTTCGTCTAACTTCAACGTCCTTAATAGTGAGTACTTGAAGACAGGATTCACTTATTTCGTTGAAGTAAATACTATATTCTGAAGGGAGCGTCCGAATAAAAATCTTATGGTCCGCGTCTATCACTAGTTTCTTTTTAGATCTTTTTTTACCCGTATCTTTCCAAGTGAAAAGTCCTAAATTCATAATTTCATCGACAGTGTCTCGCTCAAAAGAATCAAGCCATTTTACCATTAAATCGGTGAGAAATACAGGAAAATTTTTAGCAGCTACCATACCTTCTTTTTTATTAGAACCACTCAATATGCTTTGTTTATCAAATGGGTTTTTAATTAGAACGTAAATCTAACTTTTTTTTTAATGCAAATAGCCCATTTTTAGCCCTTTTCGAGGATTGTATAGAAATTCAACATCCTGATTTTCAGTATTTAAAATTATAAAAAACAAAACCCCCGAAAAATGAATATCATTTTTCAGGGGTGTAAGATTATAAGAAAGGGGAAGAGATTAAACTCTAAATAGAAGCTTTCATCAACTCTCTGTTCATTCTTGCGATGTTGTCTAAAGAAATTCCTTTTGGACACTCTACCTCGCAGGCACCGGTATTGGTACAGTTTCCAAAACCTTCTAAATCCATTTGAGCCACCATGTTTTTCACACGATCTGCCGCTTCTACTTGTCCTTGTGGTAACAATGCGTATTGGGATACTTTGGCCCCAACAAATAACATTGCAGAGGAGTTTTTACAGGTGGCTACACAAGCACCACAACCAATACAAGTTGCTGCATCCATCGCTTGATCTGCCGCTTGTTTCGCAATTGGAATTGCATTGGCATCTTGAGTATTTCCTGAAGTATTTACAGAAATATATCCTCCTGAATGTTGAATTCTATCAAATGCCGAACGGTCTACTACTAAATCTTTAATCACAGGAAAAGCAGCTGCTCTAAAAGGCTCTATGGTAATGGTATCTCCATCTTTAAACATACGCATATGCAACTGACAGGTTGTTACACCTCTGTCTGGACCATGTGCCTCTCCGTTTATATACATAGAACACATTCCACAAATTCCTTCTCTACAATCGTGGTCAAAAGCAACAGGCTCTTCCCCTGCATTTACCAACTGTTCGTTCAACACATCCATCATTTCTAAAAAAGACATGTGCTCTGAAATTTCAGTCACTTTATAATCCACCATTTGACCCTTTTCGTTTGAGTCTTTTTGTCTCCAAATTTTAAGTGTTAAATTCATTCTATCTTTTTTATTTATAACTTCTTTCTTTAACTTCTATATTCTCGTACACCAGTGCTTCTTTATGTAAAACAGCCTCTTTTGGTTCTCCTTTATATTCCCAAGCAGAAACAAATTGAAACTCTTTCATTCGCTTAGCTTCTCCGTCTTCAGTTTGGTGCTCTTCTCTAAAGTGTCCTCCAGCAGATTCTTCTCTCACCAAAGCATCCTTAGCAAACAATTCTCCCAATTCTAAGAAATCTGCTACTCTTCCCGCCTTGGCTAATTGTTCATTGTATTCTGTGGCCGTACCTGGAACAATCACATTTTCCCAGAAGTCTTTTCTTAAAGCAGATATTTCTTCAATCGCTTCTTCTAAACCTTCTTTGTTTCTGGACATTCCACATTTATCCCACATAATTTTTCCTAATTTCTTGTGGTAATAATCTACAGAATGTGTTCCTTTATTATTCACAAAAAACGCAATTCTTTCAGAAACTTCTTTTTCTGCTGCATCAAACTCTGGAGTATCTGTTGAAATTTTACCAGTACGTATATCATTTGACAAATAATCTCCAATCGTATATGGCAATACAAAATAACCATCTGCCAACCCTTGCATTAATGCAGAAGCTCCCAATCTGTTTGCTCCGTGATCAGAAAAATTTGCTTCTCCAATTGCATAACAGCCCGGTATGGTCGTCATCAAATTATAATCTACCCAGACACCACCCATCGTATAGTGAACTGCTGGATAAATCATCATTGGTGTTTCGTATGGATTCTCATCGACAATTTTCTCATACATCTGAAATAGGTTTCCATATTTCGCACGTACAATTTCCTGTCCTAATTCTTTAATTTTTGCCGCCGATGGGTTTGTGATCCCTTGAATCTTCGCTTGTTCTGAACCATAACGTTCAAAAGAAGCAGCAAAATCTAAATATACAGCTTCTCCAGTTGCATTTACACCAAATCCTGCGTCACAACGTTCTTTTGCGGCTCTAGAAGCTACATCGCGCGGTACCAAATTTCCAAAAGCAGGATATCTTCTTTCAAGATAGTAATCTCTTTGATCCTCTGTTAACTGAGTAGGTTTTAATTTTCCTTCACGAATGGCTTTCACATCTTCTAAGTTCTTAGGAACCCAAATACGCCCATCATTTCGTAAAGACTCAGACATCAAGGTTAATTTTGATTGATAATCTCCTGAGCGCGGAATACAGGTTGGGTGAATTTGCGTATAACAAGGATTTGCGAAGTACGCTCCTTTTTTATGCACTTTCCATCCTGCAGTCACATTCGATCCCATAGCATTGGTAGACAAGAAATAAACATTTCCATAACCTCCAGAAGCAATCACTACTGCATGTGCAGCATGACGTTCAATTTCTCCAGTGACTAAGTTTCGTGCAATGATTCCTCTTGCTTTTCCATCAACAAGCACTACGTCTAGCATTTCATGACGATTGAACATTTCAATCTTACCACGGGCAATTTGACGGTTCATTGCAGAATAAGCACCTAATAATAATTGTTGTCCTGTTTGTCCTTTTGCATAAAAAGTTCTAGAAACTAAAACTCCTCCAAAAGATCGGTTGTCCAAAAGACCTCCATAATCACGTGCGAAAGGAACCCCTTGTGCCACACATTGATCGATAATGTTTGCAGAAACTTCTGCCAATCTATAAACGTTTGCTTCACGAGAACGGTAATCTCCTCCTTTTACAGTATCGTAAAATAATCTGTACGTAGAATCTCCATCTCCTTGGTAATTTTTTGCTGCATTAATTCCTCCCTGTGCTGCAATAGAATGCGCTCTACGTGGAGAATCTTGGTAAGCAAATGATTTTACATTGTAGCCTAATTCTGCTAAGGTTGCAGAAGCAGACCCTCCTGCCAATCCTGTACCCACAACAATAACATCAATATGACGCTTGTTGGCAGGGTTTACTAGGTTGATATGATTTTTATAATCTGTCCATTTATCTTTCAATGGACCTTGTGGTACTTTTGAATCTAAAGCCATACTATTTTGCGATTAATGGTTGAAGTGATGATAAAGGGCAATAAAAATAAATCCTGCTGGAATTATAATTGAATACGCCTTTCCTATATTTTGTGCTGCCTTCTTTCTTCCTACAGTCCCTCCCATCGATTGAAAAGCAGAAGTGAAACCGTGCGCTAAGTGCAATCCTAAAAAAACAAAAGCCAACACATAAGCGCCTACTCTAATTGGGCTCACAAATTTGTGCTTCAATTCTTCATGATAACGAAACCCATCAACACCGTCTAGCATTCCAGACCAATCGCCTTGAATAAATTTTGTGTTGATTTCTGGAAACCAAAAATCAATAAAGTGCAAAACGATAAAGGCCAAAATTGTAATTCCGCTGTAAATCATATTTCTGCTGAACCACGTTGAATTTGCTGCACCATTGTTCTTGGCATACGATACGCCATTTGCTTTGCTGTTTTTTAGCTCTAAAATAAAACCCATAACAAAATGAAAAACAACCGCAAAAATTAAAACCGGCTGTAACGCAAATTGAACAACTGGATTTGTTCCCATAAAATGAGAAACTTCATTAAAAGTTTCTGGGCTAAAAACCGATAAAATATTAATCGCTAAATGCTGCAGTAAAAAGAACATTAAAAAAAAGGCCGAAAGCGCCATTGCTACTTTTCTTCCAATTGAAGATTTAAAAAATCCAGGCATTGTATAATTTATTAAAATTTCAGGCAAAAATACGCCGAAACAAGTCGTAAAACAAAGAATTTACATCGTTTTCGAAACTATTTAGAATTATTTTAAATAATTCTTATGAACTACCCTTAAAAGCCAGGTAGCTCCCTTAAATTATTTTACCTCAAACGCACTCTCTGCGCCCTCGATTTTTACAACATATTTTCCTTTTGGAAGGTAGAAAACACCATTTTTAGCCGCCTGTAAAGTATTGGTTTTAGGATTTTTCTTCTCGTAGGCTCTTTTTCCTTTTTTAGAGAAAGACACATCAAAGATCACTTCGTTGTACCCTTTGTCTGCCAAAACATGTATCGTATTTACTTGGACGGTATCTTTAAAAATTGCGAGCGTTATCTTTTGAGAGGAATTCGAATAAAATGGAATTTTCAATGCTGGAGTATTCGCCTTTCTCCACGGACTCCAAGAACGTCCCCAAGAATTATTTTTTCGAATGTTTTTTATCGCAAAAACATGCGTTTTCTTTGCCAAAATCTTCGCCGACATTTTTTGTAAAGGAGCTATGTCTGCTTTGTACAAACTTCGCCCATGCGTTCCTACTATCAAATGTTTTGCTGTGGGTTGAATCACCAAATCGTGCACGGCAACATTGGGTATATTTTTACGGAACACTTCCCAAGATACCCCTGAGTTCAAGGAAACATACACTCCGTTATCCGTTCCGACATACAAAAGTTTTTCGTTTTCCGGATCTTCCTTTACCACATTTACCGGTGACATGGGAAGGTTTGCCGAAATGCTTTTCCAGGTTTGCCCATAATCGTCAGAAACATACACATAAGAAGTAAAGTCATCAAAACGATATCCGTTTAAAGTAACATACACGCGTTCTTTTTTGTGTTTTGAAGCGATGACTCTAGAGACCCATAAGTTTTGAGGAAAATCATTTGAAATTCGTGTCCAACTTCCACCACCATTTTTTGTAACATGCAGGTACCCATCATCGGAACCTACATAAATCAATCCAAATTGAAAGGGACTTTCAGAAATTGACGTTAGCGTTCCATAGGCTACGTTTCCTTTCTTCCCGCCAGTGGTTAAATCGCCAGATATGGTTTCCCAAAGAGCTCCTTTGTTAAGAGAACGGTGCAATTTATTGCCCCCCAGATATAAAATATCTTGGTTGTGTTTTGATAAATGAATTGGGGTTTGCCAATTAAATCGGTAAGGAGTTTCTCCTAAGGTGTGTTTTGGCTGAATGTAAGTTCTCTTTCCCGAACCTCTATTAATTCGATAATAATTTCCAAATTGATATCCTGTATATACAATGTCTGGATTTCGATCGTCTACTTGCACTTGCATTCCATCTCCCCCCATAATAGACTCATAGGGATTCTTACCCGTTTGTTTCCACCCTTTATTCATTTTTGCATTATTTGGAGCTACCCAAACACCGTTGTCTTGCAGGCCTCCATAAACATTGTAGTTTTTCTGATTGTCTGCGTATACCGAATAAAATTGCCCCACAGCAGGATCGTTTAACTTTGTCCAATTTTTACCATCATCATAAGAAAGATTCAATCCACCATCATTTCCATTTAAAAGATGCCCAGGTTTGTTTGGATTTACCCAAAGCGCTTGATGATCTGAATGCACGTTTTCTTTGCTAATCGATGTAAATGTTTTTCCGCCATCTTTCGATTTTATAATGGGAACACCCATCACATAAATCCCGTTTTCATCTTGAAGATCTACACGTATCTCACCAAAATAATAGCCGTAAGAACTATACACCCCATCCAAGAAGTTTTTATGTGTTTTCTTCCAAGATTTTCCACCATTGGTTGTTTTAAAAACCTCTGCGCCAATTACCTGTGTGTCAAAGAGCATCGAATTGGCATCTTCTAAGTAACTTGCCAAATCTATAGGTTTTACAGTACCAACACGCAGCATTTGTTTTACGTTTTCGGCGCGGTATTTCTCTTGAAAGCCGTTGTTTTTTAGATAGGCATTCAATTTTTTATCGGTTAATTGTAAGAAATCACTTGAAGACATGGTTTTAAAATCTTCTTTAGTAAGATCCTCTGAGGGTTTTTTGGCAGTCTCTTTTGGCCTCCTAAATTGACTGTCATGTAGGGCATAGACCGTATTTTCATTAAAAACAGCCAAGCCAATTCTACCCACGCCGTGCCCCGTTGGGAAACCGCTGTTGTCTGCAATCTTTGTCCATGAGCTACCCGCATCCGTACTTTTATAAATGGCAGAGCCACTGCCGTCACCATCAAAGTTCCACGCTTGACGAACTCGTTCCCAAGAAGCAGCATACATCACATTAAAATTTCCAGGCGCTGCCGCAACATCTATAATCCCCGTTGCATTATTAATAAACAATGATTTTGTCCATGTTTTCCCCCCATCGGTAGTTTTAAAAACCCCTCTTTCATCATTGGAAGAATACAAATGACCAATAACACCTACCACCACCTCATCGGCATTCTTTGGATTGATTAAAATCCTACTAATATGATGTGTATCTGGCAAACCAATATTGATCCAGGTTTTCCCTTGGTCAGTAGATTTTAAAATTCCAATTCCAGCATAACTAGAACGGGAAGAATTTTTCTCACCAGTACCTACCCATAAAGTTCCAGAACTCCAGTCAACTGCAATATCTCCTACATTTTGCGTGGGAGCATTATCAAGCACTGGCGTAAAAGTTGTTCCATTATTATTGGTATACCACAACCCTCCTGAAGCATACCCAACATAAAACTCTGTGGTGTTCTCTGGATTTACTGCAACATCCGCTACACGTCCACTCATTATTGTTGGACCAATATTGGTGAAATTTATATTTTTAACCAACGAATTGTTTGCCAGTGTTGTTTTTTGAAGCAATGCTTCTTGAATAAGCGCAGCATCTGTAGGTTGTTGTGCAAAAAAACTTACTGAAAAAAGAATAAGAATAAGATTTAAAACAGCTTTCATAAAGGGCATAATTTGAATTGAAAAGATGAAAATACTACATGTAAATTCAACCACAAAAGAATTCCACAAAAAAGCCATCAAAAACTTTACAAACCCTCAACTTAAAAGAGTGTATCTTTGCCCTCAGAAACCGCTACATAAAGTGGTTTTCTTAAATAATTTCTATGACATTTTCAGATTTAGGTTTGTCTTCAGCATTGGTTAAAGCCGTTGAAGAGAAAGGATACACCAAACCGTCTCCCATACAAGAAAAAGCAATCCCACATATTTTACAAGGAAAAGATATTTTAGCTTCTGCGCAAACAGGAACTGGAAAAACAGCAGGATTTACGCTGCCTGTTTTACAGTATTTATCAGAAACAAAACACCCAAAATACAGGCCTTTGCGCGCGTTGGTTTTAACCCCAACAAGAGAACTCGCAGCACAAGTACATGACAATGTTCGAGAATACAGTAAGTATGTAAACATAAAATCGACGGTTATTTTTGGTGGCGTAAATGCAAATCCACAAATAGCAACTTTGAAAAATGGTGTTGATATTTTAGTGGCAACTCCCGGAAGATTGTTGGATTTACATGACCGAAAAGCGCTCTCTTTTAAACGTGTAGATGTTTTAATTTTAGACGAAGCAGACAGAATGTTGGATATGGGTTTTGTACGAGATATCAACAAAATCATTCGTTTTATGCCAGAAAAACGTCAAAACTTGATGTTTTCTGCTACTTTTTCAAACGATATTAAAAAGCTCGCTGCTGGAATTTTAAGAAATCCTGTTTCTGTAGAAACGGCGCCCCAAAATTCAACAGCAAAAAAAGTAACACACAAGGTTTATAAAGTGGATAAAAAAAGGAAAACCGAGTTTACCATTAAATTAATTAAAGACAACAACTGGACGCAGGTGTTGGTTTTTACAAGAACCAAACATGGGGCAAACAAATTGACTGAAAAACTAATAAAAGCGGGGATTTCTGCCGCTGCAATTCACGGAAATAAAAGTCAAGGAGCTAGAACAAAAGCCCTTCGGAATTTTAAAGACAATACCATTAAGATTTTAGTAGCTACCGATATTGCTGCACGGGGTTTAGACATTCCGTTATTGCCTCATGTCATTAATTTTGAATTGCCAAATGTGCCTGAGGATTATGTACATCGAATTGGAAGAACAGGAAGAGCCGGTGCTGCTGGAGAGGCAATCTCTTTGGTTTGTAGTGAAGAAGTCGAATATCAAAGTGAGATAGAGAAGCTTTTGAAAGAAAAATTAAACTCACATATTGTAGCAGGTTTCGAACCAACAGATACAGCGCCTCCAAAAAGAGCAGCTACGCAAAGTAAAGGTTCTTTTGGGAAGAAAAAAAACACCCCGAGTGGAAACAGACCTAAAAACAAACCGCATTTTAAAAGAAACAACAATACGCCAACTTCAGGACGTGGAAGAACAGGTACTCCAAAGAGAAAACGGACATAGAAAACAGTGTTTCTCTTCTATAAATTAAAAACCACATAAAAACATCGAAAACAGCATCGTTTTAAGTTGCTGTTTATTATTGTTACCTTTGAATTCTAAATAGATTTCTCATGAAATACCAATCCATAAATTCAGCACTTTTTATAAAGAATCGCAAAAATTTTGCCTCCTCAATGCAAAAAAACAGCATGGCTATATTTAATTCGAATGATATTTATCCGATTAGCGCAGACAGTACCATGCCCTTTGAGCAGCATCGAGATCTCTTTTATTTAAGTGGGGTAGACCAAGAAGAAAGTGTCTTAATGCTGTTTCCAGATTGTCCCAATGAAAACTTACGAGAGGTGCTTTTCCTAAAAGAAACCAACGAACACATTGCTGTTTGGGAAGGTGAAAAATTAACCAAAGAAGCAGCCTTTAATACCTCGGGGGTTCAAACGGTATTTTGGCTTCAAGACCTAGAAAAAGTATTGTTTGAAATGACAACTTACTGTGATACTTTTTACATCAATACCAATGAACATTACAGAGCCAATGTAGCAACTGAAACGCGTGAAGATCGTTTTACAAAATGGTTGTTGGCAAAGTATCCGGCACATAGAGTTGCCAAAAGCAATCCTATTTTACAAAGCTTGCGTGCTGTTAAAGATCCGATAGAATTAGAGCTAATGCAACAAGCTTGTAATATCACAGAAAAGGGGATTCGACGCGTTTTAAACTTTCTACAACCCGGTGTTTGGGAGTATGAAATTGAAGCAGAATTGATTCATGAATTCATAAAAAATCGTTCAAAAGGATTTGCTTACACACCCATAATTGCCAGTGGAAACAATGCCAATGTATTGCATTATATCGAAAACAATCAGCAATGTAACGCGGGAGATTTGATCTTATTGGATGTAGCCGCAGAATATGCAAACTACTCCTCAGATTTAACAAGGACATTCCCTGTTTCTGGAAGATTCTCTCAAAGACAAAAAGCAGTGTACAACGCAGTAAACCACGTGAAAAAAGAAGCAACTAAGCTCTTGATACCAGGAACAATTTGGAAAGATTACCATGTTGAAGTTGGCGAAATAATGACCGCAGAATTGTTAAAATTGGGATTGCTAGACAAAGCAGATGTTCAGAATGAAGATAAAAACTGGCCTGCATACAAAAAGTATTTCATGCACGGTACCAGCCATCATATCGGTTTGGACACCCATGATTACGGATTGCTTCACAAACCAATGGAAGCCAACATGGTTTTTACAGTAGAACCTGGAATTTACATTCCTGAAGAAGGTTTTGGAATTCGATTGGAGGACGATGTCGTTGTTCAAGAAAACGGAGCTCCTTTTAATCTAATGGGAAATATTCCTATTGAAGCAGATGAAATTGAAGAGATTATGAACACCTAACCTTAAAAGCGAGTTGAAAAGCTCGTTTTTTTTTATCCCAAAGAATTAATAAATTGAATGCTACGGGTGTTGAACATTTCTGGCTGTTCTACATTGACCACATGCCCACAATTGTTAATCACAAAAAGAGAAGCGTTGGTGTGTTTTGATACAATGTTTTTAATCGAAGGTAAAAACAAATGATCCTCTGCACCCATCACATAAAAAGTAGGAATTTTAATGTCTTTGGCTCTAAAAAGTTTTAAAAGGGGATTGATTTCAGAGGTGAGTTTAAACCATCGAATAAATTCTTTTTGATACAATTTCTTCGCTTCGTTGACAAATAGTAATCTCGATTTTTTATGATTCTTCTTTGGCATAATAATAAACGCAAAGAGCTTATACAATAGCATATAAGGCACCACAGATTTAAAAATATTACCCACTTTCATTAACACTTGAGAGCGAAAATTCATTTTTATAATTGCCCCTCCCATAATCATGCTTTGGACCATCGCTGGCTTTTTTTCGGCAAGGTTTCGAATCAAAATCGTACCTAAAGAAATACCAATAAAATGCGATTTCTTTATTTTTAAATGCGCAAGAACCTCCACAATATCATCTGTAATTGCATCAAAAGTATATTTTGGGTTAAAGGTGTCTTTTAAAGAGGGTTTGCTATCTCCGTGTCCTCGCAAATCAAGAATCAACACGTTAAATTGTTTTTTAAAAGCGCGCACTTGTTTGAACCATATAGAGCTACTACCGCCAGCTCCATGAACAAAGGTCACCCAATTTTTGGAAGAGGTATGTAGATATGTGTAGTAATTTAACAAAAGCGGTGTTTTAATAATGGTCAAAAATAACCTATTTATATTTTATAACCGCAAAAACTCTTTTTTAACGTGCTTTTAACGGCAAGCCTTGGTCTTGAAAGCAGAAACATTCCTTCCCATAAAAACCAAAAAATAGGAAAGCATACCGCCCAAAGGTCGCTTGCCAAGAAAATCAAATTTTTTAGATCTATGAAAATAGCTGCTCGAAATTCCAACGCCAAAATAATTAGGGATGTTAGACAAAAAGGAGCCCAACACCAGGCTTCTAAATACTCATTTGGCGGCTTTTATTCTTGAAATATACCTATTTTTGTACGATGCAAAAATCAATCTCTTTTAAAAAGGCAACCATTTCTTTTTCGGATATTGGAAAAGGAACTGCGGTGGTCCTTCTGCATGGTTTTTTAGAAAACACAAGCATGTGGAAAGACGTGATTCCGCAACTTTCGAAACGAAATCGAATCATTGCCATTGATTTACTGGGCCATGGAAAATCTGATTGTTTGGGCTATGTGCATAGCATGGAGCTGTTTGCAGAAAGTGTTGCAGCCGTATTAAAACACTTGCGCATCCGAAAATGTGTGGTTGTTGGGCATTCGTTGGGCGGTTATGTAGCCTTGGCTTTTGCAGAGAAATACCCACAAAAAATAAAAGGGATCTGCCTAATGAACGCTACGTCGATTGAAGATGATGCTGAGCGAAAAACACTACGCCTTCGTGCCAACAAAATGATTCAAAAAAACTTTGAAAACATGGTCCGCATGTCTTTTACCAACTTGTTTGGTGAAAAAAGCCGAAGTCTATTTAAAGTCGAAATAAAAGCAGCATTGCAAGAAGCCTTAAAAACACCCATACAAGGCTATATTGCTGGACAAGAGGGCATGCGAATTCGCCCAAACCGAACAGCGGTTTTGACTGAAAACAACTTTAAAAAATTGATTATTATCGGTGAAAAAGATCCTGTTTTGGATCTTGAAACTTCTTTAAACGAAGCAAAAAAAACCAACTCGGAAGTACTTGTTTTTCCAGAAGGGCATATGAGTCATATTGAAAACGCACCAGCACTAAACCTTGCCTTAACTTCCTTTGTAAAGCATTGTTAACAAACAATTTACTTCGAAAATTTCTGTATTTTAGCATCCTCCCAAGACAGTTATTCCTAAATAACGCCCAGTTATTCTCAGATACGCCTGTTTGTTTATTGGTATGAAAATAGCGCCCTTTTTTGTCTTAATTTTATTGAGAAACCCACTCTAGAAAAGATCCCCGCTTCGCCGAGAATGATAACTGCTCAAGGTCAGTCACTTTTGCACAGTTGATGTAGAAAGATTCCCTAAAAAACAAAACCCACAAATTAAAAATTTGCGGGTTTTTTGTGTCTCTTTGTTATCTGTTTTTATGCTTCCTCTTTCATAGGATTCCACCCTTGAGCTTTCAACTCAATTTCTTGATTGGCTCTTGTCACCAGGTTCAATCCTTGGTTTTGCTCCGTAATGTGCCCAATAATAGAAAAATTTGGGTTTCCTTTTATCTTTTCAAAATCGGCAATCGGCACCGTAAAAAGCAATTCGTAATCTTCACCGCCACTTAAAGCGACCATGGTCGAATCCAATTCAAACTCTTCACAAGCAGAAATTACTTGAGGATCTAAAGGTAATTTTTCTTCATAAATTTTACATCCCACCTTACTTTGCGAACAAATGTGCATGATTTCTGAGGAAAGACCGTCAGAAATATCAATCATAGCTGTTGGTTTTACTTCCAATTCTTTCAACCAACCCACGACATCTTTTCGAGCTTCCGGTTTTAATTGTCGCTCAATTAAATACGTATAATTGTCTAGATCTGGCTGATTCTTTGGATTCACCGCAAATACTTGTTTTTCTCTTTCTAAGACCTGCAATCCTAGATAAGCAGCTCCTAAATCTCCCGTAACCACTATTAAGTCGGTTGCTTTTGCACCATGTCTGTATACAATATCTTCCGCTTTTGCAGTTCCAATAGCCGTTACAGAAATTAGAATTCCTTTGGTAGAAGAACTAGTGTCTCCACCCACTAAATCTACCTGATAGGTATCACAAGCCAACTGGATTCCCGCATACAATTCTTCAATTGCTTCCAATGGAAAACGATTAGAAACGGCAATCGAAACCGTAATTTGAGTTGCTTTTCCATTCATAGCATAGACGTCCGATAGATTTACCATGACCGCCTTATAACCAAGATGCTTTAAAGGCATATAACTCAAATCAAAATGCACCCCTTCGATGAGTAAATCAGTAGTAACTAGGGTCTCATCTTGATTGGAAATCACCGCAGCATCATCGCCTACAGCATATTTTGTTGAGGCATTCTTAACCGTAAAATATTGTGTAATATGATGGATTAAACCAAACTCTCCAAGCTCAGCCAATGACGTTTTTTGTGGGTTTTTATCTTCTAACATGCCACAAAGATAAAAACATTCCGAAGAACACACCTACTTACTTTAACATTGTTAGCGCATGAAATGGAAAGAATAATAGTACTTTTGTTTATTAACGATTTATCTCTATAAAAAATAGGCACTTCATTGTTTTCTTTGGAATTGCTATTTTTATTCTACCTATTTTTACCTTACAGGTTCAAAAAATATCTGGGAAAGAAAATATAAATACCCTGCAATACGTTTTGCATTAAGAAACCTTGAAAAGAGATAATTATTTTAGTAAAATAAACGAGACGATTGTCAAAAAATCGTTTTCAACAAACCCTCAAGCCCATGTTTAAGAAAGCGCTATTTCTATCACTACTCTTCCTAATTGGTTGTACCAAAAAAGATGTTTTCGAAGAAGAAACTCCCTTTATTGGAGAACCTTTGGCAAAATGCATCAACGGTTTTGCAGGCGAATACCCTTGTAATGACTACGATTTATTGGCACACATTTCTTTAACCGATTTAAACCTTTCTACTGCTGGAAATGATTGTTGGGGCTGGACAGATCCGCTGACCAACAATGAATATGCATTAGTAGGTACAAACAAAACACTTAGCTTTATAGACATTTCTGATCCCATACACCCCAAAATAATGGGCTTTTTAGACACACAAACCGTTTCAAGTTCTTGGCGAGACGTAAAGGTTTTTAACAACTATGCCTATGTGGTCAGTGAAGCGGCAGGGCATGGAATGCAGGTTTTTGATTTAACGCGATTACGAGACGTTGTAGATGCTCCCGAAACCTTTTCAAACGATGCTTATTATTCAGGGTTTGGAAAAGCACACAACATTGTCATTAACGAAGACAGTGGTTTTGCCTATGCGGTGGGAACAAGAAGCTTTTCGGGCGGTCCTCACTTTATAGATATAAACGACCCGCTGAACCCAATAGCCGCAGGAGGATTTTCTGGCGGGGGGTATTCTCATGATGCACAAGTGGTTACTTACAAAGGCCCTGATACAGATTATACAGACAAAGAAATTTTAATTGGCAGTAACGCAAACCAAGTTGTTATTGTAGATGTTACCGACAAATCGGCTCCTATAACAATTTCAACAATCACCTATCAAAATATAGGATACACCCACCAAGGCTGGTTTACTGAAAACCAACGATACTTTATTTTAGGTGATGAATTGGATGAACGTGATTTTGGAGGAAATACAAGAACAATTGTTTTCGATTTTACCGATTTGGACAACCCTATTTATCATACAGAATATGTTGGGCCCACTGCCGCAATAGATCACAACGGCTATACAAAAGGAAGTACTTATTTTCAAGCAAATTATACTGCTGGAGTGCGCATGATTGATATCAGCAATATCGAAGCGAAACGCTTTACTGAAATTGGTTCTTTCGATACCTATCCAGAAAATGATTTGCCTAGCTTTAGAGGCACCTGGAATGTATATCCTTATTTCCCAAGTGGTAATATTATTCTCAGTGACATCAATCGTGGGTTCTTTATTATCAGAAAAAGCGGTAGCTAAAATTACAGCCTAAAAATGAAAGCATTTTACTTTTTTGTGAGTTGCCTTATGCTCTTGAATTGTTCGAAAGAGGAAGCACTTTCATTTCCTATTTCAGGAGGGGATTTGGGAGAAATCACAAACATCAAAAACTATGGTGGTTCTAAAAATGATGTTGCCAATGCAGTCGTAAAAACCCAAGATGGAGGAGCAGCTGTTTTAGGCTATACACAAAGTATCAATGGCGATATTTCTGACAAAACTACCGAAGGTTTTGATTTTTGGGTGTTAAAATTGGATGCAGATGGCAACCTTCAATGGAATAAAACCTTTGGTGGGTCAGAAGATGATCGCGGAAATGACATCCTACAAACTAACGATGGTGGTTATGCTATCCTAGGTTACAGTACAAGTTCCGATCTAGATGTTCCGGGAAATGCGGGTTCGCAAGATTTTTGGATGGTAAAACTAGATGCAAACGGCGCAATTTCTTGGAGTAAAACCTTTGGATATTTAGGAGCAGACTCCGGCACAAGTTTATTACAAACAGCAGACAATAGCTATTTAATCACAGGCATATTAGACGTTACAGCTTCTGGAGGACAAGGGAATTCAAGAAATTCTCAAAGACATGCCGGAGGTGATATTTGGGCGATAAAACTAAGTGAAAACGGCGAACTGCAATGGAGTAAATATTTTGGTGGCTCTTATACAGACGCTCCTTTTGGAGTTGTCGAAACGGAAGATCAGAACTTTATAATCGCTGGTTCATCAGACAGTGCCGATGTAGATATTTCAAAGAACAACGGTTCGTATGACTTCTGGGTACTTAAAATAACTTCCGAAGGTAGTTTGCTCTGGGAACGAAGTTTTGGAGGGTCAGAAATTGACGAGGCTAGAGCCATTACATCCACAAATGATGGAAACTTTATCATTGTTGGCGACACCAGAAGTGCAGATAAAGATGTATCAAATAATCATGGTGCAGCAGATGTCTGGATCATAAAAATGAATACGGATGGAAACTTAATTTGGGAAAAAACAATTGGTGGAAGCAGTTTTGATGTTGCTCGTTCGGTTACTAAAACACAAGACAATGGTTTTATTATTTCAGGAAGTTCTCGGAGCTTGGATGACGGTTTTACAAATCAAGGTCAAAATGATGCCCTCCTTTTGAAAATAGATTCCGAAGGAAATCTCATTTGGAAGCAAACTATTGGCGGTACTGAAATTGACTTTTTTTACGATGCCGTGCAACTCAACAATACAACACTCATTGCCGTGGGAGAAACCAATAGTTCCAATGGAGACTTAACCGAAAACAAAGGGTTTTCTGACGCTTTAATTATAAAAACAAACTAATATGAGAGTACTATTATTTCTCTTAACCGGACTACTAACATGGAGTGCTTGCAGTTCTCCAGAGGAAGCGCAAAGCGCAAATGTGGCTATCCGATTTTCTCACAATTGGGAAAACACACCCGTGAGCGCTGCAGATTTTAATATCCTAAAATTTACCAATGACAATGGTGAAATGCTCAGTATCGAAAGGTTGAGATATCTCATTTCAAATGTAATACTAACAAATCTAGACAACGAAACCTACGAACTTTCACCCTATCAATTGGTAAACCTTGGCGATGAGGAAGTCAGTATTGAAAGCACCCAAGTGCCTGCAGGAGATTATAAACTCTCCTTTGTTTTTGGATTTACAGATACCGAAAATATTGATGGGGGGTATCCCGATTTAAATACGGCTTCGTTTAACGTGCCTGCAATGCTTGGTGGGGGCTACCATTTTATGCAATTTGATGGAAAATATACCGCTCAAAATTTACCCCCAGCAGGATTTAATTACCACGTTATTAGCGCTGTTAATACCGCAGACCCCAACAATTTAATCTTTCAAGACACTTCCTTTAAAGTAGATCTTGGAGTCGTAAGCATATCCGCAACTACTGAAATTGAAATAAAAATGAACATTGCCGAATGGTTTAAAAACCCAAATACATGGGATTTAAATGTCCTAAATACCGTTTTAATGCCAAATTTCGATGCGCAAATTTTAATGCATCAAAATGGAAAATCGGTTTTTAGTTTGGGTACTGTACAAGAATAAAATAGAAGCACCCTATTTCTAAGAAAAAAAGAATGAAAAACAACTGTCTTTTTCTGCTTGCTGTTTTTCTTTTGATGCAATGCTCATCAAAAGAAGCAACAGTGTACACCCCTGTTCCTTATACCTTGGAAGTTCCAACGCAATTTACCAACAAATTAATTGCTCCTATAATTCCTGCAAACAACCCACTGACAGAAGAAGGAGTTGCCTTAGGAAAGAAATTATTTTTTGACAGAAAACTTTCTGGAAACAACACACAATCCTGTGCTACCTGCCACAGTCCACAGAAATCATTTACCAACAACCTACAATTTAACGAAGGGATTCAAGGAATTTTAGGAACCAGAAATTCAATGCCTTTATTCAATTTGGCGTGGAATTTTGACGAACGCTTCGCTTGGGATGGTAAAGAAGTAGGTTTGGAAAAACAGGCCTTAGAACCTGTAAGAAACCCCATAGAAATGCATGCTAATTGGGAAACTGTCGCAGAAAAACTACAAGCAAGTCCTGAATATCCAGATTTATTTTTACAAGCTTTTGGAAGTTCTGAAATTGACTCGGTTTTAATCACAAGAGCACTCGCTCAGTTTGAAAGAATCTTAATTTCTGGAAACTCAAAATTTGATCGGTATTTAAATGGCGAAACTACGTTAACACCCCAAGAATTAGCTGGTTTTAATGTTTTTATGGACGAAGCCAAAGGAGATTGCTTTCATTGTCATGGGAGCGATAACAATCCTCTTTGGACGGACAATAAATTTCACAACAACGGATTGGATAGCAACTTTTCAGACCTGGGCTTAGGTGCTGTTACTGGAGATACAAACGACAATGGTAAGTTTAAATCGCCATCACTTCGGAATTTAAAATTTACCGCACCCTACATGCACGATGGGCGTTTTGCAACTCTAGACGAAGTTATCCAACATTATTCGGAAGGCCTGCAGCCCTCTGCAACCATTGATCCATTGATGAAAAAAGTGAGTCAAGGCGGTGTGGGTTTGTCCCCGCAAGAGAAAGCAAATTTGAAAGCCTTTTTATTATCCCTTAGTGATTCAAATTTTGTCAACAATCCAGCCTTTAGAGAATAATCAAAAAAACCAATAGCCGCATTGTTCTTGTTAATGAAAGTTCCCTTCTTTTTAAGACATATATTGTATATTTGCAAGCAATTTAGATTTAATCTATTTAAAATTATGATAAAAGTTTCAGACACAGCGAAGAAGAAAGTCATACAGTTAATGACAGATGATGGCTTCGACGCGACCAATGACTTTGTAAGAGTTGGTGTAAAAAGCGGTGGTTGCTCAGGTTTGTCTTACGATTTGACTTTTGATAACGAAAGAAGAGAGAGCGATAAGGTTTTTGAGGAGAACGATGTGAAAATTATCGTTGACAAAAAAAGTTTTTTATATTTAGTGGGAACTACGTTGGAATATTCTGGCGGTTTAAATGGAAAAGGTTTTGTTTTTAACAATCCGAATGCCAATAGAACTTGTGGATGTGGAGAAAGTTTTTCGCTTTAAAAATTAGAAAAAGATGTCAAAGTATACAGAAGAACAGTTAGAACAAGAGTTAAAAACCCAAGAGTACAAATATGGTTTCTATACAGATATAGAAAGTGAAACTTTTGCAAAAGGGCTAAGCGAAGAAGTTGTAATTGCAATTTCTAAGAAAAAAAACGAGCCCCAATGGATGACCGATTGGCGTTTAGAAGCTTTTAGGGTTTGGAAAAAAATGGAAGAACCAGAATGGGCAAATGTGCAGTATGAGAAACCAAAATTTCAGGACATTGCATACTACTCTGCTCCAAAAGAAAAACCAAAATTAAATTCTTTAGACGAAGTTGATCCAGAATTACTGGATACTTTTAAGCGTTTAGGGATTTCTTTAGACGAACAAAAAAAATTAGCCAATGTAGCCGTAGATATTGTAATGGATTCGGTTTCTGTTGCCACTACATTTAAGAAAACATTGGGTGAAAAAGGGATTATTTTTATGCCTATTTCAGAAGCAATTCAAGAACATCCAGAATTGGTGCGTAAATATTTAGGAACCGTTGTGCCAACAACCGACAACTTTTATGCAGCACTAAATTCGGCCGTTTTCTCAGATGGATCATTCTGTTACATTCCAAAAGGCGTTCGATGCCCAATGGAATTGTCTACGTATTTTAGAATCAATGAAGGTGGAACCGGACAGTTTGAAAGAACTTTAGTGGTTGCAGACAAAGGGAGTTATGTTTCATATTTAGAAGGTTGTACTGCCCCAAGTAGAGATGAAAATCAATTGCACGCTGCGGTTGTAGAACTCATAGCTATGGACGATGCCGAAATTAAATATTCTACAGTACAAAATTGGTATCCCGGAAATAAAGAGGGAAAAGGAGGGGTTTACAACTTTGTAACCAAAAGAGGTTTGTGTGAAAACAATGCGAAAATTTCTTGGACACAAGTAGAAACAGGCTCTGCAGTAACTTGGAAATATCCTTCATGTATTTTGAAAGGAAATAATTCTGTTGGCGAGTTTTACTCAATTGCAGTTACCAACAATTATCAGCAAGCAGACACCGGAACCAAGATGATTCATCTTGGAAAAAATACAAAATCAACAATTATTTCGAAAGGAATCTCTGCTGGAAGCTCCCAAAACAGTTACCGTGGTTTGGTACAAATTGGCGCAAGAGCAGAAAATGCAAGAAACTTCTCACAATGTGATTCTTTATTGATGGGAAATTTATGTGGTGCGCACACCTTTCCATACATTGAAGTAAAAAATAAAACTGCGCAAGTAGAACATGAAGCAACCACTAGTAAAATTGGTGAAGAGCAACTTTTCTATTGCAACCAACGTGGAATTGATACCGAAAAAGCAATTGCATTAATTGTAAACGGATTTAGCAAAGAAGTATTAAACAAACTCCCTATGGAGTTTGCGGTAGAAGCGCAAAAATTATTAGAAATTTCGTTAGAAGGCTCAGTAGGATAGAGAACTCGGAATTCGAGGTTCTAAACTAGAAAAATATTAAAAAGGAAACGCCTGGAGTTGAGGGCATATAAAAGACAACCATGTTAAAAATAGAAAATTTACACGCAAGTATCGAAGACAAATCAATCTTAAAAGGATTGAGCTTAGAAGTCAAAGCAGGTGAAGTTCACGCAATTATGGGACCAAATGGTGCAGGTAAAAGTACCTTGGCTAATATTATTGCTGGAAAAGAAGAATATGAGGTTACTGCTGGAAACATTGAATTGGACGGAGAAGATATTGGTGAGCTTGCTCCTGAGGAAAGAGCACACAATGGTGTCTTTCTATCTTTTCAATATCCTGTAGAAATTCCTGGAGTTTCTGTAACCAACTTTATCAAAACGGCCATAAACGAAACACGAAAGGCCAAAGGTTTGGAAGACATGCCGGCAAAAGATATGTTGAAAATGATTCGTGAAAAATCAGAATTATTAGAAATAGATCGTAAGTTTTTGTCACGTTCTTTAAACGAAGGTTTTTCCGGAGGTGAGAAAAAAAGAAATGAAATCTTTCAAATGGCAATGTTAGCTCCAAAATTAGCCATCTTAGATGAAACCGATTCTGGTTTGGACATTGATGCATTGCGAATTGTTGCAAACGGCGTAAACAAATTAAAATCGAAAGACAATGCGGTCATCGTGATTACGCATTACCAACGTTTGTTAGATTACATCGTTCCAGATTTTGTTCATGTTTTACATGATGGAAAAATTGTAAAATCTGGAGATGCTTCCTTAGCTTTAGAATTAGAAGCAAAAGGGTATGATTGGATTAAGCAAGAATTGGTTTAAATTAAGTTGGTAGCAACAGTACAGATAATTACTTACTAAAAACTACCTGCCGAATACTAAAAAAATGGAATTAAAAGATAAATTAGTATCCTCATATGTAGCTTTTGAAAATCGAGTAGAAACCGATTCAGAGGTTCACGAAATTCGTTCTAGAGCACTTCAAAACTTTGAAGCGCTAGGGTTTCCTACTAAAAAGTTAGAAGCTTGGAAATACACTTCTTTAAACGCTGTTTTAAAGCAAGACTATAGTTTGTTTCCAAACAAAGAAAACAACATTCAATTAGCAGATGTAAAAAAGTATTTTATTCATGATATCGATGCCTACAAGCTAGTGTTTATCGATGGAAAATACAGTTCTTTTTTGTCGGAAACTACCCACGATACGTTTGATGTTTGTTTGATGTCTTCAGCATTGGTAAAGCCAAAATACAAAGCAGTTATTGAAAATTACTTTGACAAAATAGCAACGAAAGACAACCTCACTTCACTAAATACGGCTTTCGCTTCGGAAGGAGCTTACATTCACATCCCAAAAAATGTTGAAGTAGAAAAGCCTATCCAAATTATTAATTTTACCACTGGATCTGAGGCAGCAACATTGTTACAACCCAGAAACTTAATTGTTGTAGAGCAAAATGCACATGTTCAAATTATAGAACGCAATCAAAGTTTAACTTCCAACCCTGTTTTAACAAATTCAGTCACTGAAGTTTTTGCAGCAAAAGATGCCACCGTAGACATTTATAAAATTCAAAATGATGCAGAAAACGCCTCATTAGTAGACAATTCTTACATAGAGCAAAAATCGAAGAGTATTGTTTCTGTACACACCTTTTCTTTTGGTGGAAACATCACCAGAAACAACTTAAACTTCTTTCAGCGTGGAGAACATATTGATTCTATCCTAAAAGGAATTACCATTATTGAAGGTAAACAGCATGTAGATCACCACACATTGGTACATCATATAGCACCAAATTGTGAAAGTCATCAAGATTACAAAGGAATCTTCGACGAGCGTGCTACAGGTGTTTTTAACGGGAAGGTTATTGTTGAAAAAGAAGCGCAAAAAACCAATGCGTATCAAAAAAACAACAATGTTTTAGTAAGTGATAAAGCCACCATTAATGCAAAACCTCAACTAGAGATTTTTGCAGACGATGTAAAATGTTCGCACGGTTGTACCATTGGTCAATTGGATGAAGAAGCTTTATTTTACATGCAACAACGTGGAATTCCAAAAAAAGAAGGAAAAGCATTATTAATGTATGCATTTGCCAACACGGTATTAGAAAGTGTAAAAATTCCCGAAGTAAAACAACGGATCACCCAATTAATTGCCAAAAAATTGGGCGTTGATATTGGCTTTGATTTATAGGCAATTATGTTGCTTTTTATAAAAAAGAGAAAACCACGCAAATTGCGTGGTTTTTTATTACTTAACAGCCTCTAAAATCCCTTTCAAGAAAGCATTCTCGTTAAAATTAGACATCCCGAAACGAATAATGACCATTTCTTGATCTGGCAACACATAAACACGTTGCCCCTTGTAGCCATCTGCATAGTACATGTTTTCCGGCACGTCTTTAAAACCGCCATCAGCATTTAACCAAAATTGTGCGCCATAGACTCCTTCCGAAGTAGGTGTGGGGGTCGTTGCATACGCTACCCAATCTTTGGTAAACAGCTGTTCGCCATTCCAAGCTCCGTTGTGAAGGTAGAGCAATCCAAATTTTCCCCAATCTCTAGCCGTCGCCCAAGCATAAGAGGAGGCTACGTAATTTCCTGCTAAATCTGCTTCCAACGTCATGGAATTCATGCCAATTTTATCAATCAAATCGGTGTACCAAAAATCTAAATATTCTTGATGCGTCTCAAACTGATCTCTTAAAATACCGGATAATAAATTTGTAGTGCCCGAAGAATAATACCAGCTTTCGTTGGGTTTTCCTACCAATGGTTTGGCTGCTTGGAGCTTCGTCATATCGCGTTCTAAAAAGAGCATTTTGGTCGCGTCCGAAATTTCATCATAATTTTCGTCCCATTCCAATCCCGAATTCATTTGTAACAAATTGTGAATTGTAATCTCTTTTCTTGGATCATTTTGCCAAGAAGCAATAGCGGCTTTGTCCTGTAGTCGTATTTTTTGCTGATGTTCTAAAACTCCGAAAACAGTACTTAGAATACTTTTGGTCATCGACCAGCCTAAAATTTTGGAGTCTTTATGAAACCCTTCTGAGTATTTTTCTGCAATTATTTGATCTTTGTAAAGCACCAGAACAGCTCTTGATTTTCTTTCCCCAAAAATAGAACTGACAGCAGTGTTTAATTTTTCATAATCAACATTGGAGAAAATAGTGTCTTTTTGAGGCGCATCCCCGAAAGGGTAGGGCAATGCTTTGTTTTTATTTATTGTTCGCTTAGGGGTTAAATAAGGGTTGTTTTCGTCTGCTTTACTTAAAGTTAAAACAGATCCCAAACCTTCTCTTATAATTGCTTTCCGTGTGAGCAATCCAAATACCGAAGCAGTGGCTGACTTTGTGATGGTATCCATCGCATCGGTTGCTAAATGTACCGGAGAAAAGTTGTTGTCGGTTGCATCGGTAAAGGCCAAACTTCTTTCACCTAGAAAAACAGACGTTGCAGTGCTTTTTGCAGAATAGCCTGCTAAAATGTTTAATTTCGGATAATTGTAAATAACAACAACCAGCATTAAAACAGCCAACAAAAGAAGTATTCTCTGAAAAGTTTTCATAGCCAATGATTTAATGATGTAAAAATAAGAAAAACATATTGTCTTTTGTAAAACTTTAAAAATGCATCGTTTATCTTTGCACTATAAATACATTTGGTATGATACAGATTGATAAAATTCGTGAAGATTTCCCAATTCTAAAAAGAACGATAAACGGAAAACCTTTGGTGTATTTTGACAACGCTGCCACCTCGCAGACCCCGCAAGTAGTAATCGATACAATTGTAGACTATTACAGCAACTACAATGCAAATATTCACAGAGGTGTGCATGCGCTAAGTCAAGAAGCAACAGATAAATACGAAGCAGCACGTATAAAAGTACAACAGCACTTTAATGCAAAACATGCCTATGAAATTATTTTAACTGCAGGGACCACACACAGCATCAATATGGTCGCCTCGGGTTTTGCGAGCCTGCTCCATAAAGGAGATGAAATTATTGTTTCTGCCTTAGAACACCATTCAAACATTGTTCCTTGGCAAATGCTTTGTGAAAAAACAGGAGCCCTTTTAAAGGTCATTCCCATGAACCTGGACGGATCTTTGCAAATGGATGTGTATCATACTTTGGTAAACGAAAAAACAAAAATTGTTTTTTGCAACCATGTTTCTAATGCCTTAGGTGTTGTAAACCCAATTGATGAAATTATTAAAAAAGCACATCTATTTGGCGCTGCTGTTTTAATCGATGGTGCACAAGCAACCCCGCACATAAAACCAGATTTACAGGCTTTAGATGTCGATTTCTATGTAGCATCGGCCCACAAGTTATGTGGCCCTACAGGCGTAGGGATGTTGTATGGAAAAAAAGAATGGTTAGAAAAACTCCCGCCCTACCAAGGAGGTGGAGAAATGATTGATGTCGTTACCTTTGAAAAAACCACCTATGCTGGATTGCCACATAAGTTTGAAGCAGGAACCCCCAATATTTGTGGAGGCATCGCTTTTGGTGCAGGATTGGATTATATGAATGCAATTGGTTTTGACAATATCGCTAGCTATGAAGCAGCACTTTTAGCATACGGAACAGCCGAGCTATTAAAAATTGAAGGCGTAAAAATATATGGAACCACCGCAGAAAAAACAGCGGTAATTTCTTTCAATGTAGGTGAAATTCACCCCTATGATATTGGCGTTATTTTAGATAAACTCGGCATTGCAGTGAGAACAGGACACCACTGTGCACAACCGATTATGGATTTCTATAAAATCCCCGGAACCATCAGAGCTTCCTTTTCTTTTTACAATACCAAAGAAGAGATTGATGTGTTTGTTGCTGGATTGAAAAGAGCCGTGATGATGCTTTCTTAAACCCTGCTAAAAAATAGCTTATAAACAAAAAAGGTTGCGCAATTGCGCAACCTTTTTTTATATCGTATCAAAAAATTATCTCAATGAAGGAGAATAATTCGTTGTGTAATCTCCAGCTTTGGCTAAACCACCTGTTGCTGTTGTAAAGTTAGACCCGAATTCAGCATCTATAGCGGCTAAGATTTTGTTTGCCATTAAAGCATACCCTCTACCGGTTAAGTGAACACCATCTAAACTAACCAATCCACCCATAACAAGACTGGTATTCATTACATACTCATCAAACTGAATTCCTGTTGACGCTTCTTGTAAAACACCTTTAAAGTCTACTAGCGCTATATTAGGATTCGCAGCCGCAACTGCTTCTATTGTCATGTTGTATGCATCGGTTGCTGTTTTTACTTTGGCTTGCTCAGTATCGGTTAATACCCACTGATCTGCTAAAGGAACACCAACACCATTGACACTCGTTGGGTTGCTTGGATCTGCTAAAGTTCCTATAAAAGAAGAACTTGTTAAGACTAATAAATCATTCGCCGTTGCTTGTCTGTATGAAGGAATTCCTAATGCAGATAAATCTGTTAAGTCTTCATCAATAATGACAACCGCATTTTGACCTTCAACAAAGTTGATTGTTCTTTTGGCAACTTCTGCAGCGTCAATCATGGCATAGGATTGTGCTACCGATAATCCACCATTGTAAGCAGCATATCCTGCATTTAAAGCTCCTGCAGTTGCCGCATCAAGAGGAATTGGGTTGTGAGGTACCGTTGTAAAATACGATAATGAGGTTACATATGGTACGTTCGCTACAACTCCTTTGGCTCCGTTTGCAGTCAATGCATTAGTCATGTCGCTAAATACAGCTGCAAATACGTTTGGATCTGTAATATCATTTCCTCCATAAGTTGCAGGATCAAAATTTCCTGTTTGATCTACTCCAACTCCTCCAGAAGTTGCATAGCCCAAAACATCATTTCCTCCAATTTCAGATAAGGTAAAGAATGTTGGACTTTGCGCTAACGCGTCTCCCAATACAGTCGCACCAGGACTAGAAGCCATTCTCCCAAAATAAGGGTTTAGAGTGCCATAACCAGCAACGCCTAAATGAAAACTTTTTGCTCCTGGAATCCCCATGTTATTGAAAGGTCCAGAAATTACTTCCCCAAACTGTGTTGTAGGAGTTGCGTCTAAACGCGCAGGTCCTGCTCCATTAAAATACAACCTTGGTTCTACCACAACAGCAGGTCCAAAAACCATTCCTCCAATATTATCATTCATTAAAGGCTGTGTAAAATCTGTACCAAATTTACCCGCTAAGATATTTGGAAAAGAACTCTCTTGTGCTGCAATAAACAATGCACCATCTGTATATCCTGAAGTAAAAGAAGCTCCTACAGATACATAATTAGAAAAGTCTAATCCATTGGTGTTTAAAGCAACCTCTTCAACCATCGCTGGTTCAATTACGTCTAACTCGTTGTCTACATCACAAGAAACAAGTCCTAATGACAGTAGGAATAGCCCTATATATTTATAATTTTTCATTGAAATATCTTTTTTTAGTTATTAATTGTCCAAGAAACATAGTACTGAGAACCTATGGCGCCAACTCCTGGTGCACTTAGGTATTCTTGACCTGTTAAATTCGCTCCACCCACTTTAAATACCGATTTCCATGCAGGAACACTGTAGTTCATTTGCGCATCTATAACAGTTCTAGAAGCAATGTCTGCATCTAAGAATGTAGATTCCCAACGGTACTCATCTTGCCATCTCGCATTGATGTTGAACCCAAAGTTTTTAAATACATTTTGTTTTCCAAATTGAATTTTTACTTTGTGTTCTGGCGTATTAAATCCTGCTTCAAAATCAGGATCAGATGCTTGATCAAAATCAAACTTCGCAAAGGTATAGTTCAACCCTAAATTAAACCCGTTAAAAACTTTGGTGTTTAATCCGATTGTTGCTCCGTAAGAGTTGATCTCAGCTGCTGTGTTTGTGTAAGTGGCAAAAACAGTATAATCTCCTTGTGACAATGCTACAAGTGACAATGGAACCGGAGCACCCCCTGGACCTACTGGAGCCGTTTGCGTACCAGCAACGTCTCCATAAAAAGGAACAATTACGTTTTTACCAGCAATAAAGTCTTCATAAGCATTGTAGTATACACTTAGGTCTAATGTAATTCGTGAAGAACCCGCATCTACCAAGCCTCTATACCCTACTTCATAAGCAGTTACTCTTTCTGATTTTACCAATTCTACATTTGCTGCTACTGGAGCGCCTGCTACAACAGATGCTGCAGAAAAAGCGTTTTCATAAGCAGCTCTACCTGAAACGGCAACGGTAGCACTTCCTGTAAAGTTTTGACCCAATCCACTTACATTTAATGCAGGTGTAGAAAAACGATCTAAGTTATCTGGTGCAGAACCAATTAAATAGGCTCTCCCTGCATTTAACCCAATGTATTGATCTTGTGTTGTTGGATTTCTAAAACCTGTCTGAAAAGAAGCTCTAAAGTTTTTGTTTTTATTTTCACCTCCTGCATATGCAAAAGAAACTCTTGGAGAATAGTTTCCATCAAAGTTTTGTGCTTTGTCATAACGAACAGAAGCCGTTAACTTTAAACGATCTTCTTCTAAAAACCCTTTCTGAATTTGCGAATAAACTCCGTATTCACTGTAGTTTATAGGGCCGTCATAATCGGTAAAAATACTTCCATTTGAATTTAAAGAGTAGGTTCTAAAAGACCCCCCTATTTGAATCTCTGCCCAATCAATATATTCGTTGAAATTCATGTTTGCATCTGCATGATACAATTTCGTATTGTCTTGAAACTTTGATCCTGTTACTAAATCTGGATCTGCTGTTATACGATCAAAAGCAGCTTGAAAACCTGCAGTTCCTGGCAACAATCTCCCTGTTTCAGCAGTTTGTCTTGCCAAGGCATGCGCTTGATCTGAGTTCATTCCTCCCAAGGTTCCTTGAAGGTAAGCACCCGCATATTCACCAAACCAAGTGTTGTCATCTTTCCATGCTCTGTTAATGTTGATGGCTGCAAAACGCGTGTCATAGGAATCTCCTGCGTCTTCACTCGTCATATACCCTCTTACAAAAAAGTTTTTCCCACGCACCTCAAGTTTGTGTTGCTCCATAAAGAAGTTCTTGATGTTGTACCTGTTCGTTCCTTGGTAGATGGTGTTTCCATTACCAAACTTCGAATTCCAGATAACCTCCAAACGATCATCTCCTAAAGGACGGTAGTTTAACGAAGCGCCAAATTTCATGCTTTTCGCGTCATAAGACATTAAGTCTTTTTCATCATATCCAGTTCTACTAACTGATTCACTTGGAATTAAAGCAGCAGCACCGTTTGGAAAAATTCCTAACGATTCTAAGGTTTCTGCAACTCCTTTGATATTGGTAGAAACCTCATCACCATAAACGTTTAATCCGTCATAGTTTCTGTCTGAGTTTCTATCTCCTGAAGTGTATCCTCCATTTAATGTGTTTCTATAATCTGTAGCAAACCATTCTGTGCCGTCTAAATAAGACAAGGTTGCTTTTGCTGCAAACTTCTCAGAAAAAACATGCGCCATTCTGATGTTTACATCATAAAACTTGTTGTCTCCAGCGGCATCCTGACTCGTTAATCCATCTTTGTAAGAAAAACTAATTCCTTGCTCTTCAAAAGGACTTTTACTCGTCATGAACATGATACCGTTAAAGGCATTTGCACCATACAATGCAGAAGAAGCTCCAGGCAATAATTCTACTGTTTTTACATCCAATTCAGACATTCCTAACAAGTTTCCCAAAGCAAAGTTTAATGCTGGAGAAGAATTGTCCATTCCGTCTACCAATTGCATAAAACGTGTATTTGCAAAAGTTGCAAAACCACGTGTATTGACAGATTTAAATGTTAAACTGTTGGTATTCACATCCACCCCTTTTAAATTCTCTAATCCGTCATAGAATGAAGGAGCAGAGGTGTTTTTAATGGCTCTAGAATCCATTCTTTCTACCGTTACCGGAGACTCCATAATACGTTCTGGAGTTCTAGAAGCAGAAACAACAATTTCATCTAAAGAAGTCGCATTTTCCGAAAGGTTCACTGATACTTTTTGGTTGTTTTCAGTAATTTCTACTTTGGCCGTTTGATAACCAATCATAGAAAATTCTAAAATAAACGGAGGGGTATCCGCCACATTCAATACGAAATTTCCATCAAAATCTGTGTTTGTTCCCACAGCTTTTCTCGCCACTTTAATGTTTGCGCCAGGAAGTGTCTCACCTGTTTTCGCGTCCTTAACGGTTCCAGTAATCGTTGTTTGTGCAAACATTGCCGCACTTCCAAAAACCACAAACGCAAGTAGTAAAATCTTTTTTATCATAATTTGAATTATTTGTTAACTGTCACGACAATACAATATTTTTTCATTTGTTAATTATTTTAACACTTTTTTTCATTTATTAATAACAGCACCTAGATTTATTAGAGAAACGATAATTCAAAAAAAACACTTTGATACATCGAACAAATTGTACCTTTGTATTTATAAATGGCCCCTTTTTGAAAACCTTTCACGACATTTCCTCTTTCAGAACCAACGAAAAAACCTTTGTGACAATCGGCACTTTTGATGGCGTTCATTTTGGACACCAAGAAATCATCAACAAACTGGTTGATGACGCCAAATTGGCCGGGAAAAAATCCGTGTTACTTACCTTTTTTCCACACCCAAGAATGGTGCTCCAAAAAGGGACTACAATTGCATTGATTAATACCATTGCAGAACGCACCGCACTGTTAGAAAAAACAGGCCTGGACTACTTAATCATTCATCCGTTTAGCATTGCATTTTCTAGACTAACTGCCCTGGATTTTGTTAGAGATCTTCTCGTAGCACAATTAAACATTTCAAAATTGATTATCGGATACGATCATCATTTTGGGAAGAACCGAGAGGGAAACATAGAACAACTCAGGGAGTACAGCCATACCTATGGTTTTTCTGTAGAAGAAATTCCAGCACAAGATATTGATGATGTTTCGGTAAGCTCCACCAAAATAAGAAGGGCTTTAGCTGCCGGAAACTTAAAAACCGCAAACCGTTATTTAGGAAGTCCGTTTATGCTGTCTGGAAAAGTAGTCAACGGAAAAAAACTAGGGGGTCAAATAGGATTCCCAACGGCAAACATCGATATCCTTGAAAACTACAAACTAATTCCCAAAACAGGAGTGTATGTCGTACAGTCAAAAATTCATAATAAAACCATTTTTGGAATGATGAATATTGGAAATAGGCCTACTGTTTCTGGAACACATCAAACCATTGAAGTGCATTTTTTTGATTTTAACACCAACTTATACGATACTTTTTTAACTATTGAATTGCTCTTCTTTTTACGAGATGAGCATAAGTTTGACACAGTCGAAAGTTTGATTGTTCAACTTAAAAAAGACGAAAAAATCGCCCGAGATTATTTAAAAAAAGCACAATAATCTTTTTTAAACACAACCCTTTTCTCACAGCTTCATTTGATCTTGTGGTTTCAAGCGCTTTTAGAAATAAGGTGTAAAATTGCGACAACAAGCCAATCATTTTAAATCGGGAATTCGCCGCAAAAATCGCCCACAAATTATATATTTGCATTTCATAATTCTTACAAAAATGTTACAAGTACACTTTATTAGAGAAAACAAGCAAAAAGTTTTAGAAGGATTGGCAAAACGTAATTTTGCTGATGCAGAAACCATTGTTGATCAGGTATTAACTGCTGATGAAAACCGAAGGAAAACACAAGTTTCCTTGGACGAAGCACTGGCAGAATCTAATAAATTATCAAAAGAAATTGGTGCATTTTTTAAGATGGGTGAAAAACAAAAAGCAGGCTTACTCAAAGAAAAATCAGGACAATTAAAAGAACAAACGAAAGAACTGGCCGTAAAATTACACGCTTTTTCTGACGAACTGCAACGCCTACTATATCTGATTCCGAACATTCCACATGCCTCCGTAAAAGCAGGGAATTCTGAAGCAGATAATGAAGAAATCTATTCAGAAGGAAGCATTCCTGTTTTAGGAGAAAACGCACTTCCACATTGGGAATTGGCAAAAAAATATGACATTATCGATTTTGAATTAGGTACCAAAATTGCAGGGGCTGGCTTTCCAGTATACAAAGGAAAGGGAGCAAGGTTGCAACGTGCTTTAATCAATTATTTTTTAGACAAAAACACCAAAGCGGGTTATACAGAAATTCAAGTACCACATTTGGTAAATGAAGCTTCTGGAATTGGCACCGGGCAATTGCCAGACAAAGAAGGGCAAATGTATCATGTAGGAGAAGATGATTTGTATTTAATTCCTACAGCAGAAGTGCCTATTACCAATATTTTTAGAGGAAATTTAGTACAAGAGGCTGATTTTCCAATTACATACACAGGATACACGCCCTGTTTTAGAAGAGAAGCAGGAAGTTATGGCGCACATGTTCGTGGTTTAAATCGTCTACACCAATTTGATAAAGTGGAAATTGTACGTGTAGAACACCCCGAAAACTCTTACCAAGCCTTAAACGAAATGGTAGCTCACATTAAAGACATTTTACGAGAGTTGAAATTGCCTTATAAAATTTTACGTTTGTGTGGTGGAGATACTGGTTTTACTGCTGCAATCACCTTCGATTTTGAAGTGTTTTCTACTGCGCAAGACCGTTGGTTAGAAATTAGTTCTGCTTCAAATTTTGAGAACTTTCAAGCCAATAGATTAAAGCTCCGTTTTAAAAATAAAGATGGGAAAAGCGAATTGGCTCATACTTTAAATGGGAGTTCTTTGGCTTTACCGCGTGTTTTGGCGGCAATATTAGAAAACAACCAAACAGAAGACGGTATTCAAATACCCGAAGTATTGGTGCCGTATTGTGGGTTTGACCTTATCAATTAATTCGATACGATAGCGATCATTAATCGCTTGTATTTTTTCATTTCTAACAAGGTCTTAAAATACGCGTTTATCTTGCCTGCTTTCATTAATTTTAACGCGTTTTTTTTTGCGTTTTCGTAGCGGTAGGTTAGTTCTTTCATCCATTTTTTGTTTTGTTGTTCTTTATATAAAGACAATTTCCGTGCCAAAATGTTACAATTGCACTGTTGAAAATAACACTGATTCATGAAAAATTAGCCAATGGTTCGCTATCTTTGAGATCAAATGAAAAAACAGATCCTCTTTGTTGTGTTGCTTGTTAGTAGTTTTGGGTATGCTCAAAACGAATACCTACTCGCAGAAAACTACTTTAGAGCCGGAGAATATGAAAAAGCAACAACGGTTTACAAAAAACTCTACGAGAAAAGTCCTTTTAACACTACTTATTTACAAAGATTGATTTCTTGTTATCAAGAAACAACGCAATTTGTTCGGGCAGAAGAATTGCTAAAAGCAAAAATTCAATCAAACCCTTCACAAGTTTTTTTATATGTGTACCTGGGCTACAATTACGAACGACAGCAACAGAAAGAAACAGCAACCATTTATTACCAAAAGGCGCTCTCGGCAATTGATGAAAAATCAAATTACAGTGGTCTTATTGCGGCCATTTTTAAGCACTATTCGCTCATAGAATATGCAATTACTGCCTATGAAAAAGCAATGAAAAACAACCCAAAAGCGAATTACAATTTTCAAATTGCGCAGCTTTATGGAGAAAAAGGTGCTTTTAAAAAAATGTTTCAATCCTATATTGACCTTATCGATAAAAACCCTGATTATGTTAAAAATGTACAACGGTATGTCAGCAGGTATCTTACAAACGACGCCGAAAGCAAAAACAATATATTGTTTCGAAAAACCCTTTTAAGAAAGTCCGCGAGCAACCCAAAGGATGAATGGAACCTACTCTTAAGTTGGTTGTTTGCGCAACAAAAAGAATACGGGAAAGCATTTCTTCAAGAACGTGCATTGTACCAAAGAAACTCCGAAGATCTTTCACAGATCTTCCTTTTGGGAAAGATTGCTTTTGAAAATACTGATTATGACTCCGCAAAACAAATTTTTTCCTTTGTCAATGAGAACGCACTTTTTGATGAAGAGAAATTGGAAGCCAACTTGTATCTCGCAAAAATTGCTATGAAAACGAAAAGCAATCAAACAGAAGAGCTATTTCAAAGATTATTTTCTACTTTTGGCAAAAACCAAGCGACTATAAAACTACAAGTTTTATATGCAGACTATTTAACATTCCAAAAAAACAACGCCTCGAAAGCTATTGAAGTGTTAAAAAATGCCTTAGGTTTTTCAAATTCAAAGTTTGACAAAGCAAGGATAAAACTAAAGCTTGGTGAAGTATTGGTGTTTACTGGAAAAAAGAACAAAGCACTCATTTACTTTTCACAAATTCAAACACAATTAAAAAACCATCCTTTGGCACAGCAAGCCACATTTAAAGTGGCGCAAACAAGTTATTTTAATGGCGATTTCACCTGGGCAAAAGCCCAATTAAAAATTTTAAAAAGCGCCACAACTCAACTAATTGCAAACGATGCCATCGCCCTCTTTCTAACAATCACAGACAATGAACCGGTAGATGCTATTCCTTCTGGATTGACGGCATATGCAAAAGCAGACTTACTGGCATTTCAAAATAAAAATCAAGAAGCGGTTGCGGTGTTAAAAGACATTCTAAATAAGTTCAAAGGACAACCCATCGAGGATGAAGCGCTTTTTAAGCAAGCAACTCTTTTTATAAAACTACAGGCATTTGAAAATGCCATTGTAAATTTTAAAAAAATAATTCAGGGAGACCCTAAAGGTATTCTAAGAGATGATGCGCACTATGCATTGGCAGAATTGTATAATTATCAACTTAATAATCCCGAAAAGGCGTCAGAACATTATCAAAAGATTATTTTTGACTTCGCATCGAGTATTTATTTGGAAGATGCCCGAAAGAAATATAGAAAATTACGGGGCGATGCCCTTTAGTATCAAAAGAAAGTAGTATTCACAAACCATTAAGAACAGAAAATGTACATCTATAACATAACCATAAATATTGACGAAAGTGCTCATAAAGAGTGGCTTTCCTGGATACACACACACATTACGGAAGTCATGGATACCGGTCGTTTTTTATCTGCAAAATTTACAGAAGTGTTGGTAGAAGAACAACTGGGTGGAAAAACATACTCAATACAATATACTGCAAATACTAGGACTGATTTAGACGATTTTTATCAATATGATAATGCTCGATTGCAAAAAAAGGCGCTTGAAAAATTTGGCGATAAAATGGTTACTTTTAGCACCGAGTTGAAAGTGATAAAAGAGTTTTTTCCAACCGCAATAAGAAATTAAAAAATGGACGTTAAAGCAAAGAAACATTTAGGGCAACATTTTTTAAAAGACGAAGGGATTGCAAAAGACATTGCAGACTCTTTAACAGAAACTAATTACGAAAATGTATTAGAAATTGGTCCAGGGATGGGGGTTTTAACCAAGTATTTACTAGAAAAAAACCAAAAAATTACGGTGATGGAACTTGATCGAGAGTCCGTTGCTTATTTGCAGGATATCTTTCCAAGCGAACACATCCAACTCAATACTTCAAAAGAAAAATTTGAAATTATCGAAGGTGATTTTCTAAAATTTGATTTAGCGACTGTATTTAACAAAAAACAAACAGCCATTATTGGAAATTTTCCCTATAACATCTCTACTCAAATAGTTTTTAAAGCAATTGAACACAGAGAATTCGTGCCGGAGTTTGCGGGCATGTTTCAAAAAGAAGTTGCCAAAAGAATTGCGGAAAAAGAGGGTAGCAAAGTTTATGGAATCCTCTCGGTATTGACACAGGCATTTTTTGATGTGGAGTATTTATTTACGGTCCCTCCTGTTGTTTTTGACCCACCACCAAAAGTAGATTCAGGCGTTATTCGATTGATTAGAAAAAAAGAGTATTCACTTCCTGTTGATGAAAAATTATTTTTTAGAGTTGTGAAAACAGCCTTTAATCAACGCAGAAAAATGTTGCGAAGTAGTTTAAAAAGCTTTAATCTTTCGGATTCCTTAAAAGAACAAGCTATCTTCGCAAAACGACCCGAACAATTATCTGTAAACGATTTTATAGAATTGACGAAAAAACTCACAAGCAATGGGATTTGAAATCACAAATACACTTTTAGAAAACCTAACAACCTTCATCAACACAAAAAATGATGCAGCGATTAGTGCCCTTTTTGCAGAGGTACACTATGCTGATATTGCAGAAGTTTTAGATGAAATTAAGTTTGAAGAAGCTGTTTATATTATCAAACTTTTAGATAGTGAAACTACGGCAGCCGTTCTTACGGAAACGGACGAAGACACGCGTGAAAAGATTCTTAAAAACCTTACTGCAAAAGAGATTGCTGAAGAGATTGCTGAACTAGATTCAGATGATGCAGCAGACATGATTGCCGAATTGCCTGAAGAAAGACAAGAAGCAGTAATGTCTAAGATAGAAGACGAGGAACATGTAAAGGAAATTGAAGAGTTACTTTCTTATGATGAAAATTCTGCAGGAGGTTTGATGGCAAAAGAACTGGTGCAAGTCAATGAAAACTGGAGTGTTTTGAAGTGCGTAAAAGAAATGCGTATTCAAGCAGAAGAGGTAACAAGAGTGCATTCAATTTATGTTGTAGATGATCGCGGTAAACTAAAAGGCCGTTTGTCTTTAAAAGATCTATTGGTGGCTTCCACAAGAACACCAATCTCAGACATTTACATTCCAAAAGTAGATTTTGTAAACGTCCTTGATGGCGCAGAAGATGTTGCAAATATTATGCGGAAATACGATTTAGAAGCAATTCCAGTTGTGAATGATCATCAAATATTATTGGGAAGAATTACGATTGATGATATTGTCGATGTTATCAAAGAAGAAGCAGACAAAGATTACCAAATGGCTGCTGGTATTACCCAGGATGTTGAAGCCGACGATAGTATTTTAGAACTTACCAAAGCCCGATTACCTTGGTTGTTTTTAGGATTGTTAGGGGGAATTGGAGCCTTTATTATTATGGAAGGATTTCAAGGTATTTTTGAAAAATATGCGGCTTTGTTCTTTTTTACGCCTTTAATTGCCGCTATGGCAGGGAATGTTGGTGTGCAATCTTCTGCAATTATTGTGCAAGGACTTGCAAACGACGATATCAAAGGAAGTATCAATAGTCGGCTACTAAAAGAAATGCTCTTAGCGGCTTTGAATGGGCTTATTTTAGCGCTGTTTTTGTTTCTATTTGTATGGCTCTCTCAAGGAAAAATGACCTTAGCAATTGCCATTTCTGTTTCGTTGGTTGTTGTTATTATTGTAGCAGGATTAATTGGAACGTTTGTCCCACTGTTTTTAAACAAAAGAGGTATCGATCCAGCAATTGCCACCGGACCGTTTATTACAACATCCAATGATATCTTTGGAATCTTAATTTACTTTATGATTGCTAAAATGATTTTAATTCTTTAAACAAAAAAAACCATTCAGTCCCCTGAATGATTTTCTTCTTTTTCAAATCTCACTTACTCCCGCTAAGTTAGATCGCAATTTTTCCTTACAATAGCCCTAGAGCTATTGTAAAAATGTATTACATATTACAAAGATACTCCAGAAAAATAATAATTTACTGCGGAAAACCACCTGTGAGATTGCGGATTACCGCAAGCCCTATTAGTCAATCACCCCCAGTTCTTTTGCTTTTAAAATGAGGTCCGTATTGTTATTTGCATCCAAATCTGCTCTAAGGTTAGAGAGTTTGTTTTCAATAGAACGAAGTTTGAGAAAAGTACCGTCATTTTTAAGAATGATCCCTTCTAAATTACTAATCTTTGGATGTTTTGGGAGTGCTTTCAATATTTGAATCGCTATCGCATCCATTTTTATCTGGACAATTGTGCGTCTCATTATTTTTTGGTGTACTTCGTGAGAATAATAAAAATCATTCGCCAGCATTTTTTCAATTGCAAAACCGAGCTCAGTCACACCGCATTTGCTTTTTATTAAATAAGCATCTGGATTTAAATTCTGAATGACATTGTAAATTCTGTTGGTTTCTACATGGCCCGTAATCACCCCAATTTTTACATCTATGTTATGGTTTTTAATTGCTTTAATTAGCGCTTCACCTCCGTCTAACAGCGTCACTTTAGTAGTGTTTTCAAAACTTAAGTCTGTCAAAATGATGTCAAAAGGACGGTCTTTTTTGTGTTTTAAAATTAACGCAAAAGCGGCATCACAGGTGGTGGTTGTAACAATGTCGAAGTTTCCAATTTTTTTTAATGAAAACAAAATTCCTAAAATTACTAACTCATGATCGTCAACAATTAATATTCTTTTTTTAGAAGCCATATCGAAGGTGTTTGGAAAATTCAGTGCTACTATTAAAAATGAGGCATTTAAAAAAACCTTAGCAAGTGTCCAACAACTGCTCTAAAATTAAAAAAATAACTTAAATAAAAATTGCTATTGCATTTTTTGAAATAAATCCCATAAAACAATTCCCGTTGTCACAGAAATATTTAAAGAATGTTTAGTGCCTAATTGCGGAATTTCAATGCATAAATCAGCAGCATTGACAACTTCTTGCTGCACTCCTTTCACTTCATTGCCCATGACAATTGCATAGGTTTCTCCCTTTTTTGGTTGAAAGGCATCGAGCTTTGTGCTGTTTTCTACTTGTTCTATTGCCAGTACTTTTATATTTGCTTCTTTGAGTTTTTGAATCAAAGAGAGCGTATCTACTACATATTCCCAAGCAACAGATTCTGTTGCTCCCAATGCAGTTCTGTGAATGTCTTTGTTGGGTGGGACTGCCGTAATGCCACACAAATATATTTTCTCAATCAAAAAAGCATCTGAAGTTCTAAAAACAGAACCAATGTTGTTCAAGCTTCTAATGTTGTCTAAAACCACAATCAATGGTGTCTTAGACACTGCTTTAAACGCTTTGACGCTAATTCTATTTAACTCGTTATTCTTTAGTTTTCTCATAAAAAATTATATCTTTAAACGCAAATATATACCGTTACAAAACTAACTGAAAATTTCCAAAAAATTGGCAAAAAGCACCCCCAAAAAGGTAACTCCATTAATGAAACAATACAACGCCATCAAGGTAAAATATCCTGATGCGATGTTATTATTTCGAGTTGGTGATTTTTACGAAACCTTTGGTGAAGACGCAAAAAAAGCAGCACATGTTTTGGGGATTATTCTCACAAAAAGAGGGGCTGGTAGCGAATCGGAAACCGCTTTGGCAGGTTTTCCACACCATTCTTTAAATACCTATTTGCCAAAATTGGTGAAAGCCGGAATGCGGGTCGCTATTTGTGATCAATTGGAAGATCCAAAAATGACAAAAACCATTGTAAAGAGGGGAGTAACCGAACTGGTAACCCCAGGAGTCTCTTTAAATGATGAAGTACTACACACCAAAACAAACAATTTTTTAGCCGCGGTTCATTTTGATACTTCCACACGCTCAGCAACAAAAAAACAACTTGGAATCTCATTTTTGGACATTTCAACAGGAGAATATTTAACTGCACAAGGAAATTCCGAATACATCGACAAATTATTGCAGAACTTCAATCCAAGTGAGGTTCTGGTCCAAAAACAACACAAACAACAGTTCTTAGAACTTTTTGAAAACAGGTATTACACGTTTTATTTAGAAGACTGGGTTTTTCAACCGGCCTATGCCCAAGAAATATTGCAAAATCATTTTGATGTAAAAAGCCTAAAAGGCTTTGGTGTTGAGGATTTAAAATACGGAATTATCGCCGCAGGTGCTGTGCTGTATTATTTATCGGAAACCCAGCACAAGGAACTCAAACACATTCAATCCATCAACAGAATAGCGGAAGATAATTATGTTTGGATGGATCGTTTCACGGTTCGAAATCTGGAATTGTACACCCCAAACTCTGTGAATGCCGTCACACTTTTAGATGTGATTGATAAAACGATTACGCCAATGGGAGGGCGCTTACTCAAGCGATGGTTGGCGCTGCCATTGAAAAAGATTGAGGCCATTCGAAATCGTCATGAACTCGTGAAGTTTTTTACAGATTCCGAATCCTTTTCAGAAACCGTAACCTATCAATTAAAACAAGTTTCAGATTTGGAAAGGTTGATTTCCAAAGTAGCAACAGCAAAAGCATCTCCACGAGAAATTGTCTTGTTAAAAAACACATTAAAAGCAATTTTACCCATAAAATATGCTGCTGAAAAAAGCGACAATAAAGTAGTTAAAACACTCGGAAATCAATTGCATCCCTGCGATGAGCTAATTACAAAAATCTCTTTGACGCTTTTTGATGACGCGCCTGTCAATATTCATAAAGGAAATGCTATTGCTGCTGGAGTTCACCAAGAATTAGACGATTTGCGAGCCATTTCCAATTCTGGGAAACAGTATTTAGACCAAATGCTACAACGAGAAACCGAAAACACCGGAATCGCTAGTTTAAAAATTGCATTCAATAATGTTTTTGGGTATTATATTGAAGTTAGAAACACCCACAAGGACAAAGTCCCAGCAGCATGGATTCGAAAACAGACGTTGGTCAATGCAGAACGCTATATTACCGAAGAATTAAAAGAATACGAAACAAAAATACTCGGGGCAGAAGAAAAAATTCAGAAAATAGAGCAGGAGATTTTTTCTCAATTATTGCAAGATATCATTCAATTTGTACAAAAAGTACAAGAAAACGCACAAATTGTTGCAAAAATAGACTGTTTATTGTCTTTTTCTGTTTTAGCAATTGACAACAATTATGTACGCCCGCAAATGGATGAATCTACCGATTTGGAAATTAAGAACGGAAGACATCCCGTGATTGAAAAACAGCTGCCCATTGATCAAGATTATATTGCCAACGATGTGGTACTCAATCGAAATCAACAACAAATTATTATGATCACTGGACCAAACATGTCTGGTAAATCTGCTATTCTAAGGCAAACAGCATTGATTGTTTTGTTAGCGCAAATGGGATGCTATGTCCCTGCACAACATGCTAGAATTGGAATTGTAGATAAAATTTTTACCCGAGTAGGGGCAAGTGATAATATTTCTATGGGGGAATCTACCTTTATGGTTGAAATGAATGAAACAGCCTCCATTCTCAATAACATCTCTGAGCGTAGTTTGGTTTTATTGGATGAAATTGGCCGTGGTACCTCAACCTATGATGGTATTTCAATTGCCTGGGCCATTTCAGAATTTTTACACGAACACCCTTCCAAAGCAAAAACACTTTTTGCAACGCACTATCATGAGTTGAATGAAATGACCACTACTTTTGAGCGCATAAAAAACTTCAATGTGTCTGTTAAAGAACTCAAAGACAGCATTGTTTTCTTACGGAAATTAATTGCTGGTGGAAGCAACCATAGTTTTGGAATTCATGTTGCAAAACTTGCAGGAATGCCGAATGTCGTGATTCATAGAGCTAATAAAATATTAGAAAAGCTTGAAAAAAATAATAAAAACACCGAAGTAAAGGAAGCCTTAAAACAGGCACAGCATGAAGAAATGCAATTGAGCTTTTTTCAATTGGATGACCCTTTGTTAGAAGATATTAAAGTAGAAATACTCGCTACTAATATTGATGCGCTAACACCTATTGAAGCTCTAATGAAATTGAATGAGATCAAAAGAATGCTCATAAAAGACTGATTTTTATTTTTCATTATGATTGCTAAGGGTTTTTTTACACTGTTTTTTTCTATCTTTGTCCGCAGATGAAAACAACTTTTTTATTTATTGGAGGCCCAGAAATCTTTGTAATTTTATTGATTGTCGTCATGGTTTTTGGTGCAGATAAAATCCCTGAAATTGCTAGAGGTTTGGGAAAGGGAATTCGTCAAGTAAAAGACGCCACAAACGACATTAAGAAAGAAATTAATGACAGCGCAAAAAAGCAAGGTGTCGATACCGATTTGACCAAGGATATTCAAAAAGAAATTGATGCTGTAAAAAATAATTTTGAGGATTTTACAGGGCCTATCAAGCGTAATTTTTAATGTTTATTTGACCGCTTGTTACTGTAACAATCCATACAACTATTTCACACGACTTATTGTCAATCCATCCCGTATGGGCAACATAACTGTTTCTATGCGATCATCTGTATTTAATAACGTGTTATAGGCTTGCAAAGCAATTGTATCTGTATCCTTGAGCTCCGCTTGCTCCGCAACCTTGCCATACCAAAGCACATTGTCTGATAAAATAATTCCTCCCGAATTCATTTTATCGATGATTAGGTGAAAATAGTTGGTATAATTCGATTTGTCGGCATCAATAAAAACCAAATCAAATTTTTGATTGAGCGTTGGAATAATATCTAAGGCATTTCCTATATAAGATTTCAACTGTTTTGTATACCTCGATTTGTTAAAATATTTCTGTTGTAATTCTGCCAACTCTTCATTTCTGTCAATCGTAAAAAGTGTCCCATCCTTTGGCAGTCCTTCGGCGATAGAAAGTGCAGAATATCCTGTAAAAGTGCCAATCTCTAACACATTTTTTGGTTGAATTAATTTCGAAATCATCGACAAAATACGTCCTTGATAGGCACCACTAATCATTCTTGGGTTGAGTACTTTTTGCCAAGTTTCTTTGGTGAGTTCTTGAAGAATTTTAGGTTCTTCTTGCGAGTGTGCAACCACATAATTATCTATATTCTCTGGTAAAAACATGCGCGATCATCTTGGTTTTTTATAGTAGGAAATATACTGTTATTTTTTATTTTGAAGCGCCTTACAGTTGGTTCTTCTTCGCATGTCAATAAGGTAGGTAATCTGCCAGAGACCATTGTTATTAAAGAGCTGAAACGAATTGGCTCCACAATGGCTAAACGTTCCATTAAAATAAAACTCGTAGGGCGTCCAAACAGAAGCCAAATTTCCATCTATCTGAACATTTATAGCAAGTAATTTTTCAAAATAAACATGGGCTGGGTTTTTCGCAGCAATGCCTGTTAATAGTTTTGTTTTTGACTCTGTTACTAGAACCTTGTTTTCTTTTTGAGTGGATGTTGTTTGAATTTTTATGTCTTTGTGAAATGTTTTTGAAACAACAGCGCTGTCCCCATTATGAAGCCCTTTAAAAAAAGTAGCAATCACCTCTTTAATAGCCCCTTCTTCAGAGTTGTTTTGCGCGGTCATTGTAAAAACAAAAAAGAACAGGAAACAGGAAAGGAAAAACTTCATCAGTGGGTTTTGGTATTTTATTTGCTAAAATTACATAAAAAGGAAGAATTAAGCGCCTTCTTTGGGCTCAAAAAATAACACTGCTAATATCGCAGTTTATTTAGTACTTTTACCGCATAAAATATACCCTAAAAATATGTCTGTAGCAAAAAATCAGTACAAGAGAGTTACCGTGAAATCTTTGATTGACATGAAGGCGAATGGAGAAAAAATTTCAATGTTAACGGCGTATGATTACACCATGGCAAAAATTGTCGATGGCGCAGGAGTTGATGTAATTCTTGTTGGAGACTCCGCCTCCAATGTAATGGCAGGCCATGAAACAACATTGCCAATTACTTTAGATCAAATGATCTATCACGCGAGTTCTGTTGTCAGAGGCATTGATCGTTGTTTGGTGGTGGTCGATTTGCCTTTTGGAAGCTATCAGTCAGACCCTAAAGAGGCATTGCGTTCTGCGATTCGTATTATGAAAGAATCTGGTGGACATTCCATAAAAGTAGAGGGTGGAAAAGAGATTAAAGAATCAATCAAACGAATCTTAAACGCTGGAATCCCAGTAATGGGGCATTTGGGTTTAACCCCTCAATCCATCTATAAATTTGGAACGTATACCGTAAGAGCCAAAGAAGAAGAAGAGGCCGAAAAATTATTGGAAGACGCACTAATGTTAGAGCGAATAGGTTGTTTTTCAATAGTGCTCGAAAAAGTGCCCGCAAAATTAGCACAAAAAGTGGCAGATGCACTGACCATTCCCGTGATTGGTATTGGTGCTGGAAACGGTGTTGATGGCCAGGTGTTAGTAACCCATGATATGATTGGAATGACGCACGAATTTCACCCACGTTTCTTAAGACGTTATTTAGATTTATATGCTGAAATGACCGGGGCTTTTGAAAACTATATCACCGATGTAAAAAGCGGTGATTTTCCAAACGAAAAAGAGCAATATTAAAAGACCTTCTTTTGAAAATTCTACATCTAGATAAAAATCATCCCTTGCTTTGCAATCAATTAGATGCTTTGGGATTTGAGAACGATGAAGATTACAGCGCTTCAAAAGAGGAAGTGATGGCTAAAATTCATCTGTATGACGGAATTATTATCCGAAGTCGGTTTAAAATAGATGCCTTTTTTCTGGAAAAAACAACGCGCTTAAAATTTATTGGAAGGGTAGGAGCTGGTTTGGAAAATATCGACTGTGAAGCTGCTGCAAAAAAAGGGATTGCACTTATTGCCGCTCCAGAAGGAAATAGAAATGCCGTTGGTGAACATGCTTTAGGGATGTTATTAACCCTTTTTAACAAATTTCACGAAGCCAATCATGAAGTGAAAACCGGAAAGTGGCTGCGCGAAAAAAATCGGGGTGTTGAATTGGATGGAAAAACCGTTGGGCTCATTGGGTACGGAAACATGGGGAAGTCATTCGCAAAAAAACTTCGCGGCTTTGATGTTGATGTCCTTTGTTATGACATCAAGGAAAATGTTGGAGATGAAAATTGCCGGCAAGTATCATTGCAAGAACTCCAAAAAAGAAGCGACGTTTTAAGTTTGCACACCCCCCAAACAGCACTTACAAAAGAAATGATAAATGGCTCTTTTATATCACAGATGCAAAAAAATTTCTGGCTTGTAAATACGGCACGCGGATCTGCTGTTGTTACAAAAGACCTAGTGAAAAGTTTAAAGTCTGGAAAAATACTCGGTGCCGCATTAGACGTTTTGGAGTATGAAAAATCATCCTTTGAACAACTGTTTTTAGAACAAGTCCCCGAAGCATTCCAATATTTGATCAATGCAAATAATGTTCTACTAACCCCTCATGTTGCAGGCTGGACTTTGGAAAGCAACAAAAAATTGGCGCAAACAATTGTTGCCAAGATTAAAGAAAAATTTAAGTAACTTTATACTTCAAAGCAAAAACAAAAAAGCGATGAAGTACGAAGCAGCTTCCCCAGAAGCATATATTAAGCAACTCCCTGAGGAGCGGAAAATAGTCATTAAAAAATTACGTGCCATTATCCAAAAAAATTTACCGAAAGGATTTCAAGAGTGTATCAATTACAACATGATTGGATATGTGGTTCCTCATAGCACCTATCCCGATGGATATCATTGCAACCCAAAAACGCCACTACCATTTATGAATATTGCTTCACAAAAAAACTTTGTAGCAATTTATCATTCAGGAATCTATGCAAAAAAAGAATTATTTGAATGGTTTGTGGGCGAATACCCAAAGCATGCAAAAAGAAAATTAGATATGGGGAAAAGTTGTGTTCGTTTTAAAAAAATGGACGACATTCCTTATAATTTAATTGGTGAGTTGTGTCAAAAAATGACGGTAAAAGAATGGATAAACACCTACGAATCAGCCATAAAGAATAAATAATATGAAAAAAAGAGTAACAGGAATTGGGGGGTTGTTCTTTAAAAGTGAAGACCCAAAAGCATCCAAAGAATGGTATCGAAAACATCTTGGTTTTAATACGGATGAATATGGCGCAACGTTTTGGTGGAAAAACAAGGAAGGAAAAGACGCTTCGACACAATGGAGTCCATTTGCAAAAAAGACCGATTACTTTGAACCCTCTACCAAAGACTATATGTTTAACTATCGGGTGGAAGACCTGGTAGAATTGCTTGCGGTTTTAAAAGCGGAAGGAGTAACAATTGTAGGAGAAATGCAAGAATTTGATTATGGGAAATTCGCTTGGATCCTAGACAATGAGGGAAATAAAATTGAACTTTGGGAACCTGTTGACAGTGCTTTTTTGTAAATTTATAAAAATTAATCGCAATGGAAATAATTGATAAAAATGGGAATACAATTCACAGCCAAGAAAGTAAACGAATTTTGGCGGGTGTCTTAGCGATTGTAATCGGTCCTTTGGGCATCCATAAATTTGTTTTGGGATACACCACTCAAGGTTTGGTCCTTCTTGGAGTGAGTCTTTTTACCTGTGGAATTGGCGTATTTATAACAAGTATCATAAGCTTGATCGAAGGAATTGTTTACCTCTCGAAATCGGATGAAGCATTTATTCACACCTACCAACTAAAAAAAACAGCTTGGTTTTAAAAATTATGATCTATGAAAATCTTTTCAAATTATCCAACAGAAGTATTAACACTTCTTTTTTTAATTGTCACGTTCCTACAATCCGGAATTGACAAACTAACAGATTGGAATGGCAACCTGACTTTTATAAAGGGACATTTTAAAAATTCTCCTTTAAAAAATGCGGTACCTCTTTTACTCGCGATTGTTTTAATTGTAGAAATGGCAGCGAGTATTTGTATGCTTGTAGGTGTTTATCAACTCTACACTTCCGAAATCAAAGAAATGGCACTTTTGGGTGTGGCACTTTCTGCTGTAAGCTTACTCTTTCTTTTAATTGGACAACGCCTTGCAAAAGATTATGCTGGAGCGATGACCTTAGCAGTGTACTTTATCATCTGCCTCTTTGGACTGTATTTATTGAATAAGTAAATATTATTATAAAAAAATATTCATCAATTATATTTATTAAAAAACACCCTCAAAACATTCGTTTTAAGGGTGTTTTTCCTTTATTTATATTGTTATCTGTGCAGTAAGCGTCAAATAGGCTTAAAAGGCTATTGAATTCAATTTTAGTTGTTTTTAAGTATATAAATTAGTGAAGAATACTCAGAAGTTTTTTTTGCTTTCCTATTGGATTGAAATCCGATCCAAAATGACTTGAAAATATTCATTTTTCCGTTTTTATATTTTTCGCTCAAAAGAGAAACATAAAAGGCATCAAATTTCATTGGAAGCACTCGAATAACATTCAAAGAAACTTTTGAAAATAATTGCTGAATGCTTGTTTGGGAGAAATGCCACAAATGTCTGGGAACATCAAAAGCGGCCCAAAAAGCACCATAATATTTTGCATCAAAACTTTTATAATTTGGAACTGCAATTACAAGCCTGCCATTCTCTTTTAAGTGTTCTTTGAGACTTTGTATGAAGGATTCTAAATTTTCTACGTGCTCTAAAACATGCCAAAGTGTGATAACATCAAACTTTTGTTCTTTGAAAAAAGAGAGGTCTTTTTCTAACAAAACATTTTTGCTTTTTGCAATTTCGCGGGCCTTTTCACTAGGCTCTATTCCAAAAACGTTCCAGTGATTTTTTTTACAGACTTGAAGAAAATCGCCGGTTCCTGCTCCTACATCTAATACGGTTTTCTCCGCTGTTGCGAAAGAATCCAACAGCATTACTTTCTTTTTTAAGGTATATTTTTTGACAATTTGATATGCCTTTTCGAAAAGAGATTTTTTAGCATCGGTGTGTGAAATATAAGCATCGCTTTGGTAATATTTTTCTAAATTGGAAGGAACGGGCGTTGTAACCAAAAAATCGAATTCTTGGTTTTTCATTAGTTGATAAACCTCTCCTGAAACGGAATGATCTGTACAGTTTAAAAAGGGGGTTGCGTTTTTTTGAAAACGACTTTCTTGCGACATAATCTTAAAATTAGCTTAGATGTTCCTCGTGGAACATCCTCCTTTTTTTGTTTATTTATCTACCCATATACACCAACAACACAGAGATGTCACTTGGTGAAACGCCACTAATTCTACTTGCTTGTGAGATGGAAGTGGGTTGTATTTTTGACAATTTCTCTCGTGCTTCAAAAGAAATAGATTGTACTTTTTGATAATCAAATGTAGCAGGAATCATTACATTTTCTAAGCGGTTTAATTTGTCTGCATTGTGCTTTTCTTTCTCAATATAGCCTGCATATTTTAAATGAATCTCAACCTGCTCTATCACATCAGGACCTATATTATGATCGGAAACAAAAGCACGTAATTTATCGATCACCATAAAATCTTTAAAAGCCAATTGCGGTCTTGCCGCAATTTTAAAAAGTTTCATAGACTGTCTCACAAGAGCCAATCCTTTTGCTTCTAACAGTGGGTTTACCTCTGCCTCCTTAACACTTGTAGCTTCCAAAAACTGAATAAGTAAGGCTGTTTTTTCTCTTTTTTGAACGACTAGGTCCAGGCGCTCTTGAGAAGCCAAACCCAATGCATGCCCAATTGGCGTAAGTCTCAAATCGGCATTATCTTGACGCAAGAGGGTTCTGTATTCGGCACGTGAAGTAAACATGCGATACGGTTCTTCGGTCCCTTTTGTAATTAAGTCGTCTATTAAAACACCTATATATGCCTCATTCCTTTTTAAAATAAAAGGCTTTTTATTTTGTACTTTAAGCGCAGCATTCACGCCGGCCATTAATCCCTGTGCAGCGGCTTCTTCATACCCAGTAGTCCCATTAATTTGACCCGCAAAAAACAAGTTCTTCACTAATTTGGTTTCCAAGGAATGGGTCAATTGAGTGGGTGGAAAATAATCGTATTCAATGGCATAGCCATATCTTAAAAATTTTACGTTCTCAAAACCAGCAATGGCACGGATTGCTTTGTCTTGGATGTCTTCAGGTAAAGAAGTGGAAAATCCATTAACATAAATTTCGACCGTAGTCCAGCCTTCGGGTTCTACAAAAACCTGGTGACGTTCCTTGGCGGCAAAACGATCAACTTTGTCTTCTACAGAAGGACAATATCTTGGGCCTGTGGATTGAATTCGACCATTAAACATTGGAGAACGGTCAAAACCTTCACGAAGCAGGTCGTGTACTTTTGCGTTGGTATAAGTTAGGTAACAAGAGCGTTGTTTTACTAGCGGTTTTGTCGCTGGTAAATACGAGAATTTTTCGGGATTTTCATCGCCGGGCTGTTCAACCATTTTGGAAAAATCTAACGAACGACTGTCCACTCTGGGAGGGGTTCCTGTTTTCATTCTTCCCGACTCAAAACCTTTGGCAATTAAGTCTTCCGTGATCCCTGTAGAGGCTCCTTCACCTGCTCTTCCTCCTCCGAATGTTTTTTCTCCAATATGAATCAACCCATTTAAAAAAGTGCCTGCGGTAATCACAACTGTTTTGGCTTTGATTTCAAGACCCAAAGCGGTTTTTACGCCAATAATGGTATCTCCGTCGAACAACAAACCATTAACAGAATCTTGATAGAAATCTAAATTTGGTGTTTGTTCCAACATCGTCCTCCAACACTCCGCAAACTGCATTCGATCTGACTGAGCTCTTGGGCTCCACATTGCGGGTCCTTTTGATTTGTTTAGCATCTTAAACTGAATTGCGGTCTTGTCGGTTACAACGGCGCTGTAACCTCCTAGCGCATCAATCTCTCGAACAATTTGTCCTTTAGCGATTCCTCCCATTGCGGGGTTGCAACTCATTTGTGCAATGTTCTGCAAATTCATCGTGATAAGCAGAGTATGCGCACCCATGTTGGCACTTGCTGCTGCCGCTTCACTCCCTGCGTGGCCACCACCAACGACAATAACATCGAAAACTGTTGAAAATAAACTCATTTTATTGTTTCACGTGGAACTAATTATTTAAACACTTGATAATCAAACTTTTAAAAAATAAATTGCCTTATCTTCTTCAAGGGTCATTGCTTTTTTATCTGCAGGATCTTTGTCTTTAAAACCTAGATAATGCAGCACTCCATGAATCATAACTCGTTGCAATTCTTCCAGAAAAGCCACCTTATAATCTTTGACATTCT
>ERZ1027296.1-NODE-1-length-78650-cov-20.415904_pt1 | contig 78650 bp, 81 predicted proteins | sample MGYA00520864_ERZ1027296 | MGnify/ENA primary metagenome ERZ1027296 (study PRJEB33307, sample SAMD00078851) | marine metagenome | biome: aquatic biome; feature: sea water; material: coastral sea water | place: Japan | collected 2015-01 | depth 1 m m ... | reverse complement strand
AATGGATCTAATAAAACTTTTTACATGTGTTTGCATAATATGTAGTAATTTCTACCCCACTGTTACTGAGTGTTTTCGTTTGCAGAATAAATTTCTTATAAAAAGTAATATATTTTTATCCATTTAATTTATTTCTGTTTTTCGGCAAACATAATATTAAAGTGATGATAAATGAAATTATTGAAATTGGCATAGTAAATGCCAAGACATACATGGTTGTCTCAACCAATTCTGTTGCCGTTCCATCAATTACATCATCAAATCTCCATGCCCAAGACCTATAGTGTAGGCAAAATGCAAACCCCCAGGCACCGCACAAAATACCTATAGCATTTGAATCCTTGATAGTTAGATATCCTGCGATTATTAGTAGTGCAACTGCAATGAGGTCAGGCAAATATCCAGCAATAGTTTGTCCGAACTTTATCGTAAATAAAGTCTCAAGTGTAAAGTGAACAAGGGCAATAAAAATAGTGAAGATAGAAAATTTATAAAGAAATGCTTTCATATCCTATGGATTAATTCGGCAAACGAAACTACTCCACAGTGACTGATTTGGCTAAGTTCCTTGGCTGATCAACATCGGTGCCTCTTTGGCATGCTACTTGATATGCCAGAATTTGAAGAGGAATGGTATAAATAATTGGTGCTAACAATTCACTGCATTCAGGCATTTGAATGTAGGCTCCTCTGTCAATGTTAATTTTCGAATTTGGCCCTCCGAACACATATAGGGTTCCGCCCCTGGCTTTCACTTCTTCTAGATTGGAAACCAGTTTTTCAGTTAAAGTATTTTCGGGTGATAATGCAACCACAGGGATTTGATCATCAACCAGTGCCAATGGTCCATGTTTTAACTCTCCAGCCGGGTAAGCTTCTGCATGTATATATGAAATTTCTTTTAGTTTTAATGCGCCCTCCTGAACAATTGGAAAGAACATGCCACGGCCCAAAAACAGTGCATTGTGTTTATCGGCTATGTTAGGAACAATGTGCTTAATTTCGTCAGACAGTTTTAATGTTTCATGGATTACTTCTGGTAGAGATCTTAATTCGCTGGCAAGATTTTTTCTTAACCCTTTATCAACATCTAGGCTTTTTGCGATAGACATGGCAAGCAACATAAGCCCTGCAAGCTGAGTGGTAAATGCTTTGGTGGAAGCAACGCCTATCTCTGGGCCAGCATTAGTAAAAAGAACATGTTCAGATTCTCTAGCCAAAGAGCTGGTGGGTACATTGCAAATAGAAAGCGTGCTGAGATAATCTTTTGATTGCGCATACCGCAATGCGGCTAAAGTGTCCGCTGTTTCGCCTGACTGTGAAATTGTAACGAATAAAGTACCCTCTTCGACAAGCGGCTCTCTGTATCGATACTCACTGGCAAAATCTACATAACAAGGAATTTTTGCTATTTTCTCAAACCAAAATCTTCCTACTTTGCCAGCATGCAAACTGGTTCCACAGGCAACAAACTGAATCCTTTTGACGTTACTAAAAATTTCTGATGAGCCTAAGCCAAATATATTATCTAAAACATCATCGTCACCAAGCTTTCCGTCGATGGTGTTGGCAACTGCGTCGGGTTGCTCATATATTTCTTTTTCCATGAAGTGGGAGTATTCACCTTTAGTAACAGCATTAACTGCTATATCTATTTCGGTCACCTCTCTGGTCACTGGAGAATTTTTGCTATCAAATACTTGGTAGCTTTGCTTGGTAATTTCAGCAACATCGCCATCCTCTAAAAATACAAACTCATTGGTCAGTTGAGACAGGGCCAATGGATCTGAGGCAGCAAAATTTTCTTCCAAGCCAACCCCAATTAGAAGCGGGCTTTTATTTCTCGCAACAATCAATCTATTTTTATCATTAATGTGAATGGCGGCTATGGCATATGCGCCATCTAATTCCTTGATGGCATCATGCATTGCTGTAAGCAAATCACCTGAAGATTGAAAATGTTGATGTAGTAAATGCGCTATAACTTCTGAATCGGTTTCTGATGTGAAGGTATAACCCTCTTTGGTCAATTTATCCGTAAGCTCAAGATAGTTTTCTATAATTCCATTATGAACAATGTGAACTTCCCCGCTGGATGCATGTGGATGAGCGTTTTCCTCTGATGGTTGGCCGTGGGTTGCCCAGCGTGTATGAGCAATGCCCAGTTTACTTTTCGGGCGTTGTTCAATCATCCCATCTTCAAGCAAGCTTACTTTGCCTAAAGTTCTTAGATTAAAAATACTGTCTTTTTGATGAAGAGCTATCCCTGCTGAATCATAGCCTCGATACTCCATCTTGTGCAGGCCTTGAACCAATAACTTGCCAACGTTGCGAGATGATGCCGCTCCTATAATTCCACACATATTATTTCTTGTTTTTTGCCCAGTCTTCTTTGGTTACTTGTTTACCTCTCCCAACAGCCAAAGCTTCATCAGGGACATCTTTGGTTATGACAGAACCGGCTCCCACATAGGCGCCTTTACCGATGTTGACTGGTGCTACCAATGAGGAATTGGTTCCAATGAAACTCTCTTCACCAATGGTTGTTTTGTGTTTGTTGGTCCCATCATAATTACATGTGATGGTTCCAGCGCCGATGTTTGTTTTATCGCCTATTTCTGCATCGCCCAAATAAGCTAAATGGTTGGCTTTGGCACCATCTCCGAGTTTAGTTTTTTTAGTTTCAACAAAATTACCAATTTTGGCATTGTCCCCGATTTCTGAGCCCTCTCTAAGGCGAGCATATGGTCCTATACTACAATTAGAGCCTACTGTTGCAGAGGAAAGATGGCTAAAGGACTCAACAATGGAGTTATCTCCAATAGAGACATCTTGCAAAACAACGTTTGATTTGATGGTAACGTTTTCACCCAAAGAAACTTTGCCCTCGAATATAACATTTACATCTACAGAGCAATCTTTGCCGGCCTCAACCTCGCCACGTACGTCTACACGGGTTGCGTCTAAAAGTGTAATTCCTTGTTCTAATAATTTTTCAGCACTCATTTTTCTTAAAATTGATTCAAGCTCATGCAGTTCATATTTATTGTTTGCCCCCAGTACTTCGGTTGGGTCCGCTTGAATACAGTTTATTTTAACCCCTTTTGTAGAAAGTATCTCAACCAAATCTGTCAGGTAGTACTCGTTGGCTGCGTTTTGGTTGTTAATTTCATCTAAAGCAGACCGCAGCAAGCCTCCATCAATCAATAAAATACCAGTAAACACATCTTGAATTTTTCTTTCATCTTCAGAAGCATCTTTTTGCTCGATAATTCTTAAAGCCAAGTTTTGTTCATTGGTAACTATTCTTCCATAGCCGGTGGGATCAGTTAATTTCATAGCTAAAAGTGTGCACTCTTGCCCAGATTTAATAAGTGCTTCTATGGTTTTGTGGCTTATTAGAGGTACATCGCCATATAAAACCAATACCCTTTCATCTTCTTTGATTAAGTGAGCAGCGGTTTTGACAGCATGCGCAGTCCCCAGTTGATCGTCTTGATCAGCTGTCTGAATATTTGAATCAATGCTGGCGATGTGCTCTTTTAATAAATCTTTTTGGTGCCCAACAACAACAGTGATGTTTTTGCTATTTTTTTTAGCAGTTTTAATAACATGAGAGATAAGGGTATGACCCCCAAGCGGTTGCATAACCTTTGGCAAATTGGTGTTCATTCGAGTGCCCTTGCCTGCTGCAAGGATAATAGTATGAATATTCAACGTAATGACGAATTAAGTTTGATACAAGTACCTTACTTGTTTTTTCTTAATTTTTGAATGGTTTTAATTCTTGCGGCTGCTTCGGCGAGTTGTGCTGCTGCTTTGGTGTAATCAAGCTCTGATTCTTTGTCGTGCATGTTTTTTTCTGCAAGCTCTTGAGCTTTTATGGCCTCGGCCTCATCCATTGATTCTGCACGCTCAGCTCTATCAGACAAGAATGTAACCAAATCAGGTTGAATTTCAATAAAGCCGCCAGAGCAAAAGAAGGTTTTTTCATCATCGCCATTTTGAACTCTCACAGGGCCTGGGGCAAGACCGGTGAGAAGAGGTGTATGTCCAGGAGCAATGCCTATTTCACCAAGAGAGCCTGTAGCAAAAACCATGGTCCCTTCGCCAGAATAAATCTCCTCGCTTGATGAAACTATGCTGACTTTAATGGTGGACATAAATTATAAAGTTTTTGCTTTTTCTACAGCTTCTTCGATTGTTCCAACCATATAAAAGGCCTGCTCTGGAAGATCATCATAATCTCCTGCAAGGATGCCTTTAAATGATTTGATTGTATCTTCAAGTTTTACGTATTTTCCAGGAGAGCCCGTAAATACTTCAGCAACAGTGAATGGCTGGGAAAGAAATCTTTCAACCTTTCGCGCTCTTGCTACGGCAAGCTTATCTTCTTCAGATAGTTCATCCATGCCCAAAATAGCAATAATATCTTTTAGCTCTTTGTATTTTTGTAGAACACCTTGAACACCTTGAGCAACGTTGTAATGCTCTTCTCCAACCACAAGAGGGTCTAACTGTCTGCTGGTTGAATCTAGTGGATCTACCGCTGGGTAGATTCCAAGCTCAGCAATTTGTCTTGAAAGCACAACCGTTGCATCTAAGTGAGCAAATGTAGTAGCTGGTGATGGGTCTGTTAAATCATCGGCTGGAACATATACTGCCTGAATTGAGGTAATGGAGCCATCTTTTGTTGAGGTTATCCTTTCTTGTAAAGCACCCATTTCTTCGGCTAAGGTTGGTTGATATCCAACAGCTGAAGGCATTCTTCCTAGTAGCGCAGAAACCTCAACCCCAGCAAGGGTGTATCGATAGATATTGTCGATAAACAACAGCACGTCTCTTCCCTCGTCTCTGAATTTTTCAGCCATTGTTAGTCCTGTTAAGGCAACTCTGAGTCTATTTCCAGGAGGCTCGTTCATTTGTCCGTAAACCATGGCTACTTTTGATTCACTTGGCTTCTCGACATTCACCACTCCCGACTCTTGCATTTCATAGTAAAAGTCGTTTCCTTCACGGGTTCTTTCTCCAACCCCTGCAAAAACTGACAATCCAGAGTGTTCGGTTGCAATATTATTGATAAGTTCCATCATGTTCACAGTCTTGCCAACCCCTGCTCCACCAAATAAACCGACTTTACCTCCCTTTGCAAAAGGACATATTAAGTCAATAACCTTGATGCCTGTTTCAAGCAGGTCATCAGACAAGGATTGATCCATATAACTTGGTGGCTTTCTGTGGATGGGCATTTGTTCTTCTGCGCCAATAGGCCCACATTCATCAATGGGGTTACCCAACACATCCATAATCCGGCCAAGAGTTTTTTCACCCACTGGAACAGATATAGGCGCATTGGTTCGCTCGGCTGTTAGGCCTCTTTTTAAGCCCTCGGTTGTTCCCATGGCAATTGCTCGAACAATTCCATCGCCAAGCTGCTGTTGAACCTCAAGCACTGTGCCTGTGTCTGTTATTTTAATAGCTTCGTATACCTGCGGAATGTTGTTTTTTTCAAACTCAACATCGATAACCGCTCCGATAATTTGTGTTACTAGACCATTGCTCATTTCTTTCTCCTTAAACCGCAGCCGCTCCACCAACTATCTCAGATAATTCCTGAGTGATGGCTGCTTGTCTTACGTTGTTGTATAACAGTTCCAATTCTTTAATTAAGTCCCCAGCATTTTCTGTGGCATTTTTCATTGCCAACATTTTTGCTGCTTGTTCGCATGCGCTATTTTCAATAACAGCATGATAAATTAGCGACTCAATGTATCTTGTCATCAAGCCCTCCAATAATTCTTGTGCTTCTGGCTCATAAATGTAATCCCAGTGTGTTGCAGTGAGCTCATCCTTTTCTTCGGCTGGAAGAGGAATCAATTGTTCAACCTTGGGTTCTTGCGTCATGGTGTTAACAAAGCCATTGCCACAAAGATAGACTTGATCTATTTCGCCGTTTCTATGAAGATCTAGAACTGTTTTTGTTAGCCCAATTAAGGCATCTGGATCAGGTTTGTCTCCCAGCTTTTGAACATTGGCAACCACATCACCACCAATGGTTTTAAAAAAGCTTGCCGCTTTTAAACCAATCAAGGCAAAGTTTGATTCAATGCCTTGTGCTTTGAGTTCAGCTGACTTGCTTATAACTTGTTTGAATAAATTAATGTTAAGTCCGCCACACAATCCCTTGTCTGAGCTAACAACCAAAAAACATGCCTTCTTGGTTTCTCTGTGCTCATAAAATGGGTGTGAGTATTCAGAGCTTGAGTTTGCAATATGGGAAATCACTTCTTTTATTTTTTCAGAGTAAGGTCTACCAAGCTGCATTTCGTTTTGTGTTTTTTTAATTTTACTTGCCGCAACCATTTCCATAGCCGAAGTAATTTTTTGCGTGCTTTTAATGCTCGCAATCTGCTTTCTTACTTCTTTGGTGTTGGCCATTGCTTATAAATTAAAATGTTTGGGTTTTCTTAAATTGCTCAACGACTTCGGTGAACTGCTTTTCAATATCATCGTTCCAGTCGCCTGTGTCATTGATGCTCTTCTCAAGGTCTGCTTTTTCTGATGTGAAATAGCCGTGTAAAGCCTCTTCAAAGCTGCCAATTTTTTCAACCTCTACATCATCCATGTAGCCCCTATCAGCCGCAAAAATACTCAATGACTGCTGAGCGACACTCATTGGAGCGTATTGTTTTTGTTTAATAAGTTCAGTGATCCTTATACCTCTAGCTAGCTGGGCTTTTGTAGCATCGTCTAAGTCTGATGCAAACTGAGAGAAGGCCGCCAATTCTCTGTACTGAGCTAGCGCAGTTCTAACTCCACCACTAAGTTTTTTCATGATCTTAGTTTGAGCTGCTCCACCCACCCTAGAGACAGATATCCCTGGGTTAATAGCGGGCCTTATGCCTGAGTTAAACAAATCAGTTTCCAAGAAGATCTGACCATCGGTAATTGAAATAACATTTGTAGGCACAAAGGCTGAAACGTCTCCTGCTTGAGTTTCAATAATTGGTAGCGCAGTCAATGACCCTGTCTTGCCTTTAACTTTTCCATTGGTGGCTTTTTCTACATAGTCTGCATTTACTCTGGCCGCTCTTTCTAAAAGTCTTGAGTGAAGATAAAAAACATCTCCTGGATAGGCTTCTCTTCCTGGAGGCCTCTTTAAAAGCAATGATACTTGTCTGTATGCAACCGCTTGTTTGGAAAGATCGTCATAAACAATCAACGCATCTTCTCCCTTATCTCTAAAGTACTCGCCCATGGAGCAACCCGAATAAGCCGAAAGATATTGCATTGGAGCAGGGTCAGATGCAGATGCCGAAACAATGATGGTATGGTCTAAAGCGCCATGCTCCTCAAGTTTCTTAACAACATTAACAACAGTTGATTGTTTCTGTCCAATGGCAACATATATACATTTAATGCCTGTTCCTTTTTGATTGATAATTGCATCAACCGCAACAGCTGTCTTGCCTGTTTGCCTGTCACCAATAATGAGCTCTCTTTGCCCTCTTCCAATTGGAACCATGGCATCAACAGCCTTCAGACCAATTTGCACCGGCTGGTCAACTGACTGCCTTGCAATAACACCCGGGGCCACAACCTCAACAGGCGCAGTTTCATCTGTTTTAATTTCACCCTTTCCATCAATTGGGTTGCCTAGAGCATCTACCACTCTTCCGAGCAACGCTTCCCCAACAGGGACCTCTAAAATTCTTCCTGTACAAACAGCTTTTTGACCTTCAATTAGACCAAGATAATCTCCCAAGACCACCGCGCCTACAGAATCTTGTTCCAAGTTAAGAGCCAAGCCTAAAACTCCATTTTCAAACTCTATAAGCTCACCATACATAACATCACCCATGCCATGAATACGAACAATGCCGTCTGACACACTAACAATAATGCCTTCATTTTTTCTTTCAGCAGAAAGATCAAGGCCTGAAATTTTTTCCTTTAATACGCTGGAAATTTCTGATGGGTTTAATTGGCTCATTTTTTCACCTTAAAAATTTAATTGATTTACTAATTTTTTAACCTTTCCCCTTATGGATAGGTCCAGAGTTTCATCTCCGATTTTGATAGATAGACCGCCCATAATTGATGGGTCTTCTAAAAATTCTATATTTGAACCCTCTCCATGCTCAGCAAGGAGTTTTTCAACAATCATTTTTTTGTTATCTTCTGAGGGTTGGTCTGCAACATTAACAACAATGGAACTGGTGTTGTTGTGTTGTTCTAATAATTCTTGATAACTTATGTTAATTGCGGCTATAAGATTCAGTCTTTTGTTCTCAGCAAGGAGCTCTAACATCTTGATTGAAAGATCTCCTATTTCACCGTCTGCCAATCCAATTATGGTTTTAGCAATTTGTTCTTTTGATAGCTCTGGATCCTCAATTAGACCAGAAACCTCTTTTGTCTGAGACACCACAGACAACAAAGCCAAATCTTTGGCAACTAACTCGTGGTTTCCTAGATCTAAGGCCGCAGCAAAGATAGCTTTAGCATAGGGCCTGGCAAGTGGGGACAGCTCTATCATTCTTTATAACTCTGAAGCCGCTTTTTTAAGAAGTTCTTGATGTTTTTCAGAGCTAATTTCATCACCTAATATTTTTTCAGAGGTATCAATAATAAGTTCTGACATCTTTTGCCTGAGCTCTTCTTTAGCTTTGTTTACATCATTTTCAATAGTTTTTGATGCTGAAGATAAGATCTTCTCAGCCTCAACCTCTGCCTTAACGGTTGCATCATTTACGATTTGAGAGGCTCTAGAGTTGGCTTTTTCTAATATTTCAGCAGCTTCCACCTTTGCTTTATTTATTTCTTGATCAAAAGCAAGTTGGGCCTCTTCAAGGGAGTCGTCAGCTTTTTTTGCTGCTTCTAAACCATCTGCTATACGCTTTTCTCTCTCTTCCATAATCGCAATGATCGGTGGCCACACATACTTCCAGCAAATTGCTACAAAAATAACAAATGCTAAAGTTTGGCCCAAGAGTGTTGCGTTAATATTCATTTTCTAATTAAGCAGCAAACATTAAGTACAAGCCTAAGCCCACGCCGATCATTGGAACAGCGTCAACAAGACCCATAACAATAAAAAGTTGGGTTCTAAGCATTGGGATAAGTTCTGGCTGACGAGCTGCGCCTTCTAAAAACTTACCACCTAATACGCCAACACCAATAGCCGCACCAACAGCGCCCAAACCAATCATGAGGCCTGATGCTATATATATAAGTGATTGTTCCATTCTTTTCTCCTAAAAATTAAAGACCTAATGGTCTTCTGTTTCATGCGCCATTGCTAAGTAAACAATGGTTAGCACCATAAAAATAAAAGCCTGTAAGGCTAAAATCAAAATATGAAAAAGGGCCCATATTAAATGTAGACCCACCCCAAGTAAACCTATTGAAATAGAACTAAAGGTGAGCATTAGAGCTATTAAAATAAATATCATTTCACCAGCATACAAATTCCCAAACAAGCGTAAGCCGAGGGATATAGGTTTGGCGATTAGATTTACACCCTCTAAAACCAAATTAACAGGCATCATCCACTTACCAAAAGGGTGTAGTGTTAATTCTGCTAAAAATCCTTTTAATCCTTTGATTTTAATGCTGTAAAAAATAATCAATATAAAAACCGCTAGCGCCATCCCAAGGGTGATGTTGGGGTCGGTGGTGGGAACAACTTTAAAATAAGAATCTTTAGAGTTTTCTACCATCCCTGTAGCTTCTGCAACCTGGCCTGCAAGGGTGGGCAAATAATCAACAGGAACTAAGTCCATTAAGTTCATCAGAAAGACCCAAACCAAAACGGTTAATGCCATTGGGCCTATTAAATTGTTTTTTGCTGAAGTAAATATGCTTTGAACGTTGTCATTAACAAACTCAATGCACATTTCAACAAAGTTTTGGATTCCGGTTGGTGCTTCGGTTGATAGTTTGGGAATGCCTAGGCGAAACAAGCCGACAAAAACCAACCCAAGAAATATTGACCAGCCAAGAGAATCCACATGAAATGCTAAAAAACCCATTTGATCAACCGCATTATGATCACAAGTCCAACCATCCGGTGTTTTGCCACACACCAAATTAGTTAAATGATGTTGTATATATTCTGCGCTTGTTTGTTCGCCGGATGCTGAGGCCATTTTAAGCAGTTATTATTTTGGGGTTAAAAGTGGTGTTTAAGTATACAAGGAGAAAGACAGCTATAAGAGTGTTTTCCTTTATATATTTTAAACACAGTATCGTAAAAATTATAAAGGCTGCCCACCTGAAAATAAACGCAAGATATAGGTTCAAAGCCTCGCTTTTTGGTTTGCTTGCAATATAAAGAACCGCGGCCAAAGCAAACAAGTACCCTAAAAAAATAGGTTGCGCAAACATTGGAAATAGAGCAATAGAGATCAAGAGACCTGCGGCTGATAACCAGTTGTGTTTAAGAATATTAATTTTGACTTAAGTATGTTTTTTTACGGTGCTGATTATAAAAATTTATGGTCTTAAGGACAAGCTTAATTTTTCTTTAATTTTAATAATTTACTAATTATTGCCTCTCTTTCGTCTGTTGATGAGTATGAAATAGAAATCTTTCCTTTTGAGGTGGATTGTTGGTCGATTTGAGTTTTGTGACCTATGTTTTCTGAAAGCTCCTCCTCTATATTTAATAGGTCTCTGTTTTTTGTCTTTGTTTTGGTTTTTGTTGGGGTTGGCTTGGTCGAGGTTGCAGCATCTTTAACCGTCATGCCAAGTGAAACTATTTTTTGAGCAAGCTCTTCGGCTTCTTTGGGGTCCATGGACGCAAGAATTTTTGCATGCCCCTTTTCTAAATCACCAGAATACAAAAGATCTATTACAGAGGTTGGAAGGTTTAGAAGCCTCATAGAATTGGCCACAGAGCTTCGGGCTTTACCTGTAACTTCAGCAATTTTATCTTGGGTTAAGGAGAACTCTCTTTTGAGTCGGTCATAACCCCTGGCTTCTTCAATGGGGTTGAGGTCTTCTCGCTGCAGATTTTCAATAAGCGCAAGCTCCAAAGAAAGCTGGTCTTCGGCTGAATCAACCATACATGGAGCTTTTTGAAGGCCAGCCTGTTTTGCTGCTCTCAATCGTCTTTCACCAGCAATTAATTCATAGCCACCCGCCCCTGTTTCTCTTACAAGAATGGGTGATAAAATCCCGTGTTTTGCGATAGATTGTGAAAGTTCATTTATTTTTTGTTCATCAAACGATTGTCTTGGTTGAAAGCGGTTGGGTTTAATTTGATCTAGCTCAATCTCTTTGATAGTTTGTTTGTTTGGGGTGGCAACGTCGCCAAGGAGTGCGTCTAGGCCTGTGTTAAGTATTTTATCTGCCACTTTCAATTCTCCTGATGAGCTCGCCAGCCAGGGCTAAATATGCTTTAGCACCAAAAGATGACGGCATATATTGTATTGCCGAGGTCCCATGACTCGGCGCTTCAGCTAATTTAACATTTCTTGGTATTAGGGTGTTAAAAACCAGGGCTGGAAAGTGCTTTTCTAACTCTTCGGAAACCTCTTTTGCTAAATTGTTTCGCATGTCTACCATGGTTCTGATAATCCCAAACACCCGATTCTCTGTTAGGTTTTTGTTTTTAAGTGTGTTGATGGTGTTGATAAGTGATGAAATTCCCTCTAGTGAATAGTATTCACATTGAAGCGGTATTAATGTTGCTGTTGCTGCAAACAACGATTCAAGTGTTAGTTGATTAAGTGATGGTGGGGTGTCCATTATGATGAATTCGTAGTCGAGCGGGCTTAATTGTTTTTTTAGCTCGCCTTGTTTGCTCTCGTTTCTTATATATACCTCAAGCGCTATAAGGTTTTCTCCTCCAGGTATGACGTCGTAGCCGCTTGGAGATTTAATTATGTGTTCGTTTATGTTTAGGTTTTGAGAATAAATTTGAAATAAGGTTCTGTCATTTTTGGGGGTTCCGGCCGCTGTGCTTGCATTTCCTTGTGGGTCTAAATCAATCAATAAGACCTTCCTTTTTGTTGCGGCAAGTGCTGCGGCAAGATTAACCGCGGTAGTTGTTTTTCCAACCCCTCCTTTTTGGTTGGCTATGGCAATAATGTGTTTCATTTTTTGTTTATTTCTAAAATGTGCCTGTTTGTGTTTGATATGTTTGTTTTGTGGATAGTATAAGAGTATTTATTATTGTCCAGCTGGGCAACCTCTTCGTTTATTTTTTCTAAGGCGCCTTTCATTAAAACAAATTTTCCTCCTTTGTTTAAAAGGTGGTGGGACATTTTTATTATTGTGGGTGCTGTGGCTAACGCTCTGGCTGTTATGACATCGAATTTGTTCTCGGTTATAAGGTTTGGGGTTGTTGCTTTGTCTAGAATTGTGGCGTTTGTAAGCTGCAAGGTACGAATCATTTTTCTAATAAAATAGGCTTTCTTTTTGTTTTTCTCAGACATGGTGATCTGTGTCTTGGGTTGGTTGATGGCAATAATTAGGCCGGGAAGGCCTGCACCACTTCCAATGTCTAATACTTTTTGTGAAGAGTTTATGTGCTCCAGCATGGTCTCGCAATCAAGAATGTCTGATGAAACTATTTCTTCTTCTGAGAAACGACCAACAATATTGTGTGCTTTGTTAAATTTTAATATTTCTTTTATAAAGATTTTTATAAGGTCGTTGGGTTTGTTTTCGTCTTTGATCTGACTAAGCCTTTTCAAGTTGTTTGCTTTTTTTGATGGTTATTGCAATAAGGTTGGTTGCAGCGGGTGTAACGCCCTCAAGTCTGCTTGCTTGGCCTAGGGTTGATGGTTTGTGCTTGTTTAGTCTTTCAATAACCTCGTTCGACAAGCCTTTTATATGCGAGTAATCTAGTTCGCTTGGTATCGCCACCCTCTCGTTTTTCTTGGAGCTCTCAACCTCTCTTTTTTGCTTTGCAATATAACCACTATATTTGATTTCATTCGCAGCTCTTTCAAAAAACTCTTTGTTGTCTTCTGGGATATTTAAAATCTTCTTTACTTCTAGGGGATCTAAGTCGGTCCTTTTTAACAGGTCATTGCCTGTGGTTGGTTTGTTGTTTTGCTCTGTTTTGATGCTCTTTATTTCTTTCAAAAAATCTTGATATGTATTTTCTTTTTTTTCGTATTCTTTAAAAGTTTTTTTGCTCACGAGCCCCAAAGAGTGTCCTTTTGCTGTCAATCTCTGACACGCTGTGTCTTGCGATAGCATGAGTCGAAACTCCGCGCGACTGGTAAACATCCTGTATGGTTCGGTTACGCCATGAAGCGTTAGATCATCTATTAACACACCAATATAAGCTTCGCTTCGATCAAATATTACCTCTGGTTTGTTTAGGATGGCTTGGGCTGCGTTTACACCAGCAACAAGACCCTGGGCTGCTGCTTCCTCATAGCCAGTTGTGCCGTTAATTTGCCCAGCAAGATAAAGATTTTTAATAAACTTGGTTTCTAGTGTGGGGTGTAATGATCTTGGGTCAATAAAGTCGTACTCCACAGCGTAACCAAACTCTTCTATCTCACAATTTTCCAACCCCTTTATTGATTTGACAAAGTCTTCCTGTGCTTTGGTTGGAAGGCTGGTGGAAATGCCATTGGGGTAGACAAGGTCTTTTTCTAAGCCCTCTGGTTCGATAAAAATTTGATGGCTGTCTTTTTCGCTAAATTTATTAATTTTATCCTCTATGGATGGGCAGTACCTTGGCCCTATCCCAGATATTTCACCAGAATACATTGCTGAAAGGTGTGTGTTATCAGAAATAATTTTATGTGTGGTTTTGTTGGTTCGTGTTATATAACAAGATATTTGTGGAAGCTTTGTTGTTGGTGGTTGAAGGACAGACATTGACGGTGGGTTTGGGTCGCCTGGTTGCTCATCCATACGGCTTAGATCAATGCTTGAAAGTTTTATCCTTGCAGGGGTCCCTGTTTTAAGCCTGCCCATAGGTAGTTTAAGGTCATATAGTTTTTTTGATAAAGGTATTGATGTGTCGTCGCCAACTCTGCCGCCGGATATTTTTTCACTACCTTTAAACATAACACCATTCAAAAAAGTTCCTGTTGTGAGGATGGTTCTTGTAGAAACAATCTGCTCTCCAGAGCGCAACTCCACACCCTGAATAATGTTTTCTTTGATCAAAATGTCTACAACCTCACCTTCTTTTATTGTAATGTTTGTTTCAGACAAGAGTTGCTGAATGGCTTGTTTGTATTTATCTCTGTCACATTGAACGCGCAGAGCTTGAACTGCAAAACCTTTTCTGGTGTTTAGGGTTCTTGATTGAATACCAGAAAGGTCTGTAGCCAAGGCCATAATTCCCCCCAGAGCATCAACCTCTCTCACAAGGTGAGATTTTCCCAAACCACCGATTGCTGGATTACAAGACATCTGACCAATCGTCTCAGTTTTAAATGTTACCAAGCAACATTTCAATCCCTGACGGTAAACAGCATGAGCTGCTTCAACTCCAGCATGCCCTCCACCAATCACTATTACATCAAACATATATATAAGAAGTTTATAACAACAATATATTATTGTTGTTATTATTAAGAAGGCTTTTTCTGTTTATAAAGCTCTCATACTCAGAACCCAACAGGCGTGCAGCCATTAACAAACTATGTAAACCAAGCACCATAAACTGTATGAGTTTGCTAGATAACCTGTGGACAAAAAAAACAAAAAATTTAACCACAAATTACCCACATTTTATCTACTTCCCTATGCAAAAATCATTAAAAATATCACCAAGCAAATCGTCTGGGTATTTAATACCTAAAAACTCATCGAACGAAGATCTAACTAGCCTAAGGTCTTCCGCAGCCACATCTACATCTTTTTCATTTGAAATTTTTTCTATACAAGCATCCAATGAAGATAGGGCTGTGTTAAACAAAACAAGATGACGCTCTCTGATGATAAATGTTTTCTTTGAGGTATTTTTGTTTTGCTGAATAGAATCAAAAATCATTTTTTTTAATTTTTGAACACCCTTTCCTGACTTGGCAGACACAACACAATCATATTTTTCTGTAGGGTTTTTTTCGTCTGATTTATTAAACACCATCAAGTGATTTTTTTCACTCACCATAGACTTAAAACTTTCAACATAGGCCTCGGTGCTATGATCTAAAACAACCAACACTAAAGCGGAATCCTCTATTTCTTTGCTAGATAGCGCAACACCATCAGCCTCAATTGAATCACCTGTATCTCTTATACCAGCAGAATCAACCAACTCCATATTTACACTGTTATAAAACATTTCTGAATCAATTAAATCTCGAGTTGTTCCTGGAAGGCTTGATACAAGCGCCCTCTCAAAACCAAGCAAACGATTGAATAATGAGGACTTGCCTGTATTGGGCGGCCCAAAAAACAACACCCTATTTTTGGACAATTTTTTTGTCGAGATCAGCGAAGAATCAATCAAATCAACCAACGAAGATCTAATTTTTAACAATCTTTTCTCTACATCTCCCTCAAGTATAAAATCATAATCCTCATCAGAAAAATCAATACTCCCCTCAACAAAAACCCTTAACTCATCAACCTCATTGCCTAGTTCCAAAATAATGGAACTCAACTTTCCCGCAACAGCCTCTGAAGACAAAAGACTTCTATCAATGTCTTCTGAGTGAATAAGATCAGCAACCGCCTCAGCTTCATTTAAAGACAGCTTTCCATTTTCAAATGCTATTTTTGAAAATTCACCCGGACCAGCCTCCTTAAACCCCAAAGCCAAAAAAACACCCGTTAAAGACTTAATAACAGAAAGACCCCCATGGCAAAAAACCTCCACAGAATCTTCTCCGGTGTAACTATGAGGACCCGAATAAAAAACAATCGAACACCTATCTATTAAAACCCCATCCCGAAAAACATCACGCAGAAAAACTTCCCTGTATTTGGTTATGGGTTTGTTTAGGGCCTTATTAAAAACATCACAACAACCCGCCCCAGAAACCCTGAATACACCTATTGCAGATTGTGCTATGGGAGTTGCAAGAGCAAAGATCAAAAAATATTCCCCTAACCACCAGCACCTGGCCCAGAAAAATCTGAGGCCCCATATTTTTTATACATAGCCCTTTGCTGAACTAGAGATATAGCGCTGTTTGCCACAGAATACAAAACAAGACCTGCGGGCATAATAATAAAAATTGCCGCTATCATCACAGGCATAAACTTCATGATTTGGGCTTGGGTTGGGTCCATCCCCGGGGGTTGAGGGTTGAGTTGTTGTGTTAAATACATAAGACCTGCAAATATTACAGGCAATATAAAAAATGGATCTGGGGCAGAAAGATCTTGAATCCAAAAGAAGAACGACTCATGTCTAAGCTCTACGCTTTCACGCAAACAAAAGAAAAAGGCTATAAATACTGGCATTTGGAGCAACAACGGAAAACAGCCTCCAGCGGGGTTAATACCCTCTTTCTTATAAAGAGCCATCATTTCGGTCCCTAATTTGGCCCTATCATCCTTATATCTTTCTTGGATTTCTTTTAGTTTTGGGCCAGCTGTTCGCATTTTCGCCATGCTTGAAAAGCCCTTGGCTGATACAGGCCAAAGCAACAATTTAATTAAAAACGTCAATAAAATTATAGAGACCCCCCAATTCCCAACCAAAGCATTAATCATGCTCAATAACATCATCAGAGGTTGAGCCAAAAACCAAAACCAACCCATATCAATTGTTAGCTCTAAATCCGGAGCCCTGCTTATTAAATCTGACCTAACCTTTGGGCCAAGGAAAATCTTATGCTCAACACCCGAAATTATTTCATTAACCTTGGTTTCTCGCGAAATGGCGCCCATAACATATGTATCTGACCCGCTTGAAGGGGGTAAAGCTATTAAGGTTTGAACCCTGTCAGAAGGGGTGATAATTGCGGCCATAAAATACTTTTGTATAAAAGCAACCCATCCACCGCGCTGAAAGTATTCAACTCTCTCATCTATGCTTCTTAGCCTTGTATTTGCATAAGGCTCATCTGGAGTATTAAAAGCTACCCCGGTATATGAGCTGTTTTCAAAAAAATTATCCCTAGCATCAAGAGCCCTTCCATCTGTTCTATACATTGCAACATAAGGTGTAGGAACGTCAGCCGGGACTTCACCCACCCAGCTATCCTTAATCATTAACTCGTAGTCACCTTCTTTTAAGGATATGGATTTTGATATTTTCCCATCCAACGAGACAAGGCTTATTGAGGAGGGAGTTACCTCCACCACATCAAAACCATCACCCTCCGAAACAAAACCACTATTTAAATAAAATTTAAAACCCGAAAGAGGATCAAAACCAAACACCCTCACACCTTGCGATTCTTTATTATTTAAATATGTATGCTCTTTAAGCCTGGCCTGCCAGATCTTTCCAGAAGACGGACTAACCAAAACATCAAGTTTTTCGTTTTGGATTTGTACAAAGCCAACCGTTTCTCCGGAAGGTAAAAGCTCCTCGCTTTTGTTCTGCTCTATAAATGATGCTTCTGCAAACTCTTGTTTAATCTCTTTTTCTGCGTTCCACGACAAAAACAAAACATATGACAAAACCACAACAGAGCCTATGTATATATATCTCCAATTCATTTTTTTACCTCATCCACTCCGCCAGCTGACCATGGACCACATTTTAAAATTCTTATTATCGAATAGTAGCCTCCAACAAAAACTCCGTGTATTTCAATACTTTCTTTTGTGTATTGAGAGCACGTTGGCTCAAACCTACAATTCTTTCCCAACAAAAAACTCAAATATTTTTGATAAAAACCAATCAAAAATATCAAAAACTTTTTCATATTAATCGTCTTGTGAGCTATTTACAAAATTATCTAACGCCAACCCAAAATCACAAGAAATTTTTTTAAAACCAGCCTCTAAAAAACCCCGTCTCACAACCACAACAAATCCCTCACTCATTAAACTTTTCCTAAAAATTTCTTTTGTCCAGCGTTTAATTTTATTGCGATGAACAGCTAAAGAATAATCTTTCTTCTTGACGACAATCTTTAGTTTTTGATTTTTAGACTCAACATCAAAAAATATTGATGCATAGTCAGAGTGGTAAATTTTTTTTGAAATAACGGAGCCTAAATTAAGCAGTTAGTACCTTGCGACCCTTTTTCCTTCTATTAGCAATCACCGCCCTACCAGCCTTGGTTGACATCCTTGCTCTAAAACCATGAGTTCGCTTTCTTTTTAATGTGCTGGGTTGGAATGTTCTTTTCATAATTACTCAAAAAATTAGGCGTGAATTATAAAGCATTGTGGGTGAATTGAAAGAAAAAAAGATTAAAAATAAGCAGATCAGATACTAACAAGTTATCCACAGAAAATACATATGCTTATGCTGTAGATATCTTGTTAGTTTTTGTTAGACTAACTTTTCTACTGGAGGTCTTATAAATTGAAATTTTGGTCTGAATGCACTGAAAAACTTGAAACCAAGCTATCACAAGAAGAGTTTAACACTTGGATTAAACCTCTTCGAGCTAATATTAATAAAAACGAATTAGAGATAAGCGCTCCAAACGATTTTGTGCTTACTTATGTAAAAGAAAACCTAGGCCAAATTATTGAAAACCTTGTAAACAAATCAGATGAATCACTGAGCGTAAAATTCAAAACACTTGATAAATCAACATTTGTCGAGAAATTAAATGTAACAGAGGAAAACACCCCAGGCTTAGTTCAAAATTTCACTTTTAATACCTTTGTAGAAGGAAAATCTAATCACATGGCATTGGCTGCTGCAAAACAGGTTGCCGCAAATCCAAAGGGTGATTACAACCCATTATTTATTTATGGCGGTGTTGGGCTTGGAAAGACCCACTTAATGCATGCTGTAGGCAATGAAATACTAAATTCTGATACTTCCAAAAGGATAGTCTACGTTCATTCAGAAAAATTTGTTGCAGATATGGTAAAAGCCCTTCAATTAGGCGCTATGAGCGAGTTTAAGGAGTTTTATAGGAATGCTGATGCCCTTTTAATCGATGATATTCAGTTTTTTGCAGGCAAAGAACAGTCTCAAGAGGAGTTTTTTCATACATTTAACGCTCTTCTTGACCGAAATCATCAAATGATACTCACATGTGATAAATATCCAAAAGAGATAGATGGCCTTGAAGAGCGCTTAAAATCAAGGCTTGGCTGGGGTTTGCCTGTTATTATTGAGCCACCCGAGCTTGAAACTCGTGCCGCGGTGCTATTAAGCAAAGCAAACTCAATGGGCGTAACCCTACCTAATGACTGTGCAATTTACATAGCTCAAAGAATCAGATCAAATATAAGAGAGTTAGAGGGAGCATTAAAAAGAGTGGTTGCAAACTCACGTTTTGCTGATCAGGAGATAGATATTCCCTTTGTCAAAGAGGCGCTTAAAGATCTGTTTGTCATTTCAGCTAAAATGGTAAGCATAGATAATATTCAAAAAACCGTAGCCGAATACTACAACATTAAACTATCTGATCTTTTGTCCAAAAGAAGAAGCAGATCTATTACCAGGCCAAGACAATTGGCCATGGCTTTAACCAAAGAATTAACCAACCACAGCCTTCCAGAAATTGGAGAGGCTTTTAACGGAAGAGACCACACTACCGTGCTTCATGCTTGTAGTAAGATTAAGGAGCTAAGAAAAGAAATCCCATCATTAGAAGAGGATTACAGAAACCTAAATAGGACACTAACAAATTAAATGGAAATCACTGTTAAAAAAGAGGATATTGTTTCAGCTCTTAACACCACCTTGGGCGTTGTAGAAAAAAGACAAACACTTCCAATACTTGCAAATGTTTTATTTGAAGTTGAAGAAAAGGTATTTAAATTAACAGCCACAGACTTAGAGTCTGAAGTAACAACCAGCGGTCCTTTGTCAGGCGTAGAATCCGCTGGCAAGACAACAACTTCTGCAAAAAAATTGAACGAGCTTTGTCGCTTGATTCCAGATGGAGAAGAAATAAATTTATCTTTAAATGGCGATAAGTTAAACATTAAAACAACTAATGGTAAGTACTCACTATCAACCCTGCCCAGCAGTGACTTCCCTATTTTTGATATTGATTCCGGTGATTCCCCACTTGTTATTCCAGCCAAAGACTTACGGGAACTAATTAAAAACACATCCTTTGCTATGGGTAATCAGGATTGGAGACATTATTTAAATGGCTTGTATTTATCAATCAGTAATGGGGAAATAACAGCAGTTACAACAGACGCTCACAGACTAGCGGTTGCAAATATTTCAACCCAATCTGACAACTCTTTCTCTGGCATTATTCCAAGAAAATCAATCAATGAAATGTCTAAATTTCTATCCGATCAAGATGGAGATGCTGAGCTGAAAATTAATGATGCTTCATTGGAATTAGCAGTTGGAAATTTAATATTTAAAAGCAAACTTATAGATGGCAAATTTCCAGATTATCAACAAGTAATTCCTTCGGGAGAGAGTTCAGTTTTAGAAATTAATGTCAAAGATTTCTCAGAAACTTTGAGTAGGGTTTCGGTTTTATCAAGTGAAAAATATAAAGGCATTAGATTAATTACTTCTAGTGATGGCGTAAGAATATCTGCAAACAATCCAGAGCAAGAAGAGGCAGAAGAGTTTTTCCCAGCATCCTATAATGGAGAGGAGTTAGATATAGCTTTCAACGTTACTTACCTACAAGAAATAATGTCTCACATGCAAACAGATACATGTCATATTAACTTCTTTGGATCTGATAAAAGCTGCCTGCTTACACCCCCAGGAAGCGAAAGCCCAAAATATGTTGTAATGCCACTCCTTATATAGGTTTGTGGCTTTTTCAAAAATAGATCTGAGAAACTTTAGGTGCTTTGATTCTTTATCAATCGATATTTCCTCTAATTCAAACCTATTCTATGGAAAAAACGGTTCTGGGAAGACCTCAATACTGGAATCCATCTTTGTTGCCAGCTCAGGTAGATCATTTAGAACATCTAACCTGGAATCACTTATAAAAAAAGACACAGAAGCCTTTAATATAAGGGCTTACGACGATAAAACCGGTTCAATTTTAGAGGTTAAAAAAGCAAGAAACAAACCCATTAATATTAAAATAAATAACTCAAAAGTAACTATTAGTGAGCTGGTTAGAGCTTTTCCTTCATTTTCCATTGATAGTAAAACATTTTTTTATAATGATAACGCCCCAGACTATAGAAGAAAGCAGTTAGATAGGGGGCTTTTTATTGCTTCTTCCGATTATTCAAAAGATTGGTTTGGATATTTTCGCTCTTTAAAGCAAAGAAATTCTGCACTAAAACTTGGTGATATAGCTCAAGCAAAGGCCTATGATCCACTTTTAGTTGATCATGGAGAAAGGCTAAATATTTTAAGAGAAAATTTAATTATTGATGTTAAGAAAATTTATGATGACCTGGTAAGCAAATTAGTCCAGGAAAACACAAGAGCCAATATTTTTTCTAATTTAGACATCTATCTAAAATCTGGCTTTGATAACAAATCTGGTTTGCTGGATAGTCTCAATAATTCAAACAACATAGATTTAAAAAGAAAAATAACTACAACTGGACCCCACAAAGCTGATGTTTTATTTGAAAGTAAGGGCTTACTTATTAAAGATATTTTTTCACGTGGTGAGCAAAAGCTGCTTTCAATTCTTTGGTCGCTTTCTCAAAATATTTATTTAGGTCGATCATTTAATTTGAGCCCCATACTTCTTCTAGACGATCTATCTTCAGAGCTAGATGTTGAGATGCTAGAGTGCTTTTTGCCTACCCTAAAATATATTGAAAATCGTTTCGTTTTTTCAAACATTGTTGACCTATTTGGTAGTAAAATAACAGAAGAAAAACAATCAATTAAAAAGTTCCACGTGGAACAATTAAATTAAAAAAATGCCAAAAAAGAAATCAGACGATAAAAAATACGATTCATCTAATATACAAGTTTTAAAGGGCCTTGAGGCTGTTAAAAAAAGACCTGGAATGTACATTGGAGATACGGATGATGGGTCTGGTCTTCATCATATGATCTTTGAGGTAGTTGATAACTGTATAGACGAGGCAATGGCAGGACATTGCTCCAAAATTGACATAATAATTAATAAAGATGAGTCAATAACAGTAAAGGATAATGGAAGAGGCATACCTGTTGACACTCATAAAGGCGAGGGAGTGCCCGCAGCCGAACTAATTATGACAACCCTTCACTCAGGCGGGAAGTTTGATGATAATTCATACAAAGTATCCGGAGGTCTTCATGGTGTTGGTGTTTCTGTAGTAAATGCCCTTTCAAAGGAGCTAACCTTAACCATATGCAGAGATGGCGGCATGTATCAGCAAAAATATAGTGAGGGGTTGGCTAAAACTAAACTAAAAAAGATTAAAGCATCTAAAGATACTGGTACAGAGATAACATTTAGCGCATCTGACAAAATTTTTACTTCAATAAATTTTGAAGCAGACAGGGTGAATAAAAGGGTTCAAGAGCTTTCTTTCCTTAACGCTGGCGTTAGCATCGAGGTAACTGATGCTAGAACAGGTAAATCTAAAAAATTTAAGAATGACGGTGGCGTATCAAGCTATGTTGATTACCTCAGAGGAAGAAAACCAGCGTTATGTCAAACAATTGAGTGTGAGGGCGGGCAAGATGGTGTAACAGTTGAGGTTGCAATGCAGTGGAACGATTCATATAACGAAAGTGTTCTATGCTATACAAACAATATCCCCCAAAAAGACGGGGGAACTCACCTATCAGGCTTCAGATCCAGTCTTACCCGTGTCTTAAAAGCTTTTGTTAAAAAAGAGGAACTAAATAAAAACTCCCCGGTAGAATTGCTCGGAGAAGATGTGAGGGAAGGCTTAATAGCGGTGATCTCAGTTAAAGTACCAGATCCTAAATTTTCATCGCAAACCAAGGAGAAACTTGTATCTTCAGAAGTTGAAGGAATAGTAAGCACCATTTTAAGCAAAGGGCTCAATGAGTTTTTATTAGAAAACCCCAAAGAAGCACATGCAATACTCTCTAAAGTTTCAGAAGCAGCTCTTGCTAGGGAGGCTGCCAGAAAGGCTAGAGAAATGACAAGAAGAAAAGGGGTTTTAGAATTAGCAGGCTTGCCTGGAAAACTAGCAGATTGCCAAGAAAAAGATCCCGCTCTTTCTGAAATTTATTTAGTTGAGGGTGATTCTGCTGGAGGATCAGCTAAACAAGGCCGCAACAGAAAGTATCAAGCAATATTACCTCTTAAAGGAAAAATTCTAAACGTTCAAAAAGCCAGAATTGATAAAGTGCTTTCTTCAGCTGAAATAGGAACCCTTGTTAAGGCAATGGGTTGTGGTATAGGAACAGAAGATTTTGATATTGAAAAACTTAGATATCATAGAATTATAATCATGACAGACGCAGATGTTGATGGGTCCCATATAAGAACCTTGCTTCTAACATTCTTTTATCAGCAATATTTTGATATTTTAGAAAGAGGGCACGTATATATTGCAATGCCGCCCTTGTACAAAATCACCAAAGGCAAATCGTTTGTTTATGCTTCAGATGAAGATGAAAAAGACCAGGCTATCAAAGAGTTTTCTAAATCAGGCTCTAAGGGAATTGATGTTCAAAGATACAAGGGCTTGGGCGAAATGAACCCAGATCAACTGTGGGATACAACCATGGATCCTGAGAACAGAAGAATGATGAGGGTGGATATTAAGGATGCTCAAGAAGCAACAGACATGTTCGAAACCCTAATGGGTGATGATGTCGAGCCTAGAAGAGAGTTTATTGAAAGTAATGCACTTTCAGTATCAAATTTAGATATCTAGCCAATCTCAGAGTAGGTTTTTACAATCCACGAGCGGGCTTCTTCCGTTAATTGTTTTGGATTAGAACCAAACAGTGGTTTCCCAATAACCACGTCTATATTACCTCTTTTTTTCTTGAAAGATTTATTCAACCAATATTTACCTGAGTTATGGCAAATTGGAATAATTGGTACTTGTTCATTTGATGCCAAAACCCCACAACTATTTGCAAACTTACCAACTCCGTCCTGTGGGTTTCTTCTTGTACCCTCTGGAAAAATTAATAGAGCATAACCCTCTCTAATTCTTTCTCCCCCAACTTCAGTAACTTTTTTTAGGCTTTCAATTTTTAATTTTCTGTTTATTGAAATAGGTCTGAGCCTAGATATAGCCCATCCAAAAAAAGGGATAATAAGAATTTCTCTCTTCATAATACTACTTGTTGGAAGAAATAATGTTTGTAAAAAAAATGACTCCCAAGGGCTTTGATGGTTAGAAGCCATAACGAATGGAGTTTTAGGTATATTTTCTATTCCTTTGATATTCCAACCTATGCCACAAATAATTTTTAAAGCTTTTAATATAAATAAAATCCAAACTTTTCCAATATATTGAATGGTTTGAATGGAGAAAAAAATGAAGCAAAGATAATAACCAAAGACACACAAACAAGACTCAATAAAAAGATCAAATAAAATATAATTATATTAATTATTTATACTTACTAAATATAGACTTTTGTCTACTTTAATATTAAGCCCTCTAAATATTTAGGAAGTTCCGCTATATCCATTCTTGTTTGCTGCATTGTATCTCTATCACGAACCGTTACAGTGCCGTCATCAAGGGTATCGAAATCAACAGTGATGCATAAAGGCGTTCCAATCTCATCATGCCGCCGATAACTTTTTCCAATATTCCCGGAATTCTCAAGTAAAACCCTTCCCAGTCTTAGTTTTTGAAGATCTTTTTTTATTTTTGCCGCAGTCTCTACTAAACCATCATGATTTTTTTTCAGGGGAATAACCGCAGCTTTGATTGGTGAAAGATGAGGTTTCAAATTTAAAACAGTTCTTGTTTTTCCATCTTCAAGCTCTTCAACTTTATAAGCCTCATTTAAGATAGCAAGAACACCCCTATCAACTCCAGCCGAAGGCTCAATGACATACGGCACTGTCCATTTTTTTGTTTCTTGATCTTGCGTAGCAAGCCTTGCATTTGATTCATTATTTTCTAAAACAGAAGATTGAATATCTAGCTCTGATTGATTTTTGCTGTGTGAACCCAAATCAAAGTCGGTTCGATTGGCGATGCCTTCCAGTTCCTCAAGGCCATGAGGAAACTTATACATAATATCAACCGTGGCTTTAGAATAATGAGCAAGCTCATTTTCAGGTACATGATAGAGCTCTAGATTATTTTTGCTTACACCTTGTTCATCCCACCAATTTATTCGTGCCTCAACCCAAGACTCATGCCATTGTTCATCTGTTCCAGGGGCAACAAAAAATTCAAGCTCCATTTGCTCAAATTCTCTTACTCTAAATACAAAATTTCTTGGCGTAATCTCATTTCTAAAGGCTTTACCGATTTGGGCAATGCCAAATGGTAGCTGCTTAGATGTTGAATCTACAACATTCTTAAAGTTTGTAAAAATATGCTGAGCTGTTTCGGGTCTTAAGTATGCATAAGATTCATTATCTTCAACTGGCCCTACCGCAGTTTTAAACATCAAATTAAATGGCCTTGGATCTGTGAGGTTGCTTGAACCACAAGATGGACAGTTTTCTGATTTTAATTGATCGGCTCGCCACCTAGATTTGCAATCTCTGCAGTCTACTAGCGGATCAGTAAATGTGTCTTCATGGCCCGAGAATTTTAAAACACTTGGTTTTGTTAATATTGAAGCATCCAAGCCCTCGACATCATCTCGATCAAAAACCATTTCTCTCCACCATGACTGCTTCAAGTTATTTTTGAGCTCAACTCCTAATGGGCCATAATCATATAGACCCTGCAAGCCACCGTAAATTTCATTGGACTGAAATATAAACCCCCTTCTTTTACAGAGGGCTACCAGTTCTTCCATTGTTTTAGCTGTCAAAATTATCCTTTATATTTCATGCCTGAGAAGACTACATTATGCAGTTATTTTAATTATATCTATAGAGCTTTTGTGTAACTCTCGACAGATAAACCTATAAAATTATTAATTAAAGGGTGATAATTTATACAAAAATCCTTAAATGAAGATAATTTTCTATATTTTTACTATTTACCCTTTGAGATTTGCATTTCTAGTGTTGGATATTGTCTTCAAAGCCATACCATTAAAAGTTTTAAAGCTTGTGCCATCATTCAAAGTAACAAGAAAAAATTTATCTATTGCATTTACAGAGTTAAATGATCGCGATCTAGATTTGCTTGCTAAAGAAAGTTATAAAGAGACACTAAAAAGTTTTTATGAGACTTTATACACCTGGTCTCGCTCCTATAAAAAAATAATCTATCAAACCAAACGAATTAATAATAGATTTTTATTTACCACCCCCAAACAAGAGGATGGTTTGATAATTATTGCACTCCATAATAGAAGCATAGATTTTATGTTGAGATGGATAAGCTCTCAAAGGCCTCATACATCTCTTTATAAAAAGATTAAATCTAAACTCATCAATAGTTTTGTAAAAAAATTTAGAGAAGAAGGAAACTGTAAAATGGTTGAAACTGGAATAGGGGGCGTAAAGACTATTTTTGCTTCTTTAGAAAATAATCAAATGACCTGCATGGCATCTGATCAAGTTCCAGCGCGAGGGCTTGGAGTTTACTCAAAATTTTTTGGACATGAGTGTTATTCATTTGCACTTGCCCCAAAGCTTGCAAAGAAATCTAACAAACAAATTCTATTGTCATATTTATCCTATGAAAAAGATATTGGTCACATTATCAATTTTAAGAAACCTAGCGCGGAGATTTATTCTGACAAAGGAGTTGATATTATGAATTTAGAAATGGAGCAAGAGATTAAAAAATCTCCTGCTGAGTACTCATGGGAATACAAAAAATTTAGAAGGCTCTCACAAGAACCTAAAGATATTTACAAAACTTAACGACGCCAAAAAGCTGGTGTGAATAGTACAAGGAGAGTAAAAATTTCAAGCCTTCCTAAAATCATGGCAAAACATAAAATAAATTTTCCAAACTCACTCACATTTGCGTAGTTACTGGCGACATCACCTAAGCCTGGACCCAAATTATTTAGGCAGGCGCCTACAGCAGAAAACGCTGTCTCAAAATTTAGTCCAGTTCCAAGCATCGCCATGAGTAAAAACATAAATATAAAAACATAGATAGAAAAAAATCCCCAGACTTTTTCAGCAATTTTTGCATCAATTACCTTTGTGCCAATTTTTGAAGAAAGGACCGCATTTGGATGAATGGTTTTTAATATTTCTTTGTATGCTTGGTTAATCATTATTAATACTCTCCAAGCTTTAATGCCTCCTCCAACAGACTGAGAGCAAGCTCCCATAAAGGCGCCAACAAGCAAAAGATATGGTAAAAAACCAGGCCAAAGTGAGAAGTTCTCCGTAGTAAAACCTGAAGTTGTAACCGTAGATACAACATGAAATACTGTAGCGCCAAAAGCAGAAAAAATATCCGCATATGAGTTACTTATAATATGAACAATCAGTGACACTGCAATTATCAAAAGAACAACAGATAAGAAGAATCTAAACTCTGAATCGTAAAAATATTTGAGAGGTTTGCCGCCAAATATGGCAGCATAATGTACTGCAAAAGATGCAGCAGAAAGCAACATAAAAATAATACAAACAGTCTCTATTAATGCGCTATCAAAAAATCCAATACTTCCGTCATGTGTTGAAAATCCACCTCCAGCAACAGTGCTTAAACTATGAGCTATAGAGTCAAATAAATTCATTCCAGAAAGCAGATATAAAGTTGCACAAGCCACAGTAAGACCAACATATATTTTCCACAAAGCTTTTGCACTGTCTGTTATTTTTGGAGTAAGTTTTTGATTGCCATGACTTCCTGGGAGCTCCATTTTATATAGCTGGCCACCCCCGATTCCTAGGGCCGGCATTACAGCCACTGCTAAAACTATTAATCCCATACCACCTATCCACTGAAGCAGCTGTCGATATAAGAGAATTGATTTTGGAAGATTATCCAAGCCAACAATTGTAGTAGCTCCAGTTGTTGTGATTCCTGAAGCTGATTCAAAGATTGCATCGCTGACACTTAGTCCAAAAAAATAAAATGGAACTGATCCAGCGCAAGCCAGAACAACCCAGAACAATGTAGTAATAACAAAGCCATCCGAAATATTTAGAGGCAGACTCTTTTGACGAGTTGCAGCCCATATGCTCACGCCTAAAATACAGAAAAATAAAAAGGAGTATAAAAATATCTCACTACCAGATTCGTTATACACGTATGTAAGAATCAAAGGCGGTATAAACGAAAGACTAAATATCCCAAGAAGAATGCCCAACAAGTTAAGGATTGATTTGTAATTCATTAGCCTTCTAGAAAAAGATTTTCTATTTTTTCTTTATCTGTTTTTCCAAGAATAAAAACTATAATTCTGTCGTTAGGCTTGAGAAGCAAATCTTTTGAATGCATAAAAACTTCCTCCCCTCTTATCACCGATGCAATAACACAACTCTCTGGAAGAGGAAGCTCAGAAATGGGTTTATCAAAAAACCCTTCAGTAAATTTATTTTTATGGATTATCCCTTCTATTGCTTCGGCGCCACTTTGCATTTTAAAAATTACTTCTTGAGGAACATCCCCTTTTGCAAGGTGTTGCAAAACCATTGATACAGTTAGCCGTTGAGGCGAGAGAGCTATGTCAACAAAATTTTTGGGAAGTATATTTATGTATGTGTAATTATTTACTATGATAATAGTTTTCTTGGCCCCAAGTTTTTTTGCCAAAAACGCTGACATGATATTGGTTTCGTCATCGTTTGTTAAAGCACAAAAGATATCTATATTTTCTATATTTTCACTTTTTAACAGCTCTTCGTCTGATCCTGCGCCTTTTAAGACAATTGTTCTGTTTAATTGCCTTGAAAGAATTTCACATCGATCACCATCTGGATCAATAATCTTAATTTTATAGTCATCTTCTAGGGTTTTTGCCAATGCATGACCTATTTTCCCTCCTCCTATGATCATTATTCTCGATGATGAGGTATCTTGTAATCTCATTTCCTGAACCACGCCATCAATATCATTTTCTGCTGCTAAAAAGTATATTTCATCATTTTCTTTAATAATTGTTTTGCCATCTGGTATTAGCGGCTTTCCTTTTCTGTATATAGCAGGAACATAAGTATCTGTATCTGGAATGTCGCTTTTAATACTTTTAAGCTCTCTATTAACCAACATTCCATCTTTTTTAGCTTTTACCGACACAACTTTTATAGATCCATTTGCAAATGATTCAATTTGCTCTGCACCAGGATGTTTAATTAAATCTACAAGATGTTCTGTCACTTCGTTTTCTGGACCTATGGCAATATCAATATTTTTTTCTCCAAACGCTTCTAAAGATTCAAGGTATGAAGAATCTGAAAGTCTGCAAATTGTTTTTTTGACATTAAATTTAGATTTAGCAATCTGGCAGGAAGTAATATTGCACTCATCGCTATTAGTAACTGCTAGCAAAATAGTATTTTCATCTGCTCCAGCTTTTTCAAGCGTTATTGGATGGGAGGCATGACCGATTTCTGTTGCCAGGTCATAGTCTTCTTGAAGTCTTAAAAGTTTATCTTTATTTAGGTCAACAATACTGACTTCATATTCTTGTCTTGACAGTGTTGAGGCAAGGCTGCTTCCCACCCTTCCAGCGCCAAGTATTAAAATTTTCATTGTTATAAATTAAACCTCTTTTTAATGAATTGAAAGAATTGCCGAAACTAAATTATTCTTCAAAAAATTTTGCATATGAATTTGCTGCATCGCCAGCAGGGATAATACGTTTTCCAGGAAATTGTATGTGAGTAATTACTATTGCAGAGTTTATTGTTTTTACAACCAATCCATTTGATATAAATCTAAATTCATTTTTCTTTAGATCTCCTAAATTACCTTCGTATTCATGTAATCCATGGATTTTAATTTTTACATTATTTTTTTCGAAATAGAGTCCAGGCCAACCAATGAACGCTTTATATTTTTGAATTATGTCTGAGGTATTTTCTATGTCGAAATCTACCTTGCCTGATAATTTATCTATCTTTGAACAATAACAAGCTTCTGCATGGTTTTGCTCATCAGCAATCAACTCATTGTTAAAAATATTTTGGAGATCAGCAGTAAGATTCTTAATACATAAAGAGGTAAGTTTTTTTTCAAGATCATTTTTATTTTCTGAGGCCAAAATATCTATTTCATGAGAGCAATAAATAGGCCCCTCATCCATTCCTTGGGTCATCTTCATAATAGAAATGCCTGTCTTTCTATCATTGTTTAATATTGCAGCTTGAATAGGAGAGGCGCCTCTATATTTTGGCAGGAGAGAGAAATGAATATTTACCGCAGCAATTTTTGGGGAGTCTAATAACCAATCTGGTAATATTTTTCCGTAAGCAGATACTAATAAAAAATCATAGCTTAATGATTCAATTTCTTTTTTTATAGACTCATCCAATAAAGCAGGTTTCAAAGTAGGTATTCCAAGCCTAAGAGACTCTTTAGCGACCGCTGATGATTCTTTCCCCTTTCCACGCCTAGATCTTTTGTCAGGCTGGCTGATTACCCCTACAATCTCAAATCTTTCACTATGAAGTGAATTTAATATTTTCGCTGATGATTCGGGAGAGCCAGCAAATAAAACTTTCATATTTTCTTATAAATTCGCTTAAATTCTTTAAAAATCTGCTATTTAGAGGCTTTCTTCCTAATTCTATCCCTTTTTAAGGGAGAGAGATAATCAACCATTAACTTTCCTTCTAAATGATCAATTTCATGCTGGATGCAGACGGTTAACAAACCACTTGGTTCTGCTTCATGGAAATCACCCTTAATATCCTGCCAAGATAAGTATATATTGTCTGGCCTGGTTATTTCTTCTGTTATTCCAGGTACAGAAAGACAGCCTTCCGTAAAAGAAAGTAGACTTTTGTCATTTAAAATCTTAAATTCTGGGTTTATAAATATTTTTGGATCATTTCTCTCTTCACTTAGATCCATAACTATTATTCTCTGATGAATATCAACTTGCGTTGCTGCAAGCCCTATACCTTCCTCCGCATACATTGTTTCTAGCATATTAGAAGTTATAATTTCTAGACTTTTGTCGAATTTAGTAACTGGCACAGCAACTTTTCTTAATCTAGGATCAGGAAATGTTAAAACTTTTAATCTAGGCATATACACATTATATGTTCATTCTTTATAATCAACATCTTTATTTATAGCAAAAGGAGCTATTTTATGTCCGATAACATCTCAGTTTCAATATTTATGGGCTCAAAGTCTGATTTACCAGTTGTGCAAGCTGCCGCAGATACATTAAATGAATTTAATGTGCCCCACCGTATGTTTATACTTTCTGCGCATCGGACTCCAGAAGAAGTAGTTAAAAGGGTTAAAGAGTCTGAACAAGATGGCGCTAAATTATTTATTGCTGCTGCTGGTATGGCCGCTCATTTAGCAGGCGCTATTGCAGCTCAAACAACAAAGCCTGTTTTGGGTATACCTCTTGGAGGAGGTGACTTAGATGGAATGGATTCCTTACTCGCTACTGTACAAATGCCTAAAGGCGTTCCAGTTGCAACTTTTGCAATTGGAAAGTCTGGAGCAATTAATGCAGCTTTGTGCGCAGTGCAAATATTAGGAACTTCAGACGAAAAAATTGCTGCAATGCTGACGGAGTATAAATCTAAAATGCATGATGATGTACTAGCAGCAAATGAGTCTATTCAATAATATAATTTGAAAGAATTTTCATGCCCTGTTGAAGCATCGAACTGGCTAAAAGAAGGCAAAATCTTAATTCATCCAACAGAGGGAGTGTGGGGTCTTGGTTGTGATGCGCTCAACATAAATGCTTGTAAAAAAATATCACTTCTCAAGCAAAGACCTGGCAATAAAAACTTTATTTTATTAGCCCCATCAATTTCATTTGCACTAGATCATTCTGTTGGAATAAAGGCTTCGCAAATTGAGTTTTTGGAGTCTGTTTGGCCAGGCCATGTAACTGTTATTTTGCAAGCAAACAACCTAATATCATCAGCAATTAAAGCTATAGATAATACTATTGCAATTAGAGTAAGTAATCACTTACCTATTATAAACCTTCTTAATTCATTTAATGGATTAATGGTTTCAACATCGGCAAACATCAGCAACCTGCCAACACCTAATTCAATTGATGATATAAAAAAAATATTTAATGATTCAGATGTTGCAGTGTATGCTCATGATAATGGAGATGCCTTAAAACCATCTTCAATTATAGACTTAAATAGCATGGAATATATTCGTGAATAAATTGAATAAAGACAGCCTTGCATTAATTGAATCAAGATTCAAATCTGTTCAAAAAAACATAGATAAAAAACTAAATTCTTTGAACAAAAAAAACTCTAAACGGGTTGCCGAAACTTGGGATAGAAAACAGGGCGGCGGGGGCTTATCTATATCTATTAATGGAGATGTTATAGAAAAAGCTGCAGTTAATTATTCTTCTATATCCGGAAACAAATTGCCTGCTGCATCATTAGCAAAAAATCTTAAATTAAAACAATCTTCAAAATTTCATGCAGTAGGAGTTTCTGTAATTTCCCATCCAAACAATCCTTTTTGTCCTACCAGTCACATGAATATTAGGATCTTTTTAGAGGTAGGAAGGAATGGAGTAATTAATAATTGGTGGATTGGCGGCGGATTTGATTTAACTCCATTTATTCCCTCGAAGAAAGATGCTGCATTTTGGCACCAACAAGCCAAAGATACATTAGACAGATTTAATAAATCCTATTATAGAAAATTTGCAAAAAATTGTGATGAATACTTTTTTCTTTCTCATAGAAATGAAAACAGAGGAATAGGAGGCATCTTTTTTGATCAACTAAAACATAAAGATATTGATACCAGCTTATATTTGCTAGAAAAAACGTCTGAATCCTATATTAATGCTTATGAAAAAATTATCTTGGATCACAGAAACAGTAAATTTTCTAATGATGAAAAAGATTTTCAGCTATATCGAAGAGGGCGATACGTTGAATTTAATCTTTTGTTTGATAGGGGCACAAAGTTTGGAATCGAGTCTAATGGAAGAGCAGAATCTATATTGGCCTCCCTACCCCCATTGGTAAGTTGGCCTAACTCTAATAGCAAAATCATCGACAAGAAAAACAAGGCTTTGGTTTCATTCTTGGGTAAAAGTTGGAACGAGAGGATATAAATGGGTAATAAGATAAAGCTTGGGGTTATAGGGGACCCTATAGATCACTCTTTGTCCCCATTAATCCATTCTCAATTTGGAGAGGAGCTAGGAATTAATCTTGAATACAAGCCCTATCATGTAGTTGATAGTGAGCTAGATAATTTTATTAAAAATTTTTTTGCAAATGGCGGTTTTGGACTAAATGTAACATTGCCGCATAAGCTCAACTGCATTCGCTCTGCTGATATTTTATCAAGCGAAGTCGAGTTGCTCGGAGCTGCAAACACTCTTAGCAAGAATAGTAACAATCAAATTATTGCTTCATCAACTGATGGGCTTGGGTTGATTAGGGATTGTTTTGAAAAAAAAATAGAAATTACCGATAAAAGAGTTTTAATCCTTGGAGCAGGTGGCGCAAGCCAAAGTATAATTCCAGCTATTGCAAGAATGAATCCCAAAATGCTTATGGTTGACAATAGGTCGACTCAAAAAACTGACAAGTTATTAAAAAAGTTTTCCTCTTTTGAGCTACGCCCCCTCCAGAATAATAACGAACCTATAGACCTAATAATCAATGCAACATCAGCAGCTCTTTCTGGCTCTTTTGACTGGGATATTCAACAGCAACTTAGCAAAGGAACAGTTTTTTATGACTTAAATTATGGCATTGCATCAACTAAATTTTTTTCCTGGGCTAGTAAATTTTCTCAAAAAAGGTTTGATGGAACTGGAATGCTTGTGGCCCAGGCAGCTTTTTCATTTGAATTATGGTTTGATAAGTTTCCTAAAATAACGAATATAAATTTAACAAGTTCTGATGACTAAAAACTTTATTCGATTCATTGCAGGCGCCGTGTGTCCAAGTTGCAAAGAAATAGACAAAATCGCAATAACTCCAGATGACCAAACAATATATTGTTTAAGCTGTGATTTTAAAGAGCATAAACCCGAAGAAAGTCCCACCAATCAGTCAAAAACTGGTGAACCACAAGTCGTTAATATTGAAGATTTTAGACCCAAAAAATCCTAGAATTTCACAACATTTAAAGCTATTATAGCGTCACAAAAAAAATCAGTTCATTGTAAGCTTTTACATTAAAAAGCTTCTAATAAACATAATTTATAGTTATAATTAGATATATCAATTATTTATTTTAAAGGCTTCACAGGAAGCGAAGGACCGCTAATGTTTAAAAAAGCTATTACAAGCGCTAATAATAAACTTCTTGCAGGCTTAACAGCCCTGTTTTCAAGCAACATGTTTGCTGCTTGGGATGACTTAAATATGACCGAAGGCGTCACAGCAATAAGCAAAGAAGTCTTTGATTTGCACATGTTAATTTTTTGGATTTGTGTAGTTATAGGGCTCGTTGTATTTGGAATAATGTTCTACTCAATGTTTGCATTTACAAAGAAAAAAAATCCCAACCCTGCAACATTTCACGAAAATACTAAAGTTGAATTAGCTTGGACAGTAGTGCCCTTTTTAATTTTGGTATTTATGGCAATACCTGCATCGAATACCTTAACAAAGATCTACGATGATACTGAGGGCGACATCAACATTCAGGTTGTTGGATACCAATGGAAATGGCAATACAAATACCTAGAAGATGACATAGATTTTTTCTCTAACCTAACAACTGATTGGGATGAGATATATAACAAAACCCCTAAAGGCGAGTTTTATCTTGAAGAAGTCGATGAGGCTGTAGTCATACCGGTTGGAAAAAAGATAAGATTTTTAATTACAGCAAACGATGTTATCCATTCTTGGTGGATGCCAGATTTTGCAATAAAACAAGATGCAATTCCAGGCTTTATAAATACTGCTTGGACTATTGTGGATGAGCCCGGAATTTACAGAGGCAAATGCACAGAGCTTTGTGGGAAAAATCACGGATTTATGCCAGTAGTAGTCAAAGTAGTTACTCAAGACGAATACGATGCATGGGTTCAAGATAAAAAAGATGCTGCTTTTAGAATGGCTGAGCTTACTGAAAAAGATTGGAGTGCAGCTGAGCTTACTGAAAGAGGAGAGGGAGTGTATTTAAAAAACTGTGTTGCATGTCATCAGGTTAATGGGCAAGGCATAACAGGAATATTTCCAAATCTTGCAGGCAGCGATATTGTTTTAAATAACAAAGCTAAGAATATTGAAATTTTGATGGAGGGTGTTCAAGGAGCTGCTATGCAATCATTTGCAAATCAGCTTTCAGAGGTTGATATGGCTTCTGTGATCACCTATACAAGACAGGCTTGGGGAAATGCTGAAAATGGCGATGGAGAAATCGTAGTTCCCAAGGACATTGTTGAATATAAAAAACCTAAAGTTTAAAAAAAAGGAAGTAATATGAGCGCAGTAATTGAATCCCACAATCATGATGATCATCATCATGGTCCTGCCAAAGGATTGACCAGATGGTTGTACACTACAAATCATAAAGATATAGGAACGCTATATTTATGGTTTAGCTTTGCAATGTTCTTAATTGGTGGAGCAATGGCAATGGTTATTAGGGCTGAGCTTTTTCAGCCAGGCATGCAAATTGTCGAACCAGAATTTTATAATCAAATGCTTACATTGCATGGGTTGATTATGGTCTTTGGGGCTGTAATGCCTGCGTTTGTTGGTCTAGCAAACTGGCTTGTACCAATGATGGTGGGCGCTCCTGATATGGCTCTCCCAAGAATGAATAACCTAAGTTTTTGGATACTCCCATTTGCATTCTTTGTCCTACTATCTTCTTTGTTTATGGAGGGCGGAGCTCCTAATTTCGGATGGACATTTTATGCCCCACTATCTACAACTTATGCTCCTCCAAGTGTTACCTTTTTTATATTTTCTGTTCACATCATGGGAGCATCATCGATCATGGGATCTATTAATGTGATCGTAACTATTATGAATATGAGAGCGCCCGGCATGACTTTGATGAAAATGCCACTTTTTGTATGGTCGTGGCTAATAACAGCATATTTATTAATAGCAGTTATGCCTGTTCTTGCAGGAGCCGTAACAATGATGCTTATGGATATTCATTTTGGAACAAGTTTCTTTAATGCTGCTGGCGGCGGAGACCCTGTTTTATTTCAACATATTTTTTGGTTTTTTGGCCATCCAGAAGTCTACATTATGATTCTTCCAGCTTTTGGTATCGCCTCTCATATCATTGAAACATTTTCAAGAAAGCAGTTATTTGGATATGCCTCTATGGTTTGGGCCATGGCCTCGATTGCAATTTTATCATTCGTTGTTTGGGCTCATCATATGTTTACAGTTGGGCTTCCATTGGCTGCAGAACTATTCTTTATGTGGGCAACAATGTTAATTGCAGTTCCGACGGGGGTGAAAGTTTTCAATTGGGTCACCACAATGTTTAAAGGCTCAATTACATATGAGACACCAATGCTCTTTGCAATAGCTTTTGTTGTTTTATTTACCATAGGTGGTTTTTCTGGGTTAATGCTTGCAATTACACCAGCTGATTTCCAATATCATGATACATATTTTGTAGTGGCTCATTTTCATTATGTTCTTGTGCCAGGATCAATTTTTTCAATTATGGCCGCTGTCTATTACTGGATTCCAAAATGGACAGGGAATATGTATGACGAAAGACTTGGTAAATTACATTTTTGGCTCTCTTTTATAGGTGTTAATGTAACCTTCTTCCCTCAGCATTGGATTGGTCTTGCTGGAATGCCAAGAAGAATTCCTGACTATGCGTTGCAATTTGCAGACTGGAACATGATCTCCTCAGTTGGAGCATTTTTATTTGGCGCTTCTCAAATCTTGTTTTTATTCATTGTTGTTAAAACTGTCATGGGTGGCAAGAAGGCAACCCCAGAGGTCTGGGAGGGCTCAAGAGGCTTGGAGTGGACTGTAGAGTCACCGGCTCCATATCATACATTTACAACTCCGCCTAAGGTAAATTAATGAACGAAGGATCAAAGAAAACGATTAAAACTCTATGTTTTGCAGTTCTGGGAATGTTTACTTTCTCGTTTGCTTTGGTTCCTCTCTACAATGTCTTTTGTGAAGTAACGGGGCTTAATGGAAAAATTGAACTAAGAGCCACCAACGATAAAAACATTGAAGTTGATAACGGGAGAGATATCTCGATTCAGTTTGTTTCTCATAATAATGAAGAAATGCCTTGGGCGTTTAGACCTTCTGAAGATAATATCCAAATTAAAACCGGTAAGTACCATACAGCAACTTTTTATGTAAAAAATACTACCAATAAAAGAATGGTTGCCCAGGCTATTCCTAGTGTAGCTCCATCAAATGCAGCCGCACATTTAAAAAAACTAGAATGTTTTTGTTTTGAACAACAAGAACTTGCTCCGGGTGAAGAAGCTCTATTACCGGTAAGGCTTATTTTTGATAATGAGCTTCCAAGTTCAATTAATAGCGTTGTGCTTTCCTACACAATTTTTGACGTTACAGATTATAACGATGTTGAGTTTACCCAACATCATCATGATGATCACCATGCTGATCATGAAATGGAGCCTTCAATATGAGTTATCAAAAATACTATGTACCAGAGCAAAGTAAGTTTCCTATTTATGCTGCAACTGCTCTCTTTTTATTGGTGATGGGTGCCGCAGGCACAATCAATGATCTTGGAAAACCTGATAGCATTTCTGTATATATCCTTTATTCAGGGTTTGCTGTTTTTGCAGCAACTTTATATTTTTGGTTTAGAACTGTTATTAGAGAGCATATTGCAGGTTTAGATAGTGCTCAGCTCCAAAAATCCTTTGTTTTTGGGATGGGTTGGTTTATTTTTTCTGAGGTAATGTTCTTTGCTGCGTTTTTTGGAGCATTATTTTACGTGAGAAATTTCTCTGTTCCGTGGCTAGGTGGTGATGGTGAAAAAGGATTAGCAAATATGCTTTGGGAAGGTTTTGAGGCTTCATGGCCTGTGATGTCTACTCCAGATGCTGGATCTGCATATGTTCTTGCAGATAAAAATATGAGTTGGCCAGGCTGGGGCAATGCCTTAAAGTGGTTGCCTTTATGGAACACTATTGTTCTGCTTAGCTCAAGTGTAACCGTGCACTTTGCTCATCTTGCTCTTAAAAATAATAACAAAAAAAGTTTTAATGTTTGGCTTGGTGTTACTGTGACCCTTGCGTTGATATTTGTTGGATTGCAGGCCGCTGAATATTATGAAGCATATGCTCATTACGGTTTGACCCTTAACTCTGGAATATACGGCTCAACCTTTTTTATGTTGACTGGGTTTCACGGTTTTCATGTCATGATGGGCGGATTCATGCTGGCTGTTATGTTAGCTAGATCAGTTTTACATAATCACTTTGATCCTGATAGCCATTTTGGATTTGAAGCAGCCTCTTGGTATTGGCACTTCGTTGACGTGGTTTGGGTGATGCTATTTCTTTTTGTTTATATACTTTAATTCAGAGAGCCCCAGGGAACATTATTTCCTAGCTCTCCGGTATATAAGCCATAAGAAACCAAAATTAGCAGCAACGCTGCAAGGCTGACCCTAAAGCCAAGGCTGTATACAGAGCGTTTGCCTTGTCCCTGGTCTTTGAAAAGAAAAAAGAGACTACTGAACAAGCTCAAAAAGATTAAGATAATAACAACTGCAATAAGAGGTTTAAGCCACATATTTGAACTATAACACTTTTAGAATGAAAGATTTATCGACAATTGACCTTATAAAAAATAATAAAGCACTTACTGCTTTTTCATTTGTATTTATTATTGTATTTATTTTGCTGGGGTTTTGGCAGATAGAAAGAGCTGAAATAAAAGCAAGTCTCATTCAGCAATTTGACTTGGAGCAAGCAAAAGCTCCTAAGCCTATTTCTGGTTCTTCCTCACAATGGAGCAGAGTCTATATAGAAGGTTATTACGACTCATCGCAACAAGTTCTAATAGACAATCAAATTAATAATGGAAGGGTGGGTTATAAAATATACACCCCTTTTTATTATGACCAAGATCAAGCAATATTTGTTGATCGTGGTTGGATCTCTCAAGGTAAAACGAGAAACGATCTACCTAATATAAATTTCGATTCTGCGAAATTGCGCATAACTGGAAGCTTGATCAAACCAGAGAAAGAAGTGTTGGCAGGCGACGAATTGCTAACCAATAAATGGCCTCTAGTCTCTCAGACTAAATCACCAATCATTATTCAAGAAGCCTACGACAAACAATTTTCAAACATGGTGTTAATTTTAGAGCCTGGATCTCTATATATGAATGAGCATGTATCATTAATCCCTTTTGTCATAACACCTACTAAACATTACGGCTATGCTCTTCAATGGTTTACCATGAGCCTCGTCTTAGCAGGAATGTTTATGTATGCAATTAGGAGAGAATCATGAGAAGCAAAATATTTTTAGCAATTTTATTATTAACACCACTTTTAGTTTTACTGATTTCGACACTATCATTTCAATCAGGGTATTCCCCAAAATATACAAAAAACAATGGGATTTTTTTTAATGAATATTTTGATGTAACCAAGCTTAATCTTATTGATGATGAAGAGAGCTTAAAATTTGAAGATGGCAAATGGATATTTGCTACCTATGCCTCATCAGGTGCAGAGTTAGGCGATGCTCTCTATTTAATGCGACAAATTAACGTGGCGCTAAATAGAGATATTAATAAATTAAAAAGAGTTATTTTTTCACAAGACAGGAAGTTGCTGGGAGATCAGCTAATTGATTACCCAAGAACCGAAATTATTATTGATTCTAAGGCAAAATTGTTTAAAAGCCTCTTAGAGGCAAGCAATGAAAAATTCTTCCTAGAGCAAAAGATTTTTGTAATTGATCCATATGGAAGGGCGGTAATGTTTTTTCCTGTTTCTATGGATCCTAAATTAATTTTAAAGGACTTAAAGGTTTTAATATGAGTTTAATTAGAGGTCTTTCATTTTTTGGATTATGTTTTGCATTTGTCGTAATTGCATTGGGTGCATGGACAAGACTTGTAGATGCTGGTCTTGGTTGCCCTGATTGGCCAGGTTGTTATGGTTTTGTAGTATTTCCTACAACTGAAGCTGAAATTTTAATAGCTGAGCAACGCTTCCCTCAATTTCCGTATGAAATTGATAAAGCAATTCCTGAGGTTGTGCATAGATACTTTGCAGCTGCTCTTGGGTTTATAGCAATATTGCTAGTCTTTTTTTCATTCAAGCATAAACTACCATCTAGAATAAAAGCCATAGCATCCTTTCTTTTGTTCTTTATTTGTTGCCAGGGATTATTTGGCTACCTTACTGTAAGCTTAAAGCTTTTGCCCATAATAGTAACCGGCCATTTATTTGGTGGCTTTATAACCTTAAGTTTATTCTTTTACTTATTTTTGACTACCAGTGATGGCATTAAAAATCATCAGATCGGTCATCTAAAGGTGCTAGGTGGTATAGCTTTGATAGCCCTTTTAATTCAAATTTTCTTGGGGGCTTGGACAAGCACAAACTATGCCTCTTTGGCTTGTGTTGATTTTCCAACATGCCAAGGAACATATTTACCTGAGATGAATTTCTCTGATGGGTTTAATCTTTCGCAAGAAGTTGGCCCAAATTATTTATATGGCTTGTTAGACAATGAAGCAAGGGTTGCCATCCATTACTCTCATAGAGTCAGCGCATTAATTCTGACACTTATATTCATGGTGTTAATTACCAAACTTTGGTTCTCAAATGCTGCTCCATTGGCTTCAACCATAGGTGTGATACTGGTAACTCAGATTTCTTTAGGAATCATGAATGTTGTTTATGTACTTCCCTTGTATATTGCTATCGCGCATAATCTAGTCGCAGCATTATTACTATTAGCAACCCTGATGGTTAATCTTGTGATTTGGAAAGATGAATAGCACAATTAAAAATTATTACGAACTATGTAAGCCTAACGTAGTTCTAATGATGCTAATTACTGCCCTAGTAGGATCATTATTAGCTAGTAAAACTTTAGCACCATTATCCTTAATAGCTTTTGCAATGCTTGGCATTGGTTTGTGTGCATCCTCAGCAGCAGCAATTAATCAAATTATCGATAGAAAAGCAGATGCTAATATGAATAGGACAGAAAATAGACCTATTCCTCAGGGAGAAGTCAGCCCTATTAATGCATCAATTTTTGCGTTTATTTTGGCCTCACTTGGCGCAGCTATTTTAGTAATTTATGTGAATACATTAACTGCATTACTTACTTTGGCATCCTTGATAGGGTATGCCTTTGTCTATACTGTTTATTTAAAAAGAGCCACACCACAAAATATTGTTATTGGGGGTCTTGCAGGCGCAGCTCCTCCATTGCTTGGCTGGACAGCAGTAACAAACTCTGTCGACCCAAATTCTCTATTATTAGTATTAATTATTTTTGCTTGGACTCCCCCACACTTTTGGGCTCTTGCCATTCATAGAAGAGATGATTATGCAAAAGAAAATATCCCAATGCTTCCAGTTACTCACGGCGTGCAATTTACAAAACTTCAAATTATTCTTTATACCATTATTCTAATTCTTGTTAGTTTGTTGCCTTTTGTAGTTTTAATGTCAGGAGTTTTATATTTAATTTCATCATTAATTTTAGGGGCCATTTTTTTATATTACTCTGTCCGTTTGTATTTTGATCAAGATAACGAGTATGCCTTCCCTACTTTTGTTTATTCTATCTATTATATTTTTCTTATCTTTGCTGCTTTACTCGTAGACCACTACCTAATTTAAATATGAGTAACAATATTAAAATTTCATTAGCTTTAATTATTTTATTCATGATTGCAGTTCTATCTCTGTTTATTAATAAATTAACCACTCCAAGATATTTGTCTGCCCCTGAGCTTTTAGTAAATGGGTATTATCAGTTTCCAAACCCAAAGGAATTTTCTAATTTTCAAATTCTTACATCTGATGATTTTCTGCTCGAAAAAAATATTTTCAATGGGAAATGGACATTAATATATTTTGGGTATACTCGCTGTCCCGCTGAGTGCCCAGTTGCCATGTCTTTAATTAAATCTCTTTATTCAACCTTAAAGTCCAAAGGTTTTAATATGGACAATAAGCAAACACTTCTCGTGACTATAGACCCTGAAAATGATACTCCAAATGATGTAGATAAATATGCCAAAGCTTTCAACGAATCATTTATTGGGGCTCGTGGAGACAGACCAATGCTTTTAAGCATGGCAACACAATTAAACGTGATGGTGGTCGAGCCTCCTAAAGGCATGCATGATGGTCATATGGAGCATCTAGAAAATCATTCAAATAATATTTTGCTAATTAATCCTGATGGCCAGTATGCTGGTTTTTTTAGGCCGCCATTTGATGCAGAAAAATTTCTTCTAACCTATCAGTCAGTTGTTACTTCTCGCTAGCCCTCAAGAAATTTGTTGCGAAGTTTTTTAATATCCGCATCAGAAATATTTAAACCAACTCTTATAAAGTTTTCTAAGCTTCCGTATTTTTCTTCAGCTGTCTTAAAAGCTGTCTCAATATAAATCTGTTCTACGCCTAGCAAAGGTCGCAGAATCTCTGCATCTGCCTGATATAGGCTCATTAATTCAATTTGGCCTAAAATTTCTTCAATTCTTTCCTTAGTAAAGGTATTGGTTTTCATGTAATCATTTATTACGTCTGCTTTAGATACCCCCAGAGCAATAAGCGTTATTGCGGCAGCAAAACCTGCTCTATCTTTACCAGCGGTACAGTGAAAAAGTGTTGGAACATCCTCGTCTATAAGGCCTCTGAGAAAATTTTCATACACATCTGTATAGTCAGTCACGAACTCTCTATTGGCGTCTATTAAAAAACTTTCGACCTTCCTATCAGTTTCACCCTTTAAGACAGCTTCTATTTTTGATCTCATTGCACCATCAACGCTGATTGGCATTTCAACATATTTTATTCCTGTTGGAATAATATTTGGATCCTCGGCTTTTTCTTGCTCAGATCTAAAATCAACAATTTTTTTGATTCCAAGGTTTTGCAAGTATTCTTGATCAGCGCTAGAAATATCACTTAACTTGTCTGACCGAAATAATTTACCCCATTTGATTGTTTTACCATCAGTAGTTTTATAGCCACCAAGCTCTCTTGTATTGTGCGAGCCATCCATCGGTAACAATCTATGCTCTTCAGTTTGAAAAGAACTGTTATTTGTGTGAAGAGGTCTATCCATTAAATCTATTGTTTCTGAGCATTGTGCCAATGCGAAGCAAAGGAATAAAATTCCTGCTTTCTTACACATCAATAATTACCTTTCCCTTAGCTTTTCTATCTTTTAAATGCGCAATAGCCGATGCCGAATCAGCAAGTGAGAATCTATCAGAAATTTCTGGATTAATTTTTCCTTCAGCATATAGGTTAAATAATTCTTGAAAATTTTTCTCATTTTCCGCTGGAAACATTGCAGTCCAGGCCCCCCAAAAAACACCAACTATTTGGCAACCTTTTAACAGCGCTAGATTAAGGGGAGGTTTTGGGATTTCTCCAGCAGCAAAACCAATTACTAGAAATCTTCCTTCCCATGCCATAGCTCTAAGAGCCGGTTCACTAAAAGACCCTCCAACTGGATCATAAACAACATTGGCTCCAAGCCCGCCTGTGAGTTCTTTAATTTTATTAGAAAGTTCTTTTTGTTGATCTCGATCTAGATTTCCAGAAGGATATACGAAAGCTTCGTCAGCCCCATGCTCTAGACAGGTCTTAATTTTTTCTTCAGATGAAGCTGCGGCAATTACTTTTGCGCCCATTGCTTTTCCAAGCTCTACGGCACTTAACCCAACACCCCCAGCAGCTCCTAGGACCAATAAAGTCTCTCCCGGCTTAAGATCTGCTCTTTGTTTTAATGCATACAAAGAAGTCCCATAAGTCATAGGGAGAGCGGCTGCAACAGGAAAATCCATTGTCTTGGGAATGAGGCTCACTCTTGCCGCTTCAACAACAAGTTTTTCAGCAAAACATCCATTTCCAGCCATTACAAATACATGATCACCTACCTTACAAGAATCTACATCTTCACCAATTTCAGCTATTACTCCTGAGCATTCAGCTCCAGGGATAAACGGCATAGGCGGCTGGAACTGATACAAGCCTTGGATCATCAGGACGTCTGGAAAATTTACACTAGCAGCTTTAATTTCTACCAAAACCTGACCATTATCTGGTTTAGGATCGTCTACTTCGGTAAAGATTAATTTTTCTGGACCTGCTAATTCTACACATTGCAAAGCTTTCATCGTTCTTCCTAAATTTTTGAATTATACAATTCTACATATTTATTAATGTCCATGCCCGCCTTTTCTGAAAGATTTTTTAAATCTTTCAACGAGTTGTTGGCATTATGCTTGAGCGAAGAAAAGTCATTCTTAAAACTTGAGCTATACTCCTCAGCAATCTTTTTACTTTGAATTAAAGCGTATTCTTGAAATGATAAATTCTGAGATTCCATTTCACTCATAATCTTCTCACTGGGAAGGGCGCTGATATTCATCTCAGCCTTCAAAGCATTTGAATATCCCGGACAATACTCATCCATTGCAGTTGCAACCTGAGTTAGCTCATCATAGAAAATATTTTGTAATTTAGTGAGTGGAATCTGAACCCCATTTTGCCTCAGCATTAAATCTTTAGATCTTCCGCTTTCGACCATTGCTTTTTGATTGGCTCTTATCTCTTCAATTTCAGCATCAGAAACCTCAGGACTCTCTGAAATAAGAGAGTGAATGATGTAAATATCTAAAAGCTTAATTTTATCCTCATCAATTCCCTCAGGAATAAAGGGATTAATATCAACACCTCTCAACTCTAAATATTCTATCCCCTCATCTTTCAAAAGAGTTGCTGGACGAGACCCACTTGGGCCAGATCTTTTGGGCCTCACTATGTCATATAGTTCATTTTCGATTTGAAGAATCCCAGTAGATATCTGTTGAGGAGCTCCATTCTCATCTAACAACCCTGCATCTTTAAAATCTTTAACTGGCGTCTTAATACCTTTTATTATTGCGTTTATAAACCCATCTAAATTGTTATAGCTAATTTTTAGAGCATTTTGAACGCTGCTTTGATAGCCAACGTCACTCATTCTTAAAGATGTTGCATTGGGTAAAAATAGATCGTTGTGTCCGTGCCTGTTCAAAGAATGCTCTCTGTTTAATAAATATGATTCGTGAGCTATGGGCGAGGCGCCAAGGCGCTCTAATATAAACCAGAAATTTCTTTTTATGTTTCTGATTGTTCCAAGGTACTTTTTATTTATAAAATCTTGATCAGGATTGTTGCTTAATGAATTCCATGAATCTTTTGATAATGAAAAGTTATAGTGAATGCCTGATACACATTGCATGATGGATCCATAGCGCAATCTCAACCCCTTTCTATAAATATGCTTTAACATTCCGCTATTGGTCTCACCATACTCAGCAATTCTAATTTCTTGCTCATTTTGAAAGGCACATGGCATAGAGAAATTCCATAGCATTTCTTCACCCAATTCGCTGTAAAGAAATTTATGTAGAAGACTGAGATGATTATAAAGTTCTTCTGCAGACTCAAATGTAGGAGTGACAAGCTCTACAAGTGCTTCGGCAAAATCAGTTGTAATGTCCTTGCTTGTCAGGGGAGAGCCTAAATTTTTAGGGTGATTATTTTGTGAAATTTGCCCCTTTTGAGTAACACGCAAAGACTCTCTTTCAATACCACGGAGGATTGTAAGATTCTTAAAGAAACCCTTTTCTTGATGAGTTTTTAGAGAGCGCTTGAACGCATCTGAAGTCATATGTTTGGGCTAAATTGATGGGCCCGCTGCGACTATTGCTTCATTTACTGAGAATTTTTTAAAGTTTTCCTGAAACTGTTCAATTAGATTATTAAGATAGGAATCATATTGACCTTGGTCTGCCCATGTTTGTTTAGGAGTGAGCACTTTTGAATCTACCCCATCAACAGCCACTGGAACCTCTAAATTAAGCCCATCTATATGGACAGTCTCAACATCATTTAACTCGCCATTTTGAATAGCATTCACTATTCTTCTTGTGGTAGGAATATCAAACCGCGAGCCAATGCCATGGGGGCCACCAGTCCATCCAGTGTTGACCAAAAAGACTTTAGAATTAAAAGCTTCAATTCTTTTCATCAAAAGGTCTGCATACACGCCAGCTGGCCTGGGGAAAAATGGTGCTCCAAAACAAGTTGAAAATGTAGTGCCAATTGACTCGGTGGAACCAACTTCAGTTGAACCAACTTTTGCCGTATAACCACTAAGAAAATGATAAGCAGCAGCTTCTTTTGAAAGAATAGAAACAGGAGGTATTACTCCTGTTAAGTCACAGGTTAAAAATATTACAGTTTCGGGCTCACCTGCAGAATTTGATTCAACCGCATCATCAATGTGTGAGCGTGGATAACAGCAGCGGCCATTCTCTGAAAGCGAAGTATTAGTGTAATCCGGAGTCCCGCTTTCATCTAAGTAGACATTCTCAATTATGCTGCCATGCTTGATCGCCTTCCATATAACAGGCTCATTTTTTTCAGAAAGATCTATGGTTTTTGCATAGCAGCCACCTTCAAAATTAAATACGGTACCTGTGCCCCAGCCATGCTCATCATCTCCAATAAGTGAACAAGTTGGATCAGCGGAAAGCGTTGTTTTTCCAGTTCCTGAAAGCCCAAAAAATAGCGATACTTTTCCATCTTTATTTACATTAGATGAGCAATGCATTGGTAAGACATCTTTTTCGGGCATTAAAAAATTCTGAACAGAGAACATTGATTTTTTCATCTCACCAGCATATTTCATGCCAGCAAGCAGAACTTTTCTCGCTGCAAAGTTAATAATCACACATCCCTCAGAATTTGTTCCATCTTCTTCTGGAGAGCACTCGTAATTTAAGGCGCTCATTATTTGCCATTCTTTCTTTGCTTGAGGGTTGAACTCATCAGGACTAATAAAAATCAATTTAGAGAACATACTATGTGAAGCACTCTCAGCGGTAACATTTACGGGAATATAATGATCATCATGCGCACCAACATGAACTTTAGATAGGTACCGATTTTTTTCTGCTAGATATGAGTCAACTTTATCCCATAGAGCTGAAAACTTATCTGCATCAAAAGGTTTATTTATCTCGCCCCAATCTATTAGATGTGAAGTGCTATCCTCTTTGACAATAAATCTATCATTTGGACTTCTTCCAGTTCGAGCTCCAGTTTCAAGTGAAAGGGCTCCATTGCTAGCAATGGTTCCTTCTCCATTTTCAATAGCAGCCTTAATTAGGTCTTCTGTATTTAGTTCAAATGTTTCAGCCAACGTATTACTTTCCATAAAATTTTACTCTTTCGATTCTACAATATTCTACATCTTTGAGAGAAGCATAACTTGATAATTTCTTGTAGTGGATTTGAAAATATTTAGCAATTATTGTCAATTAGCTGATAAATAATGATTTTAAAGCTTAAAATCGCCTTAAAATTTGTAGCAATACTACAGATTTAGGCCTTAACTGACTTTTTAAATAAAAAGAAAAGGTTATAAAAAAGCAAGAAAACAAAGAAGATTAGTGCCCATTCGGCAAAATTAAAAATAAATCTCCATTCATATTCAGCACAATTACCATCACCTAGCAATATGGTTTGTATAACCTCAAAGATTGGCAGAGTATCCATCAGAAAGTCCATGGGCGGAGCACACGTTGGAACTTGATCGCTAGGCAGGTTTTGCAAGTAAATTTGTCTACCAGCAATCACACAGCCACAGATAGAAAATAAACCTGCTAATAGAAGAAGGATTTTTCTTATTGCTGAATACAATCCTGGGATCATCATAAGAGCTCCACACAAAGCAATAAAAGCAAAAGACCAACGCTGGAGTATGCAAAGTGGACATGGATCATAATAGCCAATAACCTCAAAAATATACGCGCCCACTATTAACCCTAATCCAAGACCGAAGTTAACGAGTGATGGTAAAAGCAAAATTTTTTTCAGGATGCTCATATTTTGTTATTCAGGATTAAATGCATGATGATCTTATATTATTCATGGCTTATATAAAAACCTAATGACATAATAAATTTTTATGAATACTCCTGCAAAAAAAATTTTTTTGATAGATGGCTCCTCTTATTTATATAGAGCCTTTCATGCTATGCCTCCCCTAACGACATCATCAGGTCTTCCAACAGGCGCTGTAAAGGGAGTTACAAATATGCTGAGAAATTTACGAAAAGAGAATCCTGATTCATATTATCTTTCAATTTTTGATGCCAAAGGAAAAAACTTTCGTCACGATATATATAAAGACTATAAGGCTAATCGCCCTCCAATGCCTGAAGATTTAAGAGAGCAACTTTCTCCTTTAAAAGAAATATGTAATGCCATGGGAATGCCAGTTATTGAGATCCCAAAAGTAGAAGCTGATGATGTCATTGCCACATTGGCTGTCATGGGCTCTCAGCAAGGAATGCCCATGGTTATATCTTCTTTAGATAAAGACCTCATGCAACTAGTTGAGGACCCATTAGTAAAGATGATGAACACCATGAATAATCAAATTTATGATGTTGCTGGTGTTGAGAAGAAGTTTGGTGTACACCCCAACCAAATAATAGATTATTTAGCTCTTGTTGGAGATACATCTGACAATATTCCCGGTGTTCCCAAGGTAGGCCCCAAAACTGCTGTGAAATGGCTTGGCGAATTCAAGACTCTTCAAGGAATTATAGATAATGCAGATTCATTGACAGGCGTTGTGGGCCAGAATTTTAGAGATTCAATTCCAGATTTAAGTAGAAATGTTGAGCTTGTAACTTTGAAAAAAGACGTTGATTTAAAAGTTTCTCTTGAAGATTTGCTTGAAGCTGAAGAGAATCAAGATGAGTTAAATAAATTATTTACATCCCTTGAATTTAAAACATGGGTAAAGTCTTCTCCAGCCTCAAGGAGTGACATTCCAGTAACCCCAAAATCAAAAAAAGAGTATCAAGTAGTTTTGACCGAAAATGATTTAAAAGCGTGGGCTAAAAAGATTGATAATTGCAAAGTCTTTGCTGTTGATACCGAGACCTCCTCTTTGGACACCATGACCGCAGATTTGATAGGCATATCTCTGGCATGTAATGAAGGAGAGGGTTGTTATATACCCATCAAACATGCTTATGATGGTATGCCCAAACAAATACCGCTTAATCTAATCCAAAAAATCCTGGGCACTGCCATCACAAAGAATCAAAAAAAATTAGTTGGTCAGAACCTTAAATTTGATTTGCCTATGCTCAATAGACATGGCATCAAGGTCGATGAATTCCTTGGAGACACTATGTTGATGTCATACGTTCTGAACAGTACTGGCACTAGACATGGACTAGATAGATTGTCTGTATATTATTTAAATTATGAGCCTATGAAGTATGAGGAAGTCGCAGGTTCTGCCTCAAAGCAAATTAATTTTGCTCAGGTTGAGATTCCGGCAGCAACATTCTACGCCGCAGAAGATGCCGATATAACTTTAAGGCTATTCAACCATCTTAATGGAATGCTTAAAGACCAACCCAAGCTTATCAACCTTCTCACATCTATTGAATATCCGATGCTGCAATCTCTTATTAGGGTTGAAACCAATGGAGCAAAGATTGATGCACAGATGCTAGCAGAATACTCAGACGAGTTAGCAATTAAAATTGAAGAATTATCTAAGGCAGCATTCAAAATGGCTGGAGAAGAATTTAATATGGATTCTCCAAAACAACTTGTTGAGATTCTTTATAACAAATTAGATTTACCTGTCCTGAAAAAAACCCCCAAGGGTCAACCTTCAACCAATGAGGATACTCTTCAGAGACTGGCTGAAGAATATGATCTTCCAAAAATTATTATTGAATACAGAGGTTTGGCAAAATTAAAGTCTACTTACACAGACAGCCTTATTAACATTCAGCACCCTGTTACAAAAAGAATTCATACTTCCTATCAACAGGCTGTTACATCAACTGGAAGATTATCTTCAACTGAACCCAATCTTCAAAATATTCCAATTAAAACCTCAGAGGGAAGAAAAATAAGAGAGGCTTTTATAGCTGAGAAGGGCAATGTATTGATTTCAGCTGATTACTCACAGATTGAATTAAGAATCATGGCTCATCTATCTGGAGATAAGAATTTAACTCATGCATTTAATAACAACATAGATGTTCATTCAGCTACCGCTTCAGAAATATTTAATATTTCTCTTGAAGAGGTTACACCAGAGCATCGAAGAAGCGCTAAAGCCATTAACTTTGGGTTAATCTATGGCATGTCTGCCTTTGGATTAACTAGGCAGCTTGGGATTCCACGGCATGAAGCGCAAGCTTATCTTGATACATATTTTGAGAGATACACAGGCGTTAGAAAGTATATGGACACCACAAAAGAACTTGCTAAGAAAAATCTTTTTGTTGAAACTATTTTAGGAAGAAAGCTTCATGTGGCCGCTATTAATGATTCGAATGGACTTAGGCGCCAAGCTGCTGAAAGAGCTGCTATTAATGCTCCATTGCAGGGATCTGCAGCAGATATTATTAAAAAAGCAATGATTGATGTAGATCAATGGATTGGAAATAACAACTCAGATATAAAAATGATTATGCAGGTTCATGATGAGCTAATTTTTGAGGTGAAAAAAAGTTTCGCTGATGAGGCACTTAAAAATATTACAAGTCTTATGGAAAGCTCAGTTAAATTAGATATCCCTTTAATAGTGGATGCAAATACAGGAGCAAATTGGAATGAGGCTCACTAATGGATTTAGCTAGCTATGGTTCCAGACCATATTAATGGTTTTTTAATCATTCGTTCTTCTGGAGCAAGTATCTTGATTCCGAACTCTTCACGTAAGTCGCAAACCTTCTGATCCATTAAAGAGTCAGGCGAGACGAAAGGCCATTTTTTATTCATTTGCTTAGCTCGTTTCCGTATCTTTAATTTAATAGGCAAGAGCCTAATAGTAGTCAAAAAGAGTTTAAAATAACCAGGATCATGCCAAAAATCTTTATATAGTTGTTTGATTTCTGGAAGTTTGTTGTAGGCAAGCAATTCCTTTAGTTTCCATTTTGTACCCAAAAATACCCATGAATCTAACATTGACTCTTGCTCTATGGATGTATCAAGACCAAACATTACATGAGTTGCATCGTGATCTCTAATAACTGTTGAGCCTGGCGCATCAACCAATTGTTTTTTGCCATTTGCCTGCAAGTAAGCTCGATATTCCTCTAGACCTTCAGCAAGGGTGATATCACAGTTTTGAGACTGAAAAGATAGATTAGTCATCTCGAAACTTTAGCAGAACTTTGCTGAGCTTTTCAAATCCAGTTTCTTTTGAGGATGAGATTGCCAATACATCCTTAGCATTAGTTGCTTTACTAACTTGTTGAATCGCTTTCATTAAAATATTTTTAGATACTTTATCCGATTTGGTTAACACAGGAACGTAAGCCACTTCAAAACTTTCGCATAATTCGATCATTTCGAGGTCAGTCGGTTTAAGAGGATGCCTAATATCCATAAACACTATTACCGCTTTTAGGGCTTTTCTGTTTTCAAAATATTCCCCCAGCAATGGTCCCCAATCTTTTTTTCTTGAGTGACCAGATTTAGCAAAACCATAGCCAGGCAAATCAAGAAGTTTAAAATTATCCTCAACTTCAAAAAAATTAATTTCAGTTGTTCGACCTGGAGTTTTACTAATTCTTGCCAATTTTTTATTTCTTGTTAAAGCATTCAATGCACTCGATTTTCCCGCATTTGATCTTCCAGATAATAAAATCTCAACTCCAGTGTCTTGCGGAAGGTTTTTGTACTTTGTTACTCCAAATAAAAAAGCAGTATTTTTGAAAGGATTTTTCATAAGATCATTTATCTCAGGCCACGCACGACATATAATATGCCTTCTTAACCACAACGTACAATTTATGTTAAAAACTTATTTTATCATTGGCTTAAGCATGACCTCTTTGGCACTAACAGCAGCTGAAGTTAAGATGCCTGATTTGCTGGCCACTGGAGATGCTCAAGCTGGAGCAGCATTGGTTGCAACATGCTCAGCATGTCATGGTGCTCAAGGCCAAAGCATTAACTCTGACTGGCCCAGCCTTGCAGGCCAAAACCAAAGATACATAAGCGATCAACTTAAATACTTTCAACAAGGCGATCGAGAAAATGCCCTGATGATGGCTGTCATTCCTTATCTCAAAAGCCTTTCAGATTCTCAACTTCTTGATATAGCTGCTTTTTATAGTTCTCAATCTCCTGCAGTAGGTCAAGCCAAAGATGATGCTGAGTTACTAGCTTTAGGAGAAAGTCTTTACAGGGCTGGAGATTTAGAGAGGGGAATACCCGCTTGCACCGCATGCCACTCAGTGAATGGAGCAGGTAATGATCAAGCAGGATTTCCAAGGGTATCAGGACAACAAAAAGGCTATTTAATTACTACTCTTAAAGAATACAGAAACCTTACAAGGGATGCAGGTGATTACTCTTTAGTGATGCAATCAGCATCTCAAAACTTAAAAGATTCAGACATTGAAGCTTTGGCCAACTATATGCACGGACTCTATCAACAATGAAAAAAAATATAATTTTATCCTCTTTTTTACTGCTCATTATTTCTGTCTCTATTACTGCAGAATATAGACTTGGAAGAGACTATGGCTCCCTATCAAGGCCGCTTCCTGTGAAAGAGGACGGAGTTGTGGATGTGGTAGAGGTATTTTGGTACGGCTGTGGGCATTGTTTTAATCTAGCTCCAGTTACTGCCAAGTGGGCAAAAGAACAAGACTCATCTGTTAATTATCAAAAGATGCCAGTTACATGGGGCCCTGTTCATCAGCTGCATGCAAAACTTTTTTATACTATTGAGGCACTGGGCATAGGAGATACTGCCCACTCAGCAGTTTTTACTGCAATACACAAGGAAGGCAATTTTTTAGCCAGCGAGGGAGCAATTTTAGAGTTTCTCGAAAAGCTTGGTATGGACAGAAGCGAGACAATCAAATACATGAACTCTTTTTCTGTTAGACAAAAAGTTAAGCGCGCAATAGAGCTATCGAAACAGTTTAAAGTTACTGCAACGCCAATGATTTTTGTAGATGGACAGTATAGAATAGAGGCCAAAGGAGGCCACTCAAAAATGCTTAAAGTGGTTGATCACGTGATCGAACTTCAAAAACCAGTTTCTTAGAGCTAAATTTAAAAAATTATGAAAAAATTTATTCCTGTATTTGTTGTAACTCTAGCAATTGTTCTATTTTTTAATGGAAAAAAATATGACGACCTTGTAAATTCAAGACTCAGTTCTTCAATTGCCGTTTGTTTGGAAGGTCAATCTTGTGGGCAAGCTACTGCCATGAATGTTGCAGCAGTTGGCGGAGCCAGATCTGCAGAGTCAATTTATACAAGCGGTTGTGCTGCTTGTCATGATGGTGGTATCGCAGGAGCCCCGATGATGGGTAACAAGGGCCAATGGGAAGCGCGACAAGCCAAAGGCTACGAAATGCTAGTAAACAATGCCTATAATGGGATCAACGGGATGCCGGCCAAGGGCCTTTGTGCAGACTGCACCAAAGAAGAAATAGGTATAGCTGTTCAGTATATGCTAGATACTATTTAGCCTCAGACTCTTCTAATAATTCCTCAAGCTTAGACACTCTTTGCTCAAGTCTTTTGGCCAAATCTTTTAGAGCTTCGTATTCTTCACTCGAGACATAACCTTGTGATTTTGCCAGCTCATCAAACTTATCTTTTAACTCATTTTGAATAATTTTTATGTTGGGTTGGTCTGTATTCTCAGAAAACTCATCGATTTTGTCACGAACAATGCTTATAAAAGCATCGAAAGAATCTTTAGCTGCCATAATTATTTTCCACTAGATTTATAAATTGGGACCATTTGTTAAATTGAATTGGTGGGTTTTCATCAATATCCCAATCTTGGTTATTTAGATTAAACCAGGCTGTATTAATTCCTAGTTCTCGTGCTCCCAAGACATCATTTATTGGATGGTCTCCTACATGAAGAGTATTTTTATAATCAACTTGTGAAAGCTCACGAGCTTTTACAAAATGACCTTGAGCGGGCTTATTGCTTTTTACATCTATAGAAGAGACTGAAAAATCAAACAGATGGCCTATACCTAACTTATGTACATCTGCATTACCATTTGTAAGAACACCAAGCTTATATTGAGAGGACAGTTTTTCTAAAACCGTTATTACATCTTCATAGAATGTTACTTTGTGTCTTTCTCCCAAGAAAAATATGTAAGCGTCTTCAATAAATTCATTCAAAGCTTTTGTATCTTTAAAGAATTTTTTTGTATGGTGGGCAATTGTTTTCTTTCTTAACATTCCCAGGTCATATTCCAAGGACGAATCTTCTTTGACTAGTTCACTTCTTATTTTCATAAAATCTTCAAAAGTTCCCCAGTTAATTTTTTCTCCAATTTTGTCTTCAGCCCATTTTCTAGAATTATTTTCTGCATTGATGATGGTGCTTCTGATATCCCAAAACGTATCATCTAAATCAAAGGTAATAAGTTTAATCTTAGACATTTTTCTTATGGGCTCTAGGGTGAGACTTTTCATATACCTTAATTAGATGTTGATAATCAAGCCTAGTATATATTTGCGTGGTAGATAAGGAGCTATGACCAAGCAATTCTTGAATGCTTCTGAGGTCTCCACTGGATTCAAGCAAATGCGTAGCAAAACTGTGCCTCAACATGTGAGGATTTACCGGAGGCAGCCCTTGCGTAATCGCAATATTTTTAATTCTTTCTTGCACGCTTCTAGTTGATATTCGATTTCCCCTAAGGTTAACAAACAAAGCATTATCATTAGCGACAAGCTTGTCTCTTTCAATAATCCAGCCATTGATTGCACTCTGTGCATAACGGCCAACTGGCACAAGTCTAGTTTTGGATCCTTTACCCAATACCCTTAAAAAATTTTTATTATCTTCAAAATCGTTTAAATTTGCATTGACAGCTTCCGAGACTCGAAGGCCACTTGAGTAAATCAGCTCAATAATGGCTAAATCTCTTTTTTCTTGAGCATTCTTCGGCTTGAAATTAAGCAACTGAGAGACTTCCTCAGGAGATAAAATACTTGGGAGGTGACTCGGAGATTTTGGTGAATTAATCAAATCAAATGGAGAGTCTGTAACTAAACCACTCTTTTTTAAATAATTAAAAAAACCTTTGGCAGAAGAAATATGTCTTTGAATGGAACGCGCGCTAACATTGTGTTGAAACAGGTCCGCAATCCAAGCTGAACAAATTTCTTCTGTGAGATCATTAAAACTATTTATGCCAGAGGCCTCTAAAAAGTTTGAGAGCTTATTTAAATCTCTTTGATAGGAAGCTGTTGTATTCTTGCTTAAACCTTTAATATTTTTTAAAAAGTCTAAATAATCATAAATTAGCCTGCAAAGAAAATACTTTGCTTCATTCATGCCTCTTTTGACTCAAGGACTCTAACAATAATATCTCGGATATATTCTATGAATGTTGTATCTCCATCGCCAAGGTATTTAGTGGGTTCATTTGATCCGATCTTCAACAGTCCAAAACCACTTTTTAATTTCATGACGCTGATTACTGCAGATTTAACTGACTCATTAGAAAAGAATGCAACCATTTTCTCTTTTGATAAAGGCCCCATATGAATCGCATCTTTATTCATATCCAAACCAGTTTTATTTTCAAGTTCTTGCAATTGTGAGTCTGAGAGAATTTCTAAAATACATGAATCAATTTCAAAGTTTTGTTCAAAGAATAGCTCAACTGTTTTTTTCACCTCATCAAAATCTTTGGCAGTAATTAATGATAGAGTTAAATTTTTTGATTTAAAAAATAGCTCTTCATTTTCCTTTCCGGTTGAAACAAATCCTGAAAGCATATCCATTAACCTTGATTGCTCGTCTCTTAACTTTCGCACTTGCATTTCAAGCAGTGAAGTTGCGCCCTCAGCATCATGTTTAAAGCTTAATTCACTTACAATAGATTCTCTCGAAAGAAAGAAATCAGTATTTTCTAGTAAGTAAAGTTCAACATCTTTTGGGTCTAGTTTTTTAGCCATATTCCCTCGCAAATAAATTCAGCAGGACCAATCATTTCAAGCTTATCATTTATTTTTCTGAGGCTCAGCTCACCGCCAGCAGAAATAATTTTTATACTAGATTTATCAATGATATTAAAGCTTGCAGTTGCTGCAGAAGCAGATCCGCATGATAAGGTTTCGCCGGCCCCCGCTTCGTTAGTTCTCAGCTCAAGTTTTTTTGGCAGTTTGGTAAATAGAGAAATATTTACATTCTTAAAAAACTTCCTTCTTCTAACCTTTGAAGAAAGATTATCTAGATCATAAGAAAACACTTTTTTTGTTTCTATGATCAAATGCTGATTGCCAGCATTTATAAATTTATATTTTTTTAACCCACATCTTTCTAAAAACTTAGCTTCTGACTTGGGAATTTCTTTTTGCACAGGGTAGTCTAAAACTACCTTCACTTTTTTAGAGTTGATTGGCTTAATCAACACTGGCTTTGATTTTGTCCCCAATAGCAAAGGTTTCTTTGGGGCAAGCGCGCCTTCCCAAAGATATGCTCCTACTGAGCGCACTCCATTCATGCACATATCTGCTTCAGACCCATCTGAATTAAAAAATTTTACATAAAAGTCATGATTGGAATCTTTTGGAGGATTGATCGTAATGAGCTGATCAAACCCAAGCCCTTTTTTTCTATCACCCATTTTTATTAATTGAGATTTTGACAAAGAGTGCTCTTTGGTAAGGTTCTCTATGACAATAAAGTCATTGCCATTACCATGCATTTTTTTAAAACTAATCATACAGATCCTCTTCTAGAGCAGTGAGGGAAGAGTAATCCTCTCTTTTTCTTATCAAATAAAACTTATCTTTGTCGACCATAATTTCAGGCGCTCTAGGTCGTGAGTTATAGTTTGAGCTCATAACAAAGCCGTAGGCTCCAACCGTTCTTATTGCTAACAGATCCCCTTCAGAGCCTTCAATATCTATATTTTTAGCTAAAAAATCTCCCGTTTCACAGATAGGCCCAACAAGACTTACATTGGATGCAGCATTATTAGTTTTCTTTACAGGCCAAACATCATGATGGGCTTGATAGAGAGCCGGACGCAGTAAATCATTCATTGCAGCATCTGCAATAAGAAAATCATTTTTTTTGTATTCAACCCTTGTTAGCATGATGCCAGCATTGGCCGAAATTGAACGCCCTGGCTCAAGTATTAGCCTTTCATTTCTACCTGCAAATATTTTTTCATAACTTTCTATTAATTCAAATGGCTGAACGGTCTCCTCTCCCACATAATTAACACCTAGGCCACCACCCATATCTATAAAGTCTAAATTAATATTTAGCCTATCAATCTCAATTAAAAGTTCCAAAGCCTGTTTAGCAGCATCCTCAAAACCTTTTAATTCCATAATTTGTGATCCAATGTGGCAAGTCAAACCTACAAGTTTAAGACTGGCACTATTACTACATTTTTTTACAAGATCTTTTGCAGCCTCAATACTGACACCAAACTTGTCAGATTTTCGTCCTGTCTTTGTAAACTCATGAACTCCGGCATCAACATTTGGATTAAATCTTATTGCCACAGGAGCTACTTTCTTCATTTCTGCTGCAACCATATCAAGTCGAGCTAGTTCTTGATCGGACTCAATATTAAAAGAGAGAATATTACTCTCAATGCCTGCCACCATCTCATCCTTTGACTTTCCAACCCCTGAAAAAATAATTTTTTTTGGATCTGCGCCAGCTAGGAGTGCCCTATGAAGTTCACCACCCGAAACTATATCAAAACCGCATCCAGAATTTTTTAAGATTTTTAAAATTGAAATATTTGATAATGCCTTAACTGAAAAACACACAAGCCCATTCATGGACTTGAAGGAATTTATGTATGCTTGAGCATGCCTTTCAAGCGTCGCTTTACTGTATATGAAAGCTGGTGTTCCATATTTATCTGCTACATTCTTTAATGCAACGTCTTCAGCATATAGCTCCTCTTCTTTGTAATGAAAATGATCCATAAAGGAATTTAAATATTAAATAGAATCTCAGATGGTATGGGTGCTTTCATACCGCAACCCGACACAACCAAAGAAACCAATGCTAAAAAGAAAAATAGGCGAATTTTCATTCGCCTATTATGAGTAATTTATTGAAAAAAAACTAATTAGATTAGTATTTGTATTCTTCTTCTTTAAACGGCCCATCGACAGGAACATTGATATACTCAGCCTGTTCGCCAGTTAATTTCGTTATTGTTCCGCCAAAGCCTTGAACCATGAGCTCAGCAACTTCTTCATCTAGTTTTTTAGGCAAGACCTTAACTGTTAACATTTCTTTTTGTTTGTCAGTATCATTAACATTTGCAAAACCCTGTTCATATAAATACATTTGAGCTAAAACTTGGTTAGCAAATGATCCATCCATGATTCTACTAGGGTGACCAGTCGCATTTCCTAGGTTAACAAGTCTGCCTTCAGCCAAAAGAATAATATAGTCCTTGCTTTGAAGGTCTGGAGTCTCAGCTGGAGAAGTGTCTCTAAATACTCTATGAACCTGAGGCTTGATTTCCTCCCAATACCACTTATCTCTCATGAACTGAGTATCAATTTCATTATCAAAGTGGCCAATGTTACAGATTACAGCAGTGTTTTTAACAGTTCTTAACATTGCTTCATCACAAACATTTACATTTCCGGTAGTCGTTACAATGAGGTCGGTATCTTCAAGTAGACTAAGGTTAATATCTTTTACATCTCTGGTTACAACGCCATTTTTGTAAGTTGAAACAACTTCAAACCCATCCATGCAAGCCTGCATGGCACATATAGGATCAGATTCAACAACCCTTACAATCATGCCCTCTTGTGCAAGGCTAAGAGCAGACCCCTTACCAACATCTCCATATCCAACAACCAATGCCTTCTTTGAAGAGAGAAACATATCGGTCCCTCTTTTTATTGCATCGTTTAAACTGTGTCTGCAACCATATTTGTTGTCATTTTTCGATTTAGTTACTGAGTCATTTACATTAATTGCAGGTACTTTCAGGCTGTTACTCTCAAGCATTGCTTTAAGCCTATGAACCCCAGTAGTAGTCTCTTCTGAAATACCATGTATTGTTTCAAGCATGTCAGGAAATTTAGTATGAACCATATGTGTAAGGTCGCCGCCATCATCTAAGATCATGTTTGCATCCCAAGGTTTGCCATCGGAAACGATTGTTTGCTCAATACACCAATCAAACTCTTCGTCTGTTTGTCCCTTCCAGGCAAAAACAGGGATTCCAGCTGCAGCGATTGCGGCTGCTGCATGATCTTGAGTTGAGAAGATATTGCATCCCGACCAGCGAACTTCTGCTCCAAGATCTACCAACGTTTCAATCAAAACAGCTGTTTGGATTGTCATGTGTATACAACCCATAATTTTTGCACCTTTAAGAGGTTGAGCATCTTTATACCTAGTTCTTAAAGCCATCAGTGCAGGCATTTCATTTTCTGCCAAGGATATTTCTCTTCTGCCAAAATCTGCAAGACTTATATCCGCTACTTTATAATCATTTTCCATTCATAACTCCAGTTATTTGAGTGAGCATTCTACATAAAAAAAGGGCGCAAATGCACCCTTTTTGTTGGCAAATTAAATATTACTGTGAAATCTGATCTGCTTTATCCGTTTTTTCCCATGTTAAATCAATATCAGATCTTCCAAAGTGTCCATATGCTGCAGTTGGAAGATAAATTGGTCTTTTAAGATCAAGCATATTGATTAAGCTTTTTGGTCTTAGATCAAACTCTTCTTCAACTATTTTTACTATAGCTTCTTTTGATATTTTTTCACTGTTAAAAGTTTCAACATGAATAGACGTAGGTTTCGCCACACCAATTGCATATGAAACTTGAATTTCGCAATAATCTGCAAGTCCTGCAGCCACAATATTTTTAGCCACATATCTTGAAGCATATGCCGCAGATCTATCTACTTTTGATGGGTCCTTTCCTGAAAAAGCACCTCCACCATGACGCGCCATGCCTCCATAGGTATCTACAATTATTTTTCTTCCTGTAAGACCACAATCACCAACTGGACCTCCAATAACAAATTTACCAGTCGGATTAATGTAGATATTTGTTGAATCAAGTATCCACTCTTCAGGAACAATGGGCTTAATAATTTTATCCATTACTTCGGCTTTGATTTCTTCTTGAGTAACGTCTTCATCGTGCTGGGTTGAAAGCACAACAGCAGAAAGACCTTCAATTGTTTTGCCATCATCAGAGTAAATAACACTTACCTGGCTCTTTGCATCAGGCCTTAGCCATTTAATTTCTCCACTTTTCATCACATCAGCTTGTTTTTTTACCAATCTGTGAGATAGATCTATAGGAAGAGGCATCAATGATTCTGTCTCTTTGCATGCATACCCAAACATTAATCCTTGGTCGCCAGCTCCTTGCTCTAAATTTTCTCCCTCACCTTCAGTGACACCCTGAGATATATCCGGAGACTGCTCAAAAACAAGATTAGTAAACTCACAAGTATCACCATTAAACCCGTATTCATCCGTGTTATAGCCAATATCATTAATTGTTTTTCTTACAATCGGTTCGAGGTCTGGGCTTCCCAAAGAAGTAATCTCTCCAGCAATATAGACCATGTTATTTTTGATCATTGTTTCGCAGGCTACTCGGCTATTAGGATCTTCAGCTAAGTAAGCATCCAAAACAGCATCAGATACTTGATCGCAAACTTTGTCGGGATGTCCGCCAGAAACAGACTCTGATGTAAAAATATAGCTCATAATTTCCTCGCTAATTATATTTGTATGTAATTTTGGTTTTTTCGCCAAAAAATTGGCGTCCCATTTAGCAGTTTAAGCATGCAATAAGGAACAAATCACTTTCTTCACCGAGAATCTTAGTTGTTTTGCAAAATAAACTCAAATAAATATATAAAAAATTTTAGCCACATATTATGATTGGTATGCCCTAAAACTATTTGCACAAACATGCACAAAGAACTCGCTAACGCTATTAGGTTTTTATCCATAGATGCTGTTCAAGCAGCAAAATGTGGTCATCCAGGAATGCCAATGGGCATGGCAGATATAGCAGTGGCCTTATGGAAATATAATTTAAAACATAATCCAAAAAATCCACATTGGTTTAATCGAGATAGATTTGTTTTGTCTAATGGTCATGGGTCAATGTTGCTCTACAGTTTGCTTCATTTAACAGGGTACAACTTAAGCATCGATGACTTAAAAAACTTTAGACAAATAGGCTCTAAAACTCCAGGTCATCCAGAGCTAGATTTAGACATAGGTGTAGAAACTACAACCGGCCCTTTAGGTCAAGGGATTGGCAATGCTGTTGGCATGGCATTGGCCGAAAAGATGCTTGCGAGCAAGTTCAATCAGCCTGGTGGATTACAGCCAATTGATCACTATACCTATACATTTCTTGGTGATGGTTGCTTAATGGAGGGAATCTCTCATGAGGTTTGCTCTTTTGCGGGCACGCATGGTTTGGGTAAACTTATTTGTTTTTATGACCAAAACGGAATCTCAATTGATGGGGAAATTGAAAACTGGTTCACAGATAATACTACCCAAAGATTTGAAAGTTATAACTGGCAGGTGCTTGAAGTAGACGGTCACAATGTTGAGCAAATTTTAGAGGCTATAAAAAATGCTCAAGAAGAATCAAGCAGACCGACCTTAATTTGTTGTAAGACAGAAATTGGATTTGGATCACCCAATAAAGCAGGAACATCAGGCGTTCATGGATCTGCTTTAGGCGAAGAAGAGATTATAAAAACTAGAGATCAATTGGATTGGCAGCATGAACCCTTTGATATTCCAGCAGATATCAAATCTCAATGGGATGCCAAAGAGCTTGGATCTAAGCATAATGCTGAATGGGATTCGCTAATGAATGAATATTCTAAAATGCATCCAGAACTTTCCAATGAATTACAACGATTAATCAACAATGAACTGCCAAATGATTTTGAAACACTTTATGAAGAATTTCTAGAGGGGTTGGTTGCAGGCGATCAAAAAGATTTAGCAACCAGAAAAGCTTCAGAGATTTGCTTGAATTTCTTTTGTGAGCATTTACCAGAGCTTGTTGGTGGATCGGCTGATCTTACTGGATCAAATAATACTTATTCTTCAGCTAGTTCTGAAATGCTTCCTGATAATCCACAGGGAAATCATATATTTTATGGGGTTAGAGAATTTGGAATGACTGCCATGATGAATGGAATGTTGTTGCATGGTGGAATAAAACCATATGGCGGAACATTTTTAGTATTTATGGATTACGCTAGGAACGCAGTTCGTTTGGCTGCTCTCATGGAAATCCCAAATATTTTTGTATATACCCATGATTCCATAGGCCTAGGAGAAGATGGCCCAACTCATCAACCTATTGAACATCTTGTAACCTTGAGAGCCACACCAAACTTAAATAACTGGAGACCAGCAGATGTCATAGAGACTGCTGTAAGCTGGAAAGAGGCTATCACTTCCTCCAACACTCCTCACAGCTTAATTTTATCAAGGCAAAATCTTCCATTTGTTCAGAGAACAAAGGAGCAAATAAGCTCAATACAAAAAGGAGGCTATCTGCTTTCTCATGAAGAGGATGCAGATATCACACTGGTTGCATCAGGAAGTGAAGTGCAGTTAATTCTTGCTGCCGCTAAATCAATTCAAAATGATGGATTTAAAGTAAACATTGCATCCATTCCATGCCTTGATAAGTTCTACACGCAAGATCAGGCTTATAGAGATAGTGTTGTAGATCCAGATATCCCTAAGCTAGTGGTTGAAGCCTTGCATCCTGACTCATGGCAAGGCTTGATTAATCTCAATGATACTATCATTGGTATGAAAACTTTTGGAGAGAGCGCCCCAGCGAATGAGCTAATGATTAAATTTGGTTTTACAGAAGAGAACATAGTCACTGAAGCAAAAAAATTACTTAAAAAATGAGGAAATTGGGCGATACAGATGTCTTAAATAAGACTATCGCCCTTAGAGTTGATTTAAATGTTCCAGTAAAAGACGGTAAAGTTTTGGATGACACTAGGATTCTTGCGATCATCCCAACTCTTCAATATCTTCAAAAACAAAATTCAAAAATTGTTCTGATTTCACATTTTGGAAGACCAGAGGCAGGAGTCTTTGATTCAAAATTTTCACTATTACCTGTAGCCAAGAGACTTGCAGAAATTCTGAACATGGAGATTCCATTGTTTGCTTCAACAGATGAAGTAGATTTTAATGCAGACATCTCTCTTCTTGAAAACATTAGATTTTTATCTGGAGAGCTAACAAATGACTTGGATCTCTCAAGGAAATTATCCGATCTAGCCGATGTATACGTTTTTGATGCATTTGGAACATCTCATCGCCCTCATGCATCAACCTATGGAGCAATTCAAGTCGCTCATTCAGCGTGTGCTGGATTTTTATTGGAAGACGAAACTTGTGCATTGAAGAAAGCTACTGATTCTAAAGAGTCACCTACTCTTTCTATTGTTGGAGGCTCAAAAGTATCTTCAAAATTAGAAGTTATTAAAAGTCTTATAAAAATCTCAGAAGAAGTGTTGACCGGCGGTGGCATCACCAATACTTTTTTAAAGGCGCAAGGCAATAATATAGGAATTTCACTTTGTGAAGATTCGATGCTGAGCCATGCTAGAGAGCTTTTAGAAACAAATAAAATTTTGTTACCAGAAGAGGTTGTGGTGAGTAAAAGTATGGACTCAAAAGAATTCAGAGTTTGCAAAATTGACTCTGTTCAAGACGATGAAATGATACTTGATCAAATCCTTAGCTCAGCTGCTGCTGAAAAGATTTCTATTGCTAAAAAAATTATTTGGAATGGTCCTGTAGGAGTCTTTGAGCAGGAGCTATTTTCAAAGGGAACTCAAGATCTTGCTCATGCAATTGCCTCATCACAAGCCTATAGCTTGGCTGGTGGAGGCGAGACTCTTTTAGCAATAAAGATGTTTATAGATAAAAGTAACATTTCATATTGTTCTACTGGCGGAGGCGCTTTTCTTGAATTTATGGAAGGAAAAGAGCTACCATCATTGTCTGCCTTGGGCTTTAAATTTTAAAAAGGAGAAAATTATGTCGTTGAATACGTTAGAAGAAATAGCTGAGTATATTGTCTCAAATGGGAAAGGAATCTTGGCAGCAGATGAAAGCAATCCCACTTGTGGCAAGCGTTTTGATTCTATTGGGGTTGAGTCTACAGAAACTAACAGGCGTGATTATAGGGAAATGTTATTTAGAGCTACTGGCATGCAAGATAACATAGGCGGCGTTATCTTATTTGATGAAACAATTAGACAGAGCGCTGAAGATGGAACTCCTCTTGTAGAGCTAATTAAAAATCAAGGCGCCCTTCCAGGCATAAAGGTTGATAAGGGGCTAGCACCCATAGACTCTTCTCCTGAAGAAACTGTTACGCAGGGATTGGATGGTTTAGATGAAAGATGTAAAGAATATTTTTCACTGGGAGCTAAGTTCACTAAATGGAGAGCAGTGATTAAAATATCTGACAATATTCCTTCTGATGAGTGCATTGAGGCTAATATGCGAGCACTTGCAAAATACGCAAAAATTGTTCAAAACAACAACATGGTTCCTATGGTTGAGCCCGAGGTTTTAATGGATGGAGTCCACTCAATCGAGCGATGCTATGAAGTAACCAGTCGATCTTTAAAATCACTTTTTGAATGCTTAAAGGATGAGGGAGTTAATATTGCTGGAACAATTCTAAAACCCAATATGGTAACCTCTGGATCCATGGCTGAAAGCCAAGCTTCAGTTCAAGAAGTAGCAGAGATGACAGTAAAATGTCTAAATGAAAATGTTCCATCTGAGCTTCCAGGAATAACTTTCCTTTCCGGCGGTCAATCTGATGTTGATGCTACTGCTCATTTGGATGCGATGAATAAGATTGGTGGTTTTCCATGGAAATTAAGCTTTTCCTATGGCAGAGCTTTGCAACAACCATCTTTAAAAGCCTGGCTGGGTAAAAGGGAGAATGTTCATCTAGCTCAAGATGCATTGTCACATAGAGCATTAATGAATAAGCTGGCTGCAAATGGTGCTTGGGATTCAAGCTTGGAAAACTAAGCTAAAACCTTTTGCAAGCATTAGCTCAAAGAGTTTCATCCGCAAAAATATGCATTAATGCTAAAACTCACGCTTCAATCAAAGAAGGTATTTTAGCTTATGTATGTTTTGAAAGAGACGATGAAGAAGAGGTGGTTGATAAATTTATATCAAAAATTACAAATTTTTCCTTTTTTAAAGGAGATAACGGCATAATGTCTGCAACTTTAAAGGAGATAGGCGGAGAATTGATGATTGTTAGTCAATTTACCTTGTCTGCAGTTACAGATAAAGGTAATAAACCTAGCTTTCACAGGGCTGCTGAAACTGAAAAAGCGAATTTTCTATACAATTCATTGCTTGGAAGACTTGATGAGTCAGCGATTCGCTTTCAATCAGGAGTTTTTGGATCTGATATGGATATTCACTCAGTTAATGCAGGGCCAGTAACCTTTTCATTTAAGATGTAAATTTATGACCGATCAATTAGAAAGTTTCTCATTAGAGGTAGATGCCTGGATAGAAGAGCATTGTCCAGAGTCAATGAGAACGCCCATGCCAGTTTCTGAGCAGGTTTGGGCTTCTTCAGATATTAACTTTCCCACAACGGACTCAAAGACATGGTTTGATGCAATGGTCTCAAAGGGTTGGTGTACCCCAGAATGGCCTGTTGAGTATGGAGGTGGAGGCCTATCTTTTGAGGAGTCAAAGATTCTTAGAAGCCGCCTCAAATTTTTTGGATGCAGACCTGCTCAAATTAATTTTGGTATCTCAATGTTAGGACCCGTCATTTTAGAATTTGGTACTGATGACCAAAAAAAAGAATTTTTACCAAAGATTTCTCGAGGTGAAATTTGGTGGTGTCAGGGATTTTCTGAACCAGGGGCTGGATCAGATCTGGCAAATATTTCGACTTCAGCCGAGCTTAAAGGTAGAGAGTACTTTATTAATGGATCAAAAATTTGGACATCTGAAGCTAACAAGGCAGATTGGATGTATTGTTTAGTAAGAACTGCTAAAACAGAAAAGAAACAAGCCGGTATCTCTTTCATTCTATTAAATTTGAGGCAACCCAATATTGATATAAAGCCCATTAAACTTCTTAGCGGCCAATCCCCTTTTTGCCAAGTTTTTTTTGATGATGTTTTGGCAAAAGAATCTCATAGAATTGCTGCCGAAAATGATGGTTGGAAAGTGGCAAAAAGACTCTTAGAATTTGAGAGAACCATGATGGCGGATCTTGGCAGCGAGGGAGCCGTAGATGTTGAACCCATTAAAACCTATAAAAATAGCAAAGCCATAGAAGCACCAGGTCAGCTCAAACTGCATAAAAAAATAATTAAGCACGAAATGCGCAACCATTTAATTGATTTAACTATGGCAAGAACTGGCATTGAATCAAAGGTCGGTTTTTCTCCTGCCGCGCTCATATTGAAATATATCAGCACAGAAGAAACTCAGACTAGATGGGAGCTTAATGTTGCAAGCCTTGGAGCAGGAGGTCTAGAGATCGTTGAAAAAAGCCAAGGGCCAAAACAAGAAATTGCTAAATCTTTTTTCTATTCTAAGGCTTATACTATTGCTGGCGGAAGCTCAGAGGTTCAGTTGAATATTATTTCAAAACATATTTTAGGACTCCCATCATGACAATAAAAAAAATATCAGTATTTTGTGGCGCCCATCTAGGCAAATCACCTGATTATCAAATTGCTGCTGAGCAAATTGGCAAAATGATGGCTGAGAAGGATCTAGAAGTAATTTTTGGAGGCGGCAATGTTGGTTTAATGAAAGTCGTTGCTGATACTGCCGTTGAGAATGGCGGAAGAGCAACAGGCATCACATTGAAATCACTTCATGAATTTGAACTTACCAATCCCAATATCGATGAAACAATTATCACACATTCTCTTTTTGAGCGAAAAGAGAAATTTTTAGACATGAGCGACGCTTTTATTGTTTTGCCAGGAGGTGTCGGCTCTATGGATGAGCTTCTAGAGGTGATGGTCAGCAATCAACTGGGGGGCATCAATAAGCCTGTAGGACTATTAAATATTAATGGTTACTATGATGGTTTTCTAAGTTGGTTACAGCATTCAGTTGATGAGGAATTTGTGTCTATTGAAAACCAAAATCAAATCCTCGTTCATGATGACCCAAAAGAATTATTAGAAATGATTTTATCTGCTCAAATGCCATCTTCAGATACCTGGATAGATAGACTTAATGTAGATTTTCCAAAAGACTAGCTTTTTGGATCTCGAGATATTAAAAGTCCCATCTCAAATAGCAGCCACATAGGTATAGCTAAAAATAGTTGAGAGAAAATATCTGGCGGCGTTAAAAACATTCCAATTACAAAAAAACTAATAATCAAATATGGTCTCATGCTTTTGATTCGATCTTTTGAGATTAACCCAGTGGTGATAATTAAAAATGTTGCTATAGGAATTTCAAAAGCAAAACCAAAAGCAAAGAAAAGTTTTAATACGAAATCTAAGTATTTATTTATGTCTGTCATTACCTGAATTGAGTCAGGAGCAGCTGAAATAAAAAAACTCAAGATGATAGGGCTGACGACAAAGTAAGCAAAAAAAATGCCTGCATAAAAGAGCACTATTGAAGAGAGAATTAATGGTGCGACAAAAGCTTTCTCCCTTTTATATAGTCCCGGAGAAACAAAGCCCCAAAGCTCAATAAAAAAATAAGGCACAGATATCAATAAGGCTGTGTAAATTGTTACCCTCAATGGTGCAAGAAATGGAGAAGCAACCTCAGTTGCAATCATGCTGCTTCCAGCAGGCATCAGCTCCATCAATGGAGAAGAGACAAATGCATAAATGTAGTTAGTGAATGGCAAGCAGCATATAAGGATTAATCCCGCAAACAAAAACATTCTGATAATTCTTGAGCGCAATTCTTTTAAATGCCCGATGAATGTCATGTCATTAGGATCGGTCATCTTCTTCCTTTTCAAACTCTTCCATTTTTAGCTCATTGAAAATATCTTGCTTCAGGTCTTCAGCGCCTATATCTCTTTCTATGGATGAGCGAAATTCAAAAAATTTATTTTGAAATCTGGTGAAGATTTTCATTATAGATTTTATAAATTCTGGTAGTTTTTCAGGGCCGATAACAATTATCCCAACAAGCAGGATAATTAGAATCTCAAGAAATCCAATTTGTAACAATTTTTATTGATCGTCTGATTTAGATTCGGAATCTTTGGTTGAGTCTTCATCTTTAATAGCTTTTTTAAAACCTTTCAGGCTCTCTCCGAGGTCTGAGCCCATGGTTTTAATTTTTTTACCGCCAAATAAAATGAGTATCAACACCAATATGATTAATATTTGCCAAAAACTTATTCCACCTATTCCCATAATTAACTCCTGATCCTCATGACGATATTGTTCCTATAAGAATCATAATAATACCAATAAGTGTAAGTATAGTTAGATTTTGCCATTTTCGCTGATTTTGAATAGTGGCTTCAAGGCTTTTAATGAGATCGATATTTTTTTTCCCATCATTTGCTAAAAACTTTATATTATCGAGCAAGTCAAAAATTTCACCTGGCAAAGAAGATGCTTTGTCCAGGATCTCATAATGGTTATTTTCTAGAAATTCTTTTAGCTTTAACGGACTAAACTGCTTATCAATCCATTGATCAAGGTAAGGCTCAGCAAGACCCCAGAAATCAAGATCAGCGTATATCTCTCTTCCCATACCCTCAATATGGATAAGTGTTTTTTGCAGAAGTATCAGAGAGGGTTGAACTGATAAGCCAAATTGTCTTGTTGAATCAAATAAATAAAGTAACAAATTTCCGAACTCAATTTCTGAGAGAGGTTTTTCAAAAATAGGTTCACAGGTCGCTCTTAAGGTTTGCTCTAATTCTGCTTTGTTAGTTTGGCTAGAAACCCATCCAGCACCTATAAATAACTCAGATAATTTGTAATAGTCTTGTTTTAAGGTGGCTTGCAGCATTCTTGCTAAATTGTATTGATCCTCTCTGCTAAGTGATCCAACTATTGCACAGTCAATTGCTATATAGCTGGGCTGACTTACATTGACTTTGCTTACAAAAATATTTCCAGGATGCATATCTGCATGGAAAAAATTATCTCTAAAAACTTGATCTAAAAATATCTTTACTCCATTTTCTGCAAGTATTTTTCTATCTATGCCAAGCTTATCCATCGCTTGAATATCCGTGCATGCTAATCCATCAATTTCTTCGAGCGTTAAGACATTTACCGTGGTGTGATCCCAAAAAACTTTTGGAATAAATAATAGATCTGAATCAGAAAAGTTTTTCTTGGTAACGGTAGTATTTGCTGCCTCAACCTTTAAATCTAACTCTTTAAAAATAGTTTTCTCATAATCATGAATAACATCTTTTAGTTTCAGTCTGTCACTCTCTTTATAAAATAAGTTGACTAAAAAACCTCCAGCCTTCATCACTCTGACATTCCTGTGAACTTGTTTATGAATGTTAGGCCTCAAGACTTTAATCACGACATTCTCAGATGTGCCTTTGAGTTTTGCTTTATGAACTTGAGCCAATGAAGCAGCGGCTAAGGGCGCATCTTGAAAATCTTCAAAAACATCATCAATCTTAATTTTTAGACTTTTTTCAATTATTTCTTTGGCAAGCTGGGTTGGAAATGGATTACATTGATCAGTTAGGCCCTTTAAGTGAGAAGTTATTTCAATAGATACGGCATCTGTTCTCGTTGATAGTAATTGACCAAATTTTATAAACATAGGACCCAAGCTTTCTAAAAAATTTCTAATTCTTAATCCATGAGGGACTCTTCGATTGATTACAAAAAAAGGATTTAGTAGGCCTATTGCCCTTATTGCAGCAGAGTCACTATTATCAATGGGTATATTTACTATGCCGTACCTAAATGCTTGAAACAAAATTTTTAAGCAATCTAAAATTGTAAGCAGAATATTCATTAATTTATTAAAACATGTTCAAGTCTATCAAGCCTGATTGAAATATCTCTAAAAGAACTAAGGATTTTATTCGCTTTATTTTCTTGCAATGAAGCTTCCTGACTTTGTGATTTATTAGTAATAACTTTTCTTAACATCAATGCTGGAATATCACCAAAATATTTATAAACTAAAAGTTCTATATCAATATCAATATTTGCTAAAGCGCTAAATAAAACTATCGCAGTCTCAGCATGGCCTGAAATAGATTGTGTTGGAATCTTTTGATTGTTTAATGCATTCAAGGCGCTAAAAATATTTAGCTGTAAAGAAAAATTTGGTTTTGGGTGCTCAAAGAAATTAAAGGTTTCAGCATCGTGATCTAAAGTTATAGAAAACTTTGCCATGGATGAAACCTCAATATTAAATTTAAGAGGATACAGGCCCTCAATTTGCTTAAAAAATCCTGGAGATAAAGATTCCAGCTCTTGTAAAAATTTATTTAATGCGACATGCATAATTATTTGGCCTGATGAATTGCAACAACACCATTCACAAGATTATAAAATTTACATTCCGTGAAACCTGACTCAAGAACCATGCCTCTTAAAGTTTCTTGGTCTGGATGCATTCTTATTGACTCAGCTAGGTATTGATAGCTTTCAGAGTTATTAGCCAGAAGACTGCCTAATCTGGGTATGATATTGAAGGAATACCAATCATAAACTTTAGAAAAAAAAGAATTTGTCGGTTTAGAAAATTCCAAGATTAGCAAGACGCCATTGGGCTTTAATACCCTCCTCATTTCTTTCAGCCCCTTAAGCTTATCGGTAAAATTGCGCAACCCAAATCCAACAGTCACCAAATCAAAAGTATGATCTTGGTAAGGCAGGCTTTCTCCAGAGGCTAAAGCAAAACTACAGTTATGAAAAAAGTTTTCATTAATTGCACGATCTCTGCCGAGAGCAAGCATCGATTCATTTATATCTGTTACATGCATTGATACAGATTTAAATTTTTTATTTATTAACTTTGGAATATCAGCCGTTCCGCTGGCAATATCAAGAACAACAGAGCCTTCGCTTAACTCAGACAACTCAATTAGAATTTTTTTCCATAGTCTGTGCATACCAAAAGACATGGCATCATTCATCAGATCATATTCTTCAGCAACAGAATGAAAGACCTCTCCAACATGCTCAGATTTCTTATCGGCATTGACTTCCTTAAAGCCAAAATGTGTTTTTTCAGTCATTTAGTTTTCTCTTGATTGCTTAAAAAGATAAAATTATTGTATCTGCTTTCTTCAATATCGCCATTCTTCAGCGCAGTCATAACTTCACACCCTTCATCAGCTTGATGAGAGCAATTAGGAAAAGTGCAATTTAAAGAATAATTAATAATTTCAGGAAATCCTAAAATAATCTCCTTTGGTTTTAAATGATCAATCCCAATATCTCTAACTCCTGGAGAGTCAATAATTTTCATTTCACCTGAGTGATATAGGGTAGAAACAGAGGTAGTGTGAACACCTTGATTATTAGAAAGCGCTTTTGACAATATTTCCTTTCCTGTAATGGCTGAGGTCAAAGTAGATTTTCCGGAGCCAGAGTTACCAACAAATATCGTGGTCTTTTTTGAAAGATATTTTTTTAATTCATCCACATTGGTAAAAAATTTTGCAGAAATTTGAAAAGTCTTAATTCCAATGCGCTCATAGACTTTTTGATCTTCCAGAAACGAACTATTTTGCAATAGATCTATTTTGTTAAAAATTATGAAAGGCTCTATCGACGCAATTTTTGAAATCGTTATCCATTTATCAATAAACTCAAGATTAGTTTTAGGGTTTTTAGTTACCAAAATGCCAATATGTGAAATGTTTGCAGCTATTGGTTTTTTGACCTTTTCCTTTGATTTATAGAGAACGGTGACTCTATCTAATCGCTTTGTAACTAATCCCTCAGAGTTACCATCCATAGAAGATAGCTCTAGTTGAACTAGATCGCCTACAACAAGATTAATTCTTCCTTGGATTTTGCATCTTAATTGTTTACCCTCAGACACCACGCAGCATGAGTTTGAGTAGAACTCAACTATTTGACCGGTTTGAACTTTTAACATCTTGGGCTCAAAATACACTATAGTTAAAATTTAACAACTTATATGTCTACTCAAAAATCAAATCAAAATCTAATCTGGATTGATCTTGAGATGACTGGATTGGATCCAGACAAAGAGAGAATTATAGAAATTGCTACCATTATCACAGATAGTAATCTTACCATTGTTGCAGAGGGCCCAAATTTAGTTATCAATCAACCGAAAGAACTTATTGAAAACATGGATGAATGGAATACTAAGCAGCATGGGAACTCTGGCCTCACTAAATCAGTTCTCCAGAGCAGCATCTCAGAGCAAGCTGCAGAGATAGAAACCTTAGAATTCATTTCAAAATATGTAGGAAACAAAGCATCTCCAATGTGTGGGAATACTGTTTCTCATGATAGAAGGTTCCTAGCAAAATATATGCCTGACTTAGAATCATATTTTCATTATCGTCATGTTGATGTTTCTTCAGTAAAAGAGCTTATTTCAAGATGGATGAATGATGCTCAGACATATGAAAAAAAAGGCTCACATAGAGCCAAAGATGACATTAAAGAATCTATTAATGAGCTAAAGCTTTATAAACAAATGCTATTTGATTGAACTAGGCTTTGATTTCTTTTAGCTCAAGTCCTTCTCTATAAATTACAAAAGACTGAGATGAGCTAATTTCAGAATTAATATTATCCAGCTCTTTGATGAAATTAAAAGAGGCAATGATTTTATTTTCCATGCAATTCAGAAATAGGTACCCTCTATTGGAGGGGTCCATCCACTGAAGCTCTTTATTAATTTTTACAATGCTATCGACAAATTTATTTTGATCTAAATTTAATATATCTGTTATCCCAGGCGAAGTCACAGAGGGGGCTCCTAATTCAATGCCTACTTTTTTGCCTGACTGATTTTCAAGTTCAGAAACCCAACTATTATGGGTATCTCCAGCAAGACTAATGAATTTCTTTTTAGCATTTTTCATTAATTTATAAAGGCTATTCCTTGCTGCAGGATATCCATCCCACGCATCAAGGTTGGAAGGTATGCCCAAGCCTAAAAATTTTAAATAAGGTTTAAGAAAATTTGGAATTTCTTCTGTTTTGAGCATTTTGCTTATGTCAGGAAACTTTAATTTTGCCATTAAGACTTGTTGACCAAAAATAGTCCAAGCAGCATTTGATTTTAAAACACTATTTTCAATCCAAGAAAGTTGTTCTGCACCCAGAAGCTCTCTATTTTTTGAATTTAGATCGTTATAGAATTTTGCCTGATTAAACCCAGATTCACTTAAGTAATCCTTTGGTTGTAATTGTTTATCCCTTCCATACTGTCGAGTATCCAACATTATTAAATGTATGAGTTTGCCAATTTTAAATTCTCTGAATATTCGTCTTTTATTCTGCTGCTCCCTGATTGGCATCCATTCATAGTAAGCCTTGATAGCGGCTGATCTTCGAGCGTAGAAATCTCCTTCAGATCCATCTTCAGAATGATTTTCTGCTCCTCTCTTCCAAGCATCATTTGAAAACTCATGATCATCCCAGACTGCAATTAGTGGTGCATGTTTATGAAGAGCTATGGAGCCCTGATCCAGCTTATATTGAGCATGCCTTTGCCTGTAATCGGAAAGGGTAATCATTTCATGCATGGGGCTTGGAGTTCTTCCGAGCTTTTCTGCATTGTCTGTAGCATAGCCACCCATAGGATATTCATACAAGTAATCCCCTAAATGCAGCCACAGGTCTAAATCATTTTTTTCAGCCGCAGCTTGATAAGCATTAAAGTAGCCTGCTGGAAAATTACTGCAACTGAAAACCCCAATTTTTGCTGACACTGTATTTTTTGAAAATGTTTTTGATTTGCCAATCTCTGAAATGGAACTCCCAGCTCTGAACCGATAGAAAAAACCCTTATCACTATCACAATACTGCTTTGCTAAAAAATCATATTTTATGGTGTAGTCTGACAAGGAAGAAGTTCGCAATTTCTTTGAGTAAGCAATTTTAGAAAAATTATCATCTTCTGAGATTTCAAGGATAGCCTCCACTGGGCCTGCTTGTTGTGGAGTTACCCTGGTCCAAAGAATGACTCTATCCTCTAGCGGATCCCCACTGGCAACACCGTGATTAAAAGAATATGTATTTTTTGAGCAACTGGAACTTATTGAGGCTGAAAGGCTTATCGCACCAATTGATGTTATTTTTATAGCCTGCCTTCTTTTCATAGGAAAAGCTTAACAGTCAATTGCTTAAATACTAAGCAAAAAAAACGCTCAAATCTTTCAGAATTAGTCTTGTTTATTTGCAGGTTGAATATTTATGGGCAAAGGAGATACCTGACTTTTATTTTGTTTGATCTTTGCCTCCCCAGACTCAATTACTTCGTCTATTCTAATAACTGAATTAATCGGAATATATGATCTTTCAACAGATTTAAACTCTTTTTCTAATTTTTCTGATGTTGGGTCAACCACTAGCTGTTTATTTTGATTAAATATATACTCTTCGACCTCGATGAAACCATACATATCGCTTTGATAAATTTGTTTAGCAAAAATCTCGTAAATTTCCCCGAGTTGCATAAAAATTATTTTATATGTCGTCTTTTTCTTCATAATTAGGTATATGGGTACAAAACTTTATATTAAAACCTATGGTTGTCAAATGAATGAATATGACAGCCAGAAAACATTAGAGATACTCAAAAAAGATCCAACAGTTGAACAAACAGATAATCCTCAAGATGCCGATATTATTTTGCTCAATACCTGCTCCATCAGGGAGAAAGCCGAAGAAAAAGTTTATTCAGAATTAGGTAGGCTTAACAAATTAAAGAAAACTAATCCTAAATTAAAAATTGGAGTTGGGGGCTGTGTTGCCACTCAAGAAGGAAAAAATATTTATAAACGCGCGCCTTTTGTTGATTTAATTTTTGGACCTCAAACCATACACAAAGTTCCATCATTAATTAAAGAGAAAAATAAGATTCATGCTGTAGACGTATCTTTTCCCATTGAAGAAAAATTTGATTCATTGCCAGAGCCAGATGCAACCGGTGCATCTAGTTTCGTATCTATTATGGAAGGATGCTCAAAATATTGCTCCTTTTGTGTTGTTCCATATACCAGAGGAGATGAGGTTAGTAGAAAGCCTGAGCAAATATTTGATGAAGTAGCAAGATTGGTAGAGCAAGGAGTTTCAGAAATTGTTTTCGTAGGACAGAACGTTAACGCATACAAATATACGATGAATGGAAGGGTTCTTGGTTTGTCAGATTTAATTGAAGTATGTGGGAGCATTGAGGGTGTTGAAAGAATTAGATACACAACCTCTCATCCGCTAGAAATGACCGATGATTTAATAGATGCATATGGACATGTTCCTCAATTGGTTAGTCACCTGCATCTTCCTGTTCAGTCAGGCTCAAATGACATTCTCATAAAAATGAAACGAAACTATTCTAGAGAAGAATACATAGAGATAATAAATAAGTTACTCAAGGTTAGACCAAATATTAAAATTTCATCTGATTTTATTGTGGGCTTTCCTAATGAAACCGATGCTGATTTTCAGCAAACCATGGATCTGATTGAAGAGGTAAAGTTTGATGCATCTTTCAGTTTTATCTATTCAGCAAGACCCGGCACGCCAGCTTCTCAACTTGAGGATATAGTTCCATTAGAAGTGAAAAAAGAGCGCTTATATATTTTGCAGAAACGTATTGATGAACTTCAGCTGGAATATAGCAACGAACTGGTGAATACCATCCAGAGATGCTTGGTTACAGGAGTATCAAAAAAAGATATCAATCAATTACAAGCAAGAACTGAGTGCAATAGAGTTGTAAATTTTGACTTCCAAAATATCAATATTCTAGGTAAATTAGTAGATATTGATATTACCAAGGCATACCAGCGTTCATTGACAGGCACGATTTTAAATTCTGAAGGAGTTTCTTAAAGCTTAATGGCAGAAATTAATCAAACTCTCACGCAATTGAAGCTTGAACCAGCAAATACGAAAAACTTGAAATCTTTTGTCGGAGAATTAAATGGCAACCTTAAGATTCTTGAAAAGGGCTTTGGAGTCAAAATTTTTCAAAACGGGAACAAAGTAAGTATTTCTGGTAAAGAGGAGAATATAAAAAAAGCCTCTAATGCAATTCAAGATTTATATGCAACCACAACTCAAGGAATTGAGCTTTCTAGGGAAACAATCCAAATGGCTATAAACAACAATGATGACATTAATCCAGCTCCTATTTCGTCAAATGGAAATGAATGCATTATTAAAACACCCAAAAGAACAATTAAGCCCAGAGGCAGAAATCAAAATGATTATTTGCTTAATATGAAAAATTTTGAGGTTAATTTTGGGGTGGGCCCTGCTGGAACTGGAAAAACTTATCTAGCTGTAGCAAAAGCAGTGGAGATGCTGGTTCAAGAACAAGTAAAAAAAATTATTCTTATTCGACCAGCAGTTGAAGCTGGGGAGAAGCTTGGATTTCTTCCTGGTGATTTATCTCAAAAGGTTGATCCCTATCTTCGACCGCTTTACGACGCTTTATATGAAATGCTAGGTTTTGAGCAAGTTGTTCGTTTATTAGAGAAAGAAATTCTTGAAGTCGCCCCCCTTGCGTATCTTAGAGGAAGGACATTGAATAACGCTTTTATAATTATGGATGAAAGTCAAAATACCACTGTTGACCAGATGAAAATGTTTTTAACAAGGATGGGTTTTGGGTCTTATGCTGTTATTAATGGAGATATGACTCAAATTGATTTGCCTAAGAACATTGAATCTGGGCTTTCTCATGCCTTGAAAGTACTAGACGGACTAGAAGATCTTGGCTTCACAATCTTCAACTCCAAAGATGTTGTTAGGCATCCTTTGGTAAGAAAGATTGTTGATGCATATGACAAATTTGATCAATAAAAAATTGAGCCTAAATATTTCAAGCCATGAATTTAAAGAACTTTCTTCTGAGTTAGAGTCAAAACTAGAGCTATTAGCTAAACATGTTTTATTTGATCACAATAAAAATGAATTAAAAGTAAATCTTAAGCTCGTTTCAAGCAAGGAAATGATGAGGCTGAATGAAGAATTTAGAGAAAAAATATCAGATACGAATGTTTTGTCTTTTCCAGCAGATGGAGAGATTCAAAAAATTTCAGGAGAACTTGGAGATATAGCTATAAGCATTCCTTACGTACAAACTGAGTCAAAGAACTTGAATCGAGACCTAGACGATCATATGATGCATCTATTAGCTCATGGAATACTACATTTACTAGGTTTTGATCATCAGGAAGATCAGGATGCCAATATAATGGAGGCACAAGAGATTAAATACCTAGAGTTTTTTAAAATAGCTAACCCCTACTTATTATGACGAATCAAGATACCGAAAAAGACCAGCCTCCGTCGAGTTTCTTAAATAAAATAAAACGTTTTTTTACGATTAAGCCATCAAGCCTTGATGATGTATCTGTGTTGCTTGAAGATGCCCTAAGCGCAAGATTGATTGACAAAGAAGCTCAATTTATTGCTGAACGCGCTATAAGACTCGGAGACACAACTGTAAAAGAGATTATGGTCCCAAGGGTTGAAATGGTAATCCTTGCGCCTGATGAAGATCCTTTGGGGATGATTGCCAGGATAATAGACTCTGGCCATTCTAGATACCCTGTTCTTGGGCCAGCTAAAAATGAAGTTCAGGGTATTTTGCTTGCCAAAGATTTGCTCCCCATCATCAATAAAGATTTAGATGACTTTGACCTCAAAAACTTGATTAGAGATATTAAAGTTGTGCCTGAATCAAAGAAAGCAGACTCTTTGCTTGAAGAATTTAAAAAAGATCGGTCGCATATGGCTGTAGTCATAGATGAATATGGAACAATATCTGGATTAGTAACCATTGAAGATATCTTGGAAGAATTAGTTGGTGAAATTGAGGATGAACATGACACTGATGATGAAGATCTAATTCAAGTTAGTGAATATGAATATATAGCTGATGCAACCCTTGAGCTTACAGAATTTGAAAATAAATTTAATAAAAATTTTAATGGCATGGATGCAGAAACCTTAGCTGGATTATTTATTAATAAATTAGGATTTCTAC